>Ga0182741_1001827_pt1 | contig 26358 bp, 25 predicted proteins | sample eDN5th37CBELigOP_FD_128874 | JGI IMG/M metagenome (GOLD analysis project Ga0182741, IMG submission 128874) | Enriched Organic Plus compost microbial communities from Emeryville, California, USA - eDNA 5th pass 37_C BE-Lig OP (version 2) (version 2) ... | reverse complement strand
GCCTTCGGCCTCGGACTGCTCGTCGTTGCCCTCGAGGCGGTCTGGACCCGCCCGCGACCCATACCGCCTGCGGTGCCGGAGGAGCGCAATCCTCCGCATGTCTCTCATGCGCTCGGGGCCAGCATGCTGTCTGTCTATCTGGTGCTGCTCTGGGTGTTCTGGGTTGCCGGGCTCACCGGGCTCCTCTGGCTCGGCATCGTCGTCCTCCTGCTCCCCCGTGCCGTCAGGGGCACGGAGCGGACCGTCCATCATGCCCTGCGCCCACATGAGATCCAGGAGGCATCAAAAGGCCCGCCTTCGCTAGGGGCGATCTATCTGGACCGGGGCGTGCGGGCGTTCCTCATCGCCGGGGCGGCGATCCTGCTGGCCCGGGTTTGGCAGGTCGACCTCGCGGCCATGACCAACGGCGACACGATGCCGACGCGCCTCGTGCGCGGGGTGCTCAGCAGCGTGATGGTCCTGCTGGCGGCCGACCTGATCTGGCAGGTGACGAAGACGCTGATCGACCGGCACCTGACCCGGCTCGGGGCATCCGCCCCGCCCGGCAGCGATGAGGCGCTGAAACAGGCACGGCTGCGCACGCTGCTGCCAATCTTCCGCAACGGGATCCTCGTGGTCCTGGCCACCATCGCGGTGCTGATGTCCCTGTCGTCCCTGGGGGTGGAGATCGGCCCGCTGATCGCCGGCGCCGGGGTCGTGGGTGTTGCCGTGGGCTTCGGCTCGCAGACGCTGGTGAAGGACGTCATCAGCGGGATCTTCTACCTGCTCGACGATGCCTTCCGCGTCGGCGAGTACATCCAGAGCGGCAACTACAAGGGGACGGTCGAGTCGCTTGGCTTCCGCTCGCTGAAGCTGAGGCATCATCGCGGCCCGATCTTCACGGTGCCTTACGGACAGCTCGGAGCGGTCGAGAACATGAGCCGCGATTGGGTCATCGACAAGATGACCGTGGGCGTGACCTACGACACCGACCTCGACCTCGCGAAGAGGATCGTCAAGCAGATCGGCAAGGAGCTGGCAGCCGATCCGGAATTCGCGCCGCACGTCATCGAGCCGCTGAAGATGCAGGGCGTGGACCAGTTCGGGGACTTCGCGATCCAGCTTCGCCTGAAGATGATGACGCGTCCGGGCGAGCAGTTCGCGATCCGCCGTAAGGCCAATGCGATGATCAAGAAGGCGTTCGACGCAAACGGGATCCGGTTTGCATTCCCGACCGTACAGGTGGCCGGAGGAGGCGAGGCGACGCCGGCGGACGCCAGGCTGGCCGCTGCCGAGCAGGGTCTGAAGCTGGTCAAGCCAGCCCCACCCGAATGAGTTCGCATGGACGCGCCGGAGGCTCGGCACTCTTCCTTGGGAACGCGGTCTTGAGAGCCTCCACCCGGGCGGACATCCCGGTTCCGGACAAGCGGCGCGAGGACGGGGTCTAGTCCTGAATCGAGTTCAGATATGCCAGGAGATCATTGATCTGAGCAGGATCGAGCTGGAACTGGGGCATGGAGGGGTGGCCCGTCGTGATGCCCTCCGCGAAGGCCTCCGCGAGGTCCTCGACGGGATAGCGCGTGTGCAGGGTCCTGAAGGGTGGCGCTTCCGGCATGGGGCTGTCGCCGACGCGGCCGATGGCATGGCACTGGGAGCAGTTCGTCTGCGCGAAGGTGAACCCACGCTGCGCCCGTCCCGATTGAGCCACGGCCGCGGTCGAGACGCATGCGAGTGCAAGGCAGGAGAGAGCGAGCGACCTCATCATCGATGCTCCCCTGCCCTGTCGGATTCCGCCGGCGTGACCGAGACGACCTGGAACGTGTGGGGCCTCCCGTCATCGTCCTCGATGGTGACGTACTCGCCCTCGATGAGACGATGCTGGTGTAGACGATAGCCCGCCTCCTCGTCACCGAGCCGATCCTGGTCGTAGTCGATCATCCAGGTCGCTCCGCCGGCCCCTCCCGGCCGATGAACAAGAACCCCCTGCCGCTCGCCTTCGTCGGCCCAGAAGCGGCGGACCCGGCACCGATCCCGTTTTACTCCCCATTCGTCCTGATCGAGACACCCCTTCGCGTCGAGCGGCGCGGTGATGTTGTAGCCGTAGCGGGAGCTTCCCTCGGGAAACTGCTTGCTGCGGGCCAGATGAAGTGTGACATGGCGGAGCATCGATCCCTCCCGGGTTTTGCGCAGGTCTCAAACAGACCTCGACATTGTGGCAAAGCTTAGAGGGAAGCCGCCTGGCTGCCTTGATCCCGATCAACCCCGAACCAAAAGCGGTACGCCCATCCGAGACTATGGGCGGCTTCCGTCCTTCAGGGCTCCCCGGATGCGCCGGATGATGACTTCCTTGGCTCTCCTGTCGGCCGCTCCCTCGATGGCGTCGTTGATCTCGAAGAGCAACTCCGCGTAGTCGTTGTGCCAGTCGCGGTGCCCGGCACTCGACCCCGGCAGGCGCTCCTCATGGCGTTCGATCCGGGCCGCCCGGTCGCCCGTCAGATCATAGACGTCATCGATCTCCGGGATGATGGCCTCGGGCACGTGATCGAGACCGGCGAGGGACGATTGCAGCGCTTTGAGGGGTGCATCCTCGCCGTGGACGAGAAAGACCCCGCGCCGGACGGGAAGCCGATCGGACAACCAAGCCTTCAGCTCCGGCCCGTCCGCATGCCCCGAGTAGAGGTCGAGCGTCCGCATGCGGGCGCGGACCTTCACCTCTTCGCCCTGGATTCGCACCTTAGGGGCGCCGTCCTGAAGGATCCGTCCAAGCGTTCCCTGCGCCTGGAAGCCGACGAAGAGCACCGTCGCCTCATCCCGCCAGAGCCAGGCCTTCAGGTGGTGCCGGATGCGACCTGCCTCGCACATGCCGCTGGCCGCGATGATGATGTGGAAGCTGTGGATACGGTCGATGGACTTGCTTTGCTCGACAGTTTCCGTGAAGCGCACCCACCTGGACTCGAGCGCCTGCACCAGGTCGGCGCCATTCCTAAGGTCCCCGGCATGCCGCTTGAAGATCGCGCTGGCTTTTGAGGCCAGGGGTGAGTCGATGAAGACGGGAATGTCCGGCAGTTCACCAGCCTCCACGAGTTCCATCAGGTCGACGAGGAGTTCCTGGGTTCGCTCGACCGCAAAGGACGGAATGAGAAGAACCCCACCCGGATGCATCGCCCCGAGGACCTCGTCGCGCAGCATTCCGCGGCGGCTACCGATGGTGACACCTGCGCGATCCGTGCTGCCATAGGTGGGTTCCAGGAGGACGTAATCGAGGTTGCGAGGGCCGTCGGGATCAGGCTGAAGGAGCTTGTGGTCTGGTCCGACATCACCGGAAAACAACAGGCGCAGCGGCTTCCCGTCGCCGCCCGACGTCACCTCCATTTCGATGGACGCCGAGCCCAGGAGATGACCCGCGTTCCAATAGCGAGCCCGGAACCCGGGAGCAACGTCTTGCCATTGGCCATAGGCCACAGGCCGGAACTGCCTGAGGCACGCGACGGCATCCTCTTGCGTGTAGATCGGAGACACTGTCTCCCGTCCGCGGCGGCTGTTGCGGCGGTTGAGCTGTTCGACTTCCATCTCCTGGATATAACCGGAATCCGGAAGCATGATGGACGCGAGATCGGTCGTGCCGGATGTCGCGTAGATCGGGCCGTCGAAGCCTGCCTTCACGAGTTTCGGCACGAGACCGCTATGGTCGATATGCGCATGGGTGAGGCAGAGGGCACTGAGGCTGGCTGCCCGGAAGGGGAAGTGCTGGTAGTTGAGCTCCCTCTCCTCCTTCGATCCCTGAAACATGCCGCAGTCGACTAGGACGCGGGCCGCATCCGACTCGAGCATGAAGCAGGAACCCGTCACGGTTCGGGCGGCGCCGTGGAAATGGAGGCGAAGCGACAACGAAATCTCCTTGGACGAGAGGAAGTGTCGGGCAGGAGAATGGCACCTTGGTACACCCCCGTCGAGCCATTAGGTTTGCTCCATGACAAACCAGCGGAATGGTGATCATGACCTCCCACGCAACGTCATCCAGCGGAACCTGCCCCATTACGGGCAAGACCTATCCCATGAGGGAGTTCATCCTCGTCGACCAGTTGCACCCTGCCCTGGTGGAGAGGATGCGGCAGGATCACCCGAACTTGGACACTCACGGCCGTGTCAGCCGGGCGGCGGCCGACCAGTACCGCCTGCTCTACGTTGAGGAGCTCCTGCGCCAGGAACGCGGGGAGCTGACAAAACTCGACAAGGAGGTCGCCCGCAGTCTGGCCGAGGGCAGCATGGTCTCGGCGAATGTCGAGGAGAGCTACGATGAGGGCCGCACCCTGGGAGAGCGGCTGTCGGATGGGCTTGCGACATTCGGCGGAAGCTGGCCGTTTCTCATCGTCTTCGCGTTGGCTCTCGGAGCGTGGATCCTGGTCAATGCCATGCGAGGGGCCCAGGCCTTCGATCCGTATCCCTATATCCTGCTCAACCTCCTCCTGTCCTGCCTCGCGGCGGTGCAGGCCCCGATCATCATGATGAGCCAGAGGCGGCAGGAGGCGAAGGACCGGCTCCGGTCCCTCAACGACTATCAGGTCAACCTGAAGGCGGAGCTCGAGATCCGGCACCTGCACGAGAAGATCGACCATCTGATCACACGCCAATGGGAGCGGCTGGCCGAGATCCAGGAACTCCAGATCGAGCTAATCCAAGAGCGTCGATAGGCATGATCCCTGTTGGATCCTCTCGAGGACGAGGGCCGATCATCCTCTGCCCCTCTCGACCGTGACTTCATGCACAGCCCGTCCGCTCGCCTCGAATGCGGTTATGTTCGCCATGGTCGTCTCGGCGATGTTGGCCAGCGCTTCCTTGGTAAAAAACGCTTGATGACCGGTCATGAGCACATTCGGAAACGTCAGCAGTCTCGCAAAGACGTCATCGCTGATGAAGCGGTTTGAAAGGTCCTCGAAGAACAAGTCGGTCTCCTCCTCGTAGACGTCGAGCCCGAGGCTGCCGATGGTGCCGTCCTTGAGGCCCTTGATGACGGCGCGAGTGTCAACCACACCACCACGGCTCGTGTTGACGAGCATCACGCCGGGCTTCAGGCGCCTGACCGCCTCGGCGTTGATCAGGTGGTGCGTTGCCGGCGTAAGCGGGCAGTGGAGGGTGATGAGATCACAGGAAGGGAAGAGCTCCTCCATTGAAACGTACCGCACGCCCATGGCTTCACAGGCTGGGTTCGGGCGAACGTCGTATGCCAGGACATTACACCCGAAGCCTGTCAGGATTTTCGCCACGATTTCTCCGATCTTCCCGGTCCCGATCACACCGGCCGTCTTGGCGTTGAGATCGAATCCGAGCAGTCCCTCCAGCGCGAAGTTGCCCTCGCGCACTCGATTGTATGCCCGATGAGTCTTCCGGTTCAGGGTCAGGATCAGCGCCATCGTGTGCTCCGCGACCGCGTACGGGGAATAGGCCGGCACCCGCGCAACCGTGATCCCCTCACGCTGGGCTGCCTCCAGATCGACGTTGTTAACTCCCGCCGAGCGTAGGGCTACAAGTCTGATTCCCCTGGATGCGAGACCGGCGAGGACATCCCGATCCACTTCGTCGTTCACGAAGGCGCAAACAGCCTCTGCGCCCGTGGCGAGCTGAATTGTTTCGGCCGAGAGACGGGCGTCGAAGAAGGACAGTTTATGGCAGTATGCGGCATTCGCGGCGCTTAGGAACTGACGGTCATAGGATTTGGTGCTGAAGATTGCGACGTGCATCGGGAAACCTCATCGTTGCCAGAGGGCTTCGAATGGAACCGGTGTGCCGGTGGGAGGATAGGGTCCTCCCTGCGCGCGAGGGCCCTTTCGGCGCAGGCGTGTGCCAGCACATAACGAAAATGCTCGCCGCCGGAAATGGAGTGCCCTGGAGGATGGCGATGCGCGTCATACCATCCTCCGTTGATCGTTGCGTGGCGCCAACACCGCCCGAAGTCGCTTGACCAGCCCGAACCAGCCGCCCGCCAGAACCGCGATCGTCAGGGCTGCTGCCAGATTCGACAGGCTCGGCGGTGACAGGCGAAGAATGGTGGCAAGCGAGGGAACGTACATGATCGAGGTGACGATCACGACGGCCCCGGCTCCAATTCCCCAGAAGGCGAGCCTCCTCGTATCGAAGAAGGAGGTGCCCGGCTCTGCCGCGTCGGCGAAGGCGAGGACGAGGTTGCCGAGCACCAGGGCGACGAACGCCGATGCCCGCGCCTGCGTCTCGAGGATGCCGGCATTCAGCGCCCACACATAGAGGCCGAGGACGGCCGCGAGAACGACGGCTCCCTGGGCGAGCCCGAGCATGATCTGGGAAGTGCCGAAGAGCGGCTCGGTGGCCGGACGGGGCGGCCTCTCCATCGCATGCCGCTCGCTGGGCTCTCCCTCAAAAACAAGCGAGCAGACGGGATCGATGACAAGTTCCAGCAGGATCACGTGCATCGGATACAGGATCGGCGGCAGGCCCATGACGAGTGGCAGCAGGGCGAGGCCGGCGATGGGTACATGGATGGCCGTCACATAAGTCAGCGCCTTGCGCAGGTTCGTGAAGATGCGCCGCCCGAGCCGCACGCCGCCCATGATCGAGACGAACCGGTCGTCGAGGAGAACGAGATCCGCCGCCTCCCGTGCGACATCCGTACCGCGCTGCCCCATGGCGATGCCAATGTGGGCGGCCTCGAGCGCGGGCGCGTCATTGACACCGTCCCCGGTCATGGCAACGACCTCGCCGTTCGCCTTCAGCGCCTCGACGACGGCCAGCTTCTGCTCCGGCATGATGCGGGCAAAGACCCGGATCCGCCGCACGCGCTCACCCAGGCCGTCTGGGTCGAGGTCAGAGATCTCCTGGCCTGTGAGCACGCCGGCACCCGTCTCGATCCCAGCCTGACGGGCGATCTCCAAGGCCGTGGCTGGATAATCGCCCGTGATCATCGCCACCGTAATCCCAGCCCGTTGCGCCTCGGCGACCGCTTGGGGGACATCGGGCCGTACCGGATCCGCGAAGCCGATCAGACCCTCGAACCCAAACGTGAGCTCCTCAGGAGCCGCGGCGCAGTCCCTGTCAGCTCGCGCCGATGCCACGCCCAGGACCCGCAGGCCGCGGCACGCCAGGTCTGCAACCACGGCATCCATCGCGGCCCGGTCGTCATCGCCCATGCGGCAGAGACGGAAAATCGCCTCCGGCGCTCCTTTCGCCGCATATAGGACGCCGCCCACCGTATCCGGCCAGACCTGGATGAACGCCAGCAGCTCCGGCCGGAGCGGGTAGGTCCGCAGCGGCATCACGGCTTCATCCCACCAGGGCGGAAGCTGCGCCCCGACCCTATGGACGGCCTTGTCCATGGGATCGACCGGACGGACGGCGGACGCAAGCAACGCCGTCCGGAGCGGCTCGACGGCGACATCGGGGAGCCTGCCGCTGCCCCGCAGGTCCCACACCACTCCATCCCGCCATGCCGCGGTAAGCTCCATCCGGTTCTCAGTCAGCGTCCCGGTCTTGTCGACGCACAGGAACGTGGCGGCCCCGAGGGTTTCGATCACGGCGCCGCGGCGCACCAGCACCTTATGGCGGGCGAGGCGAAAGGCCCCGAGCGCCATGAAGATTGCCAGCACCATCGGGAACTCCTCTGGAAGGAGTGCTATGGCCAGCGTGATCCCAGACAATGCGCCGCCGATCCAGTCGTCCCGCAGCACGCCGTACGCCACCGCAACGACGGTGCAGAATCCGAGCGCGAGGATGCCAAGTCTGGCGATGAGTGCGCCGGTCGTCCTCTGCAGCAGCGTCGGCTCGTCCTCGATAGTGGCCAGGGAGGCGCCGATGCGTCCCAGCCGGGTCATCGGGCCCGTGCGGACGACTTGGAGGACCCCCTGCCCGCGCACGTTCAGGGTTCCCGCAAAGAGGAATGACGTGCCGTCCCCACCCGGCTCGGGATCGCCGGCTTGGTCCACATCGGCCGCTGCTGGACGCTTGGACACCGGGACGGATTCGCCCGTCAGAGCGGACTCGTCGACCGTCAGAGCGTCGCCCCCGATCAGGAGGCCGTCAGCCGGCAGGCGTTCCCCCTCGCCCATCAGGACGAGATCGCCCGGCACGACCTCGCGCACGGGCACGCGCCGCTCGGTCCCGCTGCGGATCACCCGAGCAAAGGGCTCGGCCAACTCGCGCAGGGCTGCCAGCGCCCGTTCGCTCCTGGCCTCTTGCAACACCACCAGGCCGATCGTCACGACGGCGCCGGCCGTCATGAACAGGCCCTCGCCGACATCGCCGAGCGTCAGGTACAGCCCGGCTGCGGCCAGAAGGAGCAGGAACATCGGCTCGCGCAGGATCCCACGGACGATCTCGACCAGGCCGCGGGAGCGCTTTCCCGCGACGGCGTTGGGTCCATGCCGCACGAGGCGGCGCTGTGCCTCGGCCTGATCGAGGCCGGTCAGACCCACAGGGACGACCGCTGTGTCCGTGTCACGGCCGCCCGGTACGGTTTGCGCATGCATGGCCATGTGCGCCTCCGGTCGGCACGCTCCGCCGTCACTGGGCCACCAGGATCGGCCTTTCCGAGGTGGTGAGTATGTCCCGCGTCGCGCCGCCGAAAATCCACTCCCTCAGGCGGGCGTGGCCATAGGCTCCCATAACGACGAGATCCGCGGAAACGCGGCCTGCCTCCTCGAGGATCACGTCGCCGACGTGGCGATCCCGGCTCCCGGCAGTGACGACCTCCGCAGCGACGCCATGGCGGGCGAGATGGGCCTTTACCTCCCTCCCTGGCTCCGCATCCGGCGGGGGATCTACGACCAGGACGACCGTTCGGGTTGCCTGCCCGATGAAGTCCAATCCTTCGCGCAGTGCACGGGCCGACTCGCGGCTGCCGTTCCAGGCGATCAACACGGTCTGAATCGGTCCTTGCCGGTGGCGACCGGGCGGCGCGAGTAGGAGCGCGCGTCCGCTGCCGAAGAGCACAGCCTCGGCCAGGTCAGACCAGACGGATGTCGCCGCGCCATCATAGGGGCGCGTGGCGATGAAGAGATCGGCGCAACGCGCCTGCTCCACCAGCTGTGCCGACAGGCCGCCCAACGTATCGTCCAGCCGCCGCAACTCGGCCGACACCTGAAGGCTGGCAAGTCGCTCCATCAGCCGTTTGGCGGTGGCATCGCCGTCCTTCCGGGCCTGATCCTCAAGGTCCGACAGGACTTGAATCGCGGCGGCACCGCCATCCATGGTTGTGGCGATCGTGAGGTCGGGAAGCTGGTTGGTAAAGATCCCGATCAGGTGGGCCCGTCCAGTCGACGCGAGGGCCTGTCCATGCTCCAGCCGGATCTCATCCTCGGGACCTCCATCGAGGTGCACCATGATGTCCTTGATCATCGCTCTCTCCCTCCCGCGCCGGACACGGTCATGTGCCGGAGATACCATGGATCATTATGTGGTCGAAATCGGGGTGATTGCTTTGATCTGGCGCAACTTGCCTGAGGCCGGTTCGGGCTAGTCTCGAGCGATCCACCGACCTTGACACGTCGGGCAGGCTCAGGAGGCTCCGATGCCATCACACCCGTCCGGTGCTCTCACGCGCAGTCACGGACCGAAGACACGAGCTGCCCAATTGCCTGAGCAGAAACAGGACCGGCCTCCCTCCCCCAGCGTGCCTTTACCGGTCGTCGTGGTCCCACTGTCCGATGACGCCGAACTTCATCAGGTTCGTGACGCTCTCGACCACGCGACGCATGCGGGCCTCGCGCACCTCACAGGCGGCCTCTCGCCCGCGGCGCTTGCCGCCGCCTATACGGATTGGGCAGTCCACCTTGCCGTCTCGCCCGGAAAGCAGTTCGAACTCGCCGCCAAGGCAGCCCGCCAATGGACTCACCTGGCTCAGTTTGCCAGCCGCTGCGGCCTGGACGGTGGGCGCGGCAAGCCATGCATCGAGCCGTTGCCCCAGGACCGCCGTTTCTCAAGAGACGAGTGGCAGCGCTGGCCCTTCAATGTCATCCATCAATCCTTCCTGCTGCAACAGCAATGGTGGCATAACGCTACGACCGATATCGATGGCGTCACTAGGCAGCATGAGGCTGTGGTCGAGTTCGCCTCGCGCCAGATCCTTGACATGGGATCACCGGCGAACTTCGTGGCGACAAATCCAGTCGTACAGCAACGCATCCTGCAAACGGGCGGCCAAAACCTCGTGCAAGGTTTGTGCAACTTTCTGGACGATTGGGAGCGGATTGTTCTCTCGAAGCCGGCCGCCGGCACGGAAGCCTTCCGGGTCGGTCATGACGTGGCCGTTACGCCCGGCGAGGTGGTCTACCGCAATCGCCTCATCGAACTCATCCAATATGCCCCGATGACCGACAAGGTCCAGCCCGAGCCGATCCTGATCGTGCCCGCCTGGATCATGAAGTACTACATTCTCGATCTGTCCCGGGAGAACTCCCTCGTCCGGTATCTCGTGGACCAGGGGTTCACCGTATTCATCATCTCCTGGAAGAACCCGACCGCGGAAGATCGGGATCTTGGGCTGAACGACTACAGGATGCTTGGGGTCATGGCTGCACTCGATGCCGTGAATGCCATCCTGCCAGATCGCAAGGTTCATGCAGTCGGCTATTGCCTCGGCGGCACTCTTCTGTCGATTGCCGCGGCCGCTATGGCACGGGACCGAGACGAGCGCTTGCAGACCGTATCGTTATTGGCGGCACAGGCGGATTTTCGTGAGGCAGGCGAACTTACCCTGTTCATCAACGAAAGCCAGGTCCACTTTCTGGAAGACCTGATGCGCAGCCAAGGCTTTCTCGATACGAGGCAGATGGCCGGCGCCTTCCAGCTCCTGCGCTCGAATGATCTCATCTGGTCAAGACTCCTTCGGCATTACCTGCTGGGTGAGCGGACGCCGTTAAACGATCTCATGGCTTGGAATGCCGATGCCACCCGCTTGCCTTACCGCATGCACACGGACTACCTGAAACAGCTCTTTCTCGACAATGATCTGGCCGAGGGTCGTTTCCAGGTCGAAGGCCGCCCTATCGCCGTCAGCGACATCCGGGCACCTATCTTTTCCGTCGGCACGGAGCGCGATCACGTGGCACCGTGGAGGTCGGCATTCAAGATCCACCTCCTGGCCGACACCGACGTGACGTTCCTTCTCACGGCTGGGGGCCATAATGCAGGCATCGTGGCGGACCCGGACCGGGTGGGAGGGCATTTCCAGGTTCTCACGAAGTCCGCTACAGACCCTTATCTGGATCCGGACACTTGGACCAAGGTCGCCCCCTGGCATGACGGCTCGTGGTGGCCGGAATGGGCGCAGTGGCTGGTGTCGCATTCCGGCAATCCGACGCAGGTTCCCGCCTTGGGAGCGCCATCTCGCGGCTATCCTGTTCTGTGCGACTCTCCTGGCACGTATGTCCTGCAAACCTAGTCCCGAAGGAACCTGCCGGGGCCTCATGGAGTGATTGCCACCTTCAGGACACCGTCGCGCTGATTGGCGAAAAGGTCATAGGCCTCCTCGATCTGATCGAGCTTGAACCGATGTGTTACCAGCGGACGCGTGTCGACGCGCCCTGATGCGATGACCCCCATGAGCCGGCGCATGCGCTCCTTACCGCCCGGGCAGAGTGTCGTCCGGATGGTATGGTCACCGAGCCCGGCCAGGAAGCCGTCCAGCGGGATCTTGAGATCGCCGGAGTAGACGCCAAGCGACGACAGCGTTCCGCCCGGACGAAGCACGCGCAGAGCCGCCTCGAAGGTCTGTTGGCGACCAAGCGCCTCGATGGAGACATCGACCCCGCGTCCATCGGTAAGACGCCGGATTTCTTCGACCGGGTCGGCCTTTGAGAAGTCGACCACGTAATCGGCACCCAACCGGCGCGCCATTTCCATGCGCTCGGGAACGGCCTCGACGGCAATGATGGTGGTCGCGCCCATCAGACGGGCACCGGCCGTCGCGCACAACCCGATGGGTCCCTGCGCGAATACAGCAACGGTGTCGCCGATTCGGATGTTGCCGCTCTCGGCGCCGGAAAATCCGGTCGACATGATGTCCGGACACATCAATACCTGCTCATCGGTCAGCCCATTGGGAACGGGGGACAGATTGGCCATCGCGTCCGGAACCAACAGGTACTCGGCCTGCGCTCCGTCGATGGTGTTGCCGAAGCGCCAGCCGCCAAGCGGCTTCCAGCCGTGTCTGGTGCCGGCTCCATCCTGCGAGTGGCAGCCGCACAGGCAGGCCTCGCTGTACCCGCTCGGGGTAATGGCGCCAGCGATGACCTTCTGGCCCTCGCGGTAGCCCTGCACGGCCGAGCCGAGCTTCTCGATCACACCGACCGGCTCATGTCCGATGGTCAACCCTCGGGCCACCGGATACTCGCCCTTGAGGATGTGGACGTCGGTGCCGCAGATGGTCGTGGTAGTGATACGAATGAGAGCATCGAGGGGTCCGACATCCGGGATCGGCTTCTCGTCGAGGACAATGCGTCCAGGCTCGATGAAGACGGCGGCTTTCATCTTGGACATCGCTATTCCTCCCGAGCCTGGTCTCCGTTGACCTAATCACGAGGCGGCTCCACGCGTGCCGGTCGAAGCCCGATGTCGTCTCGACCGCAGGGGCCTCGATTACGGAAGCCAATCGTCAACCGGATTTCGTGTCGTCCGTCTGGTCCGATCTACCGGCTCCTTGCTGTCCCGTTCCGCTAGTGGCGCCCTGGCCGGGCACACTCCGCCCTTGAACCTGGATGTGCCGGGAGCGGGCCTGCCGTCCGGTCTTCGGCACTGTCACGGTCAGGACACCATTCTCGAAGCTGGCCTGGACCTCTTCGGAATCAACGGCGTAAGGCAGCCGCAATGAGCGCTGGAAAGTGCCGTAGGAGCGCTCGACGAAATGAAAGTTTTCCTTATCGTCCTTGCGCTCGAACCTCTTTTCGCCACGGATGGTGAGCACATCGTCTTCAAGGCTCACTTCGATGTCCTGCTCGGTGACGCCCGGCAGTTCCGCCGTAATGCGGATTTCCTTATCTGTCTCCGACACGTTCATGCTGGCATTGACGAAGTTGCCAACACCGCCTTGACCTTGGCTACCGCTCGCGGTGGGGAGGGCGCCGCCGCGCAAGACGTCGTCGAACAGGCGGTTCATCTCGCGATGAAGCGACAGGAAGGGATCTCCAGGGAACATTCCGCCCCCAGGACGGAAGGGCGTCATGGGATTACGGGCCATCGTCGGTTCCTCCTTCAGCGAATTGCTGTCATTACGCCCGCGTGGAGGCCAGAGTGGCCATCCTCGGTGCTCAAAGCTCGGAATGCGTCAAAACGGCACTAGTTCCATGCTTCCTCGGGCCGTCGCCGCGATGATCGCGCTGCCCTGGTGTTCACAGGCCGCTCCGCGCAGATGAAGGCTCCCGGGATCGCTGGGAACCGGATGGATGCCGGATGGATGATTGTCGGACCATTCCCTGCCTGCTCGACCTTGAGGCGTTGGAGCCGGATGCCTCTATGGCCAAGCTGAGAATCATCCGGCATCGAGGATATGTTGCGGGGGCCGCGAGACCCCTTTCCGCCCCGGAGTCGGGGAACGGGTGAACGATAGCCAAGGTGAAGACAAGCTTGGTCGGTCGAAATGAGCATGTTCAAAAAGAAATCGAAGGTTTCCGAAAGGGTTCCAGACTGTGAATCAGCCCAGTATGAGGCTGGAATAACACGCCAAGATCGCTGCAATATGGGCTCCGACTAGGAGAGGCTCGACATGGCAGCAAGACAGTTCCACGGCACGATTAAAGGCAAGGACAAGGGCGGCAACGGGGCCGCTCTTACGGTCTATAGGAAGGGCGGTAGCTACTGGCTCGTGAACTCTAGCGGTTATGAACATCTCGTCCATCCTTCCAACGAGAAGCGCGGGTCAGAGGGCCTCATCCGAGAGGCCTCTATCGTCTTCCACCTTCAGGATATGAGTTTTTCTCCTGCATAGAATTGGCCGAGGGGCAGAGAATGGCGCTGCATAGAAAGAATGCGCTCCCAGAGCTTATGGATCTGCGTGCACGCATTGATCACGCGTCTGGGAGCAAGGATGAGGCCGGGCTATCTGTTGAGCTCAGAATAGGCTCCGCCGATCTAGAGGATGATCAAGGCGAGTTGCTGGCGAGAGTCTCTGTCAAGAAAGCCATACTCAGCGTCGACTGCGACGGAATGGATATAGCCCCTGGGGAAAGGCATGGAGAGCCCGTGAAAGAAGGTGGGCCGGTTACAAAGCATCAGATCAGGTCCGAAGCGATCAGTACTGTTCAGGGCGGCTTAGATGCCAATCTCGTCGCCTCCTCGAAAGAGGGCGCCAGTGGCGCAGGTGCTCTAAAGGCAGGAGCTTCAAGAGAGATCAAGACTTCCCGCACCAGGGAAAGCTCTTACGAGGAGCAGGTGTCATTCGTCAGGGCTTTGGGCGGAGATCGTTGGGAGATTTCCGAGCCTGACGAAACGCCGCTGGAGGGTACATATCTAAACGATAAGAGGATTTGCAGTGTTGTTCCCAGTAAAGGCGCAAATAGACAAGTGGTCAAAGTGACAACAGAAGTGAAACAGAGGGACCTAGATTTTGACCATTCGCATAAATTCTTCCGTGGTTTGACAGCGACGCATAGCCGTTTGGCAAAGATCGTCATAGCAAAGGCGATCAACGGAGGGGGAAGCGAATATCGAGGCAAGGTCATCTTATCCGAAGTTGAAGTTGAAAATATGGTGAGCGAGATCGCTGGCGATGAAGAATGACTTCACCCTAGCTGACTATGTGAGCGACAATATTATTGCTACCATCCGTAGTCTTGAGGATTTGCACGAAGCCAAGTTCACCGATTGTGTCGCACATCTCGGGTTGAATCCGGCAACGGACTTCAGGCATGCAGATCTTTCGTTTGTGAATTTCGATAACTGTGACCTACGGTCTTATGACTTTCGCGGCGCTGATCTGCGCGGTGCTACAGGACGCAATGTTATCTGGGACGCGACCACCAACCTCGAGGGGGCGCAATTATCAGGTTCGATATTCGCTTACGAAAGGCAAAGGGCGCAGTTCTTTGAGGCCCATCCGCAATGGCGCCAGAGGCTCTCCCGCCTGAAAGCTGAGACTTGGGCAGCTGCGAGTATATGGGTTGCCGAAAATGTGGGAATGGACGGACGGAACAGAGATGAGGCAATTGAAGTAGCAAAAGCGCTCTTTGAGGAAACGCACGATGCCGTACTCCAAACAAATATACTCCTGTTCATGGGCAGGGCGTTTGATCGACGAGATCAACATCGGGATTACATCCTATATTTGATCGCACGGTATGGCTCTGATAGACGTGTCTTCAATGCTGCGATAACTGCGCTGGCCAGCCTCTTTACCAACGATATTCAAGCCTTCAGCATACTGCTTCGGGTTGTGTGTAATCCTAAGGATGATCACCAAACACGGGTCAGGGCATTTCAAGCGTTGATGAGATCTAAATACTTCCGTCAGGCGATACCCGAAATTTCTGGGTTAGTCGCAGGATTCAGTGAGGAACTACGACGCCTGTATGTAGGGCACGTCGCTTCATTATTCGGCGACTATTATCTTGACGCTGTCCGTGAGCCCCACACCAAGACCTTCTTGGACTTTCATGATGAAGTCACAAACGCAAAGATACATGAGATTGCACGCTATAATCTCCGCCATGAGATGGCGAGGGAATCGGAGGGAAGGGCCTACCAAGTCGGTGCGTTCAACTTGCCCGAGCCGAAGGAAAACAAGGTTGAGGCGCGTGCGGCCGTTGTGCGCGAGCTCATCGTAGATCTCGGAACCAAAGGGATCCCCTTCAGAGTGCAGCGAGCGCCCGCGCCAAAGAAGGAACAGGCAGTCGAACAGAAGGCACGCTAGGACAGTTGGCTTCGGTTTCGCATCAGGATTTGTTTATGGACTTTTCGTAGAGTATCTCCCATAGCGACGCCAGCCGACCGACCTCCTTGTCGCCCCCCTCGACGTGCCTCATGAGTGATGAGACCAAGCTATTCACTTTGCCGAAGTGGAGGCTTTCCCGCTGGCTGATTGATCCTGGCCACGATGTTCCTGCCGATATCCGTCAGGCTCTGATCGGCAGCTTGTTCGGGACCCTGCCGATCTTCATCGGCGGTGTCGCTAATACCGTGCTGGTGGCGGCCTTCATTGCCGTGCGGCAGCCTCACCCGATGTTCGTGTCCTGGTTCGGGTTCGAAGCTGTCCTTGGTCTGGTTCGCACATATGTCATCACCACAGCATACCGGGCCGCAGCGAGAAGGCGCGAGACCCCAACGGATCTATATATCGTTCTCGCGCTGTGCTGGGCATTCGGTGTCGGCTATGGCACCTTCATCAGTCTGCTGAGCGGCGACTGGGTTGCCGCCGCCCTCGCCTGCCTCTCGGCCGCGGCCATGATGGGCGGCATCTGCTTTCGCAACTTTGCCGCACCCCGTCTGGCCACCGCCATGATCGTGCTGAGCTTTGGTCCGGCGTGCCTGGGAGCCTTACTATCCGGCGAGCCCCTCATGCTGCTGACCGCGCTCCAGATCCCGTTCTATCTCTACAGCATGGGCAAGGCGGTCTATCGGCTCAACGCAATGCTGGTCAGCACGATGCAGGCCGAGCGCACCAATGCGTATCGGGCGCACCATGACATGCTCACCGGCTTGGCAAACCGGTCAGGCCTCGCGGCGGCGCTCGAACGAAAATGGAAGGCCGTGCGCCCCGAACGCCCACAGCTGGCGCTGCTTTATCTCGATCTCGACGGCTTCAAGTCCGTCAATGACACCTATGGGCATACGGCCGGCGACCGGTTGCTGACAATGGTCGGTAACCGTCTCACTGATCTGCTCCGGTCTGGAGATCTGGCCGCCCGGATCGGCGGAGACGAGTTCGTCGTGCTTGCCGATGAAGTCGATGCGGCCAAAGCCCTGGGGATTGGCGACCGGCTCATTGCGGAGGTGAGCGCCCCATACGATCTTGGAGAGGGCATCCTGGTGCGGGTCGGAATCAGCGTTGGGATTGCCTTGTCTCCCGTGCATGGTGACGAATTCACGTCCCTGCTGAACACCGCCGACAGAGCGCTTTATGCGGCGAAACTCGAAGGCGGGGGGTGCTGTCGAATCGCTTCTTCCCAGGCGTGATGGTAAGTTGTGGCCGTTGGGCCGTCGCCGGGCGGAGACACTCCTGGTGATGCAGCCCAGCAATCGGATCGCTGCCTCGCCCACGAGGCCGGCCGAGCGGCGGTTGCGTCTGCTGAGCGACGCTGCCCTGGCCCTTGGCGATATCCAGACCCGATCCTCCGACTAAATGATCGGGGGGTAGAGGCTGGCGAGCAATTTTATTGCTCGCTCCAAGTATTTGATCCGAAATAGATTTCGCGACAATCGGCGAGGCGGATGCGGGCTGTTTGACGGTTAAGGAACCCCGCTATGAAAACCTGTCCCTATGCTTGCGATCTCAACGATGCCGAATGGGCGCCGCTTGTGCCACCGATCCTCCGCAGCCATCCGGCCGGGCGGCGCCAGATTCATCCCCTCCGACGCATTGTGGATGCAGTCTTCTATCTGCTGCGGACCGGGGCGCAGTTCGGATGCTGCCGCACGAGTATCCACCGCATTGCGCCGTCTTCTATCACTATGCCCAGTGGCTCGAGGACGGCACATGCGAACACGTGACCCAGGTTCTGCGTGAGAGCTATCGCTGCATGACCGGCCGCGCACCGCAACAGACAGCCGCGATCATCGACAGCCAGTCGATCAAGACTTCTGAGATGGGCGGACTGCGCGGCTATGATAGCGGCAAAAAGATCAGGGGCCGCAGCGCCATCTTCTCGTTGATACGCAAGGAAATCTCCTGAAGAACAGCGTTCATCCAGCCGATATCCATGACCGTGCCGGGGCCGAAATCTTGCTTTCGGACCTGCAGCATCTGCTTCCCGCCATTATACTGGTTTGGGCGGACACGGCTTACCGCGGATTATGGAACTGGCTCCAGAAGGCTCTGGGCTGGCGATTGTCGATCCCGCAACACTGGTGGACCGGAGGCGTCTGGATGCGGGTCGGTGCGGAGCGACCGAATGGCTTTCAGGTGCTCGCGCGCCGATGGATTGTTGAAAGAACATTCGGGTGGATGATCCGCTGGCGCTGCCTGGTGCGCGATTACGAGGAGCGCTGCGATATCTCGGAAGCCATATCGGAGTGGCCATGAGCAGTCTCATGCTCCGCCGCAGTGCTCACCCATAGCCATTCTCAAACGGGTACTTGGCTCGGCTAGAAATATTTTTTCGAGCCTGTGTACAAGGCCGACACGTGCCATTCGACACAACCGAACTGACGAAATAGCACTCAATTCGAAGTGCTCACCAGGCCGAAAAAAGGCCTGAGGCCAATACCACATACATACATTTGAGTCAAGACAGGGTAGCTCGGATGCTTCGTCTTGAAGCTCAATTATCGAAACCAGGTCTGGACTCTTGCTTGAGGAGATACTTTCTTTCTTCCCGTCCGCACCAATTGGTAGCGAACCTCAATGGAGCTGAACTGACGAAGAAAGACTGAAATTGAATTGAAAAAGAAAACGCTTCGGTTGCAGCCGAAGCGCTTTCACATAACCAAATCGACTGCCTGAGAAGCATTCATCGATTTTAACTTCGCCCAACAATTCCGCTGGGTGTCAGGATTCTGGCTTGAACCACATTCGTGGTCAAGGAGAATTTTGCTGCCTGCGGGGAACAATCCCCCATGACTATAAGAGAACTTAAGCAATCTGAGCCAAGAGCACTCCCTGCTAACCCCACCATCAACGACGCCCAAGAGACCGCGCCACTTTCACTTTGGCGGCCACCGGGACGCTCGCTCTCCTCACGGAACGTACATTCACGATCGCAAGGTGCATGCCGACCCTCTGTCGTCGGCGGAGCCGATCCGCGCGAGATCATGTGCGAGAGCGGCCTAGAAAAAAAGGTTGCGCACTTCCTCCTCACCCACCCGCAGGTCGCAGACCTGCGCGAGCAGCCAGACGCAGTCCAGTGGCTCGACGCCGAAGGTACGCTCCGACGCCATACCTTCGACTTTCTCGTCACCCTCAAGGACGGACGCAAGCTCGCCGTTGCCGTGAAGCCGAAGGCGAGACGCAGGCGGCTCGACCAGATTCTTGCCGCGATCGCCAACCAAGTCCCTACGGGCTTCGCCGATGGCGTGCTGGTCATGACTGACGAGGACGTCCCCCGCGACGTGGTCCACAACGCCGCGCTTCTGCACCACTGCCGCCGCGGCGCCAACCCGACGCACGATGCCATCGTCCAGCGGCTCGTCGCCACCCCGGGGCGCGGTACTGTGGGCCAGCTCGTCGCAGCGAGCGAACTGGGCGGCGCAGGCTTCCGAGCCGTCGTGCGTCTGATCGCGAATGGCACGATCCAGGTCCAGGGCGGAGCCCGCATCGGCTACGACACCCCCGTCGCCTGGGCCGGCACCACGAATGGGGAGGCTGCGTGATGAGCCAACCCGCCGCTGTCAACCGCTACCGCATCGGGCCGAACGACTGCATCACCCTGGACGGCGTCGCCTATCGGATGCGTGCAACACTGAGCAACGGTTACGTGCTCGCCAGGGTTGACGACCCGAACGTGACGCAGGAGTTCACGCACGAGCGCATCCAAGACCTCATGCTTCTGCCCAGCTACCGCTTCGAAAAGAACGCTTTCGATGTTGGTGTCATTAGGGCCAGGCACGAGGGCGGCGCGGACCTCCTCGCCGACATCCCGGCTGCCGAGCACGAGACCGTGCTCTGGAGACTTCATTGGTGCAGGAACTTCCTGGGGAAGGAGCAAGCGGGCCAAGTCATAGTGGGCGACACCTCCATCAAGGTGTCGCGCTCTGACCGATCGATGAAGGCGGTCATCCCACTGATTCACGCTGAGGTGAAAGCCGAAATCGAAATGAGGGCGCGCAAGCGCAACGCTGACGGTGTTCCGATCCCGCAGAAGGCCGGCGACCTTCCCCCACCGGTGCCCTTGCCCCCCAGTCCACGCTCACTGCGCACATGGCTCAGCCGTCTGGAGGCCGCCGGAATGCGTGCCGTCGCTCTCCGGAAGCGGTGGCGCCTCTGTGGCGACCGCGTGACCCAGAGGTACACTCTGGATGAACGGCTCATCATGGCGGAGTTCGCCACGCTCTATGCCTCAGAGACCCGGCCAACGATCCGGGACGTTCACAAGGCGCTGAAGGCCGAGATCGAGGCACGCAACAGGGATCGGACTGAAAAAGGTCTGCCTCCAATGCGTACTCCCTCGTACGAGCGCTTCGTCCAGGAGATCCGTTCCCTACCGGAGTTTGACGTCTACGCTGGCCGCTTTGGCCTGCTCGCGGCCATGAAGAGGTTCGCCATCGTCGCGAATGGTCCCGACATCGAGCGCCCACTCCAGCGGGTCGAGATCGATGAATGGCGGGTCGACCTGCTGACCCTCTGCCGTGATGCCGGCATCCTCGCCAAGCTCACGGATAAGTTGCAGGCGGACGTCGCCGCCTTGCGTCCGTGGCTCTGCGTTGCCATGGACGCCGCCACGCGTGTGATCCTCGGTATGAAGATGGGTTGGAGCACCAGCTCAGAACTTGCGCTCGAAACGCTGGAGATGGTTGTCTCTCCGAAAAAGCCGTTTGCGGAAGCGGCCGGCGCCTGGTCGCCTTGGGACCACTGTGGGAGCCCCGAGACGGTCGCGCACGACCAGGGGGCGAGCTTCCTCTCAGTGATGTTCCGGCAGGCCGTCGTGGATCTGCAGGCGGAGCCCGACGCGCCCCCAGCAGGGCTCGCTCACCTGCGCGGCCGGCTCGAGCGGGTGTTAAAGACGACCGGTATGCAGGCGCTGGCGCCATACACCGGACGCACCTTCGAATCCGTTGTTGCCAAGGGCGACTACAACCCGAAGGAACGGTTGAGCCTTGAGGTCGAGGAGCTCTGCCGGGTTCTTATTCGCTGGGTCGTCGATATCTATCACAATTCACCCCATGCCGGACTTGGCGGCCAGACACCGGCGAACGCCTGGAAGGAGCTCGTCGCGAAGTACGATGTCATCCCACCACCGGACCGGCATGTCCGCCGGGCGATCTTCGGCATCGGCCTGGCCCGGGTCCTGTCGTCGAAAGGGGTCCGGGTCTTGGGGCTCTTCTTCAACGGCCTGGAGCTTCAGGAATTCCGCCGCAGACACGGCGACGTCACGGTCGACGTCAAGTTCGATCCGCTCGACCTGGGACATGTGTCAGTTCGCCTGGGCGACGCGGGATGGTTGCCCGTGCCCTGCATGCGGTCCGGCTTCGACGATGTCCCATCCGACATCTGGCTCTCGGCCTCAGCCGACCTGCGGCGGCGCTTCGCTGCTGAGGCGCGTCTCAACGACGAGGTCATCGCCGCCGCCATCCGCGACGCCTGGGAACTGGCGGCTCAGGCGCAGGCCCGCACAGGCATCCTCTCGACCCGCCCAAGCCGTAAGCAACTCGACCATGCGGAGGAAAAGCTTGGGATCGGTTTTCCCGCGCCCGAGACGCAAGCCGCGGCGGCGGCGAAGCCGCTCGGCGCCGACCTGACCGAGCGGGCCATTCCGACCGGTACGGCGACGCAAGCGCAACCTGCCCATCCCACTGCGCCGAAGCGCAATCGCACCGTGAAGTTTGAGGACTGAGACATGAACATGACGAACACCAGCATCCGGGTGAACCGCAACGAGGCCGTCGAGCGCCTGCGCGCAGCCCTCCCCCGGGAGGAGTTCCAGATCGTGGAGATCATGGAGAAGGTGAAGGGGCAATACCTCGCGACGGACTGGGACGACGAGCTCCGGCGCAAGTTCGATGGCCTCCTTCGCACCGTGGCCACCTCCCACGTACACAAGGGACAGGTTCTGGAGGGTCAGCCGAGGGAGTCTCGGGCCCTCGTGGTTGTGGGCGAGGCCGGCACCGGTAAGACGGAGTCTCTCGGCCGACTGTTCCGGACCCACCCTGCCCTCAAGGGCTACGGTACGGTCGGTTCCGGCTGCCCGTTGGTGACTGTGAGCGTTCCGAGCCCCTGTACCCTCAAGACACTTGGCATGAGGCTCCTCAAAAGCATTGGCTATCCATTGGCGCGCGACCAGAAGGAACACCTCATCTGGAATCAGGTCCACAACCACCTGCCGCTTGCTGGCACACTCATCCTGCACCTGGACGAGATGCATAACCTGACCGACCTCGCCAATACCGACGAGATCGACAAGATCCGGAAGACCCTGAAAGCACTGATGGCGTCCCCTACCTGGCCCGTAGCACTTGTGATCTCCGGGCTCCCGGATATCGTCCCAGAGCTGGAGGAGATCGACGAAATCCGGCGCCGTGAGCGCTTCATCCGCGTCCCACTCCTCACCCTGCCGGATGACCTGGGGATAATCGGAGATATCATCGTCGGCCTCGCCAGGCTCGGCGGGATCGCTACCGCGGACGAACTCGTCACCGCCGTCGCGCCGCGCCTGGCCCATGCCGCCCTGTATCGGCTCGGTATCATGATCGAACTGATCCACGAGGCCATCGAGCTCGCTTTGCTCAGCGGGGGGCCGCTCACCCCCGACCACTTCGCAACCGCCTATACCGACCGGACTGGGGTCGGTCCGCTGATGAACCCCTTCGTAGCGCTCAACTGGGCCACACTGGACTGCTCCCTCGTCCTCGTTGAACAGTCGCCGGAAGAACCGGTCCTAGTGCAAGATCCACCCAAACGTGGGCCGAGAAGGAAAAGGGGTGGCAGCAAGCGGAAGGAGCACCGCTGATGCTTTACCCTTCTCTTAACCCGCTCGTCGGCGAGACACCGGTGAGCTTCGTGTCCCGCATGGCCCTGCTGCACCGCGCTCCATCGGCCCGGTCCTTCTGCCTTGACATGGGCATGCCGTTCCAAGGCATCGTTGATGGAGACGATGCGGCGCTTACCGTGCTGGCTCGCCTCACCGGCCAGCCCGTCGAGCTCCTGACCGGGTCCGCGATCCGGCGCATGGGGACAGGCTTCAACCTTAAGGGGCAGGAATTACTGCGAACGTCTCTCCGGCGCGCCCGCGTCATGGTCTGCCCGCGTTGCCTCCTCGAGGACTTGGCTCACGGCTCCGAGGCGTGGATGGTGGGTGGGCGAGTAACCTGGCTTCTGGATTCCATCCGGTCATGCGGCCGCCATCGGGTTGGCCTCGTCCAGGTCGCGCACACCTCGACGCCGGCAACGCTCCACGACTTTGCTGCCAATCTCGCCCCCACATTGCCGTCCATTCCGCAGCTGGCTGAACAAGCACCGGATGCGCCCCTCACAGGCTTGGAAACTTACCTTCTTGGCCGCCTTGACGGGCAGAGTGGACCCGGATGGCTCGACGCCCTGCCCTGGCATGCGGCGGCCCGCACCTGCGAGATGATCGGTGCTGTGGCAGCGTTTGGGCCAATGGCGCCCATCAGGTCCTTCGGCGACAAGGAATGGCGGCAAGCCGGAGCAGCCGGGTTCCGGATCGCGACTGACGGAAAGAAAGGCATCCGCACCTTTTTGGAAGAGATGCACCGAAGTAACCTCGGCCATCGTATCGACAAGACCGGCCCCCAGGCATGGTTCGGCCGGCTGCACATGTGGCTGACCGATACACAGAACGACCCGGTCTATGACCCCCTGCGGGATATCATTATCGACTTCGTGCAGGACACCGTGCCAGTTGGCCCAGAGCATCAGTTCTTCGGACGGCCCGTCGTCGAGGCGCGGCGACTGCATTCGATCCGGACTGCGGCGCTGGAGACAGGCCTCCACCCCAAACGCCTGCGGCGGGTCCTTGCCGCCACCGGAGTGATCCCGACCGACCATAAGCGTCTTTCGGACGATAGCGTCGTCTTCGACGCCAACCGCGCCGCGGCGACACTCGCCCGAGCGCAACGGGCGATCAGCCATCGGGAGGCCGAAACGCACTTGAACGCCGGGAGGGTGCATACACAGATCCTTCGCGATCACGGCTTCATCAGCCCCTTTGCGGCTTCGGGCAAGGAGGGCCTGAAATACCACGCCTACGATCCCGTCGAGCTTGATGCGTTCTTGGCCTCCTTGCTTAGAGACGCCGCACCCATCATGGCCTTCGAGCCACCCGTATACGGAATCGCGGAGGCCGCCCGGCGGGCCAACTGCGGCGCCGCGGAGATTGTGAGGCTCATCCTCGACAGGCAGTTGGCTTGGGTCGGATGCAAGGTAGGCGACCGAGGCTACGCCTCGGTGCTCGTCAATGCCGATGAAATCAAACGGCTGGTGCGCGGCAATCACGGCGATGATCTCACCTTCGAAGCCGTTCGGGACCACCTACGGACCGCGGACCGCGTGATCCATGCCTTGGTGAGAGATGGATTTCTTCCAACGCGGCAGGCGATCAGCCCGCTGAACCGCTGTCCATACACGGCGGTGCCGCGACAGGCGCTCGCCGCGTTCATAGCCGAGTACGGATCACTGCATGAGATTGCGCGGGAACGCGGCCTCCACTTCTTGGTGCTCAAGAAGAGGCTTGACGCGAACGGTATTGAGCCGGCCCTTGACCGCTCCCGCATACCGGCACTGTTCTACCGTCGACAGGACATTTCTGAGAGGCTGTAAACAAAACGCCTTCCCGCTCGACCGGAGCCCGGCCGCCGCATGGTGGCCGGGTTTTTTTATGCGCGGTTGCAGCCGTACCTTGGCTCCTTAAAGCTCATTGGCTCAAAATTGCGGAAATGCTTTGCCCCGTTTTGAGGCAACTCCGCTCCGATAGCAGCCAAGCCATATCTAATAATATCAATACCTTAAGGGCACGACTGAGGGGAACAATGCCCCGCACTACAGAAGTGGCCAGCTTATAGGTGTAGCCATCATCCTTTAGAAGTCTTGGCAAAAAGAGCGTTCCACTCGGAACGCTCTTTTTGTTTTTAATAAAAAAGCACTTTACGCAACGTATACAAAAGCATGGATAGCATTTCGTTCGCACAACTTATAAGCTAGTAGCAGTTAATATTAAGCTTGGGGGCGAACGTGCGGGATGAGTTGAGATCGCTTCAGATCGCAATTGAGCAGGCGCAACTCCCGCCTGATTTCCTGACGTTATTAGGTGATCTTTGGGATGACAGCACAAAGCACTTTCATGTTCAGGAAACATATATACTGGATTATAAAGAGACTATCCCAAGTAAGTTTTCCGATAGCTACGGAGCAGGTATCGTCAGACTCGCACTTGCCTTTTACAACTCATTTGGCGGAATCATCATTTTCGGAGTTAAAGACAGAGAACTCTCTGTTACAGGAATTGGAAAGCCATTTGACGTTGAGAGCCTCAATCGTGTCCTGAGCGATTGTGCCGGGATCGGAATTGAGTGTCTCACTAAAACCTATGCAGTCGAGAGCTTTGACGGACCCAAAGCGATCTCGGTTGTTTTAGTTCCGCGGCGGGGAATTACACCCCCAGCTAGGCTTCAGAGGCAGCTTGGAGAGCACCTCCCCGGCAAGGTGTGGCTCCGCGACCGAGCCGAAGTACTTGAAGCAACGTCAAAGCACTTACCACTACTGTATTCAAATCGTCGCAGCCTGCCTTCTGATTTTGGTGACAACAACACAGTCCCGATCCACCGCTCCTTTCCTCCTTCACCTGCCACTATGAAAAGTTTCATTGGCAGGGCAAGTTTGATCGAAACACTTTGGAGCTGGTTTATATTTGGGGATCAGCGACGCTTATATTTGCATGGGCCCGGCGGATCCGGAAAGACTACACTTGCATTCGAATTTGCTCGGATGCTTGCTGAGACAGGTCAACACATCCAAAGCCCTTCAGGAGAGAGTCTAGACTACGTTATTTTCATCTCGGGTAAGGAGACAGAATTAAACCCGTATACCGGAAAGCAAGAAGTATTTGCGCTACGTCAGTTCGAAAATGCCAGGGAGCAATATGCTCAGTTACTCTATCACTCGGGACTCCTCGATCAAGAGGAGATCGCTACGGCAGATGAAAACAAGCTCGACTTATTGCTGGATGACCTCTTCTCGAATTTTAGCGGCCTGATAGTCATCGATGACATCGATGCACTAAGCAGAAAAAAGCTGGATACAGGTGAGGAGACATTATTTACAAAAGCAATTCTTGCAAAGAAAAGGACACGCATTCTCTATACTTTACGCTTTCCGCCTCCGTACGCAATTAAATCGGCACTAGAGGTTTCCGGGCTTGATGAGAAAAGCGAGCTGATGCCTTTCGTCGAGGTTTGTTCCATTCAGTTTGGCATTCCAATGCCAGCGTCTAGTGGATGGAATCTAACGCTTGGTGCCCGCGTCTGACGGCGGCGATGATTTCATCGGGATCAGCCGTCCACGTGAAGGGCTTGGGACTGGCGTTCGTCTCGGCAACGTAG
>Ga0182741_1001826_pt1 | contig 26396 bp, 14 predicted proteins | sample eDN5th37CBELigOP_FD_128874 | JGI IMG/M metagenome (GOLD analysis project Ga0182741, IMG submission 128874) | Enriched Organic Plus compost microbial communities from Emeryville, California, USA - eDNA 5th pass 37_C BE-Lig OP (version 2) (version 2) ... | reverse complement strand
CGCACAACAGGAAGTCTCGTGCTGGAGCTTGTTACAACCTGGCTTGCCGTGCGTTCTCAGGAAGCACCTGAGATTAATCCGCAAGGAGCGTTGCGTAAACTCATTTCGCCTGATGAAGCAGTCGTTTGGCTCGCCCGGTTGTTGCGTGTTGAATCAATATCCATGTCAGAACAAGCATCGCAGCAACTGACGTATCCTGGCTTTTGGGCTAGTCTCGTACGACCTCTGACGATGGCCAGACTTGCAGCAGAGTCTCCTTTTGTCATGCTTCGAAACTTTGTTAATGTTCAGCGCTCGAGCCGGGCCGAGCCACACGCTCCGGGAAACGCCACCCCCTCAGTCGAATCCGGTGGTGGGTCAGGCCCACACAAGCCTCGTACGGGTATCGCAGGGTTACGAGACCGCCTTTGGACTCGTCGTAATTCGCCGAGCAGGCCCACGCATGTGTATGAGTTAGGTGACGGCTCCGACCAGGAATCCGCTACTGACTCGAGTCTCAACTGTCTCGTTACCCCAGGGTCAGGGAATAACTCAGCAGGCAGCTCAGGCGTAAGAACCAATCCTTTGGATGTGTCACAGGATGCTGCTTCAACTGTTTCTGCGCCTGGCAACGGTACACATGCCAAGTCTCGCCTCCCTTTGCACCCGCAGCAACACTCCCATCAGCTGAAAGAAACTAACGAACGACGTCTTCTATTGGATGTCGCGTTTGCCTTGATAGCGAAAATCACCCCAGATGAAGCGCGTGAAGAATTACAACTGCGTCAAGTGCAAGGTACTGCTGTATCAGGCCGGCCTACGTTCCCTTCAGCGGCTCTAGAGCCTCCACAGTCTTCGAATCTGGGTTCTCACCTCTGAACCATTCACTCTCGAGATATACATGGGAGTGAATACGAAAGAACTCCTTCTACATCTGCCGAAACTGCTTGACAATGTTGTCCCATGCTGCCGCACAACGTGTGTAGCAGAGGTGGCCGATCTCGGCGACATCCCATGGTGGATAGGATTACCCACAACTGGATCTGATTTACAGTGCCATGTGTTCCGAAAGTGAGGGTTATGTAATTGTAGTGTGACATATAAACCCACAGTTCAATACATTCGTGTATCTCTTCTATAGTTCGTCTGCCTTTTCTTAGCTTATCCTGCTCCAACCCCTCTTCCCATGCGTTTATAGTCTTTCCACTTGATTCACGACTGTAGAGGAGAATAGGACGAAATCTGCCAACGCAGCCAGACTCGCTAAGGCAGGTTTAGTCGCTATTATCCTCTACGCGTGTTATAGTCCCGTTTGAGACATATTACAGACGGCACACCTAGTCAGGTGCCTTGATATCCCACTGGAAGATGGCATCACACTCGGGTGCTCAGTTTCAGCAACCTGTGCACATGCAGGGCTTGACGGTACCCGCACCGTCTGTTACGCGTGCATCAAGTGGCGACAGCGCCTCCTCCTCTTTACCGCATTTTGGGCAGTCCCTGAGCTCTTCGTTCGCGTTCCCGCACCCAGGATTCCTTCCGCAACCCAACGAGCTTCCCATTGTAACCCCAAGAAGCCGTTCCAATTCATCAACGGACCCGCCGCCACCCATTGGCGCTGTCACAGGAGGAATCCCAGGACCTTTGCCATCCATTAGTACACCAGGCCCCTCAGGTGCATCGTCAATGACGTCATCACGGCTGCCTCCACCGGCCCAGATCCCCCCAACACTCAGCACTTCTCCTTGGGGACAGGGACCTCCTCAACATACTCAGCAGCACCGAAGGACGGCTTCAAGAGGCACCGCCCAGAGCCGAGACCGTGACTCTACGCGAAGGAACCGCAACAGGTCATTTTCGGGAAGCTTTCCAACCCAGCCAAAGTCCAGATCTACGCCTGTCCCAAATCAGGATGGAATCTCGGGTTATGGTCATAGTGGTGGAGGAGCAGGAGCAGGCCTAGATAGTACTAACCGTAGGGCAGATGGCTACCAGCTGCAACAGCACCAGCAACAGGATGGGCCACGATCAGAAGAGTTCACCATTCAGAGCTGGAAGGACAGTGCCGATGAACTATTGTTACAGACGTCAAAAACCGTAGATCGTCTGGTGGTGGATATTGTAAAGACTCGTGCTGTATTAGGGTCGGGAACACTTGTGCGAGAGTTGCGCAAGTTAGGTCTTACGGTCGCTGTTATCGAGCGATGCCTAGATGCGTACGCGCAGAAGGTCTTCGCGGTTTCATTACCAGTTACACCAACTCGCGCAGATCTAGCAAGTTCAGCGTCATCGATTCAGTACATTGCTCAAGTTGCAACCGTTGCAGCCCAAGGCGTTAGCTCAGTGAATGATGCAGCAGCTGCTGTATCTGCTGTACCTAGCATGGTCAACGCGTACACGAACAAAATGTCTACCGCTACTCAAACTTCCCCGGCTCCTATAGGCTCTCCGCTGCTTGGTGCTCCTTCAGTTCCATCTACTCAGCTACGAGTGTTTACGAACATCTCTACAACACGCGTGCAGAGTGGTCAACCCCTGCCTAACACGCCAACCGTAGGAACCCCTAAGTTAATACCAATTATGATGAATCCAACGAATACCCCGAAGCTTTCAGGACTACCATTGCCACCATTACAGCCACAGTCAAGTCTGGGTACAGACCCTGGGCAGATGCCGATTTCACCCCTTCCGGCACCCGTACCTATCCCTTCACCGGTTCCATCCCATCCACCACCTGGAATCATGCGAACGCCAACGCCGCTGGGAGTGGGCCTTCATGCGCCACAAGGAACAAGCGCCTTTTTGTTCCCATTACCGTCAGCTACCGGCCAGCCTGGTCAGACCACATCTATGTCACCACCCGCGACTCGAGCTTACAATCGTTCTCCGACAATGGGCTCAGATTCTGGAGGCTCTGCTGCGGCAGCAAGATCAGACGCTCTGCCTCCATCATCCCCCCTTTTGTCTACCCCAGCACTTCCCAATGCAGCCCAGTTGCCATCGCAAAGTCCAACGGCAGACGCAGGAACTAAAGTGACTGCAGCTGGATCACTATCTGCACCGGGCAGGAGCCCCTCTCAATCCACACATCAACAGCCTCAAACTACCGATATGACAACTGCTGCAAGTTCGAGTAACCCAATAATTGAGCAGATCAAGGCGTTGCAAGAGCAGCAAATCGCATTACTGCTGGATGCCTATACACGATCCTCAATCGAAAGGAAGGCACTGAGCTCCTTAATTATGGAGCACCTCACCACCGCACAAGCTACGTCGACAGACCTAGCAAACTCCATCAGCGCTTTACGTTCACAGCTTCTCGCCAGACATGCCGCACTGGTCCATGCGCGAGCCCGAGCCTTAGCCCAGGCCGCCCTGAACCGGCCGTATCGTATCACAGGCGGAGTGTGCGCGCTTCTAGTCATTTTGTCACACACGCTCAATGACATCCTCGCTCATCTCGATTACATCAATACGGACCTGGCAGATTTCCATACCTGGTGCAAACGCAGACCCAAGCTAGTATACCTTTTTCCACTGACATTGCCAGGCGCATTCACCTTCCTGTCATTCTGTGCATCGAAGAGCTGGGCACTCGCTCTTGGCATTGCGGACTTGATCGCAGCAATTCCAGCGCAACTCGACGTGCTTGCGGCAGGTGCTGCGGTGGATGCTGTCAAGGATTCGCTGAAGCAAGGTGTTCAAACACCCATCAGCACATCACCATCTGTACCATCTGTGCAATCCAGTCACTCTAGCCCAAGCAGCACTAAGACCTTTGTCTCCAAGATCCTCTCCTTGTTCAGAGCGAAGGGTAAACCAGTTGTTAGCTCGAATGCTACAAATGACATTAGTTCAATCTCCTCGCCACCAGCAGTCGCTACGCTCGCTGACGCGCCTTCAACGTCAGCATGGGCCGAGTTCCTGCAAGAGGGTGGAATGGGGAGTTTGGCCAGCTCCGGGCCGGGATCACTATCCGATGCGGCCGCGGCAGCGGCAGCCGCCGCAGCCGCCGCCGCCGCCGCAGTTGCCAACTCTGCCGGAAAATCGACCTCTCGGGCTCCAAACACCGTTTCAGACGTCGTAGCGATCGCTCGCGCGAGTACCCGGGCTGCCACGAAGGCGCAATGGACCTCTCTCCCCTGGACAGTGCGACTTTGGAAAGCTATCACATCCAGCAGATCCTTGAAATTCGTTAACGTTGTAATCTTCATTCTTAGGTTGCTGGTAGTGCCTGCCCTTGTATACCTCGCATATCGGCGCTCAGTCACGAATGCGGTGCTTAAAATGAGAACATTCCGCTCCCGTCTCCGAACTGTATTGGATCTTTGGCTGATCTGCACCGGACTCCTCGATGCAGAGGCTGCCGGCGATAAATCGACATCCTTTGCGGGCTCTGCATTTGCCCGCGACCCCTTGGCTGGAATTGACGGAGGCGGAGCGACAACTTCGAATGTTGAGGTGCAAGTGCCACCACTACCTCTGCTGTCATCATCTGACGTTCGCCGAGGGCTTGATGGCTACTCCGACGACAGTATGCATGAGTCACGCCGCGCAGCAGAACACCTGGCGAGATGTCTGACAGGAGGAGTGCTAGCATCAGAGGTACGTCCTCGAAGAATTGCTATTGCGCAGTGGCTCGAGTCTATGGGTCGTTGGCGTGCTAGGTTGGGCCCTGCGCCCACTCGTGCGTCCAATAGTGTGTCACAATCCCAGCCGTCACGAACGCATCAGTCGAATGTGACTGAACAGAAGACGCCCAAGCCTGGCTCGGTGGATACAGAAGGAGGTATGCCGCCGGTTGACGATTCGGCCCGGCGTAGCAAACCTCGAAACCAACCCACCTCACCCAAGTCAGGGGGTTGGCGCATTGCCCCCGTTCGTACTGAGGGTGAATCAAAAGCTATGGTGTCCTTCGATGAATCCAAGAATCCGACCTCCTACCACACATCTGAGCTCGCTGGCCCAGCGGGCGTGTCTGCAAGTGCGAAGAGTCAGCCAGGCCTAGTAAGCGCATTCGGCCCCACTGTTTCTGCATCCCCTACGCCAGCACAGTCACCACTGACACCTGTAGATCGTTCTCGAATCCTCGTGCATGTGGATGATGTCGCAGAAGTGAAGTTTTACCTGATGCATGACTCACGCATGCGAGCGATTGTGCGTGCAGTAAACCTCGCGCGTGAGCTGGTCAACTGTATTCCTCACCTACCACGAGCGGCCCTGGAGTTCCTCTTTGATGATAGCCTTCCCCATGCATGGATTCGAGCAAAGGCTGGGGCGACGTTAGAACACGTGTCTATTTCCAAGATGGAGCTCGAGGCCATGCAAGGCATGCGGGGCTCAAGTCCAAACCAGCAGGTGCTCAGTGAGTCGGAATTTGTACCACTCACCCATGCGGTTGACTCGTTGTGTCCGCTCAGCCTACTGGGTCTCTCAACAACTTCGAGTGAGCCTGCTGCGTTGCAGAGCCAGGTTCAAATCTTAAATGCGGCCGCGACTTCTGCTGCTGCCACCAGTTTGGCTGAGAAATCCCTACAAGCTGCCGCAGAAGACTTGCTGTCTCCGCTGGCCGCCTCCACTGTATCGTTGGATACCCTGTCCTCCAGTGCCTCAGATGCAGATGGTCCGTTGACTCTCCCCAGCTGCGATCCAGCTGTTCAGGAGCATCGCGTTCGAGTACTTGCCACAGCGCTTATGCGCCGTATGCGAAGCACTACAGCGACGTCCGAAGGATTCTCCATTTGGATGCTCGACAAAGTTCCTCCTTATCACGACCACTCCTTCTGGTACAAGTCAACATGGGAACTCAGTTTGCTTAAGCGCCTTCTCGATGTATTTTATTGTACTGTCCACCAGTACAGTAGTATGGCGGGCTCAAACTCGAGAATTGTCCGATGGATTGCACCACTCACGGCGTATTGGGCTGCGTGGTACTATGCCTTGTCACCTGGCGCTGCGTCGGCTCGTACAGCCGAAGTCTTGGGAGTTCCGGTGATCGGAATGCTCCAGGAAGCATGGGGGATCCTAAACTCCCCCATCGTCCGTTGGTTCACCCTCTTTGCTGCACCTCGCATTGCCCCAGTTTTCCTACCATATGTCAATGTGCGTGTTCTTCAACGAATCGATCTCATTCCGCTGCCGACTCGCCAAGTATGTGCTGCACTTCCACGGAGCGACCCGTCCTCCCCCTGGGGCTACGATGAGGCCTGCTGGGATATCTTGGAAGTCTTGCGATTTATGAGATATAATCGTTGGCGCAAGAGCGCACGAGCTTCCGTAAGGGGCCGTTCGTCAACCCACACCACTGGCTCTAGTGCTGGGAAGCGAAGTGAGCGGCCTCGTTCGCGCACTGGCCGTCCAGCCAGTTCAGAAGACGGTAACGAGAGTGACAACGAGGAGGACTCGGAAGACAGCATGTCAGACGGATATGGTGGTGGGGATGATGATGCGAATGAGCACGATGGCTGCGGAGTCGATTTGTCATACGTTTTGGAATACGAACAGCTAGCTGTAGGAACGAAGGTTCGACCCAGGAGATGGACTGCGTCGCCCGGCCAGAACTTCCCACGCGTACTGCGGCAGCTTATGATTACTGAGCCAACATCGTCTTATTCCTTCTGGCGCGGCAACTATGAGGGTTTCCGCTCTCCTCTTGAGGCGCTCATCCGCCAGAGGCCCGACTTTTACACGTATCGTGACCCTGAGACAGTTCTAGATAAGGATACCGGAATCCGTCTGAGCGCTACAGACGGATGGTCCAAGTCGAAGGGACCTCCGGAAACTATCCATGCTGAACAGCATGAAGCAGAGCTTGTGGCTTCACTCGGATTGGCTACGCCTCGTCTGCTTCGCTGCGTATTACTCAGTCGCAACCGGATTCCGCAGCTTTGCATTCAGCCTTTTTATGCTCCAGAGTTCTTCGCCTCAGAGGCAACTCTGCCCCCATTCTTCCATTACTCGTCAGCATCGAAACTTGCCAAGAGCCCGTTTAGTGCTGATGCTGCATTGTCAGCATCCGAAGATGCGGATGTCCCTCAGCCTACCTCACACGCCGAGGTCCCAGAGGGTCCACCGGTTCTGATGTTTATTGCTGGTGGAGGGTTCGTTGCAAACTTCTTCACAAGCGATATCCAGGTCCTGGCTCGTGTCTCTCATCGATTTGAAGGTCCTATCTTATACGTCGCACCTGCTTTGGCACCGAAGCATCCCTTCCCGAATGCTCTCTTGGATTGCTTGGCTGCATATCGTTGGCTGACCAATGGTGCTGGTTTGGGATTCCGTCCGTCTACAGTCCTTCTTGCTGGAGACTGCTCTGGAGGCAACTTGGCTGCCGCTCTAACCCATCTCCTAACACTGCACAATCAGAGTGTGCGACTGCTTAATGCGTTTGCAGGCCAGTGGACTGGTGCTGCCATCAACAACCTCGCCACCTCTCAGTCCACTACCGGGGGAGTTCCTCACCAAACTACGGGTGCGAATACACAGGATTTCAGGCGAGCAACCGTACAACTACTCGAGCTGCCGCCACCCTCGGCATTACTGCTGGCATACCCTATCCTTGATGTCCGTCAGGCCTCGACACCTTCCAGATCAGTCTTCATGCTGGACCCTATTGTGACGTATAATTTGGTGAATCAATGCCGTGCCTCGTATACTGGTAGTATCCAGATCCCAGTTCATCCCAATTTCACCTCTAGTTCTCTTTCATCCACGGCAGATGGAGGCTTCGCAGGCGCCGCAGCTGCCGCAGCTGCGAAGAGCACGCTCAGACCCGCACTGAATCCACTTTTGTCTCCGTTGGGTGCATCTGATCTCTTGTTGTCATGCTTCCCCAAAACCTATATCATGACTGGCGCGTATGATCCCTTCCTTGACGATTCGGTGGATTTGGCTCATAGATTGGCCATGCTCAAGGTGCCCGTGGTTCTGCGAGTGTTGCCAAATTTGCCACACTCCTTCTTCCACTTTACCTTCACGATGCCGGCAGCTGCGCGTGCCCTTGATCTGTTCGGAGAATGGGTACAAGACGCATTAAGGAGTAGCACAAGAAACGCAGACGAGCATAGTTGGACGGTTGATACACTACTTGGAAGGAGGGGCGGCGCCAGTGCGTCTGGATTTTCAACGTTCTCTGGCTCGCAGCCGATGACGCCACCCAGCACAACCAGTCCTAGCAGCTCCGGATCTTTCCAGGGCTTCGTTCCTGTCCCTCTTACCCTTCCAACGAGGCCGCAGTCCCCTGCCGTACGCTCTTCACGCATACCACCGCTCCTGCGGCACACATCCGCTGAAAGAGATCCTAGTCGACCAATCGCGGAAGAGGGTGAGGCTTTCGAGCAAGGTGAGATGGACGCCAACCAAGCTGCCAGAACCACTGATGCAGGAGACTCGTCACATACGCTGCAACAAGTCGCAGGAAAGCCTCTGAACCCTGCCCTGACATTAGCACTAAGTGGTTCTGGATCAAGCTCTGGTGCCTCAAGATATGCGACTCCCAGCCCAATCTCTACGAGCGTGTTCGACCCCTCGAACCTACTGAACTCAATACCCAGAGCGATTGTACAACCCGGAAATCCTGTCGCGAACATCATAGGAGCGGGTCGTGTGGAGGAGGGTCAAGACTCACAGCTCCAGATTATGCAGCGTCTTCAGCAGTTGCAACAGCAGCAACAGCAGCTGCATCTTAGAGCATTGCAGAGTTCCGAGTCATCTGATAGTGCTCCAGCGAAACCTGACTTACAAGCCCTCGCTTCCGTCGCGCAGGTGAGCCCCCAGATGCTTTCTCCGCCTGTAATGCCCATTGACTTGCAGGCGGCGCAGACAATTCTGCGGACAGCATCAAACAATCTGGAAGACCCGAAACAGGCCGTAATGCGACCCATATATGATTCGTCACTACCTGAACATCAATCCCTTGATGGCGCAGTCTACAATCAGGTAGATCCCATTGGGGCTCCACATCCTGAACGCGTCGTCCGACCCACAGTCTTACTCGCGAACGGACGGCTCACCATGAACATTCCAGGCAAGTACGTCCCGCCGAGCGCAGAGGAGACCGACCCCACCGAAATGTTTCTTCCGACCTACACGTACTCGCATGACCTCTCATCGTCAGGCATTGACGAATTTGACGATGTAGAGGATGAAGATGAAGATGCAGAGTCCTTAGATGAGGAAGACACGGGCGTCCTACGGCTTGATCACCCTAAACCAGCTAGGAAATGATGGCCATGGAGATTGACGGAATGAGTGTTCCTGGATTGTATTGATAACTGTACATACAAACTTTGCTTTGATTGTCTTATTTAAACGTGTATGACTAACTCGCCATTCTCATCTACGTAGCTGTTTTCTTGATATGATCCAGGTCTGTACGATGAGCCGCGGGTTGAGGCTTGAGACCCACCCACTGAAACCGAGTTAGCATTTGCTGCTGTTGCATTTCGTCCGGGTTGTGGCTCTGATGATTCATTAGCAGGAGCTGACGCGCCCGTAAGTGCGTGCCGCTTGCACATAGGACACTGTGATGAGCGCTTCCACCAATCGTCTGAGCATTTGGAATGAAAGTGATGATGGCAATGCACAAGCACAGTGACTTCATCGCCCACGTTAACTGGATCAAGACAGATACAGCATGGGTCATCAGCAGGGTATGCTTTCTTGGACTTCCATCGGGGCAGTCTTTGGATCTCTTCCTGTGACAGTCCTTGCACGCGCGGCGCAGTCTGGAATAGTGAAAGGCTCCCGCGCTCATTCGAAAGTTCGGTCTGCCGATTGCCGGGACCATTAACAGAGCCCAGAGCTCGGGTTAACTGCCAAAGCGCCCAGAGATCGTTAAGTAACCACTTTGATGACTCAATCAACTGGCGACGTTCTGCAGGAGCATCTCTTTCGAGGGCTGCCTCTGCTGCCTCATGATCCTCTGTTCGCAAAACCGTCCCAGGAGCAATGGCCCGTTCTGCTCGAGCGACCAGGCGATGACTGATATCGATGCCTGACACAACATTGCCTCCGGGTAGAACCAGAGGGACGACGAAGTCGTTCGTTCGGACCCGCATCAATCGATCTCCCATAGGGAATGGACGAGGGTCTCTAAGAGCTCCCGTATCCGGGTCTACGGCGACAAAATCTGCGATGGAGTCTTCTCGGTCTCGCATGAGCGCAGCCGAGCGGCAGGCTCGTCGAAGTGCTCGTTCACCCAATGCATAAGCCAGCGCCTTCACGCCTGCTTGGAATGGGGCGGTCACAGCAGAGAAGTCCATTGAGTTGGGATCTGCCAATGCTGCAGATGCTGCTGATAGCAGCAGTGGTGGAATGAGCATGGCAATCATTTGGGTCCCCTCTCGATCACTCACTAGACCGAAATGAGGTTGGGCATCTCGTGGCTGCGGCGGCCTTGATGCACTGTTTGCATCACTACTATCTAAGGCTGCCAAAGCCATTGCAGTTCTCTGGGCGAAGGATGCACGAGGCCCACCATTTTGTCCACCTTGGATGGCACCTGGCCGTAATCCACGATTCGCGCCACCAGATTCCAACGCGGCAATTTGTGCGCGCATGAGTGCTACACTTGAGATCTGCGCCTCCAGCTGAAGCAAATCTAAAGTACGCTGTGCTCGACGGAGTTCTAGATCTAGGCGCTGGCATTCACGTGCACGTTCAATGTCTTGGATCAAGTCTACTCCCGGGGCATGGTCATCGAGCAGCGATCGCCTTTCTACGAGCTCCACGAGCTGTCTTTCCATTTGCTCCAAACGAGCAGCAACGGCTGCGTGCTCTCTCGCACGCTCACTCAACTCAATCAGAGCCTGCCCTGCTCTTTCCTCTTGCTGAACCCTGTCATTGTGCTCACGGAAACGGTCTTGCTGTGGAGTGCTATCATCGTTCACGAGATCTCTCAACGCGCGCAAAATACCCGCGCTCATTCGTGGAGCGCCGGGATAAGATGACTTGCTTTCACTCGAGCTTGGATCACCATTGGTAGTGCTTGTGGAGGGGCCTCGACTTTGAGAAGAGATGGCTTTCTCTTCATCATCATCATCATCATCGCCATCATGATCGCTCAGATCAGATGAGAATATTTCAGCACTGTCATCGCTATCGTCATTCCCCATACTGGGATATCGGTTTGATGTACTACCATAGCTAGGAGGCTGAGAATGGGCCCTTGCCTGGCCTGCGAAGAAGCTGTAAAGGTCTGCAGGTGGTTGATCACGACGCACGGTCTGCAGTGGCTGTGCGGTCTGTTGAGAAGACTGTGAGGCTCTCGCGAGCCGCTGGAGTGACTCTGGAGGAACAAATGGGCCCATGTGGGGTGCTGGCCGCGACACTGCAGCAGGGGCAACAGGAAGGCGAGCACTTTCTCCTGCAAGGAACGACGAGGCAGAGGGGGGACGGAACGAGGAGCGGGGCGCGGGCTGATGATCGGGCGAAATAGCGTCATTGTCGAAGTCAGCATGGCTTCGAGCCGGTAGCTGCGCTTGCGTCGTTCCAGCATCGTTGACATCGATTGAGGCGCGCCTCAGAGGTGTCACAAGTCTAGGATTGGATCCCTGAGCATTTGCGGGTGCTCTTGGGGTCGTCGCTCCACTACTGGAAGACTGCGGCTGCGCGGGACCTGATGCAGTTCGTGCAGGAGCTTGTGACGAGGACGATGAAGCATCGGCACTCGTCGAGGAAGAGCTCGAGGAGTTCGCTGGGCGAGCAAGTATGCTCAGTCGCGCGACGCCTTGGTCAGTGTGGGAAGGAGTAAACTGAGCGGGAACTGTCACCTGTGATGCTTGGCTTTGACGAGTTGTGAGGCCTTGCAGCGGGGAAGGATTACTAAGTCGTTGGTAGGTAGGACCCTGGCGCTCCTGTGAGGGACTGGCTACAGTTGGAAGGGATTCTGCTGAATCTTGGGGAGTGGATGTTCTTGGCTGAGAGGGGGTTGCGATACGGTGTGGTGCCCGGTCCTGGGACGACGGTGATGGCAGTACTAAGGATGGTTGAGTAGTCGACACAGAATCAGAGTTCTCTCGTGTGCTCAGATGTATGGAAGAGCGATCATGAGTCCTTGAGTTTGGCGTTGGGGGGCGGTAAGGATGAGCCGTGGTCGTTTCATTTGGAATGGACCCGTTTGGTGGTGGCAGCCCACTAGGTGGTCTTCGCTGCTGTTGGGGTGGACTAGGCGATGGGGGACCAGCAGTGAAGTTTGGAATATTGACGAGACTTGGACGCAGCGGAGCGTTTGGTAGTGTACCAGCAAGAGAACTAATGATATTTAGCGCTGATCCGCTTGCAGAACGTGGTGCAATTTCAGTTGGTGCTCCAGATGGTGCAATCAATGGTCGTGATCGAACATTGCTCCAGCTACTGCTCGAATCACCGCTAGGGCTAGTCACAGGGCCTATGCGCGGCGCCGACATCGGCCCATGCGCTGCTGACACGTGCGCAGATGTGGCAGTTGTAGACTCCTGTGGGTTCTGGAGAATTCCACTGTTTGGGCGCTTGTTCGATAGGGTTGCGGGGACTTGGGGTGAAGGTCGACGTAGGCTCGGATTGATCTGAACCACCGATGCAGGTTCATGTGAGACCGCACTTAGGCCCGACCCCACAAGGGAGTTCGTCGTCGGGAGGCCTGGACCGCGTCCTGCGTGCAGTGCAGACCGACGGAGCCGATCCATGAGGCCTGTTGCGATGACCGGTTTTACGCGCTGCGACAGGTCGGCAGCGCTACTGGCCCCAGTAGTCGAGCTTGAAGCCGGTGTTGTATTCACACCGGTACCACTACTGAGACTGCCCCTGGGACCCGAAACAAGCGAGCCTCGCTGGGTAAGTTTGGGCTGCACAATATTGTTACGAGTACTAACAACTGCGACCGCATGTGAGCCAGAAGACGAAGTAGGCACACGATGCAACTGCTGTGCAGCAGAGAGGCCGCTAGAGGTCGTGGAAACACCTGAATGCCGTCTCATCGCTGCACCCGCGTCCGACCTCGCTGTGTACCTTGGCCAAGATGTCTCGGCTTGGTGAGGTCGTGCACAAGGTCGTCGTTGCGCGACCCTTCAAGTTGGGCAGCGGATTCTTTGGGCAGCCCCGGCGCAGAAGCAGACACTACCGGTTGAGAGAATGTATAATGTGGGGTGTGTGAAGGAGCAGGTGTGATGATCACAGAAAACAGGGTGGTTCGAGTGGTCAGAAGGGTGAGCTCACTGAGGTTGTAGAGAAATGAGCTGAATAAAGGGGGCAGAATGATATGGAGAGGCATCGAGATACCACAGACAAACTACAGCATGCATAAACTACCTGACTATGCGGTTAACTGCCACGTGCATCACATCGGGCGCGAGATTCAGCAATCCACTCCTTGTGTCCACTTCTTGTCCGTTTTTCATATTTAGCCGGATGCGGTTAAAACTTGAGGGCCGGTGAGGCACCAAGACGCGTAGAATTTGGGACATAGGACTATTGGAGCGTAGCCTTGCACCCTGACGTTAGTCGGTCAGTCGGTTCCTCCCTTAGTTTTGGACAACTTCTTAGCGAGTGCTAATTCAACAGACTTTGATGGTTTATTCGGCGTTTTGTGCCTGATAATGTTAATAAAGATCATGTTTTGTTAGGTTTGTCGCATTGGAGTCATCATCCAGTTCGACCACAGAGCTTTGCGTACGCGCATAGAAACAAACTAAAATGTGAGAAAAGAGATACACAAACGAACTTACAAAGCCCTCTGGCCGGTCCCGTCTGTCTGACGATTTAACTATCATACATGTGAGAGTGGAGGAGCTATCGCACTGGCCACGGGCACAAAATTACAACGCCTTGGCCTTCGAGAGTCGGCGCATCATGGAGAAGAGGAACATACCAATGAAGAAGCTGACGCTCGCAAGCGCAATAGGAGGCAGCGCCGCCGACTTTTGTACAGTTACGTGTGGCACGACCATGGGCTCTGCGTCCTTGTCCTGACCTCGCATGGCCGAGATAAGTGTCTCGTAGAAGCTCGACACGGCACCACCGACATTTGAGTCGGCGTTGCGAGAGTGCACGCGCAAGGTGTTGCCAATTTCCTCAGCTTCTTCGAGGGCACGCGGATCGATCTGATGCTCGCATCGCACACCTGAGTAACCAGGTGCACAGTAGCACTGACCAGCAACGCAGCGACCATTAAGGCTGCATCCACCTTCACAAGCGAAGGCCTGCTCATCAGCAGCAAGCGCAAAGGCAGTCTCGAGTTCTTCCTCAACTGAGACGAAGCTTGCGTGGGTTGCATTCGTGTTCGCAGGAGGAACTCCGGTCTTGGTCGTAGTGGCAGTAGCAGGGGCAGCCGTAGCGTTCTGAGCAGCCGGCTTGCTTGCTGGCTTCGCCGTAGCTTGTTGCTTTGTCATGATCGGAGCCATGAGTGACTGGAGCTCGCTTGGGTCTTCGAGTTCCAAGTTCGTGTATCGCAAGAGGGCCATATCATCCTCCGAAGCGACAATCGAAGCAGGCGCCTCATCATCAGAAACGCGGTGCTGACACTGTTCACCAAAGAAGCCCTTGGCGCAGACGCAGCGACCACGGAAGCAAACACCATGTGCACCACAGCTTGACGGGCAAGGAGTGACGACGGCGCAAGCGACGCCACCGAAACCGGGTTCACAGAAGCACTTACCATGGTAGCAGATACCGTGACCTGAGCAGTCGCGTGGGCATGGAACGGCCTTGCGCTCAGAGCAGTCGACACCACCGAAGCCAAGGTCGCAGACACAACGACCAAGGACACAAACACCATTACCAGAGCAACCGTTGGGGCAACGCTTCCATTCTCGAGCAACGAGCGTGGTGTTGCAGTTAGGACCTGCATAACCGGGCGCGCACATGCACTGATCGTTCACGCACATACCATGAACGCACTGAGCAACAGCACCGCAGGCAGTGGATGGCTTTACGGGAGCTGAAGTCTTGGATGCGTCTCCAGCCTTGGCCTCGGTCTTGGCGGCGGGTGCTGGTGCCGCAGAAGTCTTAGGTGCAGGAGCAGGCTCGGCCTTGGACTCGGCCAGGCTGTGGGCGTGCTCAGCTGCGATGGCAGGCGCACGGATGGGTTCCTCCAAGATAGCCGCGTGGCTGGTGCCCTTGGCCAAGAACTCGAGTTCATCAGCCGAAAGGCCGGCATGAAGCTCCTGGTTGAGCTGAGCTAACTCGGAGGGGTCGATAGTACTGTCAAGTTGCTGAGTGTAGGACTCCTCGAGAGCCAGGAATGAGCTCAGGGACTCGGCCTGCTGAGCAGCCGCCTCTGCTGCTAAAACCTCCATGGGAGGAGGAGTGGAGACGCGGATCGACTCGTCATTTACGACATGCGAGAGCGCTGCGAGCTCGGCCAAGAAGCTCTGACCAGTGGCGGGATCGACGTCGGCAGTGTAGAGCTTGTCTCGGGTAGTATTCGAGAGCTTCTGCTGACAGTCGTGACCAGTGTAGCCTGGTGCGCAGAAGCAGACACCACCCATGCAGACACCATTCTCGCGACACTTGGTTGGGCAGCGCAACTCGTTTTCGCAACCCTGTCCGCAGAAGCCAAGGTTGCAGTAGCAGCGGCCAAAGAAGCAGGTACCGCGCTCTGGGCCACCACAGTTGTTGGGGCAGGTACCCACGGCGAGCACAGAGCAGTCTGGACCGCTGTAACCATCAATGCAGAAGCACTTTCCGAGGTGGCAAACACCGCGACCAGAGCAGTCATTGGGGCAGGTCTTGACATCATCGACGAGCTGAGAGCAGTCTTCGCCGGTGTAGCCAGGCATACATGCGCACTTGCCAAGTGTGCAGATACCGCGACCGCTGCAGCCATTACCTGGGCAGGTGATTTCTTGTGAGCAAGCTGGGCCGGTGAAGCCTGGCAGGCAGTGGCAACGTCCGAGGACACAGACACCCTTGCCTTCCTCACAGGCCTTGCAACCAGTGTGCTCGCATCGAGGACCGTGGGCGCCAGGCTCACAGATGCACTTACCAAACATGCAGACACCTCGACCAGAGCAGTCGTTGTTCTTACAGAAGCCGGTGACCTCAGAGCAGTCCTCGCCGGCATAGCCTTCCGCACACATGCACTTACCCTCGTGGCAAAGGCCGCGGTTGCTGCAGTCCTTGGGGCACTTCTTGGGTGAGGTTGCCATGCGCTCGCACGCCTGACCTTCGAAGCCAACGAAGCACTTGCACTTGCCATCAATGCAGAAACCGCGCTTGCTGCAGTCGTTGGGGCACTGGTTCACATACTCGCAGTGAGCACCCGACCAACCCAAGTCACAATCGCACTGGCCTCGGCGGCACGTACCATGATTACCACAAGAACCTGCACCACACGAACCATCATCTTGTGAGCAGTCCTTACCAGTGTAACCGGGTTCGCAAATGCAACGACGAGCCTCGCGGAAGCAGAAACCGTGGCCAGAGCAGTCGAGGTGGGGATGAACAAAGGGATTGCGAGGGCAGCGTGCGGGCTTGCTGCAGTCTTTGCCGGCCCAACCAGGCTTGCATCGGCATCGACCATCAACGCAGTCACCATTGCCAGAGCAGCCGTGCTCGCACTCGAGAGAGCAGTCAACTCCGCTGAAACCAGGCTTGCAAATGCAACGCCCATCCTTGCACTCACCATGACCCGAGCAGTCCTGTGGGCAGCTGGGCTTGTCGCAACGCTCTCCTGTCCAACCGGGCTGGCAAGCACACTTACCATTGGGCTGGCAGAGACCTTGGACCGCGCTTGTGCAGTTACCTGGGCATGGGGTCGAGATCTTGCAGTCAGGTCCAGTGAAACCTGGGTAGCACTGGCACTTACCTGCATCATTGCAGAAGCCGTGAACGCACTCGTGTGGGCAAACTTGGCGTGAGCAATCCGCACCTCTCCAACCGGGCTTGCACTTGCAAACACCTTCGATTTCGGAGTGTCCGGTTTCTGTGATTGAAGCAGCATCGGCATCGAGCTCGAGGAAACCCAGTGAGAGGGACGGAGGAGCATCAGGTTCGGATGGGAAGTCCGCCGACGAGACGGGACGGTTCAAGAGCTGCGAGATGGGACCACGCTCGGGAAGTATGACACAGTCACCATTGCCAGAGCAGTTGCCGGGGCAATAGATGCGTTGTGAGCACTGCGCATTACCCCAACCAGGCTTGCACTGGCATTTGCCGTTGACGAACTCACCATTGCCAGAGCACTTCGTGTTGATGTTGCAGAAGCGTCCGCCCCAGCCAGCATCACACTTGCATTCTCCGTTGACGCATGTGCCATGGTTATTGCAGTTGTCAGCACACCACTTCTTGCTGCAGTCACGTCCGCGGTAGCCCTTGGCACAAACGCACTTTCCATCGAGTGCGCAAACACCGTGACCAGAGCAAAGCGATGGGCATTGAATCGAGCAGTCCGCGCCGCTAAAACCTGCCTCACAGACACACTGACCATGGGCATCGCAAAGACCATGGCCTGAGCAATCGTTGGGGCAACGAATCTTGGATGCATAGGACTGAATCAGAGAGCAGTCAGGACCGGTGAAGCCGCGTCGGCACTCACAGTGAGACTGGGCCTGGTTCGAGCTCGCGAAGTAGCGCGTTGCCGTGGTTTGCAGTGCCAACCATGACTGATGCTTGGGATCGAGCGCATCTTCTGCCACAACATCATTGGGCATCATGTTGATCTTGTGCAAGCGTCGTCTCTCCTTAGCTGCACCCAATGCGAGCCATGCTGGAATCTTGATGTCGCGGTGGTGAGGCTGAGTGGCATTGGGCAAAGTGACGTAGCGAGGTCGGTCAAGATCTGGGCGCAAGAAGACTGGGTCGGGTCCTGGGAGGCAGATACCCCGACCAGAGCAGTTCTTGGGGCATGGCGGGATCGAACAGTCAACGCCCCAGAAGCCATTTCGGCACTTGCAGAAACGAATGATCTTGTCGTTGTGGGTTTCCATCGCGCACTCACCATTACCAGAGCAGCCGCCGGGGCAGGGGTACTTGTTCTCGCAGAACTTACCGTAGAAATCCTTCTTGCACACGCACATAGCGGGTCGGTAAGCCATGGATTCGCTGTCGAGATCGAGCGCGGAGCCATTTTCTTCAATATAAACACCCTGATTCTTGGTGCAGCTTGCCGGGCAGATCGCATCCGTGTTCAAGATACTGATCTGGCGGATGTTATCACGGGGTGAGCATCCTTGGCTCTCGCAACCGAATGTGATGGCGACGCGAGATCCAGCCTCCTTCGGGTTACCCGAGGGCAGGACAACCATGGCAGCACCGCCGCGGGATGGGTGGGATCGGTAGCTGCGGCGGATTGCGCCGGTGCCTTCGTCGAGGGCGCTGACACGAGTAGCATGGGCCGGGAGTCGAGAGCCTGCAAGCGATGTGGGAACAGGAGCCCAAAGCCACTGCTCAGTGTCAAGGATGTGGACGTGATCGTAGCAAATGCCACGCAAGCCATCGCAACCGCCGTAGAAGACGACACCGCCTTCAATAGGGGCTGCCGAGTGGCCATAACGGGGGACGGGCTCAACTGCACCAGGAGATGGACGAACGACCTTGCGCTCCCACTTCCAGTTGATAGCAAGACCCGAGAAGTGCCAGACGTCGTTCATGGCATTCCCCTTTTCGTCGGTACCACCGAAGAGCACAGCGTGGATGACTCCATCCTTCGCGGTTGGGAGAAGCGTGAAGGTGTGTCCAGCACGTGCCGAGGGTGACATAGCGAAGAGGAGCTTGCGCCAAGTCATTGCATCGTGGCCTTCGAGAGTGAGGACCCACATCTGGCTGTTATACTTGCCCTGGGCGTCAACACCACCGTGCAAGAGGAGCTGATTGTCAAAGATCACCATAGCCGCGCCACGCAGGGGTGGAGGTACTTCGCCCTTGGTCTTGGGGTAGGACAAGTCAAATCCCAGGGTCACAGCGCCTTTAGTCTTGTGAGTAGGATCGGGTCCAGTGTAGGGAGAAAGGATACCAAGCTGGCCCAGGACCTGAGTCGTGTCGACACCACCATAGAAAAGCAGTGAGTCACTAGCTTGGTCATATGCATACGCAGCCTCAGCAATGTTGAGAATGTCCAGAGGCTTTCCGTTCTCACGAATCGTAAATGGGAGCCATTCATGGGTTTCCATATCGAACCGCATAGGCTGGCCAGCAGCAAGGGAGCACAGGCCATAGGAAGCTGAGTTCACATCTGCTTCTGGTCCAAATTCGGCGTCCTTGTGGTAGCAACCACCAGCGACGAAGAGCTGTTTGCCGTCATGACTGGGCCATGAAAGGTGTGCTCGGCGTGGCGCCAGACCGGCCTGGGCGGTCGAGTTGAGGCGCTCCCACTTGTGGCAAATGGGTCGCGAATCTGGGCTCAGCAGAGGAGTGGGCTGGCCATCGTCGTCGTAGCCACGGGACAGCTTAAGTGCAGCTTCAGCACTGTCTGCGTCTGCAAAAACCAGAGCACTCTCTTCGCTGACCGCCTCCAAATGCTCGTCAAGTGAGGCCTGGGCGAGATCCTCCGCGTTGGTTTCGATCATCAGTGCGTCGGGAAGCGCGCTTCCGAACGACTGCACACCCAAGCCTAAAAAGGCTACAATGGCGAGCAATATCAGCAGTGAATATGCTCCCATCTTGGTCCTACACGTGGAGAGATATGACATAGATAATGTACGGGAGTGGTGAGTTGGATAGCGTTCCCAGGGCAATGACGGGCTCGTTACCAGGCTGAATAAAGGTTCTCAAGGGGGGGAGTCGGCGTGGTAACCCAGCACAGTGTCCTTCATGATCCCTCACTCAAGTACGGGATCACGCCGTCCTGCCCATGGCAAAAGGCAAGGCCAAAGCGTCTCGTCTACAGTTCAAAAGTCTCCTAGCGAGGTGTGATTCAAGCTCCTGGCTCGTGTTGAAGACGGGCACAGGGGAACCAGGAACCGTGGCGTTCGGTAGATCTCAGCGACCCCAACCTCCCCAACGTGACAATCACCCACGGATTTCAACCGATGCGGAGCATCTCGGGTCACAACAACGAGCTGGGAAGGGGGATTTGAGCCAGTATCCCATGGCTTTGGTCGCGTCTTGTGCGCGAGCGTGATGCGGCGCGGAGGGAGTATGCGGGCGAATAGATACCAAACCAGGTCTTGTACGCAATGCAAGCACTCTCAAGTGGTCACACTCCAAGCATCGAGGGAAAACGGGGAATATGTCCCTCGTTCCAAGTGCTCGAAAAGGGCCATATTCCGTCACCCCCTGGTGTGCGAGGCTACCTTTTGAAAAAAAGGGGGAAAAATCCCGAAAAAGACGAATAATTCGAGGAAATTCCCTGGAGGAGTCCCAGATTGAATTTGTGTGGGTCGGGGCAGGGCGTGGTGCGACCGAAACTATTTCGTCACCCCTGGGCAGGAAAATACCAGAAAATCAAGGAAAAATACTGGAAAATCCAATCAAATTTAAGACGAAGTTACGTTGAGAAAAACTGCAAAAAGATGTCATCTGAGGTATGTAGTTCGTAGTTAAATTCGTTAAATGCATAGTGTTTGCTGTTATATACCGCTTTTCATGCTTAACTTGACCACATACCGATGCAACACGCGAGAAAAACGCAAGGATACACCCCACACGCTGCCCAGAAACCGATTTTTCAAACGACCTTGTGGCGCGTTTGGCAGCGGTTTTGACGCGGTGGCGCCTCATGGTCCGGCTTGAATCCGGGGTCTGTCCGAGGTATGCCCCGCGTGGTCGTCAAATGCGCTCATCGTTGGCCGCGCAGCGTGGCCCTAAGCGCCCAAGTGGATCGTTACCCACCCTAGTGAGGCGTATCTTACATTTGAATTGAACCGAATCTGCTGATATGTCGCGTGTAGGATATCACCAAGAACCTCTCTGAGGAGCAAATCATTGAGTTCAAGGAAGCGTTCACGCTTTTCGACAAGGACAATGATGGCTACATCACCACAAAGGAGCTCGGTACCGTGATGCGATCGCTCGGTCAGAACCCCACCGAGGCTGAGTTGCAGGATATGATCAATGAGGTCGACTCCGATGGTAACGGCACGATCGACTTCACTGAGTTCTTGACCATGATGGCTCGCAAGATGAAGGACACAGACTCTGAGGAGGAAATCAAGGAGGCTTTCAAGGTCTTCGACAAGGATGGCAACGGTTACATCTCCGCTGCTGAGCTCCGTCACGTCATGACGAACCTCGGCGAGAAGCTCACCGATGATGAGGTCGATGAGATGATTCGTGAGGCTGATATCGATGGTGATGGTCAGATCAACTACGAGGAGTTCGTTAAGATGATGATGTCTTCTTAAATTGGCGCCACTACTGCACACACAGAAAGCACGTCAACCCACGTAATCAACGTTCTACAGAGTGACAAGGCAGCAACAGCAGCAGCAGCAATAGCAGCAGCAGCAGCAGGAACAACAGCTGTCGCTCGAGAGCAATCATGCTCACACGATCAAGCAACAGCAGCCGAAAGTATCTTGGTGCGTGTGTGTCGTGACCGCATGCACCTAAAATGTTGCTAAGAACGAATTTGAAAGTCTAGTACGGAGAAGGAGACCAAGACGCGGATCACTGCGTCGCGTTCACATCGAAGTTAGCTAAGCTATCTCTCATGTGAACTGTTGAGAAAAAAAAGCCCCTGGGGAGAGGCGCGACCTCCTACACGCCAGCAAGGTGGAATGCCCCGCACCATTCGTTTGATCTCCACACCATTGACCCTATGTATATATTCGCAGACAGACAGTGGTAGCGACGTCGTTAGTGGTCCTACGAAGGCAGGGCATATATGATATTGCAACAGCATATTTGCGTGCGGTAGTAACTCTGTCAACACGATCATGTCCCCCCCCGGCCTCGTCGTCAGATATGTATTCTTTCTCGTACGAGTCATCCCATATCATCGTCACCATGAATCCCCTCGCTGCCACTAAGCTTCTCCTTTTCCGTCCAATATGTACTATCAGCCAAGGCTAGCCCACTGAACTATTTTCTTTCAATATGTCAGTGCGGCCTTGGTAATTGTCATTGCTAACATCATAGTATCTTTACACACACTGGAGTAGGTCATCCAACCCAAACACAAACCAGGAAATAAACGCTAGATTTCTGAATACGAGATCGTTTCAAATGTGTACGAGTTCGTGGATGTATTATTTATGTGTATTTGTAGTTTGAGCACGTAAAGAGTGAAATGGGGACTACTGTACAAATGGTAGTGAATGAGGGGCATTGGAGCTGAGATGTTGGTGTTAGTCGTGCTCTACTTGCTCTACAGCAGATGTGCTCGGTGACACCACTGGCGATGGCCCTGTAGATGCAGGTGCCGGCTTTGCCAACGCAATAGCACGCCTCAAGCCTGGGAGTGAGGATTTCACGTCGTCAAGATGAGTGAGCAGGCTCGTTTGCTTTTCAGCCTGTTGAGACTCAAGTTGGGCTAATCGAGCTTTGACCTGTTCCAGCTCGAATTCCATGTTGGACTTTTCTAGTCGTGTTGCGTATACTTCCTGTTGTGCTTGCTCTAGCTTGCTTTGCCATTCATCGAGAGTTGTCTGGAGCTGCAGTCCTCGCGTGGCAATGGCTTCGTTCTGTTCTCGGAACGCACGCTCGGCAGCAAGCTCTTCTTCTGCCGCGCGGCACCGTGCCATCATGCGGGTCAACTGGTCTTGCATTTCGGCGACTTCGCTGTGAGCACGTTGAATCTTTTCACGATTCCTTTGGTTCTCCTCGAACAGCTCAAGAACGCGTTTCTCTGACATTTCTAGGCGCTTCTCAGCTTGTGCCAGAGCTGACCGCTCCACAGCAACGATTGCCTTTTGAGCTGTGACTTCGGTTTCGAGAATCGTAATCCTATTCTGCAATCGAGCAATGTCTTTCTCGTGCAGTGATTTCTCCATCGCGAGCGCGTTGGCCTCTGCGGTTTGCGCCTCCCGGCGAGCCCGTTCTAGCTCTCGCATTTTTGCCTCTGTGTACACGGCAAGGTTTCTTCCCTCATCAACTTTGGAGGTCTCACTCACAAGAGAAACAACCTGGGCGCCCAATACTTTGTTGGTGTGCTCCAGTTGGAGGATCTTCATCTTTGCAGCGTTCAATTCATTCGTCAAGCTCACCGTACGCAATTGGAAATCCCTGCGCTCCTGAATCGCATTGGACTCACTATTGTGGAGCTCATTGGAAAGTCGGACAAGTTCACGCAGGGCCAAATCCATGTCAATTACAGTGTAGGGAATACGATACAAATTGATATTGCTCGTCGATGCAGCACTCTTACTCTTCTGAGCAGATTCGACTAGCACCCCATTTGATGCTGAAAAGGCTTTGGAGTTCGGGATTGTTACTACAGGTGGCTCATCGCTTCGGGAGTAGGCCACCACAAGCACAGCGAACCAGATCACAACCGTTAAAACCTGAAGCGCAACAGCGATCGCAGAGGGCGCATCAGCCAGGTAGCGAAGCCGCACAGTGCCTAGTCCCGCATCCATTGCCCATGCGACTAGCATTGTCAGGCAGGTAGTGTTGAGGAGGACGACATAGTCATCCTTTTTGCACGTAAGCAGCAAGACTGCGATGAGCCCGCAATAAAGCGCAGTGCATTGAAGAGCTAGCTCCAGCGCAAGATAGTTTCTGTAGTCGGTGAACTCGGAGAGCTGACTGAGGACAACGGTAAGGAATGCGACAAGCGCTGTTGCCATGGAAACAGACACGCCAACGAGTAGTAGGGTGCGGGAGTGCACTAATCCCGATCCTGAGACCGCAGGCTGGTAAAAGCGTTCGTTTACAAGTTTTCCGGTTTCCAGTCGCCGTCGTAGGAACTGCTCGACTGTGACTTCGTCTAAGATCTTCTTGATTTCAGGTTTCAGATCAGTGCGATTGAATTCTGAATCGATCTCGAGAAGCTCCAGTGATGGGGGCGATGGATCATAAGTCTCTCTAGGCAGGCTCAACGCGGTGGCAGCTGGCAGTTTGGGAGCCGAAACCTCCGAGGAGCTGATGGGAATAACTTGGCCCTTGCTTACGCTCTGAGCTGTAGCTGATTGTCCAACCCCATTCGTCTGTATCCTGCCCTTCTGACTCTGCTCGCCAACTTGATTGACCGGGTTCCCTTCCACTCCACGGGCTGATGGCTGAGGCAAGTCCTCCGGCCAAACCAGCCCGCGAGGCTGAACATATCCGTAGAAAGAGGGCGATCCTGCCTGGTACAGTCGTTCCTGAGCGTCCTTGCTAATTGCAGCTTGACTCGCAGTCACAGGCCCTGACCTGGCCATAGCCTGCGGGTTCATGTCGAAGATCGTGCCCATTTCATTGGTAGGGTTGAACCGCGGCACTAGCTGCTCATTACGCATGTTTGCAACGCCTGACAATTCTACTGTGGGGATATCCTTGCGAGTCCATGCGTTCTCGTTCGGTACTGGCCTATGGTACTCCGAATATACCTCCCCAGTCTTGCTGGAGGTAAGTGGTTGGGACGACACCTTGGGCTCGAGTGCCTCATTTGAGAAAATGGGCATGTCATCTTCTGGCAAGGTTGAGGGTAGCATGACGTGACCCTCTCTGCTGGCGCGCCACCGTCGTTCTGCCCTGTGATGGCGCACCCTGAGTGATCTCGTTCAAGTTGGGGAAAGTGTTTTGTAGGCTCTTGTCGTAAACCGATGGGTTGCCTGCGGTTTTATCCTGACAGTTCGTTCAGCGAAAGCGTAAGTATACTATTTCCAAGACTGTCTTGATAGGTGCCGCCGTAGCTCACCCACTTCCAGCTGTGTTGTCAATGTGGAAACCACTCAAATTTGAAAATGCTTCGCCCTCAAACTCGCAAAATGCTGCCAGTTACTTGGTTGCATCCAATTTTTCGGCAGAAGCAAGTCGTGAGGCATCACTAGGTTACTCTCTATGACAATGTGGAAATGAAGGCATAGTGGAAACGAGTTGTGTGTGAAAATGTGGCAAGGATGTGAAGACATCTACTGTCTGCTGACCTGGCTGGATAAACCTGAGAAAAAGCTCCAAACTCATCCGCTCTCGGAGGATTTCCTACACACAGTTCTAGCTCTCGTCTGAACAAGACCGGTTTCATCGCGAATAGCACGCATCACCCGGGCGCTCTCGCGGCACACATCTGTATTCAAGTAGTATGAACCTCTTTGGACGCAAGAAGACCGAACCCTCGGTCACACCCACCGCGGCAATCCAGAAACTCAAGCAGGCGGAGGTACGTCAAGCAGCTTTCCCACCAGCATTGGTTTGTTTACCTGGCTTAGCACGGTTGGCAGGTGGAAGTGTATGCCCACGCGCCTCCCATTCAGTGTTTAGTTTGGTTGCGGTTGGTCTGCCCGGCTTCTGCCGGCGTATCACATCAGCACGCAGCAGTTTGAATGGCAGAGTTTATGCTGGTAACAGATGACGACTGGCATAATCCTCTCTTGAGTACCTCGCCAGCATGTCCACTCACGGTTCTTGGAACCTTTCTCTACATGATTTTAGCTTGATTCGCAAAAACGTGAGGCATTCTTGGAGCGTCAACGCGATGAGGCGCGAGAAGAGGGCCGAAAGAAACTCAAGGCAGGTGATCGAAACGGAGCGGTGTTCTACCTTCGACGAATGAAGATGATTGAAAAGGAGCTCTCGTCACTCTACGGCAAACGAGCCAACCTTGACACACTCGTACGAACTCTTGAGGCGGCCACCTTCGACAAGAGCCTCATTCAGGCCATGACTGCGGGCCATCATGCCACGAAGCAACTCGTACGAGACGACGAGGTCGATCGTGTGCAGGATATGATTGCAGATCTCCAGGAAGACATGAGCCGAGTCGAGGAGATCGGCAATGCACTTGCAGAGGTAAGTACATTATGCGCAGTACAACTGCATACTCATATGATATCACGCTTCACTAGCCTTCATTCTTGTTCTTCCTACCTCATGCTTCCCCTCTCCATCCCAAACTCACCATCACCCCTAGCCTATCTCGAACGAGGCAATCGACGAAGAGGAGCTCCTCAGAGAATTCGAAGAGAAGGAGGAGAATGTTGTTACTGCGGACGTCACTGCCGATGTCTCTGAGCTCGATGTGGCAGGACTGCCCTCGGTTCCCACGACTCGTCTCCCTGCCTCGACAGTGGCCGCAGCAGCAAGCCCAGCTCCAGTCACAGCGGCTGCTGCTGCCGCTGCCTCATCCAGCCAGACTCAAGTGGATGATTTCAAGCAGCTTGAAGCGTTGATGAATCTGTAATCAGTGTAGTATGTGCGCGACGAGTTCAGTCTAGGCAAGCAATGTCCTCTAACCTCCTGCTGCGCATTTTTACTAGTTTTCAATGCCATATCCCACCGAGCAGCGAGACTGTGTTGTGTCCAGGTCTCGATATGACCTTATCTAAAGCGTATGTACATACAGTGTGCGATAATCTATTGTTGTTCTCTCTCCCATTTGTCATTCTAGTCTTCCATGTTGGGCCCATCCGTCCTGGCCCAGT
>Ga0182741_1001822_pt1 | contig 26434 bp, 24 predicted proteins | sample eDN5th37CBELigOP_FD_128874 | JGI IMG/M metagenome (GOLD analysis project Ga0182741, IMG submission 128874) | Enriched Organic Plus compost microbial communities from Emeryville, California, USA - eDNA 5th pass 37_C BE-Lig OP (version 2) (version 2) ... | reverse complement strand
TACGCCGTGCCGATCCGCTTGATTTCCCAGGCGAGCTCGACCCCCGACGTCTCCTTCACCCGCTGTCGCACCGTCTCGCCCAGCGTCTCGATATCCGCCGCCGTGGCCGCGCCGAGATTGAGCAAGAAATTGCAATGCATTTCCGACACCTGCGCATCGCCGATGCGCAATCCGCGGCAGCCCGCGGCGTCGATCAACTGCCAGGCCTTGTGCCCTGGCGGGTTCTTGAAGGTGGAGCCGCCGGTGCGGCTCTTGATCGGCTGGCTGGCCTCGCGCGCATCGGTGATCGCGTTCATTTCCAGCGCAATCGCGTCCCGATCGCCCGGCTCGCCCTGGAACACAGCCTCCGTGAAGATGATGTCCTCGCCCACACCGCAATGACGATAGCTGTAGCCCATGTCGCCGTTACGGAAGACGCGGATCTGCCCCGAGCGATCGACGCCACGCGCCCCGATCAGCGCGTCCTTGGTCTCGCGCCCATAAGCGCCGCCGTTCATCCGCAGCGCGCCGCCGATGCCGCCAGGAATGCCGCGAAAGAAGGACAGGCCGGCAATGCCGGCCTCCTGCGCCACCCGCGCCACTTTCACGTCGGGCACTGCCGTGCCGGCACGCACGCGGCTGCCTTTTTCGACGGTCACCGCGGAGAAGCCGCGCCCGAGTCGAATCACCACGCCCGGCACGCCGCCGTCGCGCACGATCAGATTGGAGCCGAGGCCGATCACCGTCACCGGGATGTCCTGCGGCAGATGCGCCAGGAAATAGGCAAGGTCGCTCTCGTCGTCCGGCATGAACAGGACTTGCGCCGGACCGCCGACGCGGAACCAGGTGAGGTCCGCCAGCGGCTGATTGGCGAGCAGCCTGCCGCGCAGCTCTGGCATCGCCGCCTTCAGATCGGGTGTGATGTCGGCAAAGCTCATCGGCCCATCCCCCCGCCGGACGTGCCGGCCTGCTGCGCTCACGCGGCGGCGCCCAGCGCCGCCAGTTCGTTTGGCAGCGCATACGCCCATTGCGTGATGTTCCCCGCGCCGAGGCAGACGACGAGGTCGCCCGGCGTCGCGATCCCCTTTACCAGCGAGGCGAGTTGCTGCGAATCCGACAGAGCGACCACCTGCCGGTGACCGCGCGTGCGCAGACCCTGTACCAGCGCGTCGCGATCAATGCCTGGAATCGGCGCCTCGCCGGCAGCATAGACCGGCGCGACGATCACCACGTCGGCATCGTTGAAGCACGTGCAGAACTCGTCGAACAGCGACGCCAGCCGCGTGTAGCGGTGCGGCTGCATTACGGCAATGACCTGTCCGCGGGTCGATTCCCGCGCCGCCTTCAACACCGCGGCAATCTCCACCGGATGGTGGCCATAGTCGTCGATCACGGTGATGTCGTTCCACGCCCCGGTCCGCGTGAAGCGGCGCTTGACGCCGCCGAAGCCCGCCAGAGCGCTGCGGATCTTTTCGTCACTCATGCCGAGTTCGCGCGCCACGGCGATCGCCGCGGTGGCGTTGAGCGCGTTGTGCCGGCCCGGCATCGGCATCACCAGCCGTTCGATCGTGTGCACAGTCTCGCCGGTACGATCGCGAAACAGAATGGTGAAGACCGACTGCCCGCCTTCGTTGGCGAGATCGACCAGCCGCACGTCCGCCTGCGGGTTCTCGCCATAGGTGACGATGCGCCGGTCCTCGATCCGGCCCACAAGCGTCTGCACCACCGGATGGTCGGTGCACATCACGGCGAAGCCGTAGAACGGCACGTTCTCGACGAAGGACTGGAACGCCCCCTGCACCGCTTCGAAGGTCTTGAAGTGGTCGAGATGCTCGGGGTCGACATTGGTGACGACGGCGATATCCGCCGGCAGCTTCAGGAACGTGCCGTCGGACTCGTCGGCTTCCACCACCATCCACGTGCCGTCGCCGAGCCGTGCATTGGTGCCATAGGCGTTGATGATCCCGCCGTTGATCACGGTCGGGTCGAACTGGCCGGCCTCGAGCAGCGTCGCCACCAGCGAGGTCGTTGTGGTCTTGCCGTGCGTGCCGGCAATGGCGATGCAGCTCTTCAGCCGCATCAGCTCCGCCAGCATCTCCGCCCGGCGCACCACCGGCAGCCGGCTCGCCCGTGCCGCGGTCAGTTCCGGATTGTCGCGCTTGATGGCAGAGGACACCACGACCACATGCGCGCCGGCCACGTTGCCGGCCTCATGGCCGATCGCGACCTCGATGCCCTTCTCCCGCAGCCGCTTGACATTGGCGCTCTCGGCCACATCGGAACCGCGCACCGTGTAGCCGAGATTGGCCAGCACCTCGGCAATGCCGCTCATGCCGATCCCGCCGATCCCGACGAAATGAATCGGTCCGATGTCGCGCGGCAGTTTCATGTGACCCTCGCCTGTCCCCGCCCTCGCCCGCGGCGGCGCCCGGAGCGCGCGGCCGCAGCGAAAGGCCCTATGCCGGTGCGGTTACCACACCGGCCACCTGCAAGACCAGTTCGGCGAGCCGCTCGGCCGCATTCGGCACGCCCGCGGCGCGATTGGCGGCCGCCATCGCCGCCAGCCGGTCCGGCGCCTGCGCCAGGGCGGCGAGTTCCGACGCCAGGCGCCCGGGCGTGAACGCGTCTTGCGGCAGCAGGATGGCGCCGCCGGCCTGTTCCAGCACGCGGGCATTGGCGCGCTGGTCCTGGTCGAGCGCATGCGGCAGCGGCACCAGGATCGCCGGCCGGCCGATCACCGCCAGTTCCGCCACGGTCCCGGCGCCCGACCGGGACACGACCAGATGCGCCTCGGCGATCCGCCGCGGCAGGTCGGTGAAGAACGGCGCCACGTCCGCGCTCACCCCGAGCCGCTGATAGGTCTGCCGCACCCGCGCCAGATCCTCCTCGCGCGCCTGCTGCACGACCGTGAAGCGTTGCCGCGTGGCGGGCTCGAGCTGTTCCAGCGCCGGCGGCACGATATCGGCCATGATCCGCGCCCCCTGGCTGCCGCCGAACACCAGCAGCCGGAGCAGACCGTCCAGCGCCGGATAGGGTTCCTGCGCGGCGGCGAGCACCGCGGGGCGCACCGGATTGCCGGTCAGGTGGACCTTGCGCGCGAGCCGCGGATCCTCGCCGCCGACGCCCGGAAAGCTTGTCGCGATCGCATCAACCCGCGGTGCCAGCAGCCGGTTCGCTCGCCCCATCACCGCATTGGCGTCGTGGATCAGGCTCGGAATCCGCCGCAACACCGCGGCACCGACCGGCGGCAGCGTCGGATAGCCGCCGAAGCCGATCACTGCAGCCGGCCGCAGCCGGCCGAGCAGCGCATAGGCCTTCGCCAGCCCGGAGCCGAGCAGCACCGCGGTCCGCGCCAGCGACAGCGGATCGCGGCCCTTCACGGTCGCACTCGGGATGATGTGCATGTCGGCGGCCGCGAAGCTCGTGGCGTAGCGGCTGGCCCGCTCGTCGCTGGCGAGCGCGACGTCGACGCCGCGCCGGCGCAGGGCTTCCGCCAGCGCCTCGGCGGGAAACAGGTGTCCGCCGGTCCCGCCCGCCGCCACCACGATCCGTGGCGGCGCCATCAGGTCATTCTCCCGCCATAGGTTTCGAGGCTGGCGAGCATTTCCGCCCGCGGCCGCTCCCGCGTCAGCGCCAGCAGCATGCCCATCGAATAGGCGAGCGAGATCATCGACGAGCCGCCATAGGAGATGAACGGCAGCGTCATGCCCTTCGCCGGGATGAGATGCAGATTCACCGCCATGTTGATTGCCGACTGCATCCCGAACAGGATCGCCAGCCCGGACGCGGCGAAGCGCGTGAACGCATCCTCGTCGCGCAACGCATGCAGCAGCGCGCGGGTGACGATGAAAGCGAACATCGCCAGCAAGGCGAGGCAGAGCACGATGCCGAATTCCTCCGCCGCGACCGCGAACACGAAGTCGGCGTGGCTGTCGGGCAGGACGCGCTTGACAGTGCCCTCGCCCGGTCCGCGACCGAACCAGCCGCCGCGCACGAATGACTCCACCGCATTGTCGATCTGGTAGGTGTCGCCCGAGGACGGGTCGAGGAAGCGCGTGATGCGCTGCGCCACGTGCGGGATCGTCAGATAGGCGGTCGTCAATCCCACGCAGGCTGCGCCGGCGAGCCCGAACACCCAGATCCAGCGCATCCCGGCCATGAAGAACAAGGCGCCCCACACCAGCGCGATCAGCATCGTCTGACCGAAATCGGGTTGCAGCACCAGGAGGCCACAGACCAGGCCGAGCAGCATCAGAGCGATGGTGTTGGCCGGCATTTCCGGCCGTCGCGTCGATTCCGCGAACAGCCAGGCGGTGATGACGACGAAAGCCGGCTTCAGGAACTCCGACGGCTGCACGTTGACCCCGGCAATGATCAGCCAACGCCGCGCGCCCTTGATCTCGGCCCCGAACTGCAGCGTTGCAAGAACGAGCAATACGCTCACGAGGAACACGATCAGTGACACGCGCCGCACCTGGTGCGGCGTGAGCAGCGAGGTCCCGACCAGAACCAGCAGTGCCGGCACCACGTACATCACGTGCCGGTTGACGAAATGGAACGGCTCGAGCCCGATCCGCGTCGCCACCGGCGGGCTCGCCGCCAGCGAAAGGACGATGCCGGCCAGGATCAGCGCCCCGAACGCCGCCAGCATCAGCCGGTCGACTGTCCACCACCACTCGCCGAAAGTGGTTCGTTCGGCCCGTGACACCATCACGACCCCTCCTTGACCGGCTCGACCCCGTCGAGCTTGTGGACGTAATCGCGGAACGCCGCGCCGCGCACTTCGAAATTGGGGAACTGGTCGAACGACGCGCAGGCCGGCGACAACAGCACGACGGGCTCGGCCGCCGTCGAGCTCTCCGCATCGCGCGCGGCCAGCGCAACCGCCCGCTCGAGCGTTCCCGCGACCACGTGCGGCGCCTGATCCCCCAGCGTCTCGGCGAAGGCGCCTGCAGCCTCGCCGATCAGATAGGCTTTACGGATGCGCGGGAAGTAGCCGGCGAGCGGGGCGATGCCGCCGCTTTTCGGCTTGCCACCGGCAATCCAGAAGATGTCCGAGAAGCTCGCCAATGCCCGTGCCGCCGCATCGGCATTGGTCGCTTTGGAATCGTTGACGAACAGGACGCGATTGCGGCGCCCGACCTGCTCCATGCGATGCGCGAGGCCCGGAAACGAGCGCAGGCCCTGCTGGATCTGCTCGGCGGAAATCCCGATCGCCTGCACCGCCGCAACCGCGCAGGCCGCGTTTTGCGCATTGTGCGTGCCGCGCAGCGAACCGATTCCGCCGATCTGCAGGCGTGTGCGCACCGCGCCGCCGGCCGCTTCAACGATCTGCTCGCCGGCAGCGTAGAAGCCGTCCGGCAGCGGTCGCATGACCGACACCCGCGCCACGCGCCGCCCGCGCTGCTCCAGCCGATCCGCGATCGCCTGGCACCATATGTCGTCGACCCCGACGATCGCCGTGCCGCCTTCCGGGACACCGGCCACCAGCCGTTCCTTCACCGCGGCGTAATGCGCGAGCGTGCCGTGCCGGTCGAGATGATCTTCGGTGACGTTGAGCAGGATGCCCACCGACGGGTCGAGCGACGGCGCCAGATCGATCTGGTACGATGAACATTCGATCACGTGCACGCGGCCACGCCGCGGCGGCTCGAGCGACAGGATCGCCGTGCCAATATTGCCGCCGACCTGCGCATCGAACCCGGCAGCGGCGACCAGGTGGCCGATCAGCGCCGTCGTCGTCGACTTGCCGTTGGTTCCGGTGATGGCGACGAATGGCGCATCCGGCGCAATGCGCCGCCGCTCGCGGCAGAACAGTTCGACGTCGCCGATCACCTCCACCGCGGCATTGCGTGCCAGCCCGACCACCCAATGCGGCGCGGGATTGGTCAGCGGCACTCCGGGTGCCAGCACCAGCGCGGCGAATTGCGACCAGTCGGCCTGGCGCAGGTCGTCCGTGACGAAGCCCTCGGCTTTCGCCGCGGCAATGCCCGTCGCGCCATCGTCCCAGGCGACCACCTGGGCCCCGCCGGCGACGAGCGCCCGGCACGTGGCGAGCCCGGACCCGCCGAGCCCGAACACGGCGACCTTTCGGCCGGCGAAGCTGGTGATCGGGATCACGCGTTGGCCCCCGTCACCGCAGCTTCAGCGTCGACAGGCCGGCGAGCGCCAGCACCACGGCGACGATCCAGAACCGGATCACGATCTGCGGCTCGGTCCAGCCGAGCTGCTCGAAATGGTGATGGATCGGCGCCATCTTGAACACGCGCTTGCCCGTCATCTTGAACGAGACGACCTGGACGATCACCGACACCGCCTCCAGCACGAACAGTCCGCCGATCACGGCCAACACGATTTCGTGCTTGGTCGCCACCGCGACCGCGCCCAGCATGCCGCCAAGTGCCAGCGAGCCGGTATCGCCCATGAAGATCGAAGCCGGCGGCGCGTTGAACCAGAGAAAGCCCAGCCCTGCCCCGACCACGGCGCCACATAGCACGGCGAGTTCGCCGGTCCCGGCGACGTAATGGATCTGCAGGTAGTCGGCGAAGACGGCATTGCCCGCGAGGTAAGCGATCAAGCCGAAGCTCATCGCGGCGATCATCACCGGCACGATCGCCAGCCCGTCGAGCCCGTCGGTGAGATTCACCGCGTTGCCGGCGCCAATGATGATGAAGGTGCCGAAGATCACGAAGAACCAGCCGAGGTCGAACACCAGCTCCTTGAAGAAGGGGAACACCAGCGTTGTCGCCAACGGCGCGCGGCCGAGCTGCGAAATGGCGATGCACGCGACGGCCGCGATCACGATCTCGGCGCCGATCCGCGCCCGCCCCGAAAAGCCGGCATGGCTCTGCTTCGTCACTTTCAGATAGTCGTCGTAGAAGCCGACCAGGCCGAAGCCGAGCGTCACGCCCAGCACCACCCAGACATAAGGATTGCTGAGATTGGCCCACAGCAGCGTCGACACCAGCAGACCCGAGAGGATCATCAGGCCGCCCATGGTCGGCGTGCCCTTCTTCGAGACCAGGTGCGACTGCGGCCCGTCCGTGCGGATCGGCTGGCCCTTGCCCTGCTTGATTCGCAACAGGTTGATGATCGCTGGTCCGAACAGGAACACGAACAAGATCGCGGTCATCACCGCTCCGCCGGTGCGGAAGGTGATGTAGCGGAACACGTTGAAGACCGAGAACGTATCCGCGAATTCGACGAGCCAATGGAGCATGTGCGTCAGCCTTGGACGGAGGCGTCCTCCGGGGCGTGGAGCGGGAAACGCTGCTGCAGCGCCTTGACGATGGGACCCATGCGCGAACCGAGCGAGCCCTTCACCATCAGCGCGTCGCCGGCGCGCAGACCCGCGATGACGATCGGCTCCAGCGCGGCAGAGTCCGCCGCATGGGCGCCGCGCTGGGCAGGCGGAAGCGCCTGCCACAGCGCTTCCATGAGCGGCCCCGCGCAGTACACCAGGTCGATGCCGTTGGCGTTTACGGCCTCGGCCAGCTCCGCATGCAGCGCCCGCGCCGCCGGCCCCAGTTCCAGCATGTCGCCCAGGACGGCGATACGCCGCCCACCGTTGCCCACGGGCGCCTGCCCGAGCAGCGCCAACGCAGCGCGCATCGAGGCCGGGTTGGCGTTGTAGCTCTCGTCGATCAGCAGCGCCTCGCCGCCGGCAAGCCCCAGCGTGGTGCGCCGGCCTCGGCCCGTCGGCGGTTCTAGCTTGGCGAGTTCCAGGGCGGCGCGCGTGAGATCGGCACCGACCAGGCTCGCCGCTGCGAGCACGCCCAGCGAGTTCAGCACCACATGCCGGCCCGGCGCCCCGACCTTGTAGGTCAGTTCCGTACCCAGCACCGTCGCGCGCACGCCGGAACCTTCCGGCTGGACCGCGGCATCGATCAGGCGCGCATCCGCAGCCTCGTGAGTACCGAACGAGACGATGCGGCGGACGCCCGCTTCCGTCGCACGCTGCGCCAGGCGCCCGAACAGCGGCGTGTCTCGGTTGATCACCGCCGCGCCGTCGGGCTCAAGGCCGGTGAATGCCTCCGCCTTGGCATCGGCAATGGCTTCGAGCGAGCCGAGATTTTCAAGATGCACCGGCTCGATCGTGGTGATGACGACCACGTGCGGGCGCACCAGCTGCGCCAGCGGCGCGATCTCGCCGGCATGATTCATGCCCATTTCGAAGATCGCATAGGCGGCGCTTTCGGGCATCCGCGCCAGCGACAAGGGCACGCCCCAATGATTGTTATAGGAGGCGGCCGAGGCATGGGTTTCGCCCTGGGCCGACAGCACCAGCCGCAGGGCTTCCTTGGTACCGGTCTTCCCTACCGAGCCGGTGACGCCGACGATCCGCGCCCGCGAACGCGCGCGCGCTGCGCGGGCGAGATCGCCCATCGCGCCCAGCACATCGTCGACCATGAGCAGCGGCGCGTCGGGCGGCACGTCGGCGGGAATTTCCGAGACGACCGCCAGCCCCGCGCCGCGCGCCAGCGCCGCGGCGACGAACGCATGACCGTCCCGGTTCTCGCCCTTGATCGCGAAGAACGCGTCGCCCGGCTGCAGCGTCCGCGTGTCGATGGACAGGCCGGAGATTGCCGCCGGCAGCCTCCCGCGGCGCTCGGCGCGCATCGCGACGACCATGGCTTCGATCGTCCACAACGAATTCATGCAGCCATCTCCGCCAGTGCCGCCGCAACGGCCTCGTGATCGGTGAACGGCAGCACCTTGTCGCCCACGATCTGTCCGCTTTCATGTCCTTTGCCGGCGATCACCAACACGTCGCCCGCCTCGAGCCCGGCAATGGCGAAGCGGATCGCCTCGGCCCGGTCGCCGATTTCCAACGCACGCGGGACGGCTGCGAGAATCTCGGCGCGGATGGCTGCCGGCGGCTCGCTGCGCGGATTGTCGTCGGTGACGATCACCCGATCCGCCTTCGCCGCCGCGATCGCCCCCATCATCGGCCGCTTGTTCCTGTCCCGGTCTCCGCCCGCGCCGAACACCACCACCAGTTGCCGACTGGCGTAGGGCCGCAGCGCGTCGAGAGTCTGCGCCAGCGCATCCGGCTTGTGCGCATAGTCGATGAACACCGGCGCGCCGCGCCGATGGCCGACGAGTTCGAGCCGGCCTTTCGCGCCCTTCAGTCCTTCCAGGCTGCTGAACACCGCGTCGGGGTCCCCACCACCCGCGATGGCGAGCCCAGCCGCGACCAGCGCGTTCTCCACCTGGAACGCGCCGACGAGTGGCAGGCGCACCCGCAGGCGCGAGCCCTGGTGTTCGATCTCCAGCGTTTGCGAAAAGCCGTCGATTTCCGCTTGGATCAGGCGGATCGCATCACCGCGCCGGCCGACCGTCAGAACGGCAAGACCGCGTCGACGTGCGGCCGCGATCACGTCTTCCGCAGCGTCGCCGTCGGCGGCGACAACGGCGGCGCCGTCCGAGGGCACCAATTCATCGAACAGCCGCAGCTTCGCCGCGAGGTAGGATTCGCGCGTCCCGTGATAGTCGAGGTGATCGTGCGAGAGATTGGTGAAGGCGGCTGCCTGAATGTGCACGCCGTCGAGCCGGTGCTGGTCGAGCCCGTGCGACGAGGCTTCCAGCGCCAGATGTGTGACGCCTTCGCGGGCCAATTGATCGAGCGTGCGGTGCAGATCGACCGGATCCGGCGTCGTGAGCGATCCATAGACCTCGCCCGATGGCGCAACCACGCCGATCGTGCCGATGCTCGCCGCCGCATGTCCGAGCGCGCTCCAGATCTGCCGCGTGAAGGCGGCTACCGAGGTTTTGCCGCTGGTGCCGGTCACTGCCGCGATCGTCGCCGGCTGCTGCGGATAGAACCGCGCCGCGACCTGTGCCAACGCCGGCCGCACCGCCTTGACCACCACCACGGCGATGTCGGTCGGCAACCCCTGCGGCATCCGTTCCGCCATCACCGCGACCGCGCCGGCTTCGACCGCCGCCTGCACATAGGCGAGCCCATCCGCGTGGTTTCCGGTTACCGCCACGAACAGGTCGCCCGGCTTGACGCGGCGGCTGTCGGTCGCGACGCCGCCGATCGTCAATGCCGCGAAACGCGGCTCGATCGCGGCATCGGGCGGGACAAGATCGCGAAGCATCATGGCGGATGTTGAACTTGGGCCTGCGGCGGCGGGGCCGGAAACGGCGGCAACGTCACCGCTCCCCTTTATGGGTCGCGAGGATCAGACGCTCGGCGGGCGGCAGGTCCATCCTGGGATAGACCTGCAGCAGCGGCGCGATGCGGGTGATCACTTTCCCCGCGGTCGGCGCCGCATTCCATCCGGACGTGGCGTAGCCATGCGTTTCGGGGATCGCCTGCGGTTCGTCAAGGATGATGAGCACCAGGTACCGCGGCTGGTCCGACGGCATCACCGCCATGAACGTCGTCAGGAGCCGGTTCTTGGAGTACCGGCCATTGATCACCTTCTCCGCCGTTCCGGTTTTACCACCGACGTAATAGCCTTCGATATCAGCCTTTTTTGCCGATCCCTTCTCGGCGTTGAGGCGCATCAGATAGCGCATCATGGCGCTGGTCTCGGGCCGGATCACCGGCTTGGCCAGCCGCCGCGCCTCCTCCTCGGAGCGTTTGAGGAAAGTCGGCGGAACGAGGTAACCCCCGTTCATCAGCGCGCCCACGCCCATCACCGCCTGCAGCGGCGCCACCGACAGGCCATGGCCGAAGGCGATCGTCACCGTGTTCAGCTCGCCCCACCGCTTCGGCACCAGGGGCTCGGCGCTCTCCGGCAGCTCGGTGCGCAGCCGGTCGAGCTGCCCCATCTTCTTCAGGAACGCCTTGTGCTGATCGACGCCCAGCGCGAGCGCCATCCGCGCCGTGCCGATATTCGACGAATAGGTGAAGATCTCCGGGACGGTCAGGATCCGGCGCTGCGCGTGGTAGTCGTGGATGTTGAACCGCCCATAGCGCAGCGGCACGCGCGCATCGAAAGTCGAATTCAGGGTGACCTTGCCGGAATCCAGCGCCATCGCCACCGTGAGCGCCTTGAAGGTCGACCCCATCTCGAACACGCCGGTGGTCAGGCGGTTGATCCGCGTCGGGTCGAGCGCCTGCTTCGGATCGTTGGGGTCGTAGTCCGGCACCGACACCATCGACAGCACTTCGCCGGTGCGGACGTCGACCACCGCGCCGGCGGCGGCGAGTGCCTTGAACTTTTCCTTCGCTTGCATCAGCTCGTCGCGCATCGCGTGCTGCACGCGCAGGTCGACGGCGAGTTCGATCGGCTCCTGCTCCCGGTCACGGGCGAACCCGGCCATGTGCAGCGCCGCCAAGCCGCGCGAGTCGAGCCATTTCTCGATGCCGGCAATGCCCTGGTTGTCGATGTTGACGTGGCCGAGCAGGTGCGAGACGACCGGCCCGTTCGGATAAACCCGCTTGTATTCGTTCAGGAAGCCGATGCCGGGAATGCCCAGCCGGTGGATCTCGGCTTGCTGTTTCGGCGTGATCTCACGCTTCAACCAGGCGAAGCCGCGCTTTGAATCGAGCCGGTCGCGCAGTTCGCTTGCGTCGAGATCCGGCAGCACCGCCGTCAGCAGCTCCACCGCCTCGTCGACGTCGATGATCCGCCGCGGCTCGGCGAACAGCGAGGGCGTGCGCACGTCTATCGCGAGGATTTCGCCGTTGCGGTCGAGGATCATCGGCCGCGCGGTTGCGACCGCGTCCTGGCCCACCAGACGTCGTCCGCTCTGCCCGTCCGAGGTCACCGCGAACAGCACGAGCCGCACGGCGATGATGGCATAGACGGCACTGAAGGCGATGATCGCCAGCCCGATGCGCCGGCGCGCCTTCTCTGCGCGGTCGACGTTGCGGCCATAGAGAAGCGTGGCGATCAACCGGCCGAAGGTCGAAGACACCGCGGCGGAGCGGGTGTTGGGCGGCGGTAGGGTTCCGTGCATCGCGCCTCACCTCGCCTGCGGCGTGGTGGGCAGGCTTCCGGTGATGACGTCGAGATCCGCGGCGCTTTCGATGATGGCGGCGATCGGATCGTCGGTGCCGGGCGGCACGATCGGAATCGGCTTGTCCGGCAGGTTGTCGAGCGTATCGAACTGGCGCGGCTCGATCGGCTTCATCGTCAGATGCCGCTGCGCCAGCGCCTGGATCCGTTGCGGCTGGTCGAGCTTGCTCCATTCCGCGCGCAGGGCTGCGATGGCGTCGCGCTCGCGCCGGATCTCCGCGCGCATCTTCGCGACGCTCGCTGCCTGCAGCGTCGCCTCGTATTTGATCTTGTAGACGTAGCCGGCCGACGCGACCAGCGCCAGGATCACCACGAAATTGAGCAGTCGCAGGATCGTCGTCATCGTCCCACCTCCGCCAGCGTCGGCAACCGCGGCACCAGCCGCTCGTCGCCGCGATCGACGACGGGCGCATCGTTTCGGCGTGCCGCACGCAGCTTGGCGGAGCGCGCCCGCGGATTGGCCGCGGTCTCCGCCTCGTCCGCCGTCACCGGCCGCTTCGTCATCAGGCTGAAGGTCGGTGCCGGCCCGTGCAGTTCCGGCCGGTGCCGCGAGCCCGACGCCTCCTTCGACCGCGTCGCCAGGAACGTCTTGACGATGCGGTCCTCGAGCGAATGGAACGTCACCACGACGAGGCGTCCGCCCGGCTTCAGGATCCGCTCGGCGGCGGCGAGCGCCTGCGCCAGTTCCGCCAGTTCCTCGTTGACGAAGATGCGCAGCGCCTGGAACGTGCGCGTCGCCGGATGGATCTCGCCTGGGCGGCTGCGCACGACCCGTTCGACGATGGCAGCGAGGTCGCGCGTCGTCGTGATCGGCTTCTCCTGCCGCGCGCGCACGATCGCCCGCGCCACCGCGCGCGCATGCCGTTCCTCGCCCAGCGTCGCGATGATGGCCGCGAGATCGCGCTCGTCCGCCGCGGCCACGACGTCCGCGGCGCTGGGCCCTTCGCCCGCCATGCGCATGTCGAGCGGGCCGTCGAGCCGGAAGGAAAAGCCGCGCGCAGCCTCGTCGAGCTGCATCGACGACACGCCGATGTCGAGCACGACGCCGTCGACCGTTTCGTGGCCGCATTCGCGCGCCACCGCATCGAGCGCCGAAAACCGGTCTTCGATCAGCGTCAGACGGCCCCCGGACGCGGCGACGAGATCGGCGCCGCCGGCAATGGCGGTCGGGTCGCGATCGATCGCGATCACGCGGCAGTCGGCCGCCGCCAGGATTGCCCGCGTATAGCCGCCCGCGCCGAACGTTCCGTCGACGAAAACGTGCCCGTCACGCGGTGCGAGATGGTCGAGGACGGGACGGGCGAGCACAGGAATGTGACGGGCCGGTCCGCCAGCGACAGCCGGTTGCCCGGTGTCGCGGCCCGTCGTCATTCCCGTGCCCCCTGCGGATCGTCCGCCGTCCTCCGGGAACCGAGTTGCCGCTTCAGGGCGCGCACCTTCTCGGTGGCCTCCGCGAGCTGCGCGCGGAAGCGTTCCGGCTCCCAGATCTGAAACTTGTGCCCGAGCCCGACGAAGGCCACCGCATCGCCGATCCCGGCATGCGCCTTCAGCGTCTCGGTGAGCATCACCCGGCCCTCGCCGTCCATCCGCAGCGTCTCGCTGGTGCCGTAGAGCGCCGCAGAGAATTCCTCGCGCTCGTCCGAATAAGGCGGAAAGCGCCCGATCAGTTGCTCGATCTCCGCCAGCAGCGCGTTGCCGCCGGCATCGAGCGCCGGTCGATCCAAGGTCGGATAGCAGTAGAGGCCTTCGAACCCGTCGCGGGCCAGCACCGCCCGGAACGGCGCCGGGATCGAGACCCGGCCCTTGGCGTCCAGGCGCAACGTGTAGTTGGACACGAACCGGTCCATGCCGCCCTTTGCCCTGCGCCCGTTCTCGCACCGCTCGTTCCCGTCCCAGCCGAGGTTCGACCGCGTCCTGGGTCCCCGTCCCTCCGCACGGCATCGCGAACGCACCGGGCAGGACGCCCGTGCACGCAAACGCAACAGCGACGCGCCCGGATGGGTGTATTTGGGATAACATGGGACTAGGTGGTCGTCAAATGGGCGGCAGACATCGGCTGGCTGGATCGTCGATCTGCGATAACAAACCGTTAGGGTTAACAAGCCCTTGCTCAGGATCGCTTTTTTCGCGCCGCTCGCCTCCGCGCCGCGACTTTCCTATGGTCGGTCGATGACGATGATGGAGAGCACTCCTCGCCGCCTGTGGCGGACCGGTTTCGCGCAGCTGCAGGCCGCGCTTTCGCGGCTGTTCACACGCGCTCCCGCGGACCGCCGCCGCTCGACCGCTTTCACCGCCGCGGTGATCGGGCTGGCGGCCAAGATGGCCAAGGCGGACGGCGTGGTGACGCGAGACGAGGAGGCGGCGTTCCGGAAAGTGTTCCCGGTCGCCGCCGAGGATCAGGCCACGGTCCACCGCCTGTTCGCCCTCGCGCAACAGCACATGGCCGGCTACGAAGCCTATGCTGCCCGCGCGGCCAAGCTGTTCCACGACGATCCGGCGACGCTCGCCGACCTGCTCGACGCACTGTTCGCGATCGCGACCGCGGACGGCGCGGTGCATGAGGCGGAATTGCGCTACCTCCGCCGGGTGGCCGAACTCTTCGGTATCGGCGAGGAGGAGTTCGGCTGCATTCTCGCCCGCCACGTGCGTCTGCCGGACGATCCCTATGCGGTGCTGGGCCTCGACCGCTCCGCTTCGAACGACGAAATCAAGGCGCGCCGGCGCGACTTGGCTCTCGCCAATCATCCCGACCGGCTGATCGCGCGGGGCATCCCGCCGGAATTCGTGACCCTCGCCACCAAACGCCTGGCCCGCATCAACGCCGCCTACGATCGCATTGCGCGGGAGCGCGGCCTGTGAAATGCGACAGCAGCCTCGCCGCGCCTTGTCCCTCGCCCAATCATGGCGAGCGCCGCGGCGGCCCGCCCGACATGATCCTGCTGCATTACACCGGCATGGCGGACGACGACGCGGCGGAGGCGCGCCTGTGCGACCCCGCCGCCGAGGTTTCCGCCCACTACCTGATCCACGCCGACGGGCGCGTCCTCCAGCTGGTCGCGGAAGACCGCCGCGCCTGGCATGCGGGCGTCGCGTCCTGGGCTGGCGAGACCGACATCAATTCGCGGTCGATCGGAATCGAGATCGCCAATCCCGGCCATGATTTCGGCTATCCCGATTTCCCGGACCGGCAGATCGAGGCGGTCGTCGCCCTGTGCCGGGACATTCTCGCCCGACATGTAATCCCGCCGCAGCGCATCCTGGCGCATTCCGATGTCGCGCCGCTGCGCAAGCGCGATCCGGGCGAAAAGTTTCCCTGGCAGCGGCTTCACGAGGCCGGGCTCGGCCTTTGGGTCTCGCCCGCCCCGCTCGGCGCGGGGCCATGCCTTGGTCCCGCCGACCGCGGACCCGCGGTGGCGGCCCTGCAGACGGCGCTCGCCGCGTTCGGCTACGGCATTCTTGCCTCAGGCATTTACGACGCGGTCACAGCTGCGGTCGTGGCTGCGTTTCAGCGCCATTTCCGGCCCGAGCGCGTGGACGGCATCGCCGATCAATCGACCATGGCAACGCTCGACGCTCTGCTCGCCCGCCTGTCGGCTGGCTGACAGTTTCCGAAACGCTACCCCGGTCCGACACCTTCATGTCGATTGCGCTCCACAAGACGCAGCATGCCGGCATCTTCGATCAAGAAGGCCGGACAAAGAATTTCCCCGTATAAACTCTGTGTGACGTTTCGTACGACTGAAATAACCATCCAAAACAACGTCTTGATCAAGAAATTTCCTCATTTTGCCCGCGCTGTCGTCAGATTCGTTGAGCCTTTAGCGCGCCTCAACGAGTCGGAAGGACAGGTCAAAAAGAATGAACGTAAGAAATGCTTGGAATCTTTCGGGAATGACACTGATTGCCCTCGGACTAGTCGCGGGACAAGCGGCAGCCGGCGGCCCCTCGGACCAGCGCTACGCCATGGCGAAGCCCGCGGCATCGGATACCGGATCAGAACGCGATAAGTCGGCCACGGCCAAAATGGCGGCCTTGTCCGATTCTGATGCAGACGCAACGCCCACCCCGGCCGACAAGCCGGCCGATTTGCACGCGCTTGTGGCCGCCAAGGCCAAGGCGCATGGCGTGCCGCTCGCCCTCGCCCGGGCGGTGGTCAAGGTGGAATCCAATTTTCGGCCGCGGACGACCGGCCGCGCCGGCGAAATCGGGCTGATGCAGATCAAGTACAACACCGCCCGGATGCTCGGTTACAGCGGCTCTCGTCAGGGGCTCTATGACCCCGCAACCAACCTTGAATGGGGCATGCGGTACCTAGCCGGCGCCTACAAGCTCGGCGGCGATGACATTTGTCGCACGGCGCTTAAGTACCAGGGCGGACACGCCGCCACCCGCGTCTCGGCCTTGTCCCGCACCTACTGCGCCAAGGTTCGCCGGGTCATGGCGTCGAACTGATGCTGCGCGGATCAGTGCGCCGGCGCAGCGAGCGTCGGCGCTGCCCTTCGACCGACGGCGATCCGGATGCTGTGATCAGGATTCGGGACGTTCGTCCGACGTGAACGGCCGCCAAGGTGCGCCGGCAAACCGTTTTGTCAGGAAGTCGAGAAACACCCGTACTTTCGGCAACCGGTGTCGGCCTGCCAAATAGACGGCGGACAACGGAAACGGCTCGACGTGGTGCAGATCGGTGAGCACCGGCACTAGCAGCCCTTGCCGGATCGGCTCGCCGACGATCACGTCCGCGAGCCGGATGATCCCGGCCCCTTCCACTGCCAGACGCCGCGCCGCCTCGGCATCATCGACACTGAGCCGCGGCGCAATGTCGACGACATCGATGCCTCCGGCGCACCGGAATGGCCACCGGTTGAGGCCGGCGCCAGCACCGATCACGACGATACAATCATGCTCAGTGAGATCGCCAGGGATCCGCGGTATGCCCTTGCGGGCAAGATAGGACGGCGACGCGCAGATCACCCGTTCGAGGTCCGCGATCTTGCGCACCACCAGCGAGGTATCCACCACGCGGCCGGTACGGATCGCAACGTCCGCGTTCTCGTCGACGAGGTCGACCAGCCTATCGGTGATCGACAGTTCGACCGTGATGTCTGGATAGGCGGCGAGGAAATCCGTCAGCGCCGGCGCCAGTTGATGCAGCCCGAAAGCCGAGCCTGAATTGATGCGCAGTCGTCCGCGCGGCGCGCCGCGCGCGCGGGTGACTTCCGCCTCGGCATCGTCAATCTCGGCGAGGATCCGGCGCGCGCGTGCGAGGTAGATCTCGCCCTCCGCGGTTAGGGCGAGGCGCCTGGTCGTCCGCTGCACCAGCCGCACGCCGAGCCGATCCTCCAGCCGCGAGATCAGCTTCGACACGGCGGAAGGGGTGAGGCCGAGATCGGCTGCAGCGGCCGAAAAGCTGCCGCGCTCCAGCGCCCGGACAAAGACCCGCATCTCGTCGCGACGGTCCATTCGATCTGTTCCGAAAATTCAAAAATTGAATTCCAAAGCTGCATATTATCATTCGGATCGCCGTGAATACCATGCGTCTGAGAGGGGTAACCGCGTTTCGTCAGGAGACCCAGCGATGACCGACCGACCTTTCGCCCTGTCCGTTCCGGCGTCCGAAACTCTGGAACAGCGTGCGCGCAACGCCCGCAGCGCCGCGATCGGCCGGATCATCGCCGCGGCGGCGATGCACGTTGCCGATTGGTTTCGCCGTCGCCCAACGGCGGCCGTTGCAGGCCGCGGCTGAGCTCAACCTCTTCCCGCTGGGCCTTTTGGATGTCCCCTCATCCCGCCCGGCTCCCTTGGGCCGCCCTCGTGGCGGCCCATTTTCTTTGGTGACGCAGCCCCGCCCGCAGACAGCAGGCATGCGCGGAACGATCAGGCGAAGGCCTGCTTGATCATCGCGCGGGCGATCTCGCGCTCGCCCATCACCACCACGCTCGCGCCGTGCTTCTGCAGATGCTCCTCTTCGGCATCCGAATGGGCGCGCGCGAAGATGGCGAGTGACGGATTCGCGGCCCGGGCCTGGGCAATCATCTGTCCCGCCTCAAAACAATCCGGGATTGCGACGAACAGCCACTTCGCTTCCGGAATGTTCGCGACCTGGAGCAACAGGTTTGGCTCGAACGGCCCCTTGAATGTCTCGATCCCCTGCTCGCGCAGCCGCGTGACCTTCTCGTTGTCCTCTTCGATCACCACGAGTGGCTGCTGCCGTTCCAGCAACGCCGCGCCGAGGACCTGGCCGACGCGTCCGTAGCCGATCAAGACGGCATGGCCGGTCTTCGCGGTGGCTTGCGGCGGTTCGGGTTCCGCCGGGGCCGCGACCGCTGCTTCGCTCGCAAGTTCGCGCCGCTCGAGCTGCGGTCGTATCCGGTCGAGCCAGGCGAAAAAGATCGGATTGACCAGGATGGACAGGATCGAGCCGGCGAGGATCAGGTCGCGCCCGCGTTCCGGCAGCAGTTTCAGGCTGACGCCGAGCTCCGCCAGGATGAAGGAGAATTCGCCGATCTGCGCCAGGCTGGCGGAAATCATCAGCGCCGTCGCCAGCGGATGCCGGAACGCCCGCACGATCGCCAGCGCCGCCACCGACTTTCCCACCACGATGATCGCGACGGTGGCGAGCACCGGCAACGGCTCGCGCACGACGATCATCGGATCGAACAGCATGCCGACCGAGACGAAGAACAGCACGGCGAAGGCGTCGCGCAGCGGCAGCGTCTCCTGCGCCGCACGCTGGCTCAGCGGCGATTCGCTCAGCACCATGCCGGCGAAGAACGCGCCCAGCGCGAACGAGACGCCGAACCACTCGGTCGCCCCGTACGCGACACCGAGCGCGATCGCCAGCACCGCCAGGCGGAACAGCTCGCGCGAACCGCTATGGGCAATGCGATGCAGCAGCCAAGGAATGACCCGGCGCCCGACGATCAGCATGATCGCGACGAAAGCGGCGACCTTGCCGATCGTCATCCCGATCGTCCGCAGCATGGTCTCGAAATCAACCGTGCCGGCCGCGCCGGTTCGTTCGGCCAGCAATTCGGCGATGACCGGCAGCACCACCAAGGTCAGCACCATCGCCAGGTCTTCGACGATCAGCCAGCCGACCGCGATCCGTCCCCGCTCGTTGTCGAGCAGCCGTCGCTCCTGCAGCGCCCGCAGCAGAACCACCGTACTGGCGACCGAAAGGGCCAGGCCGAACACCAGGCCGGCACCGGTCGACCAGCCAAGCAGCCGCGCCAGTCCCCAACCCATCAGCGTCGCCACGGCGATCTGCGCCACCGCCCCCGGAATGGCGATCGCCTTCACCGACATCAGGTCTTTCAGCGAGAAATGCAGACCGACGCCGAACATCAGCAGGATGACGCCGATTTCGGCCAGCTGCGATGCAAGGGCCTGATCGGCGACGAAGCCCGGCGTCGCCGGCCCGACCACCACGCCGGCGAGCAGATAACCGGCGATCGGCGAGATCCGCAGGCGGTTGGCGAACGCACCGAGAACGAAGGCGAGAACGAGGCCGACGACGATCGTGGCAATGAGCGGCGTGTGGTGCGGCATGGAAATCCGGGAACTGGCGGCAATGATGTGAGCGTAAGCGTAACAGCAAGGTTTTAACGATACGATTGCATCGCCCAACTGCCGCTCGACACGTTACGCAGGACTCTCCGCTTTCCCTCATGAACCACGCCAGCACCGCGCGCCCGTCGCTCCTTCCGCCCGCTTCGGCCGTGCTCCGGGTCGTCGCGATATGGCTTGCGGTCGCGGGTCTCGCCGTTCTCGATCATGTGGGCGTGGAGGACGAAAACGTCGCCTTGGACGTGACCCTGTTCGTGCTCCTGTTCGGGCTGATCATGTGGGGCGCTTTTGGGGTCGTGCACCACGCCGAGGAACTCGCGGTCCGCCTTGGCGAGCCCTACGGCACCCTCGTTCTCACCCTCGCGGTAACCATCATCGAGGTGTCGTTCATCGTCTCCGCCATGCTCAGTGCCGGCGCCTCCGTGACCCTTGCCCGCGACGCGGTCTTCTCGGTGCTCATGATCACCCTGAACGGCGTGGTCGGCGCCTGCCTGCTGCTGGGCGGTCTGCGTCACCGCGAACAGACCTACAATCTGCACGGCGCGCAGGCGTTTCTTTCCGTCGTCATTCCCCTCGCCAGCTTCGCGCTGCTCCTGCCCAACTTCACCACCTCGTCCCACAGCGGCACCCTGTCGCCACTGCAATCCACGGTGATTGGCGGGCTGACCCTGGCTCTCTACATGGTCTTCCTCGCGATCCAGACCGTCCGCCACGCCCCGGATTTTCGCGATCCCGCCGAGGACCTGCCTCACCGCGCCGAGCGCTCCCCCGCCGGCGCCGAGCGCATCGTGCTCGCCCGCGAGACCATGCTGCTGCTGTTGACGCTGGTGCCCGTCGTGCTGTTGGCGGAAGAACTGTCCGACCTCGCCCGCGCCGGCATCGCGGCCCTGCAGGCACCACTGCCATTGGCCGGACTGCTCGTCGCCATTCTCGTCCTCGCTCCGGAAACCGTCGGCGCCCTCCACGCAGCCCTGCGCAACCGGCTGCAGCGCGCCGTCAACATCATCCTCGGCTCGGCCCTGGCGACCATCGGCCTCACCATTCCCGCCGTCCTCGTGCTCAGCGTCCTCGGCGGTGTGCCGGTGACGCTTGGCCTTGCCGGAGAGGAAATGCTGCTGCTGCTCGTCACCCTGGTCGTCAGCGCCCTCACCTTCAGCGGCGGCCGCACCAACATCCTGCAGGGCGCCGTTCACCTGGTGATGTTCCTGGTCTTCCTGCTGCTGATCTTCGATCCCTAAGGCGCGCGCCCTTGACGCCGCGCCCGGCAGGGCCCATCCCTAGCCTGTCAGTCGGCCGGACGGCCGCTCCGGCAAGGCCCGAAAGGGTGCCGGGGAGGAAAGTCCGGGCTCCATGGACACGCGGTGCCGGATAACGTCCGGCGAGGGCGACCTCAGGGACAGTGCCACAGAAAACAGACCGCCGGCCGCAGGCCGGTAAGGGTGAAACGGTGCGGTAAGAGCGCACCGCGTCTCCGGCAACGGAGGCGGCACGGCAAACCCCACCGGGAGCAAAACCGAATAGGGGCAGCGCGGGGAGCGATCCCCAGTCAGGTCCAGACCAGCTGCCCGGGTTGGTTGCTGGAGGCGCCGGGCAACCGGCGTCCCAGAGGAATGGCCGTCACGCGGGGCGCGAGCCTCCGCCCTACAGAACCCGGCTTACAGGCCGGCTGACGCCGAATCGTGAGGCGCCCGGCGGAGCACCCGACGGGCGCCTCGCCACTTCCGCTCCCCTCTGGCACGGCTTTCGCTTGCCGTCAGCGTTTCGCAAATACCCCTCCCCGGCGTTGCATGTCCTCCTCCCGCGAAAATCTCGGCCTGTTGCTCGGCTTCGTCGCCGTCGTAATCTTCGGCGGCACCTTTCCTGCGACCCGCATCGCGGTCGCTGTGCTCGATCCCTGGTTCGTCACCGCCGCGCGCGTGGGCTTCAGCGGTCTCGGCGCGGCGCTGCTCCTCGGCGCCTTGCGCCGCCCGTTGCCGCCGCGCGCCGACTGGCCTGCCTTGGCCGTGGTCGCGCTCTGCTTGGTGATCGCTTTTCCCGCGCTGACGGCCTTCGCGATGGTCACCGTACCGGCGGCCCACGCCGGCATCGTACTCGGGATCCTGCCGCTCGCCACCGTCGCGACGGCTGCTCTGCTGGCCGGCGAGCGTCCGAGTGCCGGCTTCTGGCTCCTCGGCACATGCGGCGCGGCGCTTGTCATTGTCTATGCCCTGCGCAACGGAGGGGCCGGAGAACTGGCAGCAGGCGACCTGTTGCTCATCGGCGCGACAGCGGTCAATGCGATCGGCTACACGCTGTCCGCGCGGCTCAGCCTGCGCATGCCGGCCTGGGAGGTCATCAGCTGGGCCCTCGCCATCTCACTCCCGATATTCGGGCCGGCAACGCTGCTGTTATGGCCGAGTGATGCCGCAACGGTGAGCGCCACCGCCTGGGCGTCGGTGTTCTACGTCGCGCTGCTGCCGCAGTTTCTCGCCTTCTTCGCCTGGAATGCCGGCCTTGCCATCGGCGGCATCGCCCGCGTGTCGCAGATCCAACTGCTGCAGACGTTCGTCACGGTCGCCCTCGCCGCCTGGATCAACGCCGAGCCAGTCGATCTCGAGACGGTCCTCTTCGCTGCCGCGGTGGTCGGCACCGTGATGCTCGGCCGCCGGATGCGCGTCGCCCGTTAGCCGCGCGCATCAGTGCGCCGCGTGCTCGCATTTGTCGTGATCGCTCAGCACTTCGATCACGCCGCATCCGCCCATCCGGCCGTGCGCGCAGCGCGCCACCATCCCCGCCACCTCGTCGCGCAGTGCCGTGAGCTGCGCGATCTTCTGATCGATCGTGGCGAGATGCGCCTGCGCGATCGCGTCCGCCTCGGCGCAGGGCTGGTCCGGTGCCGCGGCCAGATCGAGCAATTGCCGGATCGCGTCGACGGCAAAGCCCAGATCCCGCGCATGGCGGATGAATTTCAGCCGCTGCACCTCCGCCGCTCCATAGGTGCGGCGGTTGCTCTCGGTCCGCGGCGGCGCCGGCAACAGGCCGATGCTCTCGTAATAGCGGATGGTCGGGACCTTGACCCCGGTCTGGCGCGCCAGCGCGCCGATTGCCATCGGCTTCATCGGAACCTCTTGATCCTCTAGTCGCTAGAGAATGTAGGGTCGCCTCACGTGCTTTGGAAGGTGACCCGATGTCAGACTGTTCCTCCGGCTGCGGCTGCCATGGCAATCCTCGCTTTGAGGGGCTCGATCCGCGCTACAAGCGCATTCTGTGGCTCGTCATCGCCATCAACGGCGCCATGTTCCTGACCGAGATGACGGCCGGGCAGCTGGCCGGCTCCCAGGCGCTGCAGGCCGATGCGCTCGATTTCCTTGGCGACACCCTCACCTATGGTCTCAGCCTGGCAGTGATCGGCGCCAGCCTGCGCACCCGTTCGCGCGCCGCCTTGGTCAAGGGGATCAGCCTGACGCTGATGGGTCTGTGGGTGTTCGGCGCGACCGCCTACCATGTCCTGGTGCTCGGCCTGCCGCGCGCCGGGGTGATGGGCGTCGTCGGCATCCTCGCCCTGGCCGCCAACGTTGCCAGCGTGCTGCTGCTGATGCGCTACAAGGACGGCGACGCCAATGTCCGCTCAGTCTGGCTCTGCTCGCGCAACGACGCTATCGGCAACGTCGCCGTCCTGCTGGCCGCAGGCGCCGTCTGGGTCACGGCCACGCCTTGGCCCGATCTGCTGGTGGCCGCGCTGATGGCGGCGCTGTTCCTGTCGTCGTCGGTGCAGATCCTGCGCCAGGCGTGGCGCGAACATCAGTCCGGCATCGACACCGGCGCGCTGATGGCGCATGGCCATGCCCATGACGGTCATTCCCACGCCCATCACGGTCCGGGCCACTGACATGCATGCTGGGGTCCTGACGAAGCGCCGTGAGTGGCGTTTCCTGGACTTGCCTTGGCCGACGCTTGATTCCACACAAGGCCTTCCACCGAAGGAGAAGCCGGTTGACTGCTATTGCCAAGGCGCTCGCGCCCGTCGCCCTGGGCCTGATCGCATCGTGTTTCGTTCCTGCGGCCGTTCGAGGGGACGACGGCCCCGCCATCGCGGCAACGGTCGAACGTGCGTTCCGTCCGTTGCTGAAGGAATACGGCGTGCCGGGGATCGCCGTCGCGGTCACGGTCGATGGCCGGCAGCATTTCTTCCACTACGGCGTGGCCTCGAAGGAGAAGAACAATCCGGTCACGAAGGACACGCTTTTCGAAATCGGCTCCATCGGCAAGACCTTCGCCGCGACGCTAGCCTCCTACGCGCACACGCTCGGCAAGCTTTCGCTGGACGACCATCCCGGGAAATACATGCCGCAGCTGCGGGACAGCGCGGTCGACAAAGCGAGCCTGCTCAATCTCGGCACCTATACGGCCGGCGGACTGCCGCTGCAGTTTCCGGCCGGTGTCACCAACGATGCCGAGATGATCGCGTACTTTCGGCAATGGAAACCCTCGGCGGATCCGGGCGCCCAGCGTCGATATTCGAATCCAAGTCTCGGGCTGTTCGGCCATGTCGCCGCCCTGGCCATGAACGGCCGCTTTGCGGATTTGATGGAAGGCGAACTCCTGCCCAAGCTCGGCCTGCGGCACAGCCACATCCGCGTCCCTGCGGCCGCGAAGGCAAATTATGCGTGGGGCTATGACAAGGCCGGACGAGCGGTTCGGGTCAATCCCGGCGTGTTCGATGCCGAAGCTTACGGCATCAAGACCTCGGCAGCGGACTTGATCCGTTTCATCGAGGCGAACATCCGGCCTGAGACCCTCGAAGCCTCGCTACGGCACGCGATCGAGGGCACCCACGTCGGCTATTTCCGGATCGGCCCCATGGTGCAGGGCCTCGGCTGGGAGCAATATCCCTTTCCGGTCCCACTCGACCGACTGCTGGCCGGCAATTCCAGTGCGATGGCATTGGAGCCGCATGCAGCCGCGCCGATGACGCCGCCGCAGCTTCCGTCCGAACCGGCCCTGTTCAACAAGACGGGATCGACGAACGGTTTTGGCGCTTACGCGGCCTTCGTTCCAACGAAAAGGATCGGCATCGTGATGCTGGCGAACCGCAACCTGCCCAACGCGGCGCGGATCAAGGCCGCACACGCCGTACTCGAACATTTGGCGGCGCATTAGACTTGGAACGCCCTTAGGCGACTGCGCTGTGGCGGCAGAGACTACAGGCTCGCGGCGGAGCGCGCCGCTTGGTCGTAGTGGCCGGACAGCGCGCGCATCGTCGCGGCGATTTCCGACAATCGTGCGGTATCGACCCCCGTGGCCTTCACTGGCCGCGCCAGCAACGCTTCGCGGATCTCGCGGTACCGCCGGCACAATGCCTCGCCGGCTTCGGTGATCTCCACGGTCTTCTCCTTGCCCTGACGGCCCGCCTTGACCAGCCCTTGGGCAGCCAGCTTCTTCACCGCGTAGTTCACCGTGTGAGTGTCCTCGACATTGAGGACCAGGCAGATGTCGGCCAGCCGCTTGGCGCGGCCGCGATGGTTCACCGTGTGCAGCACCAGCACATCCAGCGGCGACAAATCGCGCACGCCGGCGGCGGCGGCGCACCGCACCATCCAGCGCTCGAAGGCATGGCCGAGCAATATCAGTCCGAATTCGAGTTCGGACAGGACTGGGATCTCGCCGGTCGCGAGATGCGCGGAAGAGACGATCGGGCCGAGCGTCGGCGCGGGATTGTTTTGCCGTTTTGGTTTCATTGTCTCGATGTGCCGCGGCGCAGGATCAAAACCCACCATCAGAGCCGCAGGTGGGCGGCGCGGTAAACCGCGCCGCCGTGCCGCGTGAGCAGCGTGTATTACATCTTCTTGTAGGCGTCGATCACCGCCTGCCCGTCGGCGCCGGCCTTCTTCAGCCAGTCCGCGGTCAGCGATTCGCCGATCTTCTTGAAACCGGCGTCGAGTTCCGGCGATGGCTTTTCGACGACCATGCCGCGCTTCTTGAACTCTTCCAGGTACCAGTTGGTCTTTTCCTGCGCGATCTTCAGGCCGCGGGCCTCCGCCGCCTCAGCCGCCTTGCGCACGGCGTCTTGCGTCGGCTTGTCGAGCGCGTCGAACGCCGCCTTGTTCACGAACACGATATTGCGCGGCAGCCAGGCCTGCGTGTCGTAGAAATACTTCAGCGACTCCCAGGCCTTGATGTCGTAGCCGGTCGTGCCGGACGACATGAAGGAATCCACCACGCCCGTGGCGAAGGCCTGCGCCAGTTCCGCGGCCTGGATCGTCACGGCCTGGGCGCCGACCGCCTCGCCGATGCGCGCCGTCCCGACATTGTAGGCGCGCCACTTCAGGCCCTTCATGTCCGCCGTCGACTTCAGTTCCTTTTTCGAATAGATGCCCTGCGGCGGCCACGGCACCGAATAGAGCAGCATCAGACCCTGCGCCGCCAGCTTCTTCTCGATCACCGGCTTCGCCGCCTTCCACAGCTTGCCTGACGCTTCGAAGCTGGAGGCGAGGAACGGCACCACGTCGACGCCGAAAACCGCGTCCTCGTTCTCGTGCACCGACATCAGCAGTTCGCCGATCTGGGCCTGCCCCGTGACCACGGCGCGTTTGATCTCAGGCACTTTGAACAGCGAGGCGTTCGGATGCACCGTGATCTGCAGCTTGCCGTCGGTCGCCTCGGCGACGTCCTTGGCAAACGCCGTCAGATTCTCCGTGTGGTAGTTGTCCGCCGGATAGCCCGCCGGCAGGTTCCACTTCGTTTGCGCCGTTGCCGGCAATGCCGACACGGCGAGCCCGAAGGCTACCCCCAGAAGCACTTTCTTCAACATGACGCGTTCCCTTTCTTGGCTCACTGTCTTGGCCACTTGGCGAAGAACTCGATCATCCCTCCGGAAATGCCAACCGCGGCAATAGCAACGCGATCTGCGGAAACATTGTAATGATGGCGGTTGC
>Ga0182741_1001821_pt1 | contig 26439 bp, 31 predicted proteins | sample eDN5th37CBELigOP_FD_128874 | JGI IMG/M metagenome (GOLD analysis project Ga0182741, IMG submission 128874) | Enriched Organic Plus compost microbial communities from Emeryville, California, USA - eDNA 5th pass 37_C BE-Lig OP (version 2) (version 2) ... | reverse complement strand
GCGGGGGAGGCTGGGGGTGGGGCCGGGTCACATCGCGTCCACCCGGGCGTCTGTGCTTCCATAGCCGCCCTGGAGCCGACGCCGATGAACGCCGCCACCGCCACCCTGGAACTGACCCTGCGCCACGAATTCCCTGCCGCCCGGCGCGGGGATCGGGATGCTTACGGGCGGATCATCGGCGCCTGCCAGAACACCGTCACGGCGATTGCCTACGCGATCACCCGCGACGTGCATGCCAGCGAGGACATCGCCCAGGAAGCCTTCCTGAAGGCGTGGAAACACCTGGGCAGCGTGAAGAATCCGGACAGCCTGCTGCCGTGGCTGCGCCAGATCACCCGCAACCTGGCGCGCGATCACCTGCGCGCCGGGCTATACCGGCCGCTGACCGGCGAAGCGGCCGACATCGCCATCGAACTGGCCACCGACACCGCGCCGACACCGGCCGAACGCATGCTGCGCACCGAACAGGAACGGGTGGCCGCCGACGTCATCGCCGCGCTGCCGGAAGACAGCCGCGAAGTGCTGCTGCTGTACTACCGCGAAAGCCAGAGTTCGCAGCAGGTCGCGCACCTGCTGGGCCTGACCGACGCGGCGGTGCGCAAGCGACTGTCGCGCGCGCGTGGCTACGTGCGCGAGGAGTTGATGAAGCAGTTCGGCGAGTTCGCCCGCAACAGCGCGCCGGGCGCCGCGTTCGCCAGCCTCGTGCTGGGCGCGCTGGCGGCGGGCGCACCGCCGACCGCCGCCGCGGCGGTGCTGGGCGCCGGTTCCGCCCTGGCCGGCAAAGGGTTGCTGAAGGTGCTGGGCGCATCGTTCGGCGCGGTCGCCTTCGGCCTGGTGGGCGGCATCGGGGCGATCTGGTTCGGCATCCGCGAGCAGTTGCGCGAGCCGTTCGACGCGCGCGAGCGGCGCGCGCTGATCGCCTATGGCGTGGTCAGCACGGCGATGATCCTGTTGTTCATACTCGGCGCATTGGCGTTGTCGCAGGTGCCGGGCTGGATTCCGCACACCCTGCTCACGGTGGCCTACTGCGGCGGAATCATGTGGTCGTGCAGCCGCTGGCTGCCGCGCATCCTGGCGCGCCGCCGCGCACGCGACATGGCGATGGATCCGGTCACCGAAACCGCGAACGAGGCGCGCCGGCGCCGATGGCGGATCGTGGGCGTGAGCGTCGGCCTCGCACTGGGTTTCGGTGGACTGTTGTACGGCCTGCTCGCCAGCGGCCGCCTGACGTTCTGAATGGAGCGGAGCTTGCTCCGCTTCGCCTGCACCGCCCGTCCCTCCTCCCGCCTGCCCGTCCATGCGGCACCGGCCGCGCGTGGCGGCCGGTGGGTCGGGAGGGCGAAAGGCGCAGCGCTCAGCGCGGGCTGCGCGGCTTCAACTCGTCCTGGCCGAGGAAACCGTCCTTGTTGGCGTCGAGCTGATCGAAGCGCTCGGCCAGGCGCGGCCTGCTCTTGGCCTCTTCGCGGCTGATGCGGCCATCCTTGTTGGCGTCGGCGGCGGCGAACCGTTCGGCGCCGCGCGCCTGCATGCGCTGCTGGAACTGCGCGCGGCGATGCGCATCGGCGGCGTCGATCTCGGCGCGGGTCAGCTTGCCGTCCTTGTCGGTGTCGGCGTTGGCGAACCACTCGTCGCGGCGCTGCTTGCCGCGCAGTTCGCGATCCCTGGCGTCCACGTAACCGTCGCCGTTCGCATCCATCCTGTCGAAATGCTCGGCGAAGCGCGGCTGCTTCGCCGCCTCGGCCTTGCTGATGCGGCCATCACCGTCGGCATCGAGCTGCTTCATCATGCCGCCGTGGCCGCCGCCACGGTGGCCGCCCATGCGGTGCCCGCGCTGCGGGCGTTCGTCGGCGCTGAGCTTGCCGTCTTTGTTCTTGTCGAGGGTGTCGAAGTGCCCGGCCAGGCGCGGGTGCGCGGCCGCTTCGGCACGATCGATCACACCGTCGCCGTTCTTGTCCAGGGTCGGGCGCGCCGCGCCGGCGGCCGGGGCGGACTGGGTGGCGGCGAATGCGGTGCCGGCGCCGAGCGCGGCCAGCACGGCCACCACGAGCAGGGTCTTGTTGCGAGTCATGTCGGGGTTCTCCTGATCACGCGGCGCGGTTGCGCCACTGTCCGGAAAAACGCCCGTGCCGCGCCCGGGTTGACGCGGCGGCGCGCGGATTCAGCTTCCAGCCGGTCGCATGCGACGCGACGACAGGCGCGCAGTATGCTGCCCGCATGGTCCACGCCTTCGCCCGCGCCGTCTCCATCCTCGGCCACCCGATGCTGGTGCTGCCGGCCGCCGCGCTGCTGCTGGCGACGCATACGCTGGGCGCGCACAAGGCCGCGTGGATGGGATTGGGTTTCGCCGCCTTCGCCGCGCTGGTGATGGGCTGGTCGGGCTGGCAGGTGCGGCGCGGCCGCTGGCAACACGTGGACGCGAGCCGCCACGAGGAACGCCGGACCTTGAACCGCTTCCTGCTGGTGGCCCTGGTGCTGGCGGCGGTGCTCGCCTGGCTCGCCGGACAACCCGCGCAACTGGCGCTGGGCCTGGCATTGGCGGCGGCCTTGATCGCGGTGGCGATGCTGGGTGCGCGGTGGTGCAAGTTGTCGCTGCACATGGCGTTCGTGGTGTATGCCGCGCTCCTGCTGGCGCAGGTGCATCCGGCCTGGGGCGTCGCCGCGGGGGTGTTCGCCGCGCTGGTGGCGTGGTCGCGCCTGCAACTGCGACGGCACGTGCCGCGCGATCTGGTGGCCGGCGCGCTGGCCGGCGCCGGCGCGGGCGTCCTCTTCATCTGGCTCGCGCCCAGACTGGCGGCATCGTGATGGGCAACAATCCTCCGCAACCGGCCGACGACCTGCGCCTGTTCCATACCGGCGAGCATCCGTGCGGCTACTGGCCGGACCGGAATGCGCGCGATCTGGTGCTGGATCCGCGCGATCCGCGCCTGCCGATGTTCTACCCGAACGCGCTGGCCTGGGGTTTCCGCCGCTCCGGCGACATCGTCTACCGGCCGCATTGCCTGGGCTGCCAGGCCTGCGTGGCGGTGCGGATTCCGGTCGCGCGGTTCCAGCCCGATCGCAGCCAGCGCCGCTGCGCGCGGCGGAACCAGGACGTGGAAGTGCGCGTGGTGGCGGCCGAGCGCAGCGCGGAACATCTCGCGCTGTACCAGCGGTATCTCGGCGCGCGCCATCCGCTGGGCGGGATGGACGATCATGGCGCGGTGGAGTTCGAGCAGTTCCTGATCGGCAGTTGGGCCAACAGCCGGTTCCTGGAGTTGCGCGAACACGGCCGGCTGTTGGGCGTGGCGGTGACCGATCTGCTGCCGGAAGCGTTGTCGGCGGTGTACACCTTCTACGATCCGGATCTGGCCCCGCGCGGACTGGGCACGCTGGCGATCCTGCGCCAGATCGACTGGGCACGCCGCGAAGGCCTGCCGCACCTGTACCTGGGCTACTGGATCCACGGCCACCGGAAGATGGATTACAAGCGCCGGTTCCATCCGCTGGAAGCCTACGACGGCCGCGGCTGGCGGGATTTCCAGCCGCCGCCGGACCCGTAACCGCGCTGTCATCGGCGGCGTCGGGGTGCATGTCAGAATGGCGGCATGCGAACCTTCCTCCTGCCCGCCTGCCTGCTTTCCCTGCTCACTGCCTGCGTGAACGTCAACGTGCACGGTGATCCTTCCGCTTATCTGGCCGAAACGCCCGCGCGCCTGCGCGTGGCCACCTACAACACGTCGCTGTACTCGGACGAGGCCGGCGGCCTGATCCGCGAACTGGAAGGCGACAGCGCGCATGCGCGCAAGATCGCCGCGGTGCTGCAGCAGGTGCGCCCGGATCTGGTGCTGCTCAACGAATTCGATTACGACGACGCGCACCGCGCCGCGGATCTGTTCCAGCGGCGCTATCTGGAAGTCGCCCAACCCGGCGGCGGCGAAGCGCTGCGTTACCCCTACCGCTATCTGGCACCGGTCAATACCGGCGTGCCCAGCGGACTGGATCTGGACAACAACGGCGAGGCCGGCGGCGAAGGCCGCGCGCGCGGCAACGACGCCTGGGGCTACGGCCTGCATCCCGGCCAGTACGGCATGCTGGTGTTGTCGAAGCATCCGATCGACGCGGCACAGGTCCGCACGTTCCAGCTGCTGCGCTGGAGCGCCCTGCCGGATGCGGCGCGTCCGATCGATCCGGGCACCGGCAAGCCCTGGTATCGCGACGAAATATGGGCGCAGTTGCGGCTCTCGTCGAAGTCGCATTGGGACGTGCCGGTGCGCACGCCGGCCGGCGTGGTGCACTTCCTCGTTTCGCATCCAACGCCGCCGGTGTTCGATGGCCCCGAAGATCGCAACGGCGCGCGCAACCACGATGAAATCCGCCTGTGGCGCGAGTACATCGGTACCGGCGACACGTCCTGGCTGTGTGATGACGCCGGCACCTGCGGCGGCCTGGCGCAGGACGCGCGCTTCGTCATCGCCGGCGATCTCAACAACGATCCGGTCGACGGCGACGGCCGCCACGACGCCATCCTGGAACTGCTGGAACATCCGCGGATGATGCGCCATCCGACTCCGCAGAGCCGCGGCGGCGCGGAAACCGCCGAAGCCCATGCGGCCAACGGAATCGCGCGTCGCGGCGCGCCGGGGCACGTCACCGGCGACTTCGGCCCGAAAGCCGGCGCGATGCGGCTGGACTACGTGCTGCCCTCGACCGGCTTCGCCTACGAAGGCGGCGGCGTTTACTGGCCCGCGAAGACAGAGGCCGGCGCCGCCATCGCCGACGGCAGCGATCACCATCTGGTATGGGCGGACCTGCGGCCTTGATCGGACCACTCCCGGCGCCCGCCGGAATCCTCGTTGCGACCGCGCCGCAGCGCCGCGGATGATGCAGCGCCGGCATGCGCCGTGCACGTTTTCCCGGGATACATCGTCGATGTCCCGAGGCAAGGGATACGGCGATCACAGGCTGCGCCAACGATCCGCGTCTCATTCGTTTTCACCGCCTAGAATGCGCGCCGCTTCCCGCTGCACGACATCGCACCATGCACGACGCTTCCCGCGCGGATTATTCGCAGGACTGGTTTGATCACAACATCCGCAACTGGCGGGACTGGATTGGGCATCTGGCCGGAAAGCCCGGCCTGCGCGCCCTGGAAATCGGCAGCTTCGAGGGGCGCTCCACCGTCTGGCTCTGCGATCACATCCTGACGGCGCCCGATGCGTCCATCCATTGCCTGGATCTGTTCGCGCATCACCCGGAGCACGGCGACTACCATCATCGCTTCCGCTTGAACACCGCGCGTTTCGGTGCCAAGGTCACGGCGCACATCGGCACGAGCTTCGACTCGCTGTGCCGCATCGATGGCCAGTTCGATCTGATCTACATCGACGGATACCACTCGGCGTTCGCCGCGCTCTGCGACGGCGCGATGTCCTGGCCGCGCCTGAAGGTCGGCGGGATCATGATCTTCGACGATTACCTGTGGTCGCCGCCCGGCGTGGCCTCGCGGCGACGGACGCTCGCCGGCCGATGGCTTGGCCGTGCGGCCGCCCATCGCCGCCACGTCGCGCGCCGGGCCACGGAAACACCCATGCTCGGTGTCGATGGTCTGCTGGCGACCCTGCAGGGACAGTTCGAGGTGATCGGCGCCGGCTACCAGAAGGCGGTCCGCAAGACCGCATCCCTTCCGCAGGGCGACGCGGGCGTCGGTTGACGCCGGCCTGCGCTATGCGCCGCCGTCGCGGCGCGCGCGTCGCGCGTGCTGTCCAGCGCTCAGCTCGCGCCCACCACCGTCGTGCGCGGGCTGAACCCGATCGCACCGTCGCTGCGGGCGGACACGATCATCTTGACCATGCTGCCCGGGATCATGACTTCGATCTGCACGGTCTTGCCGTCCGGCGCGAGGCCTTCCAGGGTCATTTCGATCAACGCGCCGGCGGTGTCGATTTCGCGGCACAGGATGTGCGGTTCGCCGCCTTCCACCTGCACGAGGTAGGGCTTGATCGCGTCGCCCAGCGCCTCCAGCGCCTGCGGGAAGAAGAACACGGCGTAGCCTTCGTTTCCGTTCATCGTCGATTCCTTACTTGAGTTCGATGCCAAGGGCTTCGGCGGCGTCGCGCGCGATGGCGCGGGCGGTATCGATGTCGGCGGCGCGCGCCAGGGTCACCCCGACCCGGCGATGGCCTTCCACCCGCGGCTTGCCGAACAGGCGCAGCGCGGTGTCCGGCGCCGCCAGCGCGCGATCCACGTGCGAGAACACCGGCACGCCGTGGCCCTGCGCCAGCACCGCGCACGAAGCCGAAGGTCCCTGCTGGCGGATGACCGGAATCGGCAGGCCGAGGATGGCGCGCGCGTGCAGGGCGAATTCACTGAGTTCCTGCGAGACCAGCGTGACCAGTCCGGTGTCGTGCGGGCGCGGCGAGACCTCGCTGAACCAGACCTCGTCGCCCTTGACGAACAGCTCCACGCCGAACACGCCCCAGCCTCCGAGGTTGTCGGTGACCGCGCGCGCCACCGCCTGCGCGTTCTCCAGCGCGCGCGCCGACATCGGCTGCGGCTGCCAGCTCTCGCGGTAGTCCCCGTCGCGCTGGAGGTGGCCGATGGGTTCGCAGAACGACGTGCCGCCCGCATGGCGCACGGTCAGCAGGGTGATCTCGTAATCGAAGTCGATGAAACCTTCGACGATGCAGCGGCCGGCGCCGGCGCGGCCGCCGGTCTGCGCGTATGCCCAGGCCGGGGCGATGTCGGCCTCGCCGCGCACCGTGCTCTGGCCCTTGCCGGAGGATGACATCACCGGCTTGACCACGCAGGGCAGGCCGATGGCGGCGATCGCGTCGCGGTATTCGGCCTCGGTGTCGACGAAGCGATACGGCGAGGTCGGCAGGCCGAGGGTTTCGGCGGCCAGCCGGCGGATGCCTTCGCGATCCATGGTCAGGCGCGCGGCGCGGGCGGTCGGGATGACCCGGGCCGCGCCCTCGGCTTCCAGCGCCACCAGGGTGTCGGTGTGGATGGCCTCGATTTCCGGGACGATCACGTGCGGGCGTTCCTTCGCGACCAGCGCGCGCACCGCCGCCGGATCGAGCATGTCCAGCACGTGCGCACGGTGCGCGACCTGCATGGCCGGGGCATCCGCGTAACGGTCGGCGGCGATCACTTCCACGCCCAGCCGTTGCAGTTCCAGCGCGACCTCCTTGCCCAGTTCGCCCGATCCGAGCAGCAGGACCCGGGTGGCGTGGGGGCTGAGCGGGGTACCGAGGTCGACCATGCGGGATTCCGGGGCGGGAGGAAGGGAGCGGCATTCTACCGGCCCCGGGAAGGCCTGCCGACGAACGGCACTTGCCGATTGATATCATTTTGATATCTTTCCACCCAACAAGGAGAGACCACCCATGAAAGAACATCCCATCCGTTCGCTGCCCGGCATCCCGTTCCTGCTCGCCCTGCTGGTCGTGACCGCCCTGGCTGTCTGGCTGTTCGTCACCGGCATCGGCCCCGACCCGAAATACGCCGGGGTCAACTCGGGCATGCGCATCGTGGCCGGCATCATCCTCGGCGTGCTCGCCTTCTTCAGCCTGATCGGCCTGTACACCGTGCAGCCCAACCAGGCCGCGGTGATCAGCCTGTTCGGCAAGTACGTCGGCACCGTCAAGGAGAACGGCCTGCGCTGGAACAATCCCTTCTTCTCCAAGAAGAAGGTCAGCCTGCGCGTACGCAACTTCGAAAGCGGCAAGCTGAAGGTCAACGAGCTGGACGGCAGCCCGATCGAAATCGCCGCGGTGATCGTCTGGCAGGTGGTCGATGCCTCCGAGGCGGTCTACAACGTGGACGATTACGAAAGCTTCGTGCACATCCAGTCCGAATCCGCGCTGCGGGCGATGGCCACCAGCTATCCCTACGATCAGCACGAGGAAGGCCAGCTGGCGCTGCGCAGCCACGCCACCGAGATTTCCCAGCACCTGAAGAACGAACTGGCCGAGCGGCTGGCCGATGCCGGCGTGCAGGTCATCGACGCGCGCATCAGCCACCTCGCCTATGCGCCGGAAATCGCCCAGGCAATGTTGCAGCGCCAGCAGGCCAACGCGGTGATCGCCGCGCGCACCCGGATCGTCGCCGGCGCGGTCGGCATGGTCGAGATGGCGCTGGCCGAACTGCAGAAGAACGGCGTGGTCCAGTTGGACGAGGAACGCAAGGCGCAGATGGTCAGCAATCTGCTGGTGGTGCTGTGCGGGGATCGCAGCACCCAGCCCATCGTCAACACCGGCTCGTTGTACTGAGCCGCGCAACGGGCAGGCGCCGTGGCTGAGAAGAAAGCCTATCCCCTGCGCATCAGCGCCGACGTGCTGAACGCGGCGCAGCGCTGGGCCGATGACGAACTGCGTTCGCTCAACGCGCAGATCGAGTACGTGCTGCGCGATGCGCTGCGCAAGGCCGGGCGCCTGCCCAAACCCCCATCGTCGCCCGATGGCGGCGGCGACGAAAGCTGAGGCGCCGGAAACGGCGCGGATCGCGCGGACGCGATCACGGACTAAGGAGAGGAACATGAGCAAGCGCTGGACCTACCAAGTCATCGAAGTGAAACCCGGCCTGCTGGGGGGCCTGAAGCACGAGGAGCTTCAGGACGAACTCAATCGCCAGGGCGCGCAGGGCTGGGAACTGGTGAACATCGTGGTGCCGGCACCGATGACCGCGGTGCAGATGGTGTTCAAGAAGGAGGCCTGAGATGCGCGTTTCGTTGTGGATTGCACTGGTGCTGGGCGCACTGTTGTCCCCGGCCGCGTTCGCCGCCGACGCGCCCGGTGCGCTCGCCAACCGCCTGCTCGATCACCTGCAGGGTGGCGACTATGCCGCCGCCGAGGCGATGTTCTCGACGGACATGGCCGCGGCCGTCCCGCAGGACAAACTGAAGGCGGTATGGGAATCCCTGCCCGCCCAGCTTGGCCCGCTGCGCTCGCGGGGTGAACCCAGGATCGTCCCGCAGCAGGGCGTGCAGGTCGCGCTGGTCCGGCTGGAATTCGCCAACGGCGCGATCAACGCGCAGGTCGCGGTGGACGCGCAGGGCAAGGTGGCCGGCTTCCTGCTGCAGCCGGCGCCGCCGGCGGCGGCCACGCCGGTTCCGGCCGATGCGTCCTACCTGGAGCGCGACCTCGCGGTCGGCACCGGCGGGCGGGCATTGGCCGCCACCCTGGCAATGCCGAAGGGTGCCGGTCCCTTCCCCGCCGTGGTGCTGGTGCACGGCTCCGGCCCGCAGGACCGCGACGAGACCATCGGTCCCAACCGTCCCTTCCTGGACATCGCCCGCGGCCTGGCCGCGCAGGGGATCGCGGTGCTGCGCTACGAGAAGCGCAGCAAGGCGCGCCCGCAGGATTTCACCGGCAGATCGTTCACCGTCGACGACGAGGTCACCGACGATGCCGTCGCCGCCATCGCCACCCTGCGCGCCCAGCCGGGTATCGACGGCAAGCGCGTGTTCGTGCTCGGGCACAGCCAGGGCGGCATGCTGGCGCCGCGCATCGCGCAGCGCGCCGGCCAGGTGGCCGGGCTGATCCTGTTCGCCGCGCCCGCGCGTTCGCTGCTGACGATCCTGCCTGAGCAGAACCGCTACCTGCTGGCGCAGCAGGGTCCGCCGAGCCCGGAAAAGCAGGCGTTCCTGGACAAGCTGGACGCGCAGATCGCCCGCGTGCGCGGAGACGCGCCCGACGATTCCACCGACACCCCGCTGGGCCTGCCCGCGCGCTACTGGCGCTCGCTGGAGGCGATCGATCCGGTCGCCGACGCCAGGGCGAGCGCGCTGCCGTTGCTGTTGTTGCAGGGAGGCCGCGATTTCCAGGTCGTCGATTCAGACTGGCAGCGCTGGCGCAGCGCACTGGCCGGCGACCCGCGGGCCACCTTCAGGCACTACCCGGCCCTGAATCACCTCGGCATCGCCGGCGATGGCGCCGGCACGCTGTCCGAATACCAGCGGCCCGGCCGGGTCGATGCGCAACTCGTCGCCGATACGGCCCGCTGGATCAAGGAACATTGAGCATGACCCGTGATTTCTCAGTCGCCCCGCTCGATCGGTGGACCCTGCTCGGCCTGTGGCTGCCGATGACCAGCGCGATGGCCATCGCGGTCGGCGCCATGCTGTGGAACGCCAGCGAACCGGCACCGCGTGGCCTGCTGTTCACCCTGCCGTTCATGCTGCTGGTGGGCGTGGTGCTGCACATGCTGCTGCGCCGGCGCCGCATCCAACTGGAACAGGGCGAATTGCGGGTGACCGCGACGATGTTCCGGAAACACGTTCCGCTCGGCGCCATCGATCTGGACCGGGCGCGCATCGTGGACCTGGACGAGCACACCGAATTCAAGCCGCGCGTGAAGACCAACGGCTTCAGTCTGCCCGCCTTCTTCGCCGGCCACTATCGCCTGCGCAACAAGGCCAAGGCGTTCTGCCTGATCAGCGACCGCACCCGCGTGCTGGTGCTGCCGCTGCGCGACGGTCCGCTGGTGCTGCTCAGCCCCGAGAAACCCCGGGAACTGCTGGACGGCCTGCGCGAAGTGGCGGCCTCCACGGCGCGCCGCTAAGCTGGGCGGCATGTCCATGCCGCCCCCCGTTCCACTCAAGACGCGCCTGCTCAACACCGCCGAGGTGGAACTGTGGCCCGGCGGCCTGCTGCGCGCGCACGGCAACGCCGACGCCCGCATCCTCGCCCGCGCGCGGTGGGTACTCCGCCGCAAGCACGACGGTCGTTACCTGGCCGCGGAACTGCCCGAAGGCCTGATGCCGCTGGTGCCCGGCCTGCCGCGCGAACCCGGCATCGAAGCGGCGCTGGATCGACTGGACCATGAAGGCGGCGGCCGCGGTCCGTGGCGTGGCGATGCCGGCGACTTGCCGCTGGACGCCCTGCGCGATCACCTGCATGCGCTCGGGCTGGACGAAAGCTACGGCGAGCGCACCGGCCTGCCGCTGGTCGCCGAACCGGACACGCTCGCCTTCGCCGGCTTCGATCGCTACCGCCGTGGCTTGTGGCTGACCCTGGCCGCCGCGCGCGCCTGGCGGTCCCTGCGCGACGCCGCCGCCCGCGACGGCGTGGTGCTGGAAGCGATCTCCGGCTATCGCAGCCATGCATACCAACTCGGGATTTTCGAACGCAAGCGCGCGCGCGGGCAGACCGTGGCGCAGATTCTGTCGGTCAATGCCGCGCCGGGTTACAGCGAGCATCACAGCGGCCGGGCGCTGGACATCGGCACGCCCGGCGAGCCGCCGGCCGAGGAAAGTTTCGAAGCCACTCCCGCCTTCGCATGGCTGATGGCGAACGCGGGTGCGTTCGGCTTCACCCTCAGTTACCCCCGCGACAACCCGCACGGCATCGTCTACGAGCCGTGGCATTGGTGCTGCACCGCTGATGTCACGGCCGATGCGGACTGAGGCCGGCCGCCGGCGGCGACGGTTGCTGCAGGCGATGGTCCTCGGCGGCGCAGCCGCCGCCACGGGCTGCCGCCGCGACGACGCCGACGGCGGGACGGTCAGCGACGTCACCGACATCGACCACATTCCGGTCGCCGGCCAGATCCGCCCGACCTCCACCGCCGCCCTCCAGCAAGCGCTGCGCCGGAGCCGCGGACCGGTTTCGATCGGCGGCGCGCGCTACAGCATGGGCGGTCAAATCGCCGCCGACGGCTCGACCCACATCGACATGCGCGGCATGCAGCGCATGCTCCGCCTGGACGCCGAAGCGCGCACCGTCCGCGTGCAGGCCGGCATGTGTTGGCGGGACCTGCAGGATCATCTGGATCCGCACGATCTGGCCGTGCGGATCATGCAGAGCTACAGCAACTTCTCGATCGGCGGCTCGCTGTCGGTGAACTGCCATGGCCGCTACGTCGGCGCGGGCCCGCTGGCCCATTCGGTGCGCGCCCTGCAACTGGTGACTGCCGACGGCCACGCGCATGAACTGGATCGCCGGCACGCTCCGGAGCTGTTCGCGGCGGTGCTGGGCGGTTACGGCGGACTGGGCGTGGTCACCGAAGTGGAACTGGACCTGGACGAGAACTTCCCGATCCGGCGCGATGCGCAGCGGGTGGCGCTGGACGAGTATCCCGGCTTCTTCCGCGAGCAGGTGCAGGCGCGGCCCGGGATCCTGCTGCACAACGCCGATCTGATGCCGCCGGATTTCGATCGCCCGCTCGCCATCAGCTGGACCCGCACCGACGCCCCCCTCACCGTGACCGAGCGGCTGGTACCGCGCGCGCTCGATTACGGACGCGAGCAGAACCTCATCTGGTCGGCCTCCGAACTGCCGGGTGGCGGTACGCTGCGCGAGAAGTTCCAGACCGAGCGGATCCTGCGCGAATCCCCGGTGGTCCTGCGCAATCGCGAGGCCAGCCTGGACGCCGCCTCGCTGGAGCCGCGCACGCGGATGTTCTCGACCTACCTGCTGCAGGAGTACTTCATTCCGGTGGCGTCGTTCGCGACATTCGCCCGCAGGATGGCCGCCATCCTGCGACGGTACGAAGTCAACGCGCTCAACGTGTCGATCCGGCATTCGCCGCCGGATACGGTGTCGTTGTTGAAGTGGGCGCCGCAGGAGGTGTTCTCCTTCGTGCTGTACCACAAGCAGCGCGCCTGGCCGGGGGCCGACGAGGCGGCCGGGATCTGGACGCGGCAACTCATCGAAACGACGCTGGCGCTGGGCGGGCGCTACTACCTGCCCTACCGCCTGCACGCCACGCCCGCGCAGTTCCACCGCGCCTATCCGGAAGCCGCCGCGTTCGCCGCGCTCAAGCGCCGCTTCGATCCGGAACGCCGCTTCCGCAACCGGTTGTGGGACAGATACCTGCCTGAATCACTTCGCCCATACGCGCATCCGGGGAGAGCGCCATGACCGACATCAATCCGTATTCCACGCCCGCGGCAGCCATCGCCGCCACGCAGGCATCCGCCATCGAGATACCGGATGAAATCGCCAGTCCGATCAAGCACGGCTGGATCGCCGCCTGCGTCACCGGCGTGTTGACCCTGATCATGACGGTGCTGCCGCAACTCAGCGCGACCGCGGACCGCGACGAATTGTGGAACCTGGTGGACGTGGGCTGGATCGCTGTCCTCGCCTTCGGCATCCATCGCAGGAGCCGGACTGCCGCGACCCTGATGCTGTGCTACTTCGTGCTGTCCAAAATCCTGATGATGATGGCCGAGGGCAAGCCCACCGGCCTGGTGGTGAGCCTCGTCTTCGTCATCTTCTACTTCCGCGCGATGCTCGCCACCTTCCGCTACCACCGCTTCCTGCGTGAACTCAAACGCAACCCGCCGCCACCGCGGCGCCGGCTGAGCGACGATCCGCTGTTCCAGCCGCCGCAGCCTTCGCATCCCACCGTGGACTCGCCGCAGCGCGATGCATCGGCGCCATGAGGGGGGGTGCCGGCCGTGAAGCCGGCGCGCGCCGCAGGCTTCCGTGGGACACGTGACGGCTCGCATGACCGTTGCCGCGGTCGTCGTGGCGACCGGACGTGGACTTGAGCGAAATCAATGTGACGCCTGCGCGCGATGCCGATACTCGCCATGTGCCCCCGACATGGCCGCCCCGATGTTTTCGACCCGCGCCCGCTATCGTCCGATCCTGATCGGCCTGCATTGGCTGACCCTGCTGTTGCTGGTCGGCGTCTACGCCACCATCGAACTGCGGGGCTTGTTCCCGCGCGGCAGCGACGCGCGCCAGTTGATCAAGAGTGCGCATTTCTTCCTCGGCATCAGCGTGTTCGCCCTGACCCTGCCGCGGCTGCTGGTGCGGCTATCGTCGCCCACGCCGCCGATCACGCCGCCGCCGCCGGCCTGGCAGAAGCGGGCTGCCGGCGCCATGGCGCTGTCGCTGTACGGACTGATGCTGGCCACGCCGGTGCTGGGTTACCTGCTGCTCAACGCGGAAGGCACCTCGCCGGCACTGGGCAGCTGGACGCTGCCGTCGCTCATCGCCGCGCAGGAAACCCTGGGCGACAGCCTCAAGGAATGGCATGAAACCATCGCCGTCGCCGGCTACGGGTTGATCGGCCTGCACGCACTGGCGGCGCTGTACCACCACTACGTGCGCCACGACGACACCCTGATGCGCATGGCTTCCCGGCGCTGACGCGCAGCTTGCCCCGCCGCGACGACCGGCGAGGCGAACGGAGAAGGCATCAGCGGAGCGCGCTCTGCTCTAATCCTGGGAGCGCTTGGTCGCCGCCTTGGCCTGGGTGCCGAAGTCGGCGATGCGCCACAGGTACTGGGCGGCGTAGGTGCGGTATGGTCCCCAGCGCTCGCCCCGCGCCATCAGTTCCTTCGGGGTCGGTGCGCTGTCCAGCTTGTCGACGAACTGCGCCCCCTTGCGCACGCCCAGATCGTCCACCGGCAGAACATCGGGACGGCCGAGCCGGAACATCAGCATCATCTCCACCGTCCAGCGGCCGATGCCGCGGATCGGCACCAGCGCTTCGACGATGGCGTCCTCGCTCATCGTCGACATGCGCCGCAGGTCCGGAATCTCCCCGCGTGCCTCGCGCGCCGCCAGGTCGCGCAGCGCCAGGGTCTTGTTGCCCGAGACGCCGCAGGCGCGCAGGCCGGCGTCGTCGATGCGCGCCAGGGTATCGAAGTGCAGCCGGGTGCTGCCAATCGCGGCTTCCACCCGCCCGACGATCGTCGCCGCCGCCTTGCCGCTGAGCTGCTGGTAAAGGATGGCGCGGGCCAGCGCGTCGACCGGATCGAACGGCTTGCGCCAGCCGGGCTGCGGTTCGATAGGGCCGATCCGCTTCATCCAGGCGCCCAGCTTGCGGTCACGCCGGCTCAGGTGTTCGAAGGCCGCTTTGGTATCGAAACCGCGGGAATAACGGGGCATCGGTTCACCTGCGCACGGCGTCGAAGGCCCACAGCAACCAGCCCGCCATCAGCGCCATGCCGCCGGCCGGCGCCAATCGGGTGGACAGGCCGGCGAACACCGCCGCGATCAGGCTGCCCGAGAACAGCAACGTGCCCAGCAACAGCAGCAGCAGGCCGGCCTTGCCCGTCCCGCGCGTGGTGCCGGGTGCCAGCGCGGCCAGGGCGATGCCGTGGCCGAACGCGAACAGCGCCGCCGTCTCCAGCCGCGACTGCGCCACGGCCTCCATGACGGCGTGCGCCGCATATGCGGACAGCCCCACCGACGCGCCGGCCAGCAGGCCGCCGCAGAGTGCGAAGACGGAAGGTTTGCGTTGACGTCGGTCGTAGTGCATCAGGGCGTCCTGCGGCTGCCGGCGACCGCCTGTCCGTCGCGGAAAAACGGTCGCACGAAAAGACAACGCGCCGCGGAAAGCGGCGCGTTGTCGGGTTCACGCATGGGAAGAGAAATCCCGAAGCGGATTACTTGATGGCCCAGTAGATGTCGAACTGGCCATTCTCGGTGAACGAGTTGTCCACGCCGCTCTTCCAGGACTCGTACGGACGGTCGACCACTTCGTAACCGTTGGTGACGGCCCAGGCGCGCAGGGCGCTGCGGTTGGCATCCAGTTCGGCCATGAAGCCGGTGTAGCTGGCGAACGCGGAGCGGTGGGGCTTGGTGACCACGTGCTCGACCGGCGCGCCGGACGGGATGGTGACCTTCAGATCACCCGTGGAGGCGACCGGGGTGGAGGTGGCCGGCACCGGGACCGGCGGCGTGTTGCCGTCCTTGTCCTTGGCGTCGGCGCTCGGGGTCTTCGGACCGGTGCCCGCCTTGCGGACCGGCACGGCGACGTCGAACGCGTACTTCTCGGCGCCGAAATCGGTGGTGATGATGCGGACCGGACCGGCGGCTTCCAGGCCGTTGGCGTCCATCACCCGCTTGATCCACTCCTGGTTGGCCTTGATCGAAGCCTTGATGGCGTCGTTGCTGCGATCGATGTTGCCGGCGTTGACGACCAGCAGGTCCTCCGCGGGCAGTTCGACGATCTTCAGGCCGGTCAGCTTGCTGCCTTCGGTGCGGTAGTCGAAGTTCGGCACGGTGGCCAGCATGTTGGTCAGCTTGGACAGGCCGGCCTTGACCGCATCGCCGACGTGGCGGCTGACGTACATGCCGGCATAGCGGCCGATCAGGTTCCAGCCGTAGCTCACGTCATAGGTCTGGGTGATCTTGACGTTGCGGTTGTTCTTGCCGGTCGGTTCCAGGTTGAACGTGGTGGTCTTGTTCGTGCCGAGCTTCTGATCGGTGATCGCGTAGGTGATCTTGCCGGTGCCGCCGTTCGGCGCCGGGCGCTCGCTGGCGGTGATTTCCCAGCTGCCCTTGCCCCACTGGCCCTTCGAATCGTAGTCGACGCGGGCGCCGACGCCGGCATGGCCTTCATCGCCACCGGAATAGGAAAGTTCGTTGGCGGCGTTCGGCAACAGCGGGTTCCAGTCCTTGAGACGGCGCACGTTGTTCAGCGTGTCGAACACGATGGTCATGCGGCGGTTGGTCTCGGCGCTTTCTTCCAGATGGCGCTGGGAAGGCAGCACCAGGCCGATCACCAAAAACAGCGCCAGGACCAGCGCCAGTGCAATCAGGAACTCGATCAAACGGGTCATTCAGGGAGTCTCCGGGGGCCGGTGCCTCGGCCATTGAAAATGTGCACCGCGCATCCTAACAGGCTTGGCGGGTTCCGCGCAGCCTCTTCGGGCACCGGATCGCGCCCGCATTCCGGAGGCCCGGAAACACGTGCCCTTCACGCCCCTTCGGGCGGGAAATCCCGCATCCGGCATGGCCCGCCGGCGTGGCGCCGGGCGGTCGCGGGTACAGGCAGCCGCGTATCGACCGGGTCCGTGCGCCCGGCCGCCCTTCCATTTTCAGACCAGTTGCAGTTCGAACGCCTTCAGCACCGCGCGGGTCCGGTCGCGCACGCCGAGCTTGGAGAGGATGTTGGAGACATGGTTCTTGATGGTGCCCTCGGCCACGCCCAGCGAGTTGGCGATCTCCTTGTTGGAGAAACCGCTGGCCATCAGGCGCAGGATCTCGGTCTCGCGATCGGTCAGCGGATCCGGGCGATCCAGGCTGACGAAATCGTTGCGCATGTGTTCCAGGCCGGACAGCAGGCGCTGGGTCACCGCCGGCTGCACCAGCGATCCGCCCTCGGCCACCGTGCGGATGGCGCCCACCAGTTGTTCCAGCGATACGTCCTTCAGCAGGTAACCCTTGGCGCCGGCCTTCAGGCCCGCCAGCACCAACTGGTCGTCGTCGAAGGTGGTCAGGATGATCGCCGGCGGCAATTGCCCGGACCGCGCCAGCGCCTGCAGCGCCTCCAGGCCGGACATCACCGGCATGCGCATGTCCATCAGCACCACGTCGGGCTTGACCTGCGGGATCATCTCCACCGCCTGCCTGCCGTCCGCCGCCTCGGCGACGACCTCGATGCCGTCGTCCAGCGCCAGCAGCGAGCGGATGCCCTGGCGCACCAGGGTTTGGTCATCGACCAGGCAAACACGGATCACAAGCTACCTCCAGGGACTGTCTCGGACAGCGGTTCGGGTTCGGGTTCGGCGCGCAGCGGGAGCACGCCGGTGCTTTCGGCCGCGGGCAGCCGGATGTGCAGGCAAAAGCCCTTGCCGGGCTGGGTTTCCACGTTCAATGCGCCCCCGTACTGGGCCAACCGCTCGGCCATGCCGCGCAGGCCGTTGCCGGAGACCACGGCATCGGCGCCGCCGCCATCGTCGCGGGCGTCGATGAGGATGCAGCCGGCCTCGCGCCGGCAGTGCACCCACAGGTTGCGGGCGCCGGCATGGCGGACCGCGTTGGTGATGATTTCCTGGGTGCAGCGCAGCAACACGTGGGCGCGCTGGGGATCGTCCAGGGTCAGCGGTTCCTCGATATCCATGTGGATGGCCAGCGCGGGCACCTTTTCGGCCAACGGCAGCAGGGCCGCGCCCAGGTCGATGGCGCCGCTGTCGCGCAGTTGGCTGACCGCCTCGCGCACGTCGGTGAGCAGCAGCCGGGCCAGGGTGTGGGCCTGGCGCACGTGTTCCTGCGCCTTGCCCTCGGTCATGTGGCCGGCCACTTCCAGGTTCAGGCTGAGCGCAGTCAGGTGGTGGCCCAGCAGATCGTGCAGTTCGCGGGAGATGCGGGTGCGTTCGTTGACCCGCGCGCTCTCGGCCAGCAGCACCCGGGTGGCGCGCAGTTCCGCGTTCAGGCGACGCTGCTCCTCGCGGGCCTCGGCCTGCTGGCGGGCCACGTAGGCGGTGATCAGGACGAAGGCCGCGAAGCCCACGTAGAAGGCCGACTGGAACAGCGCCTCCCAGAAATTGAAGTCCTCCAAGGCCATGAACGACCACACCAGCGGCGCGTGCCCCAGCAACAGCCAGGCAATCGCCACCCGCAGGTTCAGCAGCCAGGGCAGCACGCCGGCCACGATCACCATCAGCATGGCGCTCAGGCCGGTCCGGCTGTACACGCCCACCGCCACCGCGGCCAGGGTCAGCACCAGCGCCAGCGGGATGTTCCAGACCTGGGAAACCTGTCCCCCCCGCGCACCCAGCGAGCGGGTGGCGAACCAGTAGCAGGCACCGAAGGTGAAGTAGGCCAACGCCGTGAGCGGGATGTCCACGCCCTTGCCGTCCGCGCCGCTGGACGGCGGCAGGAACCACACGTTCAGGACGATCGGAATACCGACCAGGGCCCAGGTATAGAGGCCGGTGGCGCGCAGCAGGCGGGTATGGCTGAGTCGTCCCAACATGGACGCAGTTTAGGCGCATTCCACGGCCGCGACCGCCCAACGAAAGTCATGCCGCGGGCGCCCGGCGCCGCTCCGGCCGGTTCACGGACCGCTTACCCGGAAGCTGCCACCCTCCCGCCACTAATGCGATAATCCGCCGTCGGCCGCACCGCGCGGCCCGCCCCGAACGAAGCCATTTGCAAGACCTCCCGCCCGGAGTTGAGTAATGTCGATTGTCATCCGCGACGTGCGCGAGCACGAGCTGGATTCCGTCCTAGCCCTGAACAACAACGCCGGACTGGCGATTCTGCCGCTGGATTCGGCCAAGCTTCACCGCTTCTACGAGCAGGCCGAATATTTCCGCGTCGCCGAACGCGACGGCAACCTGGCCGGTTTCCTGGTCGGCTTCGGCTCCGCCGCCGAGCATGACAGCAGCAATTTCGCCTGGTTCCGCGAACGCTATCCGCAATTCTTCTACATCGACCGCATCGTGGTCGCCAGCCGCCGCCGTGGCGGCGGCGTCGGCCGCGCGTTCTACGCCGACGTGCAGAGCTACGCCGAACTGCGTTACCCGCAGTTGGCCTGCGAAGTGTTCCTCGATCACGGCGCCGATCCGGCCCTGCTGTTCCACGGCAGCTTCGGCTTCCGCGAAGTCGGCCAGAACCTGATGGCCGACGTCGGCGTGCGCGCCAGCATGCTGATGAAGGAACTGTGCAGTTATCCGTGGGTGCAGGAAACCTACGGCGAAGCCCTGCCCGATCTGCCCTGGGCCCGTACCCGCACGCTGGTCGCAGCGCGCGCCGAACGGCCGACCGGGACATGAGCGTGACTTCGGCGAACCTTGACTACGAACAGGCCGGCGAACTGAAGATCGGCCAGGTCGGCATCGCCAACCTGCGCGTGCGCACGCTGGATGTCGCACAGTTGGTGCGCGAAATGCGCGAGCGGGTCGAGCGCGCGCCCAAGCTGTTCGGCCGTGCCGCCGTCATCGTCGATTTCGGCGGCCTGATCCGCACCCCGGACGTGGACACCGCGCGCGCGCTCATCGACGGCCTGCGCGATGCCGGCGTGCTGCCGGTGGCGCTGGCCTACGGCACCCGCGAGATCGAGCAACTGGCCGAACAGCTCGGCCTGCCGCTGCTGGCGAAGTTCCGCGCGCAGTACGAGCGCGTGGACGCGGCGCCGGCCGCTCCCGCGCGCCCGGCGCCCGCGCCCGAACCCGCGCCAGCGCCCAAGCCCGCCGCCGCGGCCAAGGCGGCGGCCAGTGCGGCCAAGCCGGGCCTGATGCAGAAGACCCCGGTGCGTTCGGGCCAGCAGTTGTACGCGGAAAACCGCGATCTGACCGTGCTCAACACCGTCGGCGCCGGCGCCGAAGTCATCGCCGACGGCTCCATCCACATCTATGGCGCCCTGCGCGGCCGAGCCCTCGCCGGTGCGCAGGGCAACACCGACGCGCGGATTTTCTGCCGCGAATTCCACGCCGAACTGGTCGCCATCGCCGGCCACTACAAGGTGATGGAGGAAGTACCCAAGGAACTGCGCGGCAAGGCCGTGCAGATCTGGCTGGACCAGGACCAACTCAAGATCGCCGCCCAGGACTGACGCGGCCCCACCCATTAGAAGAACGACCAAGGAGAACACCATTGGCTGAAATCATCGTAGTCACGTCCGGCAAGGGCGGCGTCGGCAAGACCACCACCAGCGCCAGCATCGCCTGCGGCCTTGCCCGTCGCGGCAAGAAGGTCGCGGTCATCGACTTCGACGTCGGCCTGCGCAACCTGGATCTGATCATGGGCTGCGAACGCCGCGTGGTGTACGACTTCGTCAATGTCACCCAGGGCGAGGCCACGCTGAAGCAGGCGCTGATCAAGGACAAGCGTTTCGACACGCTGTACGTCCTGGCCGCCTCGCAGACGCGCGACAAGGATGCGCTGACCAAGGAAGGCGTGGAAAAGGTGCTGAAGGATCTGGCCGACGACGGCTTCGATTACGTCGTCTGCGATTCGCCGGCCGGCATCGAGAAGGGCGCGTTCCTGGCGATGTACTTCGCCGACCAGGCCATCGTGGTGGTCAACCCGGAAGTGTCCTCGGTGCGCGACTCCGATCGCATCCTCGGCCTGCTGGATTCCAAGACCCGCCGCGCCGAGAACGGCGAGCCGCTGAAGGCCAACCTGCTGCTGACCCGCTACAGCCCGGTGCGGGTGGAGGGCGGCGAGATGCTGAGCATCAAGGACGTGGAAGAAGTGCTGGGCCTGAAGACCCTGGGCGTGATTCCCGAGTCCGGCGACGTGCTCAACGCCTCCAACAAGGGCGAACCGGTGATCCTGGATCTGGAATCGCCGGCCGGGCAGGCCTATGACGACACGGTCGCGCGCCTGCTGGGCGAAGAGCGTCCGCTGCGTTTCACCACCCTGGAGAAGAAGGGCTTCTTCAGCAAGCTGTTCGGAGGTTGAGGCATGGGTCTGTTCGATTTCCTGCGTACCAAGAAGAACACCGCCGAAACCGCCAAGAACCGCCTGCAGATCATCATCGCGCAGGAACGTTCCTCGCGCGGCGGCCCGGATTACCTGCCGTTGCTGCGCCGCGAGCTGCTGGAGGTGATCAAGAAGTACGTCAACGTCGACGCCGAGGCGGTCAAGGTCGATCTGATCAAGGACGGCGAACACGACGTGCTCGACATCTCGGTCGCCCTGCCGGAAGGCCAGGGCTGACCGGACGCGCCGTCCCGGGCCGGCCCACGCGGGGCCGGCTCATGCCATAGTCGGCGGACCTACCCTGCGGATTCCGGCATGGACGACATTCCTTCCCGTTTGCCGCGGCGCGCCCTCGCCCGCGCGCTGATGCTGCTGGTGGCCGGGCTGCTCCCGCCCGCGGCGCTGGCCCAGGCCGCGGGCGAAGCCGGGATCGAGGCCGCGGGCGATACGGACGCCGATCCCTGGCAGGCGCGCCAGAACCAGCGCGTGCTGCGGGGCGACGAGCTGCTGAAGCAGCACCAGCCGGAGGCCGCCATCCGCGAAGCCTTCGACCCGATCATCCAGGACCACGAAGCTCGCCATCCGGCCGGCGACACCGTCTATTTCTGCGTCCGCACGCCCGCCGAAGCGTTGTTCTACCTCACCGGCCTGGCCGCGGCCCACGGCCGGAACGGCCAGGGCAGGACCGGGGTCGCGCTGGCGTCCACCTGGGCCTACGGCTATTACGGCAAGGCATTCGCCCTCATCGAGCTGAACCGCTTCGACGAGGCGGCCGAGGCGCTGGATCGCGCGCTGGAACTCTCGCCGGCCAATTCGCAGTTCCTCACCGAGCGCGGCTACCTGTACCGCGCCAGCCGGGAATGGGACAAGATGCTGGCCAGCAACCAGGCGGCGCTGGAGCACCTGGAGTTCAGCCCGGACGCGCAGCGCGACACCGAGCGGGCGCGGGCATTGCGCGGCGCCGGCTACGCGCTGATCGAACTGGATCGGCTGGACGAGGCCGAGCGCCACTTCCGCGATTCGCTGAAAATAGAGCCCGGAAACCCGATCGCCCTCGGCGAACTGGATTACATCCGGAAACTGCGCAAGAAACAGCCATGAACCCATCCCTGCCGCCTTCCGCCGAACCCGACGTCCTGCGCGTCCGCGATCGCGTGTTCGCCGATCTGGCGGACCTGCTCGCCCGCTACGGGCTACGCCTGCACCACGTCGCCGACGGCGAGAAGATTCCCGGCAGTTTCTGGGGCGAGCCGGAAGCCGGCGTGATCGCCGACAACGTCTACGTGCGCGACGACACGCCGCTGCATTCGATGCTGCACGAGGCCTGCCACCTGATCGTCCTGACGCCGGAGCGGCGCGCCGCGGTGCACACCGACGCCACCGATTCGGACATCGAGGAAGACGCCACCTGCTACCTGCAGATCCTGCTGGCGGACGGGATTCCCGGCGTCGGCCGCGAACGCCTGATGGCCGACATGGATGCGTGGGGCTACTCGTTCCGGCTGGGCAGCACCCGCGACTGGTTCGAACGCGATGCCGAGGACGCGCGGCAGTGGCTGGGCGAACGCGATCTGCTGGTGCCCCGCTTCGGGCAGCGGCACGCGGCCTGACATGGCCACCGCACCGCATGCGCCCTACCCGCCGCTGGGCACGCACTGGGACGGCCTGACGGTGCTGGCGCGCGGCGCCAACCGCGTGTGCGCGGCGGATCCCGACGATGCCGCGCACTGCCTCAAGTTCGAACTGGCGCCCGGCGAGCGCACCCGCACCGGCCTGCGCGCGCGCCTGCGCCGCGCGCTCGCGCGGCATTGGCCGGCGCTGGGCGAGAACGCCACCGAACTGCGCGCCTGGCGACGCCTGCATGCCCGGCTCGGCGATTCGCTCGATGACTGGCTGGCGCCCTGCCGCGGCATCGTCGCCACGCGCTGGGGACCGGGGCTGCGTTGCGCCCTCATCCGCGAGGCCGACGGTTCGCCCGCGCGCAGCCTGTACGCGCATCTGTTCGAAGGCAGCCGCTTCGGCGCGCCGTCGCTGTGCGCGGCGGTCGATGCGATCGAGCGGCGATTGCTGGCCCACGACGTGCCGCTGTTCGATCTGAACGCGGGCAACTTCGTCGTCACCGGCGCGGGCGCGAAGCCCCGGCTGATCTGCGTGGACGCCAAGTCCACCCTGGACGGCAAGGAAATCCTGCCGTTCTCGCGCTGGTCGCGCCGCTTGATGCACCGCAAGATCCGCCGCCGCGCCGAGCGGCTGCGCCAGCGCATCCGCGCCGCCCTTGCGGACGCTTCCCCGCCGCACTAGCCTTCCCCGTTCCTGCGCCTGCCGCACCTTCGAAGGACTTCCCGTGAAGCAACGCCATCTCCTGCTCGCACTCGCCATCGGCGCCAGCGTGCTGGCCCTGTCCGCCTGCAACAAGGACGAATCCGGGGACGCCGCCGCGCCCGCCGCCGCGCCCAAGGGCGAGACGGCGGATCAGTTCATCGCCCGGGTGAACCAGGAACTGCGCAAGATGTATCCGGAGATCACCGCGTCGCAGTGGTTGTCCAACACCTACATCAACGACGACAGCCAACTGCTGGAGGCCAAGTACAACGAGCGCTACCTGGCGCAGCTCAACGTGTGGATCGAACAGGCCAGGAAGTTCGAAGGCCAGCAGATGTCGCCGGAAACCGCGCGCGCCATCCAGTTGCTCAAGCTCTCCACCGCCATGCCGGCGCCGAAGGATCCGGCCAAGCTGGAAGAACTCACCCGGCTGGCCTCCAAGATGGGCGGCATGTACGGCGCGGGCAAATACTGCACCGGCGAAGGCGACGCCAGGAAGTGCCGCGATCTGGGCCAACTCGAAGACGTGCTGCGCAGCAGCCGCGACTACGATGCGCAGCTGGACGCCTGGCAGGGCTGGCACACCATCGCCCAGCCGATGCGCCAGGACTACACGCGCTTCGTCGAACTGGTCAATGAAGGCGCCAAGGAACTGGGCTACGCCGACGCCGGCGAAATGTGGCGCAGCGGCTACGACATGACCCCGGCGGAAATCGCCGCCGAAACCGACCGCCTGTGGGGCCAGGTCAAGCCGCTGTACGAACAACTGCACTGCTACACCCGCACCAAGCTGCAGGCCACGTACGGCGTGGAGAAGGGCCAGGTCAACGGCATGCTGCCGGCACACCTGACCGGCAACATGTGGCAGCAGGACTGGGGCAACCTGTGGGACATGCTGCAGCCCTACAAGAACGCCGGCAGCCTGGACATCAGCGAGGCGTTGAAGGCGCAGTACCAGGCCGATTTCGTCAAGGAACTGGGCAAGGCCGGCCCGGCGCCCACCACCGAACAACAGTTCCAGGCCGAGCGCGCCGCGCAGTTGGCGGTGGCCAGACAGATGACCGAGCGCGCGCAGGATTTCTACGTGTCGCTGGGCATGCCCAAGCTGCCGGAGAGCTACTGGAGCAAAACCCAGTTCATCAAGCCGCTCGACCGTGACGTGGTCTGCCACGCCAGCGCCTGGGACATGAACATGGGCGGCGAACCGGGCAAGGAAGGCGGCGGTCCGGACGTGCGCACCAAGATGTGCATCAAGCCCAACGAAGAAGACTTCACCACCATCTACCACGAGCTGGGCCACGTCTATTACTACCTGGCCTACAACAAGCTGCCGCCGCTGTTCCAGAACGGCGCGCACGACGGCTTCCACGAAGCCATCGGCGACACCATCGTGCTGGCGATGACGCCGGACTACCTCAAGTCCATCGGCCTGGTCGGCGATCAGCAGCAGAGCCACGACGCGCTGATCAACGCGCAGATGCGCATGGCCCTGGCCAAGGTGTCGTTCCTGCCGTTCGGCCTGATGATCGACCGCTGGCGCTGGGGCGTGTTCGACGGCTCGATCAAGCCGGCCGACTATAACAAGGCCTGGTGGGATCTGAAGGCGCGCTACCAGGGCGTGGCGCCGGTGAGCGTGCGCGGCGAGGACTTCTTCGATCCGGGCGCCAAGTACCACGTGCCGGGCAACACGCCGTACACGCGCTACTTCCTCTCGCACATCCTGCAGTTCCAGTTCTACAAGGGCCTGTGCGATGCCGCCGGCTACAAGGGTCCGCTGTACAACTGCAGCTTCTACGGCAACAAGGTCGCCGGCCAGCGCTTCTGGGCGATGCTGGAAAAGGGCGCCAGCCAGCCGTGGCAGGCCACGCTGAAGGAACTCACCGGCACCGAAAAGATGGATGCCAGCGCGGTGCTGGAATACTTCGCGCCGCTGCAGGAATGGCTGAAGCAGCAGAACGAAGGCCAGACCTGCGGCTGGCAGGCACCGCCCGCTGCAGCCGCCGCCGCGGCCGCTCCCGCCACGCCGGTGGAACCGGCGAAAAAGCAGGGTTGAACCCGTTCGCGGGAATTGAACAAGGCCGGCGCAAGCCGGCCTTGTTCGTTGTGGGCCTCGATGGCGCCGGTGGAAATGAGCGCGCATCGCGATGTCCGGGCCATGCCGCGGATCCCCCGTCCTTCCCCTGCCACTTCACCGTCGCTTCAAGGATTGCGGCGATGGTGGCGACCCGCCTCGATGGAGTTCCGCATGCCTACCGTCTTCGCCCATGCCCTGGTGCCTGTCGCCGTCGGCCTGGGCCTGGGTCGCGCGCGGATTCCGCCGCGCCTGCTGCTGGCGGGCGCGGTGGCGGCGATGCTGCCGGACGCGGACGTCATCGCCTTCAAGTTCGGCATCGCCTATGCCGATGCGCTGGGACATCGCGGCGCCACCCATTCCCTCGTGTTCGCGCTGGTTCAGGGCGTGCTGTCCGCGCTTTCCCGGCGCTCGCTGCGCACGACCGCGATGACGGCCTTCCTCTTCGTCGGCCTGTCCGCGCTCTCGCATCCACTGCTGGACATGCTGACCAATGGCGGCCTGGGCGTGGCGCTGCTGTGGCCGTGGTCGGAGCAGCGCTTGTTCGCGCCGTGGCAGGTAATCGAAGTCTCGCCGTTCACGCACCGCTTCTTCAGCGCGCGCGACCTGGATGTGCTGTGGTCGGAAGCCCGCTGGATCGGCACGCCGGCACTGCTGGCGATGGCGGTGCTGGTCGCATCCCGCTTCCTGTGGGAGCGGCGTCAGTCGCGATGAAGCATCCGGATCGTCCCGTTCGCGACCGACGTCGCTCCTGCAGGGCAATCATCAATGCTGGGTGGGCGCCGCGTCCGGTTCGGGTCCGACCTCTTCGCCGCCTGCGCGCATCTCTTCTTCCAGCTTCTTCTCGAAGTCTTCCAGACTCATGCCCTGCGCGGCCGCCTCGATGACGGCGGTATCGCGCAGTTCGTCCGAATAGACCAATCGCACCGGCTGTCCGTTGGCTTCGTGCAG
>Ga0182741_1001819_pt1 | contig 26476 bp, 24 predicted proteins | sample eDN5th37CBELigOP_FD_128874 | JGI IMG/M metagenome (GOLD analysis project Ga0182741, IMG submission 128874) | Enriched Organic Plus compost microbial communities from Emeryville, California, USA - eDNA 5th pass 37_C BE-Lig OP (version 2) (version 2) ... | reverse complement strand
TGGGGATCTTCCACGCGTTCGTGGACGACGCGGAGGTGGAGCTGGTGGGCGTCGAGGCGGCGGGCGAGGGGATCGAGACAGGACGGCACTCGGCGTCGCTCTCCGGCGGACGGCCCGGCGTTCTGCACGGAGCGCTCAGCTATCTCCTCCAGGACGCGGCCGGCCAGGTCCATCCGGCACATTCCATCTCGGCGGGGCTCGACTACCCGGGCGTGGGACCCGAGCACTCGTACCTGCGCGACACCGGCCGGGCGCGCTACGTGGCGGTAGGCGACGAGCAGGCGCTCGAGGGCTTCCAGCTACTGAGCCGGTTGGAAGGGATCATCCCGGCGCTCGAGACGGCGCACGCGGTGGCGTGGATCGCGGAGCAGAAGGGGCGTTGGAAGCCGGACGCCCCCGTGCTCCTCTGCGTGAGCGGCAGGGGCGACAAGGACGTGATGCAGGTCAGCGAGCTCCTCGCATCCCGAACCACCGCGTGACCGCACCATCTCCCGCGCAGACGCTCCAGCCCTCGACGGCGCGGGCGGACGAACCACCGTTCGCCCCGCAGCTCGTGGAGGAGTTGCTGCGTCAGCTCGCGCGCGCGGTGAAGACCCGTCAGCTCTACCTTCCCAACAACCCGATGTACCAGCGATCGGTGGAGCAGCTCCAGGCGGCGTTCGGTCCGCTCTGGGAGCGGACCGAGGAGCTGGTGGTGCAGATCTCGGAGACCGAGTTCCGCTGGTGCGGCGTGGTGGTCCACCAGGAGTCGGCCGGCGGCGAGAGCCTCCCGTGGACCTGCTACAAGGACGGCCTGCGCGAGCTTACCCTCCTGCCGGGCGTGGAGGAGAGGGAGATCACGGTCTTCCTCGACATCCTTCAGCGCGTGCGGAAGTCGTCGCCCGACGAGGACGATCTGCTCACGCTGCTCTGGGAGCAGGAGTTCGAGCTCCTACGCTATCGCTTCGTGGATCTCGGCTTCGACGTCGCGAGCACGCTCGCGCCCAGCGACGACGGCAACCGGCAGAAGCAGATCCCGATCGCGGAGGTCGCGCGCGAGGCGGAGGAGGAGCGGAGCGAGGCGCCACAGGGGATCATCCGGATGGAGGATCTCGATACCACGCTCTACTTCCTCGACGACGACGAGATCCAGTACCTCCGCTCGGAAGTGCAGAAGGAGCAGGAGAGCAATCTCCACCAGAACGTCGCGTCCATACTGCTCGACATCTTCGAGCTGCAGTACGACGAGTCGGTGCGCGACGAAGTGTGCGCGATCTTCGAGAGCTACATGCCGCAGCTTCTCATGTCGCGCGACCACGGGACGGCGGCCTACCTACTCCGCGAGGTGGCCGAGCTGGCGCGCCGGCTCGCGGATCTCAGGCCCGTGGACCGCGAGCGGCTGGCGCGCCTCCCGGAGAGCCTCAGCGCGCCGGGCGTGCTGGAGCAGCTCCTCCAGGTGCTGGAAGACGGCGATGCGGCCACGTCGCAGGAGGATCTCGAGGCACTCTTCCAGGAGCTGCGCGGTGGGACGCTCGGAACCATACTCGACTGGCTCGGCTCGGGGCGCGCATCCAACCCGGCGGTACGCGCCGCGCTGGAGGGCGCGGCGAAGCGGCTCGCGGCCGCGAACACCGGAGCGCTGATCGGGCTCATCGCGTCGGAGGAGCCGGGGACCGCGTTCGAAGCCATCCGCAGAGCCGGCGAGCTGCGAACGCCGGCAGCCGTGGCTCCCCTCGCGCGCGTCATGGCGGGCAGCCTTCCGGAGCTCAGGCGCGCGGCCGCGCAGGCGCTCGCGCAGATCGGCTCACCGGGTGCCATGCGCGTGCTCGAGGGAGTGCTCGACGATGCCGACCGCGATGTCCGCATCACGGCCGTTCGCGCCGTGGGCGTGCACGACTACCGGGCAGCGCTCCCGAAGGTGGAGGCCGTGGTGACCGGCAAGGCGGTGCGCGACGCCGATCTCACCGAGAAGATGGCGTGCTTCGAGACTTTCGGACTGCTGGCCCGCGATGAGGGAGTGGAGCAGCTCTCCGGCCTGCTGAGCGGACGGAGCCTCCTCCTTCGCCGCCGGATCGACCCCGAGCTGCGCGCCTGCGCGGCGATGGCGCTCGGGAAGATCGGCACGCCGCGGGCGCTCGCGGTGCTGCGCGGCGCCATGGCCGACAAGGACGTGCGCGTTCGCAGCGCGATCAACCGGGCGCTCCGCGAGGCCGATCAATGACCATTCCGGAGACGACTGCCTACACGCACACCGAGGAGCGCGGCGGCGACGCCTACGTTCGCAAGATCGGACGCGAGTTCCTGGTCGATGTGTACAGCGCGCTCCGGAGCGTGAAGCTGTATCCGCCCGACAACCCCGTCGTGCAGAAGGCGGTGGACGAAGTGCTCCGCGTCTCTGACGAAATCCTCTCGCGCGAGCGGGAGCTCGAGGTGCGTGTCTCGGGCGAGTTCATCTTCGTCAACTCCACGCGGCTGCGGCTCGACCTCGACAACTACGCCAGCTTCGGCCGCATCATCGCGGTCTTCCGCAACGCGGGGATCGGCCTCTTTCGTCTGGTGGAGGCGTCCACCGCGCGCGATTGGCTCGTCTTCCTGACGCTCCTGCAGAGCCCCGCGGAGGGCGAGGCGGAGCAGCGCCTCGTATCGCTCGCCGAGCGGCTCGCCGCTGCCGAGGTGCGCGCCTTCGACCTCGGGCCGCCGGCGCCGGAAGATGCCGAGGATCGCGAGAAGGCCCGCGAGGCCGCCAAGCGCACCTACGCCCAGTCGCTCACCGTCACGCGCGAGGTGATCAACTCGATCCGCATGGGGCGCAGCCCGAACATCAAGCGGATCAAGCGCGTGGTGCAGGGCATCGTGGACCAGATCCTCAACGAAGAAACCTCGCTCCTCGGTCTCACCACTCTCCGCGACTACGACGAGTACACGTTCACCCACAGCGTGAACGTGTGCATCTTCGCGGTGGCGCTGGGGAGGAAGCTCGGGCTCACACGGATCCAGCTCTACGATCTCGGGCTGGGAGCGCTGATGCACGACATAGGGAAGGCGCGCGTGGCGCTGGCCGTGCTCAACAAGCCCGGACGCCTCTCGGAGGAAGAATGGCGCGCCATCAGCTCGCACCCGTGGCAGGGCGTGCTGCAACTCTTCCAGATGCGCGGCCGGAACGACATCCCCTACCGCGCCATGGTCATCGCCTTCGAGCATCACATGAAGACGGACCTCACGGGCTATCCCCGGCACCGGCGCCCGAGGGAGCTGAGCATCTACAGCAAGATCGTCGCCGTAGCCGATGCGTTCGATGCGGCCACCTCGCGACGCGCGTACCAGGCTACGCCCTTCTCCCCGTCGGACGCGCTGAGCGAGATGCGGCTCAACCCGCGCCGCGGCATGGACCCGGTGCTGGTGAAGGCGTTCACGAGTCTCGTCGGGCACTATCCGGTGGGGACGATGGTGGTGCTCGATACTTTCGAGCTGGCGCTGGTGCACTCGCCCAATCCCTCGCCGGATGCGATTGCACGGCCCATGGTCCAGATCGTCAGCGACGCGCGCGGCAACGTACTTTTCCCGGGAGTGCTCACCGATCTCACCGAGCGCGATGAGAACGGCACGTACCGCCGAACGATCATCAAGATCACCGACCCCGACCGCTATGGCATCCGCATCAGTGACTATTTCGTCTGACCCGTTCGCGAACCGTTTCGCGGAGCTCGTGGCGCGGCGGCGCGCGGCTCTCGTCGTCTACCTCACGGCGGGCCACCCGGATTTCGGCCGCTCGCTCGAGCTCTTCCAGGGGGTGGCGGAGGCGGGCGCCGACGTGATCGAGGCCGGAGTTCCGTTCTCCGATCCGCTCGCCGATGGCCCGCTCATCCAGGCCAGCTCGCAACGCGCGCTCGATGGCGGGATGACCTTCGACCGCTCGCTCGAGCTGATCGCGCGCGCGAAGCTCGCGCAGCCCGTCGTCCTGTTCACCTACCTGAACCCGCTCCTCGCCGCCGGACCCGACGCACTCGGCCGCGCGGCGAGCGCGGGAGCGAATGGAGTGCTCGTCACCGACCTCCCCCTCGGCGCCGACCCGGAGCTCGAGGAGCGTATCGCGAACGGCCCGCTCGCCTTCATACGCCTGGTGGCGCCCACCACGCCGGCCGCGCGCATGGCCGACATCGCGAAGCACGGAAGCGGCTTCGTGTATCTGATCAGCCGGACCGGCGTGACCGGACTCCGCTCGGAGGTGTCCGCCGAGCTCCCGACTACCATGGCACGGCTGCGCTCGGCCACGGAGCTCCCGATCTGCGTGGGCTTCGGCATCTCCACGCCCGAGCAGGCGGCGGTGGTGGCGCGCCTCGCGGACGGCGTGGTGGTGGGAAGCGCGGTGGTACGCGCGGCCGATGTGGGTGTGGATGAAGCCGTGTCGCTGGTGCGCTCGCTGCGCCGGGCGATCGACGAGGCTCGCCAGGGCGACGCCTAGTCGTCCCGCAGCTCGCGGAGCTCCCGCTCCAGCGCGGCGTCGGGCCTGGCCATCACCGTGCGCGCCCGCTGAACGAGCACCGCGCCCGGCGCTCCGCCCCGCGCGCGGCGGACGTACTTTCGCCGCGTCCAGTCCACCGGTGCCAGCGCCGAGCCGCGCGACTTGCTGTGCCACGCGGCCAGCGCCGCTGCCTCCTCGAGCGCGCGCGCCGGCGGGCTCTCCTCCTTCTGCCAGCGGAGCACCACATGCGCGCCGGCGGCATCGCGCGCGTGGAGCCACACGTCGTTCGGCGCCGACTCCTTGAAGGTGAGCGCATCGTTGGCCGCCGCGCCCCTGCCGACACGGATCTCGAGCCCGGTGGTGGAGCGGTAGCTCCGGTAGGGGAGCGAACCGGTCGCTTTCGCCGCGCGGCGGCCGCGCTGGCCGGCGCGCTCCGCCTCGGACGCCGCCGGTGCATGGTCGCGCTCCAGAGCGGCGATGCGGCCGGGCAGCAGCTCGAGCGCGCGCTCCATGGACCTCGCGCTGGCGTACAACCGCTCCGCCGTCTCGCGCGCAGACTCACCCGGCTTCGACTCGACGTTCGCCACGCTCCCGCCAGCCAGAGTCACGACTGCGGGCGCGGATTCGTCGCCGAGCGGCACGAGCGCGTCGGCGATGGCGCGCAGCGTGGGCGCCTCGCTCGCGCGCGCCAGCTCCTCCTCCATGCGCGCCCGAGCGCGCAGCCGGTGACCGCCGCGTTCGCGCGAGCGGTGGCCCTCGCGCGCCGCGCTGGCGGCTTCCGCTCCCGGCTCCGGCGCGGGCGCGACCAGCGACTCCACCGCCTTCGCATCGTCGCACATGGGGAAGGGGACGAGCGCGCCGCCGCACCATGCCGGCTTCGCCGCTGCGTCCGAGAGGATGAGCGCATACCGCTCCGCCGCCCGCTCGGGATCGTGCACGAGCCACCTCGCCAGCGTGCCGCTCATCCAGCGAGCACCCAGCAGCGCTCGTTCGTCTCCGGCGCGGGCGGCGCGGGCCACCTCGGCATCCGTCGGGATCGGGCGCGGCTCCGCCACCGGCGGAACTCTCGCGCCGAGCGTGGCGAGCCGGTGGCCACCGGCATCGCGCAGCTCGGCGCCGCGCGCGGCCGGGAGAGCACTCACCGTGAGCGTCGCGCGCCGCTCGCGCGAGCCCTTGAAGCGCCCCGGGCGCACCAGCTCTACCACCAACCGGCGGTCGTCCACGGGCGCCGTCACGCCCGTCACGCTCCACCCCTCGAGCAGCGACCGCCCCGCGGCCCACGCTTCGCGCCCGCCCGCGGCCTGCCGAACCACCACGTCGGACGAGGAGAGATCCACCATCACGGGCGCGGAGCCATCCACCCAGAGCACGATGCGCGAGCCGCCGGAATCGAACACGCAGTCGCGCACGCAGCGGCCGCGCCAGAGCTCATCCAGCTCTCGCGCCAGGTAACGCGCCGTCAGGCTGTCCATTGGAGAATACGGTTTGACACGCGCGCACTATGCCGGTACGTTCTCACACCTGTCAACACATGCGCGACATCGCATACATAGCACTCGGTTCCAACCTGGGCGACCGCGAAGCATATCTCGATAGCGCCAGGTCCGCCATCGCGGCGCTTCCCGGAACCCGCCTCCTGCGCGCATCTTCCGTGGAGGAAACGGCACCCGTGGGCGACGTGCCCCAGGGACCGTACCTCAACCAGATGGTCGCGATCGAGACCGAGCTCGCTCCCAGGGAGCTCCTCGATCGGCTGCAGGAGATCGAGCGCTCTGCCGGCCGCGTCCGCGGCGTCAGATGGGGCCCTCGAACTCTCGACCTGGACATCGTGATGTTCGACCGACAGACGGCGAACGAGCCCGGTCTGCTCGTGCCGCACCCGGAGCTCCCCAACAGGGACTTCTGGCGGCGCGAGCTGGCCGAGTTGCGGGGCCGTGGAGAATACAGCGAATGAGCACTTCCAGCGGACCGGGCCGCGTGAAGCAGGTTACCGTGCGGGACTTCATCGCCCGCAAGGCGAGTGGCGAGAAGCTCGTGGTCGTGACCGCTTACGACGCGCTCTTCGGTCGCCTGGTGGATGAAAGCGGGGTGGATGCGGTTCTGGTTGGCGATTCGCTCGGGAACGTGGTGGCGGGGCTCGATTCCACCATCCCCGTCACGCTCGATCAGATGATCTACCATGGGCGCATGGCGCGGCGCGGGGTGGAGCGCGCGCTGCTCATCGTGGACATGCCCTTCCTCTCCTATCAGGTGAGCTCCGAAGACGCGCTCCGCAACGGCGGACGCGTGATGCAGGAGACGGAGGCGCAGGCGCTCAAGCTGGAAGGCGCCACGGGCGAGGTCCTGGCGGCCGTCCGCGCCATCACCGGCGTGGGGATCCCGGTGATGGGCCACCTCGGCTTCACGCCGCAATCGGTGCACGCGCTCGGCGGCTACCGCGTGCAGGGACGGGAACAGCAAACGGCCGACCGGCTGGTGGACGACGCGAGGAAGCTCGAGGATGCCGGCGCCTTCTCGATCGTGCTCGAGCTGATGCCGGCTGCAGTGGCGTCGCGCATCACGGAGGCGATCTCGATTCCCACCATCGGGATCGGCGCCGGCGCCGGCTGCGACGGCCAGGTACTCGTCCTCCCCGACCTGCTCGGCCTCAACGATCGCTTCTCGCCGAAGTTCCTCAAGCGCTACGCCTCGCTCGCCGACGATGTTCGCGGCGCCGTGACCAGATACGGCAAAGATGTACGCAACGGACGCTACCCCGATGACGAGCATAGCTTCTAGTATGATCATCGTCGAAGAAACGGCGTCGGTGCGCTCCGCGCTCGCCGACGCGCGGCGTCGTGGTGCCACCGTCGCGCTCGTGCCCACGATGGGGGCGCTGCACGAGGGACACCTGCGGCTCGTGGAGGAGGCGAAGCGGCACGCGAGCCTGGTGGTGATGAGCGTGTTCGTGAACCCGCTCCAGTTCGGCCCCCACGAGGACTTCGCGCGTTATCCGCGCGACCGCGATGGCGACGCGATCAAGGCGGAGCGGCGCGGGGTGGACATCCTCTTCATGCCGAAGCCGGAGGAGATGTACTCCGGCGAGCGACGCGTGGTGGTCACGCCTCTCGCGCTGGCCGACCGCTGGGAGGGCGCCTCGCGGCCGGGGCACTTCACCGGCGTCCTCACCATCGTCGCGAAGCTCTTCAACATCGTCCAGCCCGACGTGGCCGTCTTCGGGCAGAAGGACATCCAGCAGGCCACGCTCATCGACGCGATGGTGCGCGAGCTGGACTTCCCGGTGCGGCTGGTGATGGCGCCCACCGTGCGCGAGGCCGACGGCCTGGCACTCTCGAGCCGCAACGTGCATCTCGCACCGGCCGAGCGTAAGCGAGCGCTCGTGCTCTCGCGGTCGTTGCGCGCCATCAAGGAAGCCTTCGACGCCGGCGAGTACGACGCGGCGATGCTGGAGCAGATCGGCTGGGAGGTGCTCGCCTCCGAGCCGGACGTTCGGGTGGACTACCTGGCCATCATCGACCCGGAGCGGCTCGAGCCGGTGGCGGTGGCCGAGTCGGGAACCATAGCCGCGGTCGCGGCACGCATCGGGAGTACGCGACTCATCGACAACACGATCCTCGGTTCAGCGTGAACGTGAAGTGGAGCGCCGTGGTATCGGCGCTGGACGACGCCGGGACTTTCCGCTCCCGCGTCAGCGTGTACCAGCACCCGCTGGCAGGCCGTCCCATACTCTGGCACGTGGTCAAAGCGCTGGGCGACGTGATGCCGCCCCCCGCGAAGGTCAGCGTGCTGCACCGGGCCGAGTCGCCGCTGCTCATGCCGGTCGACGGGCACCGGAGGATCACCCTGGAGCCCGTCGAGGAAGGGGTCGAGCTGGTATCGCTGCGCGCGGCGGTAACCGCGCCCGAGCTCCGGGTCCTGGTGGATGGCGCCGCGCCGCTCATCACCCCGGCCACGATAGCGCGCCTCCTTCGCGCGGGCGAGGGCGGCGTGGCGGCGCTGCCGGGACGCGGCAACGACGGGAGCTACCTGGCGGTGGGAGGGGAGGGTCCGGCGCTCGCGTCGGCCGACGACCCGCGCCGCCCGGTGGGAGCGGTGCCGGTGACCGCGACATCCCAGGATGAGCTGATCCAGGTCATCGATCGGCATTCGCTCTCCGACGCATCCGTCGCACTGCGCGACCGGCTGATACGCATGCACGAGGCCGCGGGCGTTACATTCGTTCTCCCGGCCACCACCTGGATCGACGCGGACGTGCGAATCGGGCCTGACACCATGATCTACCCCGGCGCGGTGCTCGAAGGACATACCGAGATCGGGAGCGAATGTGTCATCGGACCCTACTCGCGCGTCGTGGATTCGACCATCGGTCGCGGTGTGGAGCTGAAGGGGTGGAACTACATCGCGCGAACTTCCATAAGAAATCACGCAGTGCTGGAGCCGTATGTCAGACGTGGCTTCGATTGAGCTCCCCGTCTGGGCGAAGGTAGGCCCGAAGCGCCTGGCGCACATCCGCCGGGTGACTTCCCTGATCGTGAGCTGGGCAGAGGAGATGCGCATCCCCGCGGAAGAGCACGAGTGCTGGCACGATGCGGCGCTCTTCCACGACTGCCTGCGCGACGCACCCGTGGAGGAGCTGCGGGAGATCGTCGGCGACCCGGACATCCCCGACCCGCTCCTGCACGGCCCCGCGGCCGCCACGCTTCTCGCGCGCGGCGGAGAGACCCGCTCCGCCGTGCTCGAAGCGGTCCGCTGGCACACCGTGGGGTGCCGCGCCTGGGCATCGTGTGGCCGCGCGCTCTACATGGCCGATTACCTGGAGCCGGGGCGGCGCTTCGAGCAGGCGCACCGCGCCGATCTCGCCACGCGCGTTGCGTCCGACTTCGATGGAACGTTCAGGGAAGTCGTGCGCGAGCGGCTCGAGTGGATGCGGCGCGAGGGCTTCGAGCTCCCCTCCGAAACCGTGCGACTCTGGGAGTCGCTCCAATGAAGCTTCGCCGGATCGGACTCTTCGCGCTCCTGCTCGTATTCCTGCCGGCGGGGATCTACGCCACCGTGGCGCACGGGGGAGATGCCAGCGGCGCGCTCCGCGAGATCGCGGCAGCGCCGGATGCTCGCGCACCCGAAGGCGTGCGGATCCGCGTGGAGGTGCTCAACGCCAGCAGCGTGCGCGGGCTCGCGAGGCGCGCCACCTTCCACCTGCGCGACCGCGGCTTCGATGTCGTGGAATCGGGGAACTCGGTCCAGAAGCACGACAGCACCATCGTGCTGGATCGCTCGCACAATCCGGAGTGGGCGCGGCTCGTGGCGAACGCCATGGGCGGCGCTCCAGTGGCCGAGGCGCCGGATTCAACGCTCTACGTGGACGTTACCGTCCTGGTCGGCCCGTCGTGGCGGCCGCCGGCCAAGCCGTTCTACCCGTAGCTGGCCGCAAGCCGCGGCTATGTCCTTGCCGCGGCTCCGTCGTATCGCCACCTGCACGCCCGCGGCGCGCACCGAGCGGGCGAAGGCGACGATCCGCTCTGGCGGGGTGGCGCGGAACTCCATGGCGCCACCCTCGTGCAGCGGGATCAGGTTCACGAACGCGCGGCACTCCTTCGCCAGCTCCGCCAGCCGCCGCGCGTGCTCCGGCGCATCGTTCACATCGCGCAGCATCACGTACTCGAAGGTCACCCTGCGGTCGAACGACCGGGCCGCCGCGATCACATCGGCCAGCGGGAAGCGCGTGTTGATGGGCATGAGCTGCCGGCGAAGCTCATCGCTGGGAGCGTGGATGGAGATGGCGAGCCTGAACTGCTCCGGCCGTTCGGAGAGCGCCACTATCCCGGGAAGGACACCCACGGTGGAGACCGTGATGTGCCTGGCCCCGATGCCCAGCGCATCGGGGGAGTTGAGGATCGTGAGCGCCGGAGCGACCGCGCGCCAGTTCATGAGTGGTTCGCCCATCCCCATGAAGACGATGTTGGTCACCGCCACCGGATCATCCACGAGCCGCATCTCGCGCACCTGACCGGCGATCTCCCAGGGCTTCAGGTTGCGCTGAAAGCCCATGCGTCCGGTGGCGCAGAAGGCGCACTGGAGAGCGCAGCCGGCCTGAGACGAGATGCAGAGGGTGAGGCGCCCCACCTCGGGGATGGCTACCGTCTCGATCCCCTGTCCGTCGGGGAGCCCGAAGAGGAACTTCTGCGTCCCATCCACCGACCGCTGGCGCGAGAGGAGCCGCAGGCGCGGGAGGATGAAGCGGGCCTCCAGACGATCGCGAAAGCGCGCGGGGAGCTCGGTCATGGCGGCGAAGTCGGGCGCCGGATTCTTCCAGAGCCGCCGCGCCACCTGCGCGGCACGGTACGCCGGCTCGCCCTCGGCGAGCGCGAACTCGGTCAGAACCCGCTCGGCCTCGGCGGGGGTGAGGTCGAGCAGGTTGATTCCCTCCGGAGCGGCCGTTCCGGCCGCTTCCACGCTCACACCTTCCGCCGTTCCCGCGGCCGCCGGCTGGCTCGCGGCACGGCTGGCCTCATCGATCGCTGCGTCCATGTCGCTGTGCATACGACATGAATCTAACCCTTCCTTGGCGCCCCGGCGCTCGCGGCCGCGGTGAAAAGCCCGCGCGGCAGCGCATGGCACACGCGGCTCCTCCGAGTTAAATTCAAGTACGCCATTGAGATGACCATAATGGTGGGCAGGCTGTCCGGCCGCGGTGTGCTTCCGGGCGGCCTGTGGCGTCGTTAGTCTTCGGAACCACGTTCGATAGGCGGAGCCTACGTGCTTCTTTCTGAGCTGCTGTCGGCGGAGCGAGTGAAGGTGCCGCTCGACAGCCGCACCAAAAGTGACGTGTTACGGGAGTTGGTCGAGCTGGTGACCAGTGGTCGCGAGAACAGCGACACGGATGCGATTCTCGCCTCGGTGCGGGAACGCGAGATGGTACTCAGCACGGGGGTAGGGGGCGGTGTGGCGATACCGCACGGCAAGACTCCCCACATCGACCAGCTCGTCCTCGCGGCCGGCGTGGCCCCCGAGCCGATCGATTTCGACGCGCTCGATGGCAAACCCGTGCGACTCTTTTTTCTCCTGGTGGGGCCCGAGAGCGCCTCGGGCGCGCACGTGAAGGCGCTCAGCCGCATCTCCCGTCTCCTCCGGCGAGAGTCGCTCCGGACCGAGCTCCTCGCTGCCCGCTCCTCCGAGGACTTTCTGCGCATGATACGTGAGTCGGAGGCCGGGTGAGTGTTCGACAATGGGGGCCGCCCGCTCTCTGGGCGGCGTTCATACTGCTGCTGACTTCCATCCCCGGTTCCGACATCCCGCACGTCGGTTTCCTGAGCTTCCGCGGAAGTGACAAGCTCGTACATGGCACCATGTACGCGATCTTCGCTCTGCTGGCGGCGCACTCGCTTCTGCGCGCGGGCCGGCCGCTGCGTGAAGTCGTTCTGATCGTGGTGCTGGGGATCGCCATCTTCGCCGCACTCGACGAATGGCACCAACAATTCATTCCAGGCAGATCTATGGACGTTTTCGACTGGGTGGCCGACCTCTCCGGGGCGGCCATCGGCATCGTCGTCGCCACCATGGTGCCGAGATCGCGGGAGCGACGCCAAGCGTGACTACGCCAAGCGTGACTACGATACCGGGTGCACTGACCACCTTTCGCACCAACTACGCGGGCGCGCTACGCCTGACCGACGTGGGCGGCACCGTTCGCCTCGGCGGCTGGGTGCACAACAAGCGCAACCTGGGCGGCCTCATCTTCCTCGACCTGCGCGACCGCACCGGTCTGGTGCAGATATCCTTCGACCCCGCGCTGGTCGATGCCTCCACCCTGCAGACCGCCGCACAGGTGGGGAAGGAGAGCGTGGTACTGCTGGAGGGCGAGGTGGTGGCGCGCCCGCCCGCCGGTCGCAATCCCGAACTCGCGACCGGCGACGTGGAAGTGAAGGCGCGCTCGCTGCGAGTGGTGGGACCGGCCGAGACGCCGGCGATACCGGTGGGGCGCGTCAAGGGCGAGCCGCTCCCGGCCGAGGAGCAGCGGCTCCGTCACAGGTACCTCGATCTGCGCCGGCCGGAGCTGCAGCGCAACCTCATCCTGCGCCACCGCCTCATGCAGGCCACGCGGCGCTACCTGAGCGACCGCGGCTTCCTCGAGATCGAGACGCCGATTCTCACGAAGCCCACGCCGGAGGGCGCGCGCGACTATCTGGTGCCGAGCCGCGTGCACGCGGGGGAGTTCTACGCGCTCCCGCAGTCGCCGCAGCTCTACAAACAGCTGCTCATGGTATCGGGCTTCGATCGCTACTTCCAGATCGCGCGCTGCTTTCGCGACGAGGATCTCCGCTCCGACCGGCAGCCGGAGTTCACGCAGATCGACATCGAAGCGTCGTTCGTCGGCCCCGAAGACATCTTCGCCTTCACGGAAGGGATGCTGAAGACGCTCTGGGCCGAAGGCGGCGTGGAGATCGAGACGCCCTTCCCGCGCATCGACTACACCGAAGCGATGGAGCGTTTCGGGAGCGACCGTCCCGACACGCGCTACGCGCTCGAGATCTTCGACGCGAGCGACGTTTTCCGCCGGCTCGACTTCGGCATCACTCGCTCGGCGCTCGATGCCGGGGGCAGGGTGCGCGGCATCCGCATCCCCGGCGGCGCCGAGCTGTCGCGCAAGCAGGTGGATGCGCTCGAGGAGCTGGCGCGCGGAGCGGGGGCGAGTGGGCTCCTGCGTCTCAAGCGGGATGCCGCCTCGGGCGAGCTCTCCGGCCCCGCGGCGCGCCTCCTCGGAGCCGCGGATGTCGAGCGGCTGGGAATCGAACCGGGCGATCTGGCGCTCTTCGTGGCGGCGCCCGATCACGTGTCGAATCCGGCGCTCGACCGGGTGCGCCAGGAGGCGGCGCGGATCCGCGGCCTGGTGCCCGACGGAATGTCGTCGTTCCTCTGGGTCACCGACTTCCCGCTCTTCGAGCGCGATCCCGAGACGGGTGCACTGGGGGCGGTGCACCACCCCTTCACCTCGCCGGCGGAGGAGGACATCCGGCTCCTAGATTCCGCTCCGGAGAAGGCGCGCGCTGTAGCGTACGACGTGGTGCTCAACGGTACCGAGCTGGGGGGCGGGAGCATCCGCATCAGCGACCCGGAGCTGCAGCGGAAGATCTTCGGTCTGCTGGGTATAGATGAGGAGACGGCCAGGCAGCGTTTCGGCTTTCTTCTCGAGGGATTGCGCACTGGAGCGCCGCCGCACGGCGGGATCGCGCTCGGCTTCGACCGGATCGCGATGCTCCTCTCGGGGGCCGGCTCCCTCCGCGACGTGATCGCGTTCCCCAAGACGACGCAGGCGAGCGCTCTCTTCGAGGGCGCTCCGAGCCCGGTACCCGAACGCGAGCTGCGAGAGCTGCACGTTCGCGTGGAGTCGCGGGGCGATGGCGGTAACGACAGGAGTTGCGATTAGTGAGTGACGAGACGGTCACGCAGAAGTTGAACACGGAAGGCGCCGACCTGCTCACCCTGGCAGGGGTGAACGACGCCAACCTCGTGGAGCTGGCGCGCCTCACCGGCGTGAAGGTGTCGCTGCGCGGCGAGGCGCTCACGCTGAGCGGTCCGGCCGCGGCGGTCGAGAAGGCGGCGCCGGTGGCGCAGCGCATGGTGGACACGGCGCGGCAGCTCATGCCGCTCACTCCCGACGATGTGCTGCGCATGAACGACGAGGTCCCGTCGTCCGAGGGCGATGGAAACGGAAACGGCACCGGTACCGCCGGCGACCAGCGCATTGTTCTGCCCGGGACGCGCAAGATCGTCCAGCCCAAGACGCCCGGTCAGGCAGCATACATGCAGTGTATCTCCGACAACGACATCGTCATCGGGATCGGACCGGCCGGAACGGGGAAGACCTATCTGGCCGTCGCGATGGCCGTGGAGGCGCTCGCGCGGAAGCGCGTGCGCAGGATCATCCTGGCCAGGCCGGCGGTGGAAGCCGGCGAGAGTCTCGGCTTCCTGCCGGGCGACCTTCAGGCAAAGGTGGATCCCTACCTGCGTCCGCTCTACGATGCGCTCGATGACATGATGCCGCCGGAGCGGGTGCAGAAGGCCCTCGAGACGCGCACCATCGAGATCGCGCCGCTCGCCTACATGCGCGGCCGCACCCTTGCCGATGCCTTCGTGATCCTCGACGAGTCGCAGAACGCCACCAGCGCGCAGATGAAGATGTTCCTCACCCGCCTCGGCGTTAACTCCAAGGCCGTGATCACGGGCGACAAGACTCAGATCGATCTCCCCGCGCGCGAGCAGTCGGGGCTCATCGAGATCGAGCGCATCCTGCGCGGGATAGACGGGATCGGCTTCCAGTATCTCACGGAGTCGGACGTGATCCGCCATCGTCTGGTGCGCGAGATCATCAAGGCGTACGCGCGCGACGCCGGCGCGGGAGCCGAGTAGCGGATGCCAGCCCCCGTGCGCGGCCAGCTAGAGCTGGCTCCGATGGAAGAAGAGCCGCCTCCGCGGCGGCTCGACGGCGTGCTGTACCACGCCGCGCGCGTCGGGCTGCTCCTCTCGCTCGCGGTGGTCACGTACCTCCTCTTCCCGAACGCGCCGGCCGTGGACTCGCCCATCTTCGAGGTGGGCTCGGTGGCCACGAAGAACGTCATCGCTCCCTTCGCCTTCACCGTTCCCAAGACCGACGAGGAGCTCACCAAGGAGCGCGACGAGCTGGCGCGCTCGGCCAAGCCGATCTTCGACTACTCGCAGGCCGCGCTCGACTCGGCGCAGGGCCAGTTGCGCACCTTCATGGACTCGCTGGCGAGCGTCGCCGAGCGTGAGGAGCGCGCGCAGTCCGGGTCCGGGAAGCAGACCGCCGCCGCGGTGAACGTGGCGATCCAGCAGGCCGCCGCGCAGCTCGGTGTGAACCTCACGACCGACGAGGCCGGCTATCTCGCGGTGGCCGCGCGTCGGCGCGCGCTGGAGGACGCGGTGCGCCGCGTCTTCGCCCGCTGGCTCTCCGGCGGGATCGTGGCCGGAAGCGCCATCGAGCAACTGCGCGGCGACGTGATCGTGCGACGGGGAAGCGACGAGCGAAGCGTGATGGTGGACAGCCTCCTCACTTTCGGCTCGCTGCTCAACCGGGCGCGCACGATGCAGCCCGACCGCAACTCCTCCGTGGCGGAGGGGCTCTATCTCAAGCTGCTCAGCAGCTTCTTCCACCCCACCATCGTCCCCGACCGGGTCGCCACGGAACAGCGCCGGCAGGAGCTGCGCGCGTCGGTCGACACGAATCGCTACCGCGTGCGCACGGGCGAGAAGATCGTGGGGGAGCACGAGGTGGTGGGGCGCCCCGAGTTCGACAAGATGCGCGCGCTGCACGATGCGATGCAGGTGCGCGAGCGCGGGCAGCGCGCCTTCGGCCGGATAGTGGGGAGTATCGCGTACAACGCGATCCTGCTCGCGATCTTCGGCGTCGCGATGGTGCTCTTCAGGCCGCAGCTCTACAAGTCGTTCCGCTCGCTCTCGCTCTTCGCGGCGGTGTATCTCCTGGTGCTGATCGCGGCGGCCGTAGCATCGCACTGGCGGCCGGTGCATCCGGAGCTCGTGCCGGTGGCGCTCGCCGCGATCATCTTCAGCGTGCTCTTCGATCCGCGGATCAGCATGATCGCCGCGATGATCCTGGCGGTGCTGGTGGGCGGCCAGAGCGTGTACAGGGGGACGAACGCGCTCTTCATCAACCTGGTGGGAGGGGCCGCGGCGGCGCTCAGCGTGCGCATCATCCTCAAGCGCGACCAGTCGTACCAGTACGTGATCACCATAGGGATCGCCTACATCTGCGCGGCGCTGGCGCTCGGCCTCACGCTGAGCTGGACGCCCACCGCGATCGCGACGAGCGCGGGGCTGGGGATCGCCAACGCGATCGTGTCGGTGGTGTTCGCGATGTTCCTCGTGCCGCTCGCCGAGCGGTTCACGGGGATCACCACGCACCTCACGTTGATCGAATACTCCGACCTCAACCGGCCGCTGCTTCGGCGGCTGAGCCTGGAGGCGCCGGGCACCTACGCGCACACCATCGCGATGGCTAACCTGGTGGAGGGAGCGTGCAACGCCATCGGCGCCAACGGCCTCCTCGGGCGCGTGGGCACGTACTATCACGACATCGGGAAGCTCAAGAAGCCACAGTATTTCGTGGAGAACCAGGCGGGTGGGCGCAACCCGCACGACAAGCTGAAGCCGGGCACGAGCGCGTCCATCATCCGCAATCACGTGCGCGAGGGGATGGAGCTCGCGGCCGAGTACCACATTCCGCAGGCGATCGCCGCGTTCATCCCGCAACACCACGGCACATCGCCCATCTCCTACTTCCTGGAGAAGGCCAGGGAGCGCGATGGCGGGCCGCCCTCCAACACCGGCGACTACGCCTACCCTGGGCCGATCCCGCAGACCGCGGAAACCGCGGTCTGCATGCTCGCCGATGGCGTCGAAGCGGCCGTGCGCGTGCTCGCCGACCCGTCGCCCGTGCGCATCCGCGAGGTGATCGACCACATAGTGCGCCAGAAGATGGAGCAGGGACAGTTGCGCGATGCCCCACTCACCCTCCGCCAGCTCGACATCGTGAAGGCGCAGTTCGAGCGGATGCTGGTGGGCATGTACCACAGCCGCATCGATTACCCTTCGGCCAGCGGAGGCGTGACATCGGAGTTCGCTCAGGTATGAGCATCTCGGTGGATGTCACGGAGCGGAGCGGGCGGATCCCGCTCTCGCGGGCGCGGGTGGCGCGCATCGCCGAACGGGTGCTGCGCGCCGAGCGCGCGCTCGACGCCGATCTCTCGATCACCTTCGTCTCGAACCGCACGATCGCGGCGCTCAACCGGCGCTACCTCGGCCGCTCGGGGTCCACCGACGTGATCTCCTTCGAGCTCGGCGGTGGTGTGGCCGGCGCCCCCGCGGTGGGCGACGTCTACATCGCGCCCGACGTGGCGCGCGCCAACGCGCGCGAGCTGGGGATCCCCGTGACCGAGGAGCTCGCCCGGCTCGTCGTGCACGGCACGCTGCACGCGTTGGGCTACGAGCACCCCGAAGGATCGCGCGAGGAACGCGCCGCATCGCCGATGTGGCGGCGGCAGGAGTGGCTCCTCCGGCGCGCGCTCGATGCCGACGCGGGGAAGGGTTCGCGCGTATGAGCATCGCCTTCGCGGTAGTGTTTCTGATCGCGCTCGTGTGCGGCGCCCTCGCCGCCGCGGCCGACGGCGCGCTCCTCGCCGCGGCATCGTCGCACGCCAGCGGAGGCGAGGAAACCACGGGCGGCGTGCGCAATATCACGCACCGCTCGCTCTCCATAGCGCGCCTCTTCACGCACCTCGTGGCTGGCGCATCGGGAGCCGCGGCGCTCGGCCTCGTGGCGCTGGATGCGCGCGCGGCCATCCCCGCGGCCGTGGCGCTGGCACTCGTGGTGGTGGCGCTCGGCGAGGTGCTCCCGCGCGCGGCGGGTGATGCTCTCGGATCGTCGTCGCCGCTGGCGCTGCATTCCGTGGCGCGCGTCGCGGACCGGGTCATGCGCCCCATCGTGGGCTTCGGGATGCGGATCGACCGGCTTCTGCGCCGCGTGCTCCCACCGGTCCGCGCCAGCGAAGCCGACCGCGACGCCACCGCCGAGCAGTTCCGGCAGGTGGTCCGCTCGGAGGGAGATGCCCTCGGCAACCAGCGCGCCATCCTCCACCGCATCTTCTCGCTCGGCGACACCGAGGTGCACGAGATCATGGTACCGCGCGTGGACATCCTCGGCATCGAGCGCTCCACTCCCTGGTCGGAGGTGCTCGACCGCGTCCGCAGCTCGCAGCACGCGCGGCTCCCGGTGTACGACAAGACGCTCGACAGGATAACCGGGCTGCTCTTCGCCAAGGATCTCCTGGCGAGCGTGATCGCCGACGACGAGCCGGCCGGCGGCTGGCAGACGCTCGTGAGGCCCGCCTCGTTCATCCCCGAGAGCAAGAGCATCGACAGCCAGCTCCGCGACTTCAAGACATCGGGCAGCCACCTCGCCATCGTGGTGGACGAGTACGGCGGGACCGCCGGGCTGATCACCATCGAGGACATCCTCGAGGAGATCGTCGGCGACATCCGCGACGAGTACGACAGCGAAGAGCCGGACGTGGAGTCGGAGGAAGGGAAGCGCTTCTGGGTCGCGGGCCGCGTTCCCCTCGACGAGCTCTCCGAGCTGCTCGGCTCCCCCATGGAGCGCGACGACGTGAGCACGGTGGGTGGTCTGGTCTTCGAGCTGGTGGGCCACGTCCCGCGCGCGGGTCAGGAGCTGCAGCTCGACGGCTACCGCGTGGTGGTGGAGCGCGTGGTGCGGCGGCGGGTGGAGCGCGTGTACTTCGAGCGGCTCGAGGTTCCGGCCGGGAGCGGCCAGTGAGCGCACTCGTGGCTCCGCTGGCCATTGCGCTCGCCATCGCGCTCGTCCTCGTGGCGTGGCTCACCGCCGCTGCCACGGCGGTGCGTTCGGTGAGCCGCATCTGGCTGCGCCACTGGGCCGAGCGGCAGCTCGGCGGGTCGGTTACCGAAGCCTACCTGGCGCAGCCGCAGCGCCTCCTCCTCGCATCGGCCACCATGACGGCGCTGGCCGTCACGCTGGCCGGAACGGTGCTGGGCGCGCGCTTCGGCGCCGCGCCGGCGGAGCTCGCGGCCGCGGTGGCGCTGACCGCGGTGATCTTCCTCCTCCTCGGACAGCTCATCCCTCGCGCGGTTGGGAGGCACTGGGCCTCCCGGCTCATCCCCGTGCTCCTCCCGCCGCTGCACGCTTCGGAGTACGTGCTCGGGCCGCTCATCCGAGCGTCGGAGCGCCTCGCGCGCGCCGTCTTCGCCAGGCGGCACGAAGCGCAGGACTCCGCGCGCGAGGGACTGCAGACGCTCCTCCGCGAGGGTGAGCTCGAGGGAATCGGTGAACCCGAGGAGATCGAGATCATCACCGGCGTCGTGGAGTTCGGCGAGAAGACCCTGCGCGACGTGATGACGCCGAGGACCGATGTCTTCGCGCTCGACGTTTCCACGCCGCCCGCCGAGATGGCGCGCGCCATAGCGCGCTCGGGCTACAGCCGCGTTCCGCTCTATCGCGGATCGCTCGACGAGATCGTCGGGATGGTGCACGTCTTCGACGTCCTCAAGGTGGGAGCGGAGGAGAAGCCCTTCGTGCACGAGGTGACGCACGCGCCGGCCACGAAACACTGCAGCGAGATGCTCTTCGAGATGCTGCGCCGCCAGCGGCACCTGGTGGTGGTGCTCGACGAGTTCGGGGGAACGGCGGGTATCGTGACGCTCGAGGACGTGCTGGAAGAGCTCGTGGGCGACATCCGCGACGAGCACGATGACCCACTCCCGGCCAGCGACGTCGGCGGTGACGGATCGCACGCGGCGATCATCGAGGCATCCGAGCCGCTGGATGAGGTGCTCAGCCGCTTCGGCGCCGACGAGGCGATCGCGAGCCACGGGAGCGCGCAGTCGCTGGGCGGAGCGCTGGTGCGGTCGCTGGGCCGCATCCCCGTGCTCGGCGAACGCTTCCGGCTCGGCGGTCTCGAGCTCACGGTGGTGGAGGCGGAGCCGTCGCGCGTGTCGAAGCTGCTGGTGCAGAACGCCGGCGCGGCGCGCTCGATAGCCATAGAGCGGGTTCGCTGACGTGCGGGCATTCTACGTCTTCTGGCGGCTCGCCCCCTTCGTCGTCCTGTTCTTCCGCGACAGGCGCCGCTGGATCGTGGTGGGAGGACGCCGCAGCGTCAGCGCCGAGGAGCACCGGCGGCGCGCGGAGCGGCTCACCGCCACGGTGGCGGGGTTGGGCCCCACCTTCATCAAGCTCGCCCAGGTGTTCGCCTCGCGCGCCGACATCCTTCCCGAGCCGTATCTGAGCGAGGTGGGCCGGCTCACCGATCGCGTTCCGCCGCTTCCCTCGAGCGCGATAGAGGCGGTCATAGTGCGCGAGCTCGGCCGCCCGGTGAACGAGATCTTCGACAGCTTCGACCCCGAGCCGCTCGCGGCGGCCTCGCTCGGACAGGTGCACCGCGCTTCGCTCGGCGAGCGCGAAGTGGTGGTGAAGGTGCTGCGCCCGGGGGTGGAAGAGCTGGTCGCGGTGGACCTGGACGTCGCCTTCAGAATTCTCTCCGTCATCAACGTTCTCTTCCCCAACCACCACACGCGCGCCATCACGACCATCGTGCGCGAGTTCGCGCGCCGCATAGACGAGGAGATGGACTTCCGTGCCGAAGCGCGCAACGCCGAGCAGATACGCGCCAACTTCGCAGGCGACGGCCGCGTGGCCGTTCCCGAAGTGGTGAGCGGCCTGACGTCGCAGCGCGTGCTGGTGCTGGAGTACATGCGCGGCACCAAGATCGACAGCCTGCAGGAGCGCATCGCGTCCGGCGACATCTCGCTGCAGCACCTCCTCGAGACGATAGTGGAGGTGTACGCGCAAATGATGCTCGTGGATGGGCTCTTCCACGCCGATCCGCACCCGGGCAATCTCCTCGTGGCGGCGGACGGCACGCTCGTGCTGCTGGACTTCGGGATGGTGGTGCGCGTCGAGCGCGACACGCGCCTGGCGCTCATCCAGACCATCCTGGCCGCCGTCCGCCAGGACGTGGACGCGGTGGTCGCCGGCTTCTACCAGCTCGGGCTGCTCGATCCGGAAGTGGACCGCGGCACCGTGCGCGACGCCGCGCGCGCGCTCATGTCCATCGCGTTCACGCCCGACGCCAAGCCGCGGCAGATCCAGCGAATCGTGAACGAGGTGCTCTCCACCTTCTACCGCTGGCCCATCGTGCTCCCGAGCGAGCTGGTATACCTGGGTCGCGCGGCGGCGCTAGCGGAAGGGATCGGGATGCGCTACGACCCCGACTTCAACTCCGTGCAGTTCGCCTCGCCAATCCTGAAGTCCATGGGGAGCCGGCTCATGGCGTCGGCCGTTGGCGGCGACCCGCGCGACAGGATGCAGGACGCACTGGCACAGCTCAGCGGCATCGCGCGCGAGCTGCGCGACATCCTGCGGCGCGCCGGCCGCGATGAGCTGCGCGTGCGGGCGCACCCGCGCGACGTGCTCGAGATGCAGCGCTTCCTCGCGGGGCAGACCCGCCGCATCGCGCTCTGCCTCATGACCGGCGTACTCGCGATCGTGGGAGCGCTCGTGTATCTGGCCGACCGCAACATCTACGTGCTGATCCTCACCGTGGCGGCGGCGCTGGGGACCTTTGCCGTTCTCCTCCTGCTCCCCTGGCATCTCCTATCGAACCCTCTTCGCGGCTCCCGCCGCTGGCGCTGATGACGGAAATCTCTGTCTCCCGTTCGCGACACGAGCAGCTGCTCGCGGACTTCGACTCCGGTGCACCCGCCGCGCTCGCGCGCGCGGTGAGCATCGTGGAGAATCACCGGCCCGGCTTCGAGGACGTGCTCGGACGGCTGCATCCCCGCCTGGGGCGTGCCCGGCGCATCGGCCTCACCGGCCCGCCGGGAGCTGGGAAGAGCACGCTCGGCACGCAGATCGCGCGCGCCTGGCGATCCGCCGGGCTCACGGTGGGGATCGTGGCCGTCGATCCGACGTCCCCCTTCACCGGCGGCGCGCTCCTGGGCGACCGCATCCGCATGGAGGGGATCGTCCTCGACCCGGGAATCTTCATCCGCTCCATGGGCACGCGCGGCTCGCTCGGCGGGCTCGCCGCCTCCACGCGCGAAGTGGCCGATGTGCTCGATGCGTTCGGCTTCGACCGCGTGCTGATCGAGACGGTGGGAGTGGGGCAGAGCGAACTGGACATCGCGCGGATCGCCGACAGCACCGCGGTGGTGCTCGTCCCCGAATCGGGCGATGCGATCCAGACGATGAAGGCGGGGCTCATGGAGATCGCCGACATCTTCGTGGTCAACAAGTCGGATCGCCCCGGCGCCGACCGGCTGCGCCACGAGATCGAGATCACGCTGGGGCTCCGTATGGGGCAGACGTACAACGACGTGCCGGGGCACCACGGCGTGCAGCACCGCGTGCGCCGCAGCGGCCAGGACGGGCCGATCCGGAACCCCGCGTACGCCGCGCGGAGCGCGGCCGCCGCCAACGATGCGGAGCGCTGGACGCCGCCCGTGATCTCCACGATGGCCGAGCGCGGGGAAGGCGTCGAGGAGCTCGTCGCGGCCTTCGACAGACACTTCGATTATCTTGAGAAGAGCGGCATGCTGCGCTCCAGACGCCGGCAGCGGCTGCGCGAGCGCGTGGTGGAGGTGGTGGAACGCAGAGTCCGGGAGCGTCTCTGGAACGATGCGGACACCAACTCGTGGCTCGATGATGCGCTCCCGGCGCTCGACGATGGGTCGTTGACCCCGTTCGCGGCCGCGGAGCGACTTCTCGAGCGGAGCGCGGAGCTGATCACGCGCGCCCGGCGCTCTTGAGCGGTGGCCAAGCCTCGACGGAGGAGAGGATGACTTCTACTGGCAGGGTCGAGAAGCTCGATGTACGCGAGCGCGAGGAGCTCGAGCGGCTGCGCGCCGAGGTGGCGGAGTGGCGCGCGCGCTACTCCGCGGGACGCACGCGCGACATAGCGTTCACCAACTCGGCCGGCACGGTCGAGCCGCTCTATACCGCGCTCGATACCGCGCTCCGCGACTCCTCGGCCGATGGCACACCGGGCAGCTACCCCTTCACGCGGGGCATCCACGCCACCGGCTATCGCGGCCGCCTCTGGACCATGCGCCAGTTCGCCGGCTTCGGGAGCGCGCGCGATACCAACCAGCGCTACAAGTATCTCCTGGAGCAGGGGCAGACGGGGCTATCCGTGGCCTTCGATTTCCCGACGCTCATGGGCTACGACTCCGACCACCCGCGCTCCGAGGGCGAGGTGGGGAAGTGCGGCGTGGCCATCTCGAGCACGGCCGACATGGAGGCGCTCTTCGAGGGGATCCCGCTCGATGAGGTGTCGGTCTCCATGACGATCAACGGGCCGGCGCTCATCCTCTACTGCTTCTTCATCGCCGCGGCGGAGCGGCAGGGCGTACCGTCGGAGCGGCTGCGCGGGACGATCCAGAACGACATCCTCAAGGAGTACATGGCGCAGCACGCGTGGATCTATCCGATAGAGCCCGCGTTGCGCCTCATCATCGACGGCTTCGAGTGGTCGGCCAGGCACGCGCCGCAGTGGAACACCATCTCCATCTCCGGCTATCACATCCGCGAGGCCGGAGCCACCGCCGTGCAGGAGCTGGCCTTCACGCTCGCCGACGGCTTCACCTACGTGGAGAAGGGGATCGAGCGCGGGCTGGCGGTCGATGAGTTCGCGCCTCGACTCTCCTTCTTCTGGGACATCCACAACGATTTCTTCGAGGAGATCGCGAAGCTCCGTGCGGCCCGCCGCATATGGTCCAAGCGGATGCGCGAGCGCTACGGCGCCCGCGACCCGCGCTCCTGGATGATGCGCTTCCACTCGCAGACCGCGGGGGTGACGCTCACCGCGCAGCAACCGATGAACAACATCGTGCGCGTCGCCTACCAGGCCATGGCGGCGGTGCTGGGCGGCACGCAGTCGCTGCACACCAACTCCATGGACGAGACGCTGGCTCTCCCCACCGAGCAGGCGGTGCAGGTGGCGCTGCGCACGCAGCAGATCCTGGCGTACGAGACCGGCGTCCCCAACGTGATCGATCCGCTCGGTGGATCGTATTACATCGAGTCGCTCACCGACGAGATGGAGCGCGGCGCCGAGGAGCTCTTCGGCGAGATAGATCGCGCCGGCGGCGTGGTGAAGGCGCTCGAATCCGGGTGGCTGCAGCGGCGCATCGCCGAGTCCGCCATGCGGCAGCAGTGGGAGGTGGAGCAGCACCGCAAGGTGGTGGTGGGCGTGAACGAGCTGGTGACCGAAGAGCCGGAGCTCACGATCCCGCTCCTCAAGATCGGCGAGGACACGGAGCGCGAGCAGCGCGAGCGCCTCGCCCGGCTGCGCGCCACGCGCGACGCGGAGCGGTACGAGCGGGCGATCGGCTCGCTGCGCGACGCCGCGCGCAGCGACGCCAACCTCATTCCGTACATCCTCGACGCGGCCCGCGCCGATGCGACGCTCTACGAGATCCGCGCCGCGATGGAAGAGGTGTTCGGCGCGTACCGCGAACCGGTGTTCTTCTGAGCGCGACGCCACGGGTGAAGCCGCACGGCGAGTGGTGGCAGTCGTACTTCGACGAGCGCTATCTCTCGGAATACTCGCCGCTCTTCTCGCTCGAGGAGGACCGCCGTGAGGTGGCGCGCCTCCTGGAGCTCCTCGCGCTCCCGGTGGGCGCGCGGGTGCTCGATGTCCCGTGTGGACAGGGCCGCCACTCGCACCTCCTCGCGGAAGCGGGCTTCGACACCACCGGGCTCGATTACTCGAACCACCTGCTGAAGCGCGCTCGCGAGCGCGGTACCGGCCCCGGGCTGCGCTATGTCAAAGGTGACATGCGCCGGCTCCCCTCGCGCTGGTCGGGCCGCTTCGACGCCGTGGTGAACCTCTTCACCTCGTTCGGCTTCTTCCGGGATCCGGCCGACGACCTGAGCACCATCGCCGAGTTCGCGCGCGTGCTGCGCCCCGGAGGGATCCTCATCTGGCACGGCGCGAGCCGCGACGGCGTGATGAGCGGCTTCCTCGACCGCGACTGGTGGCGTGCCAGCGACGGAACCATGGTGGCCCACGAGCGCACCTTCGACCCGCTCTCCGGCGTGCTCACCATCCGCGTGGACTGGAGCGATCAGGTGCACTCGGGAGAGCGCGATCACCGCATCCGCCTCTACACCGCCTCTCACCTCACCGAGCTGCTGGCCGATGTCGGCCTCATCACGACCGAAGCGTACGACTCGTGGAGCGATGGCCCGCTGACGCGTGGATCGTCGGAGATGCTCCTCGTGGCACGCAAAGAGGAATTGGCGAGACCACGCCGCAAGAGATAAACTTCGACGAACTCACCAATCACCCAGACCAAGGTTCGCAAATGCAGCGACCCATTCGCGTGCTGATCGCCAAGCCCGGACTCGATGGCCACGACCGCGGTGCGAAGGTCGTGGCGTCCGCGCTCCGCGACGCGGGGATGGAAGTGATATATACCGGCCTGCATCAGACGCCCGAGATGATCGCCAGCGCGGCAGTGCAGGAGGACGTCGACGTGGTGGGACTCTCCATTCTGAGTGGCGCCCACATGACGCTCTTCCCCAGAGTGCAGCAGCTCCTCCACGACGCCGGCCGCGACGACATCCTCCTCACCGGCGGCGGGATCATCCCCAAGGAAGACATCGAGGCGCTCCGCTCGCGGGGCATCGGCGAGCTGTTCGGGCCCGGCACATCCACATCCGACCTGGTGGACTACATCAAGGCCTGGTTCGCCGAGCGCGAGAAGCAGGAAGCATGAGCGCCAGCGCGCCGTCGCACGCGCGGCTGCGCGAGCTCTCGCGCGAGATGCGCGCCCTCGAAGAGAAGCTGTGCGAGGGCGGCGGGAGCAAGCGCGTGGAGCGGCAGCACTCGCAGGGCAAGCTCACGGCGCGCGAACGCGTGGCCGGCGTGTGCGACTCCGGCACTCGCTTCCTCGAGGTGGGCCTCCTCGTCGCCCACGACCAGTACGACGGTCAGGCTCCGGCGGCCGGCGTGATCACCGGCGTGGGCATGGTGCACGGCCGGGAGGTAGTGCTGGTTGCCAACGACGCCACCGTGAAGGCGGGCTCCTGGTGGCCCGAGACCATCAAGAAGATCCTGCGCGCGCAGGAGATCGCGATGCGCTGCCGCATCCCGATCATCTACCTGGTCGACTCCGCCGGCGTGAACCTCCCGTATCAGGGCGGAGTCTTCCCCGGACAGTATGGCGCGGCGCGGATCTTCTACTACAACTCCATCATGCGGCGCTATCTCCGCATCCCCCAGTTCGCCGCTGTGATGGGACCGTGCATAGCGGGCGGCGCCTATCTCCCGGCGCTCTCCGACGTGATCATCATGGTGGAGGGCACCTCCTTCATGGGCCTCGGCGGACCGAACCTCGTGAAGGGCGCCACGGGTCAGGTGATAGACGCCGAGACGCTGGGCGGCGCGGTGACCCACACCGAGATCTCCG
>Ga0182741_1001817_pt1 | contig 26515 bp, 25 predicted proteins | sample eDN5th37CBELigOP_FD_128874 | JGI IMG/M metagenome (GOLD analysis project Ga0182741, IMG submission 128874) | Enriched Organic Plus compost microbial communities from Emeryville, California, USA - eDNA 5th pass 37_C BE-Lig OP (version 2) (version 2) ... | reverse complement strand
CGGGGCCGAGGCGATGAACGCACCGAGCGCGATCAGGGCCACCGAGGCGAGCAGGATCACGATCACGCCGCTGCCGCCAGCCAGGCCGAACGCCACGCCGTCATTGTGCGTCAGGGTCAGCTTGAGCGGGCCGAGCAGCTCGACCACGTCCCCCTTGACGATGTTGTCGTTGACCAGCGCCTTGGCGGCCTGGTCCAGGATCACGACGCCGAGCGCAAGCAGGCCCGCCCAGAGGAGGTGGCGGTACCTCAAGTCAGCCCCGCACGATCGAGACGACGATCTGCTGCCCCACGAGCAGGAGAAGGACCCCGACCACGGGACTGAGGTCGAGGGCGAAACCGGTCCCGCCGACGGGCGGCAGGAAGCGCCGGAACAAGTTCAGGTAGGGGTCGGTGGTTTCCCGGACGAACGCGGCGACGGCCCGGACGGCTCCGTTCTCGGGCAGCGACGGGATCCAGGACATCAACACCCGCAGGAAGACGAGGATGATGTAGACGGTGAACAGAGCGTTCACGTAGGCCGCGGCGTCGCCCCTCGTCACCGCCAGGATCGCCTCCACCACTCAGCTCCCGCGCATCCTGGCGATCGAGGCCTCGTAGGCCCGGCGGAAGGCCTCCGCCCCGCCCGCGGCGGCGAGGGCCTCGAGCCCGGCCTCCGTGCTGCCGCCCGGAGACGCGACGGCGACCTGGATCTCGAAAGGGGTCCGCCGCTTGAGCAGTTCGGCGGTGCCCGCGAGGGACTCGCCGACCATCCGGATCGCCGCATCGGGCTCCAGCCCCCCGGCGGCGCCTTCCTTGCCGAGCGCCTCGGCGATGACCGCGAAGTACGCCGGCGAGCAACCCATCACCGCGGTCGCCACGTCCATCGACTCGTCCGGCAGCTCATACACGCTCGCGATCGACTCGAGCAGCGCCTTGGCCTCGGCGACGATCGCCTGGTCGGCCCCCTCGGGCTCCGCCATGCAGACCACGCCCCGGCCGACCTCGACGCCGAGGTTCGGCATCAGCCGGATGACGGTGCTCTCCGGGAAGTTGGCCGCCAGCTTGTCGAGCGGGGTCGCCCCCAGGAGCGAGAGCACCGCGCGCGGCGCCGGGAGGCTCTCGGCCACGCCCTCCAGGGCGCCGGGCTTCACGGCGAGGATCACGAAGTCGGACCGGCGGACCAGCTCCTCATTCGATTCGACGGCGGTGCCACCGACTTCGGCGGCCAGGGCGGTCGCCCGCCCGGAGCCCGAGTCGGTGAACAGCATCCGGGAAGGGGCCCTGCCCTCGGCCCCGGCCCAGCCGCGAGCCATCGCCGCGGCCATGTTTCCCGAACCTATGAATCCGACGACCATGCCGGAAGGATATGGAACCGGGACCGGGTCAGGACTGGTTGAAGAAGCCCTTGTCGATCAGCCGTGCCTTCTCCTCGGCGGAAACCTCCACGTTGCGCGGCGTGAGCAGGAACACCTTCTCGGCGATCCGCTGCATGCCGCCGTCGAGCGCGTAGGTGAGGCCGGAAGCGAAGTCGATCAGCCGCTTGGAGAGTTCGTGATCGGTGGTCTGAAGGTTGAGGATCACCGGGACCTTGCGCTTGAACTGGTCGGCGACCTGCTGGGCGTCGTTGAAGTTGCGCGGGATGACCAGGTGAACCTGGACATCGTCGCCCATCACGGCCGAGGCCCCGTTCTCCGGCTCGACGGAGCGCAGGTTCCGGGACCGTCCGCCCCCCGATGGCATGGGCTCGTCGTCGGAGAAGATGTCGTCGATCTCGTCGTGGCGGCCGCGCCGGGACGTCGGCAGGCGCCGCACGTTCGCTTCGCGGCTGCGCCGGCTGCGACGGCTCTCGTACTCGTCGTCCTCGAGGTAGTCGTCCTCGTAGTCGTCGTACTCGCCGTGCAGATGGTCGTCCTCCTCGGCGAGGCCGAAGTAGACGAGGGTGCGGTGCCAAGAATCGCGTAGTGCCATAGGTATGCCGTTTTTCTGTCCTGGGAGGCTTATTCCTCCCCTCGGGGAGGAACTCGCCCCAATTATCACCGAATTACCCGCTTTGCAGCGAAAATCTCAGATCGGGATCAATTCAGCCAGGCGATGCCGGACTGGCGGCCGGTGACCCCGGCGTCGCGTCGATGCGAATAGAAGCGCTCGTCGCAGTAGGTGCAGATCCCCGCCGATTCCGGCTCGGCGATCCCGATCGCCGCGAGCTGCCGCCGCGCGACCTCGGGCAGGTCGAGGTTGCGGCCCCGCGCGAGTCCCGGGCCGAGATGGGCGAACGCCCGTTCCACCTCGGGACCGACCTCGAAGCAACACGGTCCGATCCCGGGCCCGATCGCGGCGGCCCTCGCCCCGATCCGCTCGGCCGCGGCCTCGACGATCCCGGCGGCGAGACCGCGCCACCCACAATGCAGCATGGCGAGACCCCGGTCCCCCAGGAGCGCGACCGGGAGGCAGTCGGCGACCAGCACCAGGAGCGGCAGCTTCGTCACATCGGTGAGCTGACCGTCCGCCTCCGGCGGCGGCTCCTCCCCCGGCGATGCGAAGTGCGAGCCGTCTTCCCGGCCGTTCCAGGCCAGGCCGGCCCCGTGGACCTGTCGTCCCATCGCCACCCTCGCGGCGTCGATCTCCAGCGCCGCCGCCAGGCGAGCCCGGTTCCGGATGACGGCGTCCCGTTCGTCGTCCGTCAGGATGCCGAGGTTGAGCGTCTCGTACGGGCCTCGGCTGACGCCGCCGAGGCGGGTGCTGAAGGCGACCTTCGCCTCGCCCGCGAGGTCGGCCTCGAGCCAGGGCAGGCCGTCGCGCTCCCGCCAGATCACGAGCGCTCCCTGGCGGCCGCGAGGGCCGCGGCGAGTTCCTCGTCGGCGCCGTGCGCCCTTCCGGTCAGCCGTGCCTCGCGGGCCGCGTCGAGCCCGGCGCCGATCCCCGGGCCCTCCGGCAGGCCGGCCGCCAGCAGGTCCGCCCCGGTGATCTCCAGTTCCAGCCCACGCCACTCGCGCTGCCACTCGTCGAGCCACTCGACCCCGGCCGCACGGGCCACCAGCAACTCGAGCGGATCGCGCCCGCGGGCGCGGCGGTAGCCCTCCCACGGATCCGGGGGCTCGGGCCGGAGGTCGTCGACGTATCCGAGACTTCCGAAGGTCGACTCGAGGATCACCTCGGTCCGGTCGAGGTCGTCCCAACCGGCCTCAAGTAGCTCGACGGCGCGGCGGGCCACCTCCAACCGGCCGGGCTCGAACCGGGCCAGCCCCCAGACGCCGGCGAGGCGAAGCGCCTCGATCGCCTCCGGCTCCGCGGCCATCAGCCGCAGCTCCGTCTCGATCCTGTCCCGCGAGACCGTCGAGGTCGTGGTTCCCATGAGCAGGTCGGCCGTCCGCGGTTCGAGGTCGAAGCCGAGGCGTGCCGCGTATCGCGCGGCCCGGAACGCCCTGGTCGGGTCGTCCTCGAAGGAACGGTCGTGGAGGACCCGGATCACGCCGGAAGCCAGGTCGCCCAACCCGCCGTGGGGGTCGATCAGCTCGGCGTGCTCCTCAAGTCCCATCGCCATCGCGTTGATCGTGAAGTCCCGGCGGCTCAGGTCATCGCCGAAGCCCGCCGGGGTCACGTCCGGCAGGGCACCGGGCCGGGCGTATGTCTCGGTCCTGGCCGTGGCGATGTCCACGGGCACGCCGTCGAGGATCAGGTCGGCCGTGCCGAACCGTTCGTTGACCGTCGCCGCGGGGTCCAGTGCCCTGGCGAGGGGCGCCGGATCGCCCTCGACCACGAGGTCGAAGTCATCGACCGGCCGCCCCAGCAGCCCATCGCGGATCGCGCCCCCGACCAGGTGCACGACCCGCTCGCCCGCCACCTCCCGGATCCGGGCGAGGGTCGGGTCGGTCCAGAGCAGCGTGGCCAGACCATCGAAATCGGGTGTCGTCTCGCCGGGTGCCATCGGGCTTCTGCCGTACCATGACCAATCCTCCGGATGAACGACGACCCGAAGACAAGCGAAGACTCCGACGCCGAGGGGCGAGGCTCCGAAGCGGCGCGTCCCTGGTACCGCCAGCGCGGAAAGCTGCTTGCCATCGCCGCCGTGGCGTTCGTCGCGATCGCCGGCATCGGGCTCGTCGCCTGGAACGAGTTGAAGCGGCCGGAAGACGTCAGCAACCCGAACGTCGATTTCGAGGAACCGGCCAAGAAGCCGAAGCTGAAGAAGAAGCAGAAGGACCGGACCGTGCCGTGGACCACGTTCCGCCTCAACCGCCAGCGGACCGGCTACCTCCCTGTCAAGGGCATCCACCCGCCCTTCCAGCGGATCTGGAAGTACGGCGACAAGCCGCTCCTGGAGTTTCCCCCGGTAGTGGTCGGCGGCCGCCTGTACTTCGTCGACAACGACGGCAACGCCTACGCGCTGCGAAGCGACAACGGGCGCAAGGTCTGGCACAACAAGATCGCCTCGCTCAACGCCTCCACCCCGACCTTCGCGGGCGGGCGGCTCTATATCGTCAACCTGGAGCCGGGTCAGGTCCTGTCGCTGAACGCGAAGAACGGCCGCCTGCTCTGGAAGAAGTCGCTCCCGTGCCGCTCGGAATCCTCGCCGGTGGTGGTTCGCGGGCGCGTCTACTTCGGCTGCGAGAACGGCGTGCTCTACGCCCTCAAGGCTAAGAACGGCAAGGAGGTGTGGTCCACCCCGGTCTCCGGCGCGATCAAGGGCGCACCCGCGTACGACGACGGCACCCTCTACGTGGGTGACTACGGCGGGGTGGTGACCGCCGTCAGGGCCAAGAACGGGAACGTCCGCTGGCAATCAGACGGACTCGGATCGAGCTTCGGCCGGGCCGGCTCGTTCTACTCGACCCCGGCGGTGGCCTACGGCCGGGTGTACCTGGGCAGCAACGACGGTCGCGTGTACAGCTTCGACGCCGACACGGGTGAACTCGCCTGGACCCGTTCGACCGGAGGCTGGGTCTACTCCGGGCCGTCGGTCGCGCAGGTGCCTGGCACCCCGCCCACCGTGTACATCGGGTCCTTCGACGGCAACGTGTACGCGCTCCACGCCAGGACCGGAGACACCCGCTGGACCTTCCCGATGGGCGGCAAGGTCATCGGCTCCCTCAGCGTGATCGGCCGGACCGTCTACGCCTCGACCTTCGAGGGGACCACCACCTATGGCATCAGCGCCAAGTCGGGACGCAAGGTGTTCACCTTCCATTCCGGTGCCTACATGCCGGGGATCTCGGATGGCGAGAAGCTCTACCTCGTCGGCTACTCGAGCATCCACGCCCTCAAGCCGGTGACCCGCAGGCAGCTGCGTGCCATCCGTCGCAAGCAGGCCGCCCGGAAGGCCGCTCGCCTGAAGGCGAAGCGCAAGCAGGCACGCGCCCGGGCCCAGCGTACGAAGAACAAGAAGAAAGCGGCCAAGGGCGGCCGGTAGGTGGACCCGGACTTCGAGTCCAGGCTGGCCCGACGGCGCGAACAGGTCCGGCGCCGCGAGATCCGTCGCCGAAGGCTCCTGTTCGGGTCCGTCGGCGCCGTCCTCCTCGCGGGAGTCCTGGCGCTGCTCCTGACCCGCGGGGACCCGGACCCCACGAACGAAGGCCACGCCACGGGGGCGCCGGCCGGCAAGTCGGCCGAGACCACGGAGCGGAAGCCCGCCCAGCGCGGCGGAGCCGAGCCGGACGGCACCTGGAAGCCGCACACCGGCGCCGTCCCGATCCTCATGTACCACGTGATCGGCCCGCCGGCCGCCGACGAGGCCTACCCGGATCTCTTCCTCGACACCGAGGACTTCCGCTCGCAGGTCGATTGGCTGGCCGACAACGGCTACACGCCGGTGACCCTGGTCCAGGTCCAGGCCGCCTGGTACGACGGCGGCACGCTTCCCCCGAAGCCGATCGTGCTCTCGTTCGACGACGGCTACCTCGGCCAGTACCTGGACGCCATGCCCATCCTCCGGAAGAAGGGCTGGGCCGGGCAGCTGAACCTGAAGTCCGAGGGCTCGGATCTGTCCTCGAAGCAGGTGAAGAAGATGTACCGGGCGGGCTGGGAGATCGCCTCGCACACGATCACCCACCCCGACCTCACGCAGATCGATTCCGCCACGCTGCAGCGGGAACTCACCGGATCCAAGGCCCGGTTGGAGCGGGACCTCGGCATCGAGATAGTCAACTTCTGCTACCCGGCGGGCCAGTACGACGACACGGTCATCGCGGCCGTGAAGAAGGCGGGCTACCGCGGCGCGACCACCGTCAACCCGGGACTCGCCGAGAAATCCATGCCGTTCGAGCTCAACCGGATCCGGATCGATCGCGGCGACGACGCCGGGGCGCTCGCGACCAAGCTGGCCGCGGCCGGGGCCTGAAAGCTCGCAAACGGCCGTCCGCACCTCCGGGCGATACCGGACGGTTGTTGGTTAGATCCCCGGTATGTCTCGGGTACCAGAGGTTCGTGGCCGTCCGCGTTCCAGAAACGCCCGGATCGCCCTCCTCGCCCTCGGGGCCCTCCTCGTCTCGCCGCTCCTCCTGCTCAATGTCTCCGCGGACGGTGGGAGATTCGTCAACGACACGTGGCTGACCGCGCTCGTCTGCGTGCTTCCGGGGCTGACCAGCGCCGCGTGCTTCGCGAGGGCCGAGTCGAGCTCGGCCGACCGGCTGGCCTGGCGGCTGATCGGAGCCGGACTCGGGTTCTGGGCGGCCGGGGCGATCGGCCGTTTCCTCCTTCTGGACGTCTCTGACGGGCGGCCCGTGCCGGCCTGGGTCGACCCGCTGTTCCTCGCGATGTACCCGCTGGTCTTCCTGGGTCTGATCCTGGTGTTGCGAGGGCGCCTCCGCGCGTACCGGCACCTCGCGATCTACGACTCGCTGGCCGGCTTCATCCTCCTCGTGGCCGTCTGCTTCACCTTCTTCCCCGATCCGATCACCGAGCTGACCGGCTACGACGAGCTGGGAACGGCCGTGCTCGTCTCGTATCCGCTGGGCGACATCGGCATCTTGATCCTCACCGGTTGCCTCTTCAGGTTCACCGCCAACGTTCGCGAGGGCCCCTGGCTCGCGTTCGGTGCCGGCATGACCCTCTTCGCCCTGGCGGACCTGTACTTCGCCTTCGAGACGCCAACCGGCGGGGCCACCTTCGGACTGTTGAACGTGTTCTGGCTGACCGGGTTCCTGCTGATGATCCACGGGTCCTGGCAACCGGACGGCGAGGTGATCGAGGTCAGTCCCGGAGTGATCCAGGTCACCGTCCCCCTCGTCTACCTGGCGATCGTCATAGGCGCCCTGCTCTACGGCCAGGGGCGCGACCTCTGGGACTCGACGGTGATCTCGCTCTCGGTGGTCGCCCTCCTGGTGCTCCTCCGGCTCACCGTGACCGCCAACGAGTACTCGGTCGTGACCCGGCGGAGCGAGGTCCGGGCCGTCGACCGGAACACGGGTCTCCCATCGCGGAGGCGATTCGACGGGTGGCTCGGAGGACTCGCGCTGATCCCCGCTGGGAGCCAGTCGCCCCTCTTCGTCCAGGTGATCGTGATCGACCGCCTCGCCGAACTCGAGGCCGCCCTCGGACCCGCGTCCCTCGACACGGTGATCAGCATCGCGGCGACCCGCATAAAGCGCTCGGTCGGCGAGCTCGGCCGCCTCGCCACGACCGACCGCGGCGAATTCGCGCTCCTCTGCAGCGAGGAGTCGGCCCCGGAGCCCGAGACCGTCGCGAATCGCATCTCCCGGAGTCTCGATCAACCGGTCGAGGTCGGCGGCATCAAGCTCCGGATCGAGGCGGTCATCGGCTGCGCCCGGACCCCGGAGGACACCAACGACCCGAACGAGCTCCTGCGACTCGCGCTGATCAGCTGCCACGAGGCCCGCGAAGAGGACGAGAGGCTGCGGCTTTCCCCCCGGGATCCCGACCGGACCAGGAAGTCCCTCGAGCGGGCCGAGGAACTCCGCGAGGCGATCGCCACGGGGCAGCTCCGGCTCTTCTACCAGCCCAAGGTCCGGACCGAGGACGGAACCGTCGGCTCGGTCGAGGCGCTGGTGCGCTGGGAGCACCCACGGGACGGCCTGCTCGGCCCGGCCGAGTTCGTCCCCCTGGCCGAACGGAGCGGCCTCACGCCCGACCTCACGGACGTGGTCGCGGATCTCGCGATGGCCCAGGTCAGAAACTGGCGGGACCGGGGCGTCGATCTCGGGGTCGCGATCAACCTCGGCATGTCGGATCTCCTGGACCAGGAGCTCGTCGACCGGTTGGCGGCGGCCCGGGAACGGCACGCGGTCGAGACCCGCGACGTCACCCTCGAGGTCAGCGAGGATCTGGTCATGAAGCGACCGGAGCTTCTGCTCTCGAACCTCCGTGGCCTCAGGGACGCCGGGTACCGGGTCTCGCTGGACGACTTCGGCTCGGGCACGACGTCGCTCGGCTACCTGCGGAGCCTGCCCCTCGACGAGGTGAAGATCGACCGGTCGCTGATCGTGAAGATGCACGAGAGCCCCGCCGACTCGGTCGTGTGCGAGGCGGCGGTGGCGATGATCAACGGCCTCGAGATGGACGTCGTGGCGGAGGGGGCGGAGGAGCCCTCGACCATCGATCGCCTGACCGGCATCAGGTGCCGCGAGATCCAGAGCTACCATTTCGGCAGGCCGATGCCGGCGACGGAGATCGAGACCTGGTTGAGGGAAAACCACCCCGCTCGTTGAGGCTCGGTCGCTCCCGCGCGCACGGGATGCCGCGGCTCCTCGCCCCGGTCCCGGGGTCGCGTACTCGAAAAAACTTGGCAGCGTCCGCCGGAGGGTGATTGGATGGCTCCATGGCCCGTCCACGGATGGACCCTTGAGCCGGGAGGTCATGGGGCGCATGAAGGGGCGACCCCGGTCGAGTCGTGCCCGCGCCGCCCTCATCACGGCGGGCTTCGTCCTGGTCTCGCCCCTGATCTGGCTCAACCTCGTCTCGGAGGGCGGCGACGCGCTCAACGTGGTCTGGCTCCGGACCGTCGGCTGCATCCTCCCCGGTCTCGCGAGCGCCGCCTGCTTCGCCCGGGCCGCGTCGGGCTCGGCCGACCGCCTCGCGTGGCGCCTGATCGGGACCGGCCTGGCCTTCCGGGCCGCCGGATCGATCGGGCGTCACCTCTTCCTCGACGTGTCCCAGGGCCGGGACGTCCCCGCTTGGGTGGATCCCCTCTTCCTGGCGATGTATCCCTTCGTCTTCGCCGGGCTGATCCTGGTGCTAAGGAACCGCCTGCGCACCTACCGGCACATCGTCCTTTTCGACTCGATCGCCGGTTTCGTGCTCCTCGTCGCCCTCTGCTTCACGTTCTTCCCCGACCAGATCACGGACCTGACGGGATACGACGAGCTGGGCACGGCCGTCCTCCTTTCCTACCCGCTCGGCGACATCTCCATCCTCGTGCTGACCATCTGCCTGTTCCGGTTCAAGGTGGACGTGCGGGACGGGCCCTGGCTCGCGTTCGGCGCCGGGTTGACGCTGATCGCGCTCGGCGACCTCTACCTGGCCTTCGCGACGCCGAGCGGAGGTCAGGCTTTCGGCGTCCTAAACGGGGTCTGGTTCGCCGGGTTCCTGTTCGTGATCTACGGGGCGTGGCAGCCGGACGGCGATGTGATCGAGATTCAACCCGGTCTTTCCCAGGTCACCCTTCCGCTCGCCTTCCTCGCCATGGTCGTCGGGGCGCTGCTCTACGGTCAGGCGCACGACCTCTGGGACTCCGCGGTGGTCTTGTTGGCGGTCGTCGCCGCGCTCGTCCTCGTCCGGCTCGCCATCACCGCGCGTGAGTACGCGGCGCTGGCCCGGACGAGCGCGGCCCGATCGCTCGACCGTGTGACGGGACTGCCCTCGCGCGAGCGGCTGGAGGAGTGGCTGAAGGATCTGGCCGCCGCCCATCCGGGAAGGAGATCGTCTCTCTACGTGCTGGTGATCGCGGTCGACCGGTTGGGCCAGACCGAGGCGGCGCTCGGACCGGTCTCGGTGGACGGGATGATCAGCATCGCGGCGACGCGGCTCCGGCGATCGGTCGCCGAGATCGGCCATCTCGCCGCCATCGGCCGCGGCCAGTTCGCCCTGCTCTGCAGCGAGGAGATCGCCCCCGAGCCGAAGCGGGTGGCCGATCAGGTCTTCCGCCTCTTTCGACACCCGGTGCGGGTCGGCGGGATCAACCTGCAGGTCGACCTCGTCATCGGCGGCGCCCGGGCGCCCGGGGACGCCGACGATCCCCGGGAGTTGCTCCATCTGGCCCTGGTGAGCTGCGACGAGGCGCGGGCGATCGGCGAGTCGCTGCGGATCTCGCCCCGCGAGCCGGACCGGGGCAGGAAGTCGCTGCAGCGGATCGAGGAGCTCCGCGCCGGGATCAGGTCCGGTCAGCTCCGGGTCCACTTCCAACCGAAGGTGCGCACCGACGAGGGGGCGGTGCGATGCGTTGAGGCCCTGGTGCGCTGGGATCACCCCCGGATCGGCGAGCTCGCCCCCACCGCGTTCGTGCCGCTCGCCGAGCGGAGCGGGCTCATGCCGGGCCTCACGGACGTGGTCGCCGACCTGGCCTTGGCCCAGGCCGCGCGGTGGCGAAAACGGGGCATCGATCTCGGGATCGCGATCAACCTCGGCATGTCGGACCTCATGGACCAGGGATTGGTGGGCCGGCTCCGAGCGGCCTGCGAACGCCACCGGCTCGAAGCCAACCGCGTCACCCTCGAGGTGAGCGAGGACCTCGTGACCCGGCGGCCGGAGCAGCTGATCTCCAACCTGGGCCGGCTCCGCGATGCCGGCTTCCGCGTCTCGCTCGACGACTTCGGGTCCGGCTCGACGACCCTCGCGTACCTGCGGACCCTGCCGCTGGACGAGGTGAAGATCGATCGCTCCCTGATCTCGAGCATGCACCTGAGCGAGGCCGACGCGATCGTGTGCGAGGCGGCGATCGCGATGATCAACGGTTTGAGCAAGGACGTCGTCGCCGAGGGCGCGGAAGAGCCCTGGACGGTCAACCGCCTGTCCGAGATCGGCTGCCGCGAGATCCAGAGCTTCTACTTCGCCCGGCCGATGCCCGCCGACGAGCTCGAGTCCTGGCTGCGCGACTTCGCCCCGGCTCGGTGAGCCCGTCCCGGCTCAGACTCGGACCGGGATGCCGTGGACGGCCATGTGCTCCTTGGCTTGACCGACGGTATAGCGGCCGTAGTGAAAGATCGAGGCGCAGAGCACCGCGTCCGCCGCGCCTTCCTCGATCGCCTCGACTAGGTGTTCGAGGTTCCCCGCTCCCCCGGAGGCGATGACGGGCACGTCGGTCGCCTCCGCCACCCTCCTCGTCAGTTCGAGCTCGTAGCCGACGTTGGTGCCGTCGCGATCCATGCTGGTCAGGAGGATCTCGCCGGCCCCCAGCCGGGTCGCCTCCATGGCCCACTCGATCGCGTCCCGGCCGGTCGCCACCCGCCCCCCGTTCAGATAGACGCCGTAGGTGCCATCCTCCTCCCTCTTGGCGTCGATCGCGATCACCACGCACTGCGATCCGAACACCTCGGCCAGCTCGGTCAGGAGCTCGGGTCGCTTGAGGGCGGCGCTGTTCACCGCCACCTTGTCGGCCCCGGCCCCGAGCACGGCTCGGGCGTCCTCCACCGAACGGATACCTCCACCGATCGTGAACGGGATGAATACGTTCTCCGCGGTGCGGCGGGCCAGCTCGACGATCGTGTCGCGGCCCTCGTGCGACGCGGTTATGTCGAGGAACACGAGCTCGTCGGCACCCTCCGCGTCGTAGCGCTCCGCGAGTTCCACCGGGTCGCCGGCGTCGCGGATGTCGACGAAGTTAGTGCCCTTGACGACCCGGCCGTCGTCCACGTCGAGGCAGGGAATGATCCGCTTGAGATCGCTCACCGGAGCGCCTCGATTCCCTCTTCGACCGTGAACCTGCCCTCGAACAGCGCCTTGCCCACGATCACCCCTTCGACGTTCGCGGGGGCCCGGCGCGCCAGGTCCTCGAGGTGGCCGAGGTTGCCGACCCCGCCGGAGGCGATGACGGAGGCATCGGTCGCGCCGGCGACCCGGATCAGCTCCGGGATGTTCGGTCCTTCCATGGTGCCGTCGACCTCGATGGGGGTGAACAGGAACCGGACGACCCCGCGTCGGGTGAGCTCCGCGGCCGCGTCGGCGACGTCGACGCCGCTCGATTCGGTCCAACCCGCGAGCGAGACCTGGCCGCCCCGGGCGTCGATCCCGACCACCACCCGCTCCGCGCCTCGTTGCGCGATCAGGGCGTCGAGGAACTCGCGGTCCCGCATCGCGGCGGTTCCGACGACCACCCTCGCCGCGCCGGCATCGAGGACCCGGCCGGCGGTCGCGAGGTCGCGGATGCCGCCGCCGACCTCGATCGGGCAGTCGACCGCGGCGGCGACCGACTCGATCCGGTTCAGATTCACGGGCTCCCCGGTCTTGGCGCCGTCCAGATCGACGACGTGGATGTACTCAGCCCCGCCGTCGGCCCACTGCCGGGCCGCATCCGCGGGGTCGTCGAAGTACCTGGTCTCGCGGTCGTACTCGCCCTTGAGCAACCGGACGGCCTTGCCGTCGAGGATGTCGATCGCCGGGTACAGGATCACGAGCAGATCTCCTTGAAGTTCTTGAGCATGCGAAGACCGGCGGAGCTGGACTTCTCGGGATGGAACTGAGCGCCCCACACCCTGCCTTTTCCGGCGACGCAGGCGAAGCGCCCGCCGTAGGAGGCGGTGCCGATCAGCTCCGCCCCGGCGGGCCGAGCAACGAATGAGTGGACGAAGTAGAAGGGCTCGCCCGGGCGCAGCCCCTCGGTGAGAGGGTCCGGCTTCTCCCAGGTGACCTCGGCCCAGCCGATGTGAGGGACCTTGCGGCCCCCGGCCGGAACCTCCACGACGTCCCCCTCGAGCAGCCCGAGGCCCTCCGCCCCGCCCTGCTCCACGGAGGACTCGAAGAGGAGCTGCAGCCCGAGGCAGATCCCGAGCACCGGCACTTCCCGCTCCACCGCCTCGCCGAGCATGCGGTCGAGCCCGAGCTCACGGATCCGTTCCATCGCCTTGGGGAAGGCGCCCACCCCCGGCAGCACCAGTCCGTCGGAGGCGGCGATCGGGCCCTCTTCCGCGGTCACGACCGGCCGGGCGCCGACCCTCTCCAGGGCCTTCTCGACCGAACGGAGATTGCCCATCCCGTAGTCCAGGACGGCGATCTGCGGGACTGTGCCGCTCAACCGTTCAGCGTGCCCTTGGTACTGGGCACGCCCTTCTCGTCCGGGTCGATCGAGACCGCCACGCGAAGGGCGCGGGCGAAGGCCTTGAAGGCCGCTTCGATCATGTGGTGGACGTTGGAGCCGTACCGGATGTCGATGTGCAGGGTCATCCTGGCCCCACCGGCGACGGCGCGGAAGAACTCCTCGGTCAGCTCGGTCTCGTAGTTCGCGATGGAGGTGACGGGGATCTCGCCACGGAAGACCGAGAGCGCGCGACCCGAGATGTCGAGCGCGCACTCGGCGCAGGCCTCGTCCATCGGCACTACGGCGCTGCCGTAGCGGCGGATCCCGTACCGGTCGCCGAGGGCCTGGTCGATCGCCTGCCCGAGCACGATGCCGACGTCCTCGACCGTGTGGTGCGAGCCGGTCTCCAGGTCGCCGACCGCCTTCACCTTCAGCCCGACGTTGGCGTGACGGGCGAGCAGGTCCAGCATGTGGTCGAAGAAACCGACCCCGGTCTCGGCGCTGGACTCGGTGCCGTCCAGATCGAGACTGAGCTCGATGCCCGTCTCCTTGGTCTTACGCTCGATCGTCGCCTGTCTGCTCATCGTCTATTCCTGGTTGGTTTGCCGGGCCCGGGCCGCGGCCGAGAGACCGTGGACGGGCAGCCCTTCGGCGCGGGCCAGCGCTTCCAGCGGCACCGCCAGCCTGCGGGCCGATTCGGGGTCCAAGCTTACCCGCGCCGTACCCCGCCGGAACGTGGCGGGCGACAGCGGACCGAAAATCCTGCCTGTGCCATCGGTTGGCAGCACGTGGTTGGACCCGGCGACGTAGTCGCCGAACGCGGTTCCGGCCTCCTGCCCCGCGAAGACGCACCCGGCAGTCCGCACCTCGCCGGCCATGGCGACCGAGTCGGGCGTCATCAGCTCAAGGTGCTCCGGCGCGATCAGGTTGGCGAGCGCGATCGCGTCGCGTGCCGACGGCGCCTCGACCAGAGCCAGACGGCATTCGTTCACGGTCGGGTTCTCCTGTGCCACGGCCTCGACCTCGGCCTCGAGCTTCTCGAGCACCCCGGGCGTGGTGGCGATCGCGACCAGGGGGCTCTCCTCGCCGTGCTCCGCCTGCGCGCAGAGATCGAGCGCGGCCCAGCGGAGGTCGGTCTCGGCGTCGAGGACGATCGTGAGGTCGGACGGGCCGGCCAGCGAGTCGATCGCCACCTCGCCGAACACCTCGCGCTTGGCCGCCTGGACCCAGGCGTTGCCGGGCCCGGCGATGACGTCCACGGGCCGGATGGCCTCCGTTCCCCGTGCCAGGGCGAAGATCGAGTGCGCCCCGCCGACGGCGAAGATCTCGTCCACCTCGCAGAGCGCCGCCGCCGCCAACGTGGTCGGGTCCATCCGTCCGTCGGGTCCGGGCGGCGAGACGAGGACGACCCGCTCGACCCCGGCGACGCGTGCGGTCACGCAGCCCATGACTACCGTGGAGGGATACGAGGCACGGCCGCCGGGGGCGTACACCGCGGCGGAACCCACGGGCACCTCACCCACCGCGACGGTGTGGCCCTGCGGCAGCGTGACCGCCTTCTCGCCGGGGCCCAGCTGCGCCTCGGCAACGAGCCGGACATTCTCGATCGCGGTCTCCAGGGCGGAGCGCACGCTCGGTTCCAGCGCCTCGAGCGCCTCGAGTGCCTCGTCCTGGCCGACCCGGAGGCTGTGGGCCTCGGCCTCGGTCGCGTCGAAGCGGCGGGTCAGCTCGATCAGGGCAGCATCGCCCCGCTCCGCGACCTGGGCCGCGATCTCGCTCACGTCGACGCTCCGCGCCTCGTGACTCAAGAACGTCCGGATCTCCTCGGCGAGGCGGCTTGGCGCCGCCCATTCGAGGCGGCGGGTGATCACGACTCTCCCGCGGTCCGGACGGCCTCGCGCAGGCGGCCGGCCAGGTCGTCGACCTCTTCCCTGCGGATCCGGTACGAGACCCGGTTGGCGACCAGGCGGCCGGTCGAGCTCAGGATCTCCTCGCGCACCTCCAGATTGTTCTCGGCGAGGGTGCGACCGGTGGCGACCAGGTCGACGATCCCGTCGGCGAGCCCGACCAGCGGCGCCAGCTCGATCGAGCCCTTGACCTCGACCAGCTCCACCTGCCGCCCCTGCTCGGCGAAGTACTCCTCGGCGATCCGCTTGTACTTGGTGGCGATCTTCATCATGCCGAGGCGGCGCTGATGCTCCGAAGGCGCGACGTCGCCCTTCTGGGTGGCCAACACCATCCGGCAGGGGCCGATCCCGAGGTCGACCAGCTCGTAGACGGGCCTGTCGCCCTGCTCCAGCAAGACATCCTTGCCGGTGATCCCGACGTCCGCGGCCCCCGCCGAGACGTAGGTGGGGACGTCGGAGGGACGCATCGTGATCAGCATCAGCTCGCCCCCGTCGAAGACCAAGGAACGCGAGTCGCCGCGGACCTCCGCGGTCTCGACCCCGACGCGGTCGAGCAGGTCGAGCGTCTCGGAAAGCAGGGCGCCCCGGGGAGCGGCCAGCTTCAGCTTGCCGCCGGTCTTCCGCAGCTCATCGAACACGATCGCCCCCCGCGCCCGCCGTCACGCCGCGCTCGAGCTGCGCCTTGTGGATCCGCTCGACGTACAGGGTGAAGCCGGCGGCCGGCAGGTCGAGCCCGAAGCGGTTCATCAGGTCGTCGTATCTGCCGCCGCCCCCGATCACGTCGCCGACCGTCTCGTCGTAGACCTCGATGGTCGCGCCACTGTAGTAGCCGATCTCGCGCAGCATCCCGAGGTCGATCAGGACCGTCCGGGCGAGGCCCCGGGCGGAGATCGCCTCGAAGTTTCTGGTCAGGCGGGCGAGTGCCTCCGCGAACCCGGCCCCGCCGAGCCCGCTCGCCCGCTCGAGCACCTCGGCACCGCCTCGCAGCTGGATCAATCCGGCCGCCTCGGCCACGGACTCCGCGCTCAGCTCGTCGGACTCCGCCAGGACCCGCTCGACGCCGACGAGGTCGTGGGAGACCAGGAGTTCGGAGCTCCGGTCGATCGTTTCGGGGCCGGCCCCGGCGTCCTGGAGCAGCGCTGTCCAAAGCCCGTCCTCGCCCAGCCCGATGACCGCGTCTTCCAGCCCGACGGCCGAGAGGGAGCGATCCAGGAGCTCGATCACCTCGGCCGTACCCTCGGGGCCGGCGACGCCGATCAGCTCCACCCCTGCCTGCCCGAACTCCCGCAGCTCGCCCCGCTGCGGCGTGACCGCGCGGTAGGCGTTGGCGACGTAGCTGAGGCGGTGCGGTGGATCGAGGTCGCGGAACCGGTCCGCGACCAGCCTCGCGATCGGGATCGTCATGTCGGTGCGGAGCGCGAGGAGTTCGCCGCGCTCGTCGAAGAATCGGTAGGCGGCGCCGGCCGAGCCGCCGTCGGCCAGCTCGAGAGCGTCGGCGTACTCGAGGGTAGGAGTCCGGACCTCCCGGAACCCGGCCCCCTCGAAGGTGCCGATCAGGGCAGCCTCGATGGCGCGGAGTTCGCGCATCTCGTCCGGGAGCACGTCCCGGGTGCCTGGGGGAATCGGACGGATCAAGTTCCCCCTACTCGTCTACGCGCTCGATGTGGGCCCCGAGGGACTGCAAGCGGGCGTCGATGTTCTCGTAGCCGCGGTCGATCTGGCGGATGTTCCCGATCTCGGAGGTGCCCTCGGCGGCGAGGGCCGCGATCAGCATCGCCATGCCGGCGCGGATGTCGGGGCTGTCGACCCTTTCGCCGTGCAGGCGGGTCGGGCCGCTCACGATGGCCCGGTGCGGATCGCAGAGCGTGATCCTCGCCCCCATCGCCACCAGCTTGTCGACGAAGAAGAGACGATTCTCGAACATCTTCTCGAAGATCAGGATCTCGCCCTCGGCCTGCGTCGCGAGCGCGAGGGCGATCGAGGTCAGGTCGGCCGGGAAGGCGGGCCAGGGGCCGTCCTCGATCTTGGGGATCGCCCCGCCCACGTCGGGCTGGACCCTGAGGTTCTGGGACGGGGGCACGATCACGTCCGTCCCCTCGACCACCGACTGGAACCCGAGCCGACGGAACTGGCGGCGGATCATGACCAGGTCGAACGGCTCGATCTCACGGATGCGGAGCTCCCCGCCGGTGGCGGCGGCCAGCGCCATGAAGCTTGCGATCTCGATGTGGTCCGGGGTGACCTTGTGATCGGCACCGCCGAGCTTCTCCTGGCCCTTCACGATCATCACGTTCGAGCCGATCCCCTCGATCGGCGCGCCCATCTTCACGAGGAGGCGGGCCAGGTCCTGGACGTGCGGCTCCGAGGCCGCGTTCAGGATGGTGGTCTCGCCGGGGGTGAGCGCGGCGGCCATGAGGGCGTTCTCGGTGCCCATGACGGACGGCTCGTCCATGAAGATCTCCGCCGCACGCAGGCCGCCGGGCGGTGCGCTGAGCTCGATCCAGCGGTCCCCGCCCACCCGGGCCCCGAGCTCTCGGAACGCGTCGAGGTGGGCGTCCAGGCGCCGGCGCCCGATGAAGTCGCCCCCGGGCGGCGGCATGCTGACGTTGCCGAAACGGGCGAGGAGCGGGCCGGCGAGCAGGAACGAGGCTCGGATCGCCGCGGCGAGATCCTCGTCGAGGGTGGTTCCATCCACGTCCTTGGCGCACAGTCGGACGGTGTTGTCCTCGACCCACTCGACCGTCACGCCGAGGGCGGCGAGCAGGTCGATCTGCGCCTCGGTGTCGCGGATGCGGGGCACGTTCGCAATCGTCACTACCTCCTCGGTGAGGAGGCAGGCGGCCAGGATCGGCAGCGCGGCATTCTTGTTGCCTGCGGCCGTGATCTCGCCGGAGAGCGGCACTCCGCCCTGAATTACGAACTTCTGCATCTAATTTGACCCCGAGGTTGACTGTGTGGGTGGACTGGACGGGGGCATTGCAGCCCGACCGAAAGCCGGACTAGGGTAACACCGGTCATGGCACGAGCTTCCAGAGGCAGCGGGAGGGGCGGCGGCGACCGGATAAGGCGTCCGTTGAAGATCCTGCTCGGGATCCTGGCGGTCCTCCTGATCCTCGTCCTGCTCAACGCTTTCGCGCTCGACAACGAGACCGGATCGGCCGAGTTGACCATCCCCGAGGCGCAGCTGGTCGAGACGACCTCCGGGCAGCTCCAGGTCCTCGACACCGGCGGCCCGGCGACCGGCGGCGGGCTTCCGGTCGTCCTGGTCCATGGTTCCGCCGGAGCGATCAACTGGTGGGACGAGCTGGTTCCCCTCCTCGAACGGGACCGACGCGTGATCGCGGTCGACATGCTCGGGTACGGGGGCTCGAACAAGCCGGACTCCGATTATTCGATCGAAACCCAGGCGAACCTGATCGCCCAGGTGATGGCGAAGCTCGACGTCTCCCGGGCGGTGATCGTCGGCCACTCGCTCGGCGGCAAGGTCGTGACGTCGCTGGCCGAGCAGTCGCCGGACCTCGTCGCGGGGATCGCGGTGATCGACACCGCACCCGACAACTCGTTCGGGGGACTAACCGGGGGTGCGCGGGCGACGAAGGTGCCGTTGGTGGGTCAGGCCCTCTGGCGGATCGCACCCGACTTCATGGTCCGCCGCAACGTGGCCCAGGGCTTCGCCCCCGGCTTCGACGTGCCCCAGAAGTACGTCGACGACGTCCGGGCCATGACCTATCCGGCCTACAAGGAATCGGCGGCCCGCAGCGATGACTACACGGGCGAGAAGGGCCTGGTCGAGCGTCTGACCGAGATCGCCAAACCTCTCCTGGTCATCTTCGGCGAGCGGGACCAGATCTACGACGCCCGCGAGGCCCTCAGCACGTACGCGGCGATCCCCGGCGTCCAGACCCTGTTGATCCCCGGGTCGGGCCACTCGCCCCAGGTCGAGGCCCCGGAGAAGACGGCGGACGCGATCACGAGCTTCGCCAACGGAATCGAAGCCAGGGAGAGGGCAGCCGCAAGAGCCGAGGCCGAGGCGAAGGCGAAGGAGAGAACCAAGGCGAGGGCGAGGGCCAAGGCGAGGGCGAGGGCCAAGGCGAGGGCAAGAGCGAGGGCCAAGGCAAAGACCAGAGCCAAGGCCAGAGCCCAAGCCAGGGCAAAGGCCAAGAACAAGGCCAGGACCTAGGCCGGGCCGGGACAGGGCGGGACAGGCCTAGGCCCGACCTAGGTCAGATCAAACCTAGGCCCGGCCTAGGCCCGACCAAGACCTAGGCCAAACCAAGACCAACACCGGAAACCAGGCGAAACCAGGGCCATCCAAGACCAGGCCAGACCAGACGTTTAGGCACAGGCCGGAACCACCAAGACCCGCCGGGACCCAAGGGTGGCTGCACTAATGACGTCTATGTCGCTTAAACCGCAGCCACCTCGGAGCCACCCGCACACCCAATCCCGTCCAGACCCAACGGTGGCTGCACTATTGACCTCCATACCGCAGAAACCGCAGCCACCTCGGAACCACCCGCACACCCAATGCCATCCAAACCCAACGGTGGCTGCACTAATGACGTGTATGTCGCTTAAACCGCAGCCACCCAGGTCAAAGCGGCCCATCAGTACGCTGGCCAAGGTCGAGCCGCGGCCCTCCCCTCGTCAGTGGTGATCGTCTTGACGGGGAACGTCCCGCGACCCACACCGCGTCACCGGCTGCCGTTGGCGGACTCCATGCGAGTTCGTCGCCTGGCGAGATCGAGATGCGCGATCACCTTTTCGATGGTTCTGCCGGGTTCGCGCTTGAGCATCGACCATGTGAGGCGGAGCACGACGTAGCCCTTCATCTGAAGATCAGAGTCACGTTCTCGGTCTCTCTCGAATCCGAGCGCGGTACCGTGGTCCTTGCGCCCATCGGTCTCCACGATCAATCGCTCCTCGGGCCAGAAGAAATCGACCTCGTAACCCTCGACGGTGGCGTTCACGATCGGGGGGCGCACGTTGCCATCTCGACAAACCCGCAGAAACAGACCTTCCATCTCATTGCGAGTCGATCCGGCCGTTGGATCCCATTCCTCGAGGACCTCAAGGAGCCTTCCGACCCCTTTCTTGCCGATCGACCTCCGGGCGCATTCCCTTAACCGATCCAGCTTGAGCAGGCCTTGCCGATTGGCTTCGTGCAGCAGCTTCTTCAGACTGGCCCGCGATGTCGATCCACAGATGTCGACGAACGTACGTGCCACGGTCGTGACCGGAAGCCCATCAACTTCCGTCCGATCCGACGCAGGCAGGTTGCGGGTCCTGTGGACCACGAGGATCGGAAGGGACCGGTGCCGCTTGAACGCGGCCTGACCCATCGCGGCTCCGGCCCGCTTCCGACGTCCGGTCGTGGTCGCGCGCACCACCTCGGTCGGTCCGGATCGGTCGACGATTCCCCATGCATGGGCGGCACTCATGTGCGAGAGGACGCTCCCCTCTCCGGCCGCCAACACCGACGACCACCAAACTGATCTACGTTCGACGCGATCGGTGAGCGAGAAGGTCCCGCGATACAGGCGCCGAAGGCGACCGTCCTTCACCCACCCAATCATCGTGGAGTCGCTAACCCCGATCGCCCTCAGCTGCACCCGTGAGATGGCTCCTTCCTGGGAACCACTTATGGCAAGAATGTCGTTCCAGACGGATCGCGATTTGGCCACGGTCGGAATGTGGCGGCAGATGGTTCACGAAACAAGACCAACCGGCAACTATTCGTAGACGAATAATTGACCAACCTCGTCCGAACAGAGCCACGCAGTCAGGTGGCTGCAGTATTGGCGTCTATGCCGCTGAAATCGCAGCCACCTCGGAGCCGACCGCGCCCCCACTCTTTCCCGGCCTGAGGTGGCTGCAGTATTGGTGTGTATGCCGCTGAAATCGCAGCCACCTCGGAGCCGACCGCACACCCAATGCCGTCCAGACCCAAGGCGGCTGCACAATTGACCTCTATACCGCAGAAACCGCAGCCACCCGTGGTTTTGAAACCGGGTACCGACTTGAAACCGGGTACCGTTGAAACCGGGTACCGTTGAAACCGGGTACCGACTTGAAACCCGGGTACCGCGTAGAACCCGTACCCGCCGGAATTCGTATTGCTGGAACCCCGGTACCGGCTTGAAGGTTTCGGCTCGAAAGGTGGTCCGCCGGGTTGGCCTCCCTCAGCGGGCGAAATGACCGCCGGACCTTGCCCAGGCGAGGAGTTCTTCCTTGTCGTTGAAGCTGTCGGCGATCCTGTGCTCGCCGCGGTGGTGGACCAGGTACAGGGCGTTCTCGCCGAGTTCCTCGCCCGTCGAGGTGCTCGTTGGCGGGGCGCCCTCCGGGACTTCCACCCCCTTCCAGATGTGCCACTGGTCCTTCTGCATCAGGAACGGGACGATGTGCTCCAGCCGGCAGAACGCGGTGCCGAGGCTCTTGTCGGGCCAGAGCACCCGGTAGCCCTGGTCCTCGTCGAGCTCGACGCCACACCAGTCACAGCGATTCCCCTGCGGTTTGCTCACGTGCGCACCGTATCGCCGTGGTCGCCCCACCGCTGGAACACCAGGCTCGCCAGGGCGATCAGGACGCCGCTCACGAATATGAGGGTGCCCATCACGAAGACCTGCGGCGGAATTCCGACCTTGACCGCTCCCGCCACCCACAAGGGGAACGTGAGGGTCTGGCCGGCCACGAAGCTGGTGATGATGTAGTCGTCGATCGAAAGCGCGAAGGAGAGCAGGAAGGCGGAAAAGATCCCCGGCAGGATCAGGGGCATCGTCACCTTCCAGAAGGCGACCCACGGGGGCGCGCCGAGGTCGGCGGCGGCCTCCTCGAGCGACTCGTCGAGGCCGCTGACCCGGGCCTGGACCACGATGATCACGATCGCCACGTTGAAAGCGACGTGGGCGATCAAAATCGTGAGGATCCCCCTGGGGATCGACAGCGCGATGAAGAAGCCGAGCAGCGAAGCGCCGACCACGACGGTCGGGGCGGTCAGGTTTGTCACGACGACCAGGTCGATCGCGCCCCTCCCGCGGAACTTCCGTCGAGCGAGCGCCAGCGCCGCCGGCGTGCCGAGTGCCGTCGCGATGATGGAGCTGATCACCGCGACCTCGAGCGAATGCCAGAGCGCCTGGGTCAGGTCCTGTACCTGGAAGAGCTTGGAGTACCACTCCGTCGTGAAGCCGTGCCAGGCGAAGGTGAGACGCTGGTTCGGCGCCTTGTTGAACGTGTAAACGATCATCACCGCGATGGGCACGAGCGTGTAGGCCATGACCGCGAAGACGTAGCTCGGGAGCACGAACCTCGTCCACGGCCTGGACCTCACGGGGCGCGCGCTGTCCGAAGGGGTTCTCCGGCCAGCCATCAGCTGTACTCCTGGATCGTCCGGGTGCCGAACACCCGCGCGTAAACGAACACGCAGACCAGCAGGGCCAGCATGAGCATCATCGAGAGTGCGGACGCGACCGGGTAGTCCCCGTTCTGCACGTATTGGGTCTGGATGATGTTGCCGATCATCGTGGTGCTCGGCCCGCCGAGGATCTGAGCGCTCAGATAGTCGCCGACGTTGGTGATCCCGACCAGCAGGATACCCGCGTACACGCCGGGGGCCGAGAGCGGCAGGATCACCCGGCGGAACTGCTGGTAGCCGGACGCGTAGAGGTCTCCGGCCGCCTCGACCAGGTCACGGTCGATCTTCTCCAGGGCGACGTAGATCGGCAGGGCCATCCAGGGAAGCGCGTCATACGTGAGCCCGGTGATCACGGCGGTCGGGGTCGAGAGGATGTGCGCGTCGTCGCCCAGGATCCCGATGCTCTTCAGCGTCCCCAGCAAGATGCCCTCGTCGGAGAGGATGAACTGCCAGGTCAGGATTCGGATGATGAAGCTGACCAGGAACGGGAGCAGGAGCAGGAAGAGGAACAGGGACTTGCGGCGTCCTCCGTGGAACGCGATCCAGTAGGCGACCGGATACATCGCGACCAGGGCGAGCAGGGTCGAGATGCCGCCGTATAGGAACGATCGCCCGAGCTGGGGCGAGTACTGGTCCAGTACATCGGGAAAGATGGAGAAGTTCCAGGTGAGGGTGTATCCGTCGATCGGATTGCCGGTCATCAGGGAGATCGACACGATGGCGACCAGCGGCACGATGAAGAACAGGCCCAGCCACAACATCGCCGGCGCGGATTGCAGGTATGGCGTGATCCTGGACTTCATGACTGGATGATCGGGTCGAAGAGACCGACCCACTTCTCGTGGGTCTCGAGCGTCTCGGTCATGGGGTACTCCTTCAGCCGCGCGAGCTCCTCCTCGGACGGGAAGATCAGGGGGCTGTCGGCCACCACCGGGTCCTCGAGCTGGTTGGCGATGATCGGCTTCGCGGCCGGGACCGGGGATATGTAGTTGACCCAATCCTCGATGATCGCCTGGATCTCGGGGTCGTAGTAGAAGTTGATCCACTCCAGCGCGTCGACCGGGTTGGCCGCGTGGTAGGGGATCACCGAGTTGTCCCGCCACAACACGCCGCCCTCCCTCGGGATCACGAACTTGAGGTGGGGGTACCCGGAGTGGTTGGCCTGGAAGATGTCTCCGGAGTAGGCCTGGGTCACAGCAAGGTCGCCGTCCTGGAGCGCCTTGATGTAGCCGTTGTCGTAGTACTGCCTGACGATCCCCTGGTCGCGCTGCTTGGTCAGGAGGGCGGCCGACTTCTTCCAGTCGGCGTAGGTGGAGGTCTCCGGCTCGATCCCGAGGGCCAGCAGGCCGACCGTGCCGAGCTCGTCCGGATCGCTCAACATCCCGACCTTGCCCTTGTACTTCGGGTCGAAGAGGATCTCGAGCGAATCGACCGGCCCGTCGACCTGGCGTTCGTCGTACGCGATCGCGGTCGCTCCGGCCTGCCAGACCGCGCAGTAGGTGAGGTGGGGGTCGTAGCCGAGATCGGTCGCGACGGTGCCGGCGTACTTCTTGAAGTTCGGCAGCCGGGAGTGGTCGAGCGGGATCAGCCAGCGGTTCTGCATCAGCTGGGTGAGCTGCCAACCGTTCGACATCACGATCACGTCGTATCCGATCGACTGGCCGTTCTGGAGCACCGGGCTGATCTGGGAGAAGAACGCGGCGTTGTCCTGGATGACCGGGCTGTACTTGACGTCGATGCCGGTTTGCTTCGCGAACTTCTGTAGCGACGGATGCTTGCCGTTCTCCGTGTCGATGTAGAGCGGCCAGCTCGCGATGTTGAGCTCGTCGTGCCTCCTCTGCCGCTTCCACCAGTCCGACCAGTCGAACCCGGCTTCCCAGCCGGTGTCCTTGGTGCCGGGCAGTCCACAGGCCGCGATGAACTGGGCGAGCCCCAGGCCGGCGAGCGCGCCCGCCGCCCCCTTCACGACCTGCCGTCGCGAGAACCTCGGCTGGGTCATCCCCCTGATCCAGGCCGGATCGCTCCGAAGGTCCCTCGACTTCTCGCGCATGGGTGCCCAACATAGCGCCCCGTCCTCCCGGAACCGGTGATCGACGACGAGACCGGTCCCTCGGGTTGACCGGTCCGCTGCATGTATGCGAACATACGTTCGTATATGGTCGTTTGCGTCCTCCTACCCCTCTTGGCTCTCAGAGCTGCCCTGGAAAGGGACCAGAAACGACTCCTGGAGCCGATCGCGCTGGCGCCGCAGCACGACGGCCCCCAGGTCACCGGCGAGGTGTCCCCCGCCGCGCATCGCCTGGGCGTGAGACCGGGAATGGGGCTGGGCGAGGCGGTCGACATATGCCCGGAACTCGCCCTGATCACCCCCGACCCGGGGCGCGCCGCCGGGATCTGGGAGGCCGTGCTGATCCGTCTCGAATCGATCGGGGCCGCGGTCGAGTCCCAGCGCGACGGCGAGGCGTTCTTCGATGCCACGACCGTCGAGCGCCTCCACGGGGGCCTCGACGGGGTGCTCGACGCGGTCGGGCGGAAGCTCGGCCCCAACTTCCTCGTCGCGGCGGCCCCAACCCGGCTCGCCGCGCTCGCCCGGGCCGGCGACCGGCCGATCGGCGAAGAGGCCGAGGAGCGCCGGATCCTGCCGCCCGAGGAGCTGGCCGCCTTCCTCTCCACCCTCCCGATCGGCATCCTGCTGGGCCGGCTCGACTCCGAGCCCGAGACCCGCCGGATGCTCGAGGCGATGCGAAAGCTAGGGCTGAAGACCCTCGGCGACCTCGCCGCGCTGCCCGCCGACGCCGTCGCCGACCGGTTCGGCCCCCTCGGCCTCGCCGCCCGGGACCTCGCCGACGGGATCGAGGGCCCCCTCCGTCCCCGCGGGCCGAAGGAACGGGTCGAGGAGTGGCTGGAGCTACCCGAGGCCGCCAGCGGCATCCACCTCGAGGGAGGCCTGACCATCCTCTGCGACCGGCTCGCGGGAAGGCTCCGGGCCTCCGGGACCAGCGCCAGGGCCCTGGCCGTGGAGGCCCGCCTGCTCGGCGGTGGCAGCTGGACCCACCAAGCCTCCCCCCGTCGCCCCACGGCCTCGCCCGTGATCCTGCGCCTCCTGCTCATGCCGGCCCTGGAGCAGCTTCCGCGCCCGGCCGAGCGGCTGGGGCTGCGGCTGATCGAGAGCGGCCCCCAGGCGGCCGAGCAGCTCGAGGTCGTCCACCGGCCCGGCGAGACCCGCAGGCGACGGCTCAGCGAGGCCGCCAGCCAGGTCCGGGCGGCGGTCGGCGAGAGCGCCCTGATGAGGATCCTCGAGACGGAGCCCGAGTCCCGGCTGCCCGAGCGCCGCATGCTCCTCACCCCCTACTCGACGGAATGAGGCACGGATGAGGAGAGCCGCCATGGCCGCTTCCGGCTCCCGCCCGACCCGGCTCTACGAGCCCCGGCCGGTCGACGTCACCATCGACGCCGGCAACGCGCCGCTCCAGGTGAACGACATCGACGTGGTCCAGATCCGGGAGGAGTGGATCGTCGAGGACGGCTGGTGGACCTCGGCCCCGATCAGCCGCTGGTACTTCGAGGTGGTGTTGATCGACGGCCGCGACCTGACCGTCTTCCGCTCGTTCCCCTCCGGGCAGTGGTTCGCCCAGCGGGCCTGAGGCCGCGATGCCGCCCGGGACCGGCAACGCGGCGCGTGCAGCTCCCTACGTCGAGCTCCACTGCCACTCCTCGTTCTCCTTCCTCGACGGGGCCTCCTCCCCGCTGGAACTGGCCAGCCAGGCGGCCGAGCTGGGCTACTCCGCCCTCGCCCTGACCGACCACGACGGCGTCTGGGGATCGATGGAGTTCGCGGTCGCCTGCAAGGGCGCCGGGATCCGGCCGCTCACCGGCGCCGAGCTGACCGTCGAGGACGGCGGCCGCAGCTTCCATCTCACCCTGCTGGTCGAGAACGAGACCGGGTACGCCAACCTCTGCCGGCTGCTGACCGGCGCCCACGCCCGGACCAGGGACTCCCGGGACCGGCGCCAGACCGAGCCGCGCCTGCCCCTCG
>Ga0182741_1001815_pt1 | contig 26529 bp, 18 predicted proteins | sample eDN5th37CBELigOP_FD_128874 | JGI IMG/M metagenome (GOLD analysis project Ga0182741, IMG submission 128874) | Enriched Organic Plus compost microbial communities from Emeryville, California, USA - eDNA 5th pass 37_C BE-Lig OP (version 2) (version 2) ... | reverse complement strand
CTTCGTGGAAACCATGCTGACCGTCGTCGAAACCTGCCGCCAACGATCCATCAATGTCTTCGCCTTCGTCACCACCGCCATCAACGCCCACCTCGACCATCAACCTGCCCCATCACTCACCGGTGCGTGAACAGTTACAATCTTTGCCATGTGAACTCTACGTGGGCTGCTCATCCCACGGCCCGTCATGCTTGTGCTTCAACGCCAGATCACGAGCCTCCTCGCCTGAATAAATCTGTCGCACTTCCGCCTTCGTCGTCCGGTAATAAGTCGCTTTAGAAATGACCCGGTGTGCCTCTGGCAAAGTCATCTCGACCACGAAGCCTTCTCGTTCGCACCATGCGTGGTCGATGCGCCTGCCAAGCTCTTCGCTCCAAACCGATCCGTGAACGACGTTCCAGTCTTCTTCTGCTTCTCGCACCCAGGCCAACACCGCCGTGTAGCACAAGCCGGTCCAATCTCGTTCGTTGATGGGGAGGAACTCTTCATCGACCTCTTCCTCTTCACCCCTGCCGCACGCTTCCAGCATCATCTCCAACGACTCAGGATCAGCGAGACGGTGATCGCTCCCCGTCTCGACCAGGGTGTAAACAGGCAGACCGCTGTTGCGTAAAAGTTCCTCGGAGTCGGCAAAAGGAATCACATCGTCGGCTCGGCTGTGCAGGATGACCGAGTTCGGTTTGAGCTTCGTGGCTGTTCCCCAACGCTTCCATGCCGGGCAAAGCAGGACGAGCGGGGTGTCCCCGCTGTCAATGTTCATCGCCATAGCCCCGCCCCGGCTGGAGCCGACGATGACATTGGGCTGGTGTCGGTCGTACTCGGCTTGAGCGGTCTCGACGGCTTTGGCGAAATCGTCATCGTCCAGAGCCGGATTGATGACTTCGTGGCCGTGCTGGGCCAGGAAGGTAGGCTTGACGCCGCCAGGGACGGAATGCCAGCCGTGGAGGAAGAGGATTTTCATGGAATCGCCACTCTGCCTCGGTAGAACACCAACGCCTCCTCGTGCCGCCGCTTGCCTTCTTCCGTCAGCCGATAGGCTCGATCTCCTGGCGCATCCTCGCCGACGACGAAGCCGAGGGCTTCGAGCCGCTTCATCGACTGGTAGAACGATGATGCGCTCTCACCCTCGCCGAAGGCCCGCAGACCGACCCTGATCTCCAGGCCGGGCCGGATGCCATGCCGCCCGATCATGTCCAAGATCAGGAATTGCAGGTGGGTGGTCGTGGGCAGTTTGTTCATGGCAGCTTTGTTGTTATGAGAGAGCGGACGATGACAGATCGGCCACGGCCTTGATGCTGCCCAACACAGCCGCCACGGTCGGAGCAACTTCCTTGATCCGCTGGAAGTATCGCTTCACGAGACCCGGCTCCTTCTCCGACTTCTCCAACTCGCTCGTCAGCTTGCCGAGGTTGTCGGCTACGTCATGTTTGTCGGCGAGTGGAAGGTCCGTCGTCTCCAGCACCCGCCTCGCCTCCAGCAGACCACGCTTCATGTCCGCATCGAGGCTCTGCGACATGTCGATGTGGCTCTTGTACACGGCAATGTCTCTGGCGTTGACGGTCCCTGAGCCGACAACGCCGCCGATGTTGTCACCTTGCACGACGTTCTTCTGCATTACGACATCTCCTAAATGGAAAGTGTGGCTGCCGGGAGGCAGGTGGCCCAAAGCCGCAAACACTGCCTCTTTCAGCGCCTCGTCACTCAGGGGAGCGTCCTTGCTCGGCAAGGACTCCTTGTAGTGCTGGAGGACTTCGGGATGATCCAAGGAGAACTCGAACAAGAACTCCTTGCTGCACGGATACCGCTCTTCGAGCGATTTCTTGGTGACTCGCCGCTTGCCGTTCTTGAGAACCTGAACCAGGGACGAGTTCGAGTCGAGATTCTCCTGCTGGAGGTACTCCAGCACGAACTTGCTGTAATACTCCTGGTGGTCGGGGGCCACTTTGTACCGGACGGCCAGCTTCGGGATCAGAATGACCGGTTTACCGTCGTAGATCGGCAGATGGGCATACTCGTTTCTCCAGCCAGCGGCCTCTGGGCACCAGAACGGCCCCGACTGAACCCTACGGCACGGCAGCTTGTACTGGCGGCACTGGAACTCGGTGAACCGGACGAGCTTCTGCCGGATGATGTTGATTGTGATGTCCGAAACTTTGTCGTGGCCGATGCCGGGGATCATCAACTCGCAGTCGCTCAGGTCTCGCAGAATCCCTGATTTCACCGCCTTGCTTTGACGCAGTTTCTCGTACAGGTCCATCGCCTGCTCGCCGCCAACTCCCCGGCCCCTCGGACGTCCTCTGGAAAGACCGAGATGCGTCGTGTTCGGCTCGTGCAAGTTGCTCAGGAGAAAGCGGGCACGGGTGTGGTCGTCGGATTTGATGCTGTCGATGACGTTCTGGAAGAAATCGACGACGAGGTTGTTGCACTCGATGGACCAAAGGTCCATGCCGATCTTGAAGGCGTAAGGATCGACGTAAAGGGGGATGTCCGTCGTCAGGCAGATGTCAACGAAATGCAGGTTCTCTTGAGGCAGGTTGAGTCCGAAGTGTTCCGAGAAGAAAACTGCGTTCTCTGTGGCGACAATTCCCATCGGCGATTCGATCCTCAGTGGACATGAAGCTCGCCCGGCCAGCCGGACTGGACCTGCGAAGCGAGCGTTCGTTGCAAATCAAAACAGCGTCCCCTGGCCGGTGATCTCGTCCTGGCTGAGGATGATCCGCTTGTTTTCGTCGATCTTGTAGATCAAGCCCAGACGCTTCAGCCGTGTCGTCAGGTTGGAGATGTTGACCTGAACCTCGTCTCGGAGCCGGTATAGGTCTTTCCAGCTTGCGAGGTCGTACCGGCTGACGGCTTCCCTCATCAACCATTCCGGCATCAGCAGCGCCGACTGGTAGCGGTCCACGGCGCTCTTCTGCTCTGGAGTGTCCTGGCCTGCGGTCAGTTGCTTGTAGAGCCGGTAGGCCCGTTCGTCCTGGTGAGCCTTCGCCAAGAGTACCTCGACCAGCCGATCCGTCTTGCTGGCGTGGCGATGTACAATCGGTTCTTCGGCCTCGCCGAACAGCGACGGCTGGTTGAGCTTGGCTCGGTCGATGTCCACGTCCCAATGGCCTGCTTCGTGGCCGATGGTGCTGCGCTCCAGCCCCGGTTTTTCCTCGAACAGCGACAGGTGCTTCTCATTCAGCAGGATCAGGCGGCTCTTGGCGTCCAGTCCGCCGAGGATCAACTCGCCCGGCTGCTCGTCGATCTCATCCCAATCGAAACTCAATCCCAAGACTTGCTCGACGATGTTCTCCACGGGGACCGGAAACCGCACCTGCTTGCCGGTCTTCTGCTCGTACTGGCGAATGCGTTCGGCGGTGATCTGCTCGATGGACTCGTTCGGCAGGTACTTGAGCTTGCTCATTTGTCCTCCTCGATCTCGCCCAGGAGCCGGTCAAGCTGTTCGTCATCGAGCTTGGCGATTTTGCGGAAGGCGTCGGGCCGCTCCAGCACTCGCTGCTTGATGTCTTCAGGGATTTTCTTGGCGAGCAGGAGCAACTCGTCTTCGTCGGCGTCCAGTATCTTCGCCAGCTTGCGGATCAAGTCTTCGCTGGGGTACTCGCCGAAATCGAGCTTGTGGTTCTCGATCTTGCTGATGTAGGTGAAGTTGACCTTGGCCTTCTTCGCCACGTCACGCAGCGTCAGGTTCTTGGCCTTTCGCAGTTCCCGAATCCGCTCGCCGAAGGTCATCAAGCTGAATCCCTTGCTTCTTGCCCGGCATCATTTTAGGATGTTTGTAGTTTACTGTCAACAAGACCAGTTGCAAGAGGCTGGGGGCCGGGATGTCCAAGAAGCTGATCTACGTCATGCCACGAGTACGAGTAGCTCCCCGGCTATACGGTGAAACCGAACTTGTCCTTGGCAGAGCGACCTTTCTACCCGACGAGGACGCTACCTGGGCGGACCGCATTCAGAAGCCCAGGCCGTCATGCCTCGATACCTTTCGGCAGTTCCCCTACGACGACAACGCCACGGACCTACCGGTATCCAGGGGAACGATTCTGATTGCTGATGACGAATCCTGGTTGCGTGAGAACGTCTCCTACGTCGTGGCTGTTGCCTATGTCCTGGGTGTCCAGGAAAACTTCTGGCAGCCTCCCTCCGAGGCATTCCAATACTACGACATCGCCGTTGGCGATACCCCTCAAGACTTGGTGCAATTTCACACCAAGACGAGCAGCCTGATCGAAGATGCGAGTGCCTTCAAGCTGCTTCCCCCATTGGAGCTTCGTGGCCCCAGAGACCAATTCTGCATTGACCCACGGAGCGACGTGTTTGCTGAACTGAGCAAGCGACTCGGAAAGGCGGAACCCGACCGGCTGATCGTGAGTTGTTTTCACCTGTTCCGCACGCAGTACGCCAATGCTTTCCTTGCCCCGGCCCGTCAAGACTTCGCCGCCTACTGTGCGTGCCTTGAAGCGGCATTCGACACCCCCAAGAGCCAGGATGGTGGCAAAACGCTGGCCGAGTGCGTCGAGAAGTTCTACATGGGTTACGAGGAACTGAGGGAGTTTATTCGAGGGCTGTACGAGGAACGGTCCATTTTCAACCACGGCGTTTCGGAGGCGGCACTTGACCCGCACCGTGTCACATTGCTTCAAGCCTTCCGTCAGACCCCTTATCGCTGGGACTTGCTCCGTCACGTCTGCATCGATGTGATCCATGAGAAAGCTAGAGAAGCAGCCGGGAACCCCCGAGGCGACATCGGCACCTTCTTCAGCAAGACCTTCAAGATGATCGAGACTTGCTTCTCCTCCAAAGAGGCATGGGAGAGGCTCTGCGGTGAGCTTACCAAGAAGGGGTCGGTGAAGGCCCTGCTGAAGCTCCACCAAAGCGGCACCGACACGGAGCAAGACGATGCAAAGCTCTCGGAGTTCATCGGCCTATGCTGCCGGCTCCTGCTCGTTCACGAGTGGTCCAAGAAGGACGTGAACACCGAGGCGAACAAGGCTTGCTCATCCTTGCAGTGTCTCGCCGAGATCATCCATGCTACGAGCGGCGATGAAGCTGTGAATGAGGCCGCAGAGGAACTTCATGCAGCGGCAAAGGCTCGTGACCGAGAGAGGCTTGGCAGGTGGGCAGCCAATCACGCTTCATGGACGATGCTGAGTGGCTACGAGAATTTGTGCGAAGCGGCCCAAGCGGTATCTGCCCACGTTGCACAACTGTTCGACTTTTGCTGACCAGACGTGGATTGCTGAGGATCGCATCGATGAGTCGCCCTGCAAACCTTTTCAAGAAATGGAGCCGCTGGCTGGACTGCATCGAGAATGACCAACTTCGAGACCTGCTCATCAACAGGCACGTCTTCCATCAGCTTCGAGAATGCACGACGCCCTATGTCGGCACGCACCAAGGTGCCGAGCTATCCGAGTGGATGGTCCAGAACTACATCGCCTTCGCTGCGACGGCCATCAGGCGGATGATCGAACCGCCTCGAAAGTAACCCAAACCAAATTGGCGGTCGATCTCGCTTGTAATCCTGCTTGCAGAGATGGCTGCCAACGACATCGTGCTGACTCGACAGCGGTACAAGGGCCTTTACAAGAACTCCGTCGCCCTGCGGTTCGCTGATCGGGATTTCAACAAGATTGCTCGGAGCGAGAAGGCCAGCCATGTGACAGCAGTCCGCATTCGCCGAAACGTCAGGAAGATCGAAGCTGCCTGCGCCCCGGTCGAAAGGCTTGTGAACAAGGTCGTGGCGCACACCGAGGAGGACCGGCGAAAGGTCGGCAGGATCAAGTACGGCCAGATCGACCGAGCGGTTGACTTGCTCGAAAGCACGTTCCAGCGCTACTCGCTGCTGGTAAACGGTTCGGTGTGCAATCCGCTGTTGCCTCTCGATGACATCGATGTTCGTGCGGACCTGAAGAAAATCTGGTTGTGAAGGTGCGAGCCGAGCCTTTTCGCTCGGCATTCGATTCCGCAGCCGTGCCGTCGAACCGCACGCCAGCCGATCTTGCCGGTCCCTCCGGTTTTGCGGGCGGCGGTCGGAGCGGGCGGGGCGGAATTTTTTCCGGCATGGCTGGACCTGGCTGGCTTTCCGGCTCTGTTCGCTATACATTATCCCTCGCCTCCAGTGTTACGGCTTTTAGGCGACATTCATGCCGACAGTCGGTGAGCGGATCAAGAAGTGTCGGATCGAGCTTGGCTGGACTCAGGAGTTCCTTTCGCAGAAGGCGGGAATATCCAAGGGGTTTTTGTCCGACCTCGAAAACGACAAGCGAAGCATTGGTGCCGAGACGCTTCTCGATCTGGGCCGGGCGCTGGGAGTGTCGCTCGACTTCCTGATGGTCGGCGAGGAGAGTGGCGAGCTAACCGTGTCGAGCGAGATTCCGCCGTCGCTGGCGCAGTTCGCTGCCGAGGAGGGCCTGTCGGTGCGGGATACACTGACGCTGCTGCGAATGCAGGAGCAGATCGTGGCCGCTCGGAAAGGTAGAGCCGGACGAAAGCTGAACGGCGTGGACTGGAAGGATTTTTATTCGGCGGTGAAGAAGTTTCTGTAGCGAACGGAAATGACCGAAGGTGTCACGAGGATCGGTACGGTGGCATGGGAGATTTGCCTAGCGACCGAATGATCTGGACGCTCGAATCGTGGGGGAGACGATGCCAAGCCAGGGCCAACTCGACAAGCTGAATGATGGAATCGACGTGGCTCGTCGATCATTCCATCGGCTCGTCCTGTTGGTCGGGCCACCCGGTTCTGGCAAAACGGCCTCGCTCCAGCGGCTTGCCGAGACGAACAACGCTCCGCTGCTCAATATCAACCTCGAACTTAGCCAGCGAATGCTCGAAGTGCCCAAGAGCAGGCGACCCCGGCAGGCCGACCGCATCTTCAAGGACGTGGTGTCGGCGCACGGCGGCGAACTTCTCGTCCTCGACAACCTGGAAATCCTATTTGATCCGGCCTTGCAACTTGATCCGCTACGGCTGCTTCAGTCCGTCAGCCGCAATCAGACCGTCGTCGCCTCGTGGAGCGGTGCGCTGATTGACGGCCTGCTGACTTACGCCGAGCCGGATCATCCCGAACACAGAGCTTACCGGAACGTGGATGTCGTCACGATTCCGATTGGTCACGAGGCAGCGACAAACCACTGATGGCGAGTGCCCCATGAAGTACAGCGAACTGATCGACTTTGAACCCATCGAGTCCATCATCCAGTTGCGTGAGGCCGACTCGCACGACAAGGCCCGCAATCTGGTCGAGACCTTCGTCATCTCCGACCGCATGGCCGAGCAGTTGACGGAACTGGTCATTCCGAACCTTCAGTTCGACACGCCCGCCGACAACAAAGGCATTCTGATCGTCGGCAACTACGGCACGGGCAAATCGCACTTGATGTCCTACATCTCGGCACTGGCCGAACACGAGGACTTGGCGCAAGCCTCTCGCAACAAGAATGTCGTCAAATCGGCGAAGGCGATTACCGGCAGGTTCAAGGTCGTCCGCACCGAGATCGGGGCCACGACAATGAGCCTGCGAGACATCATCTGCGGCGAACTGGAGGACCATCTCAGCGATCTGGGAGTGAAGTTCTCGTTCCCGCCCGCCGAGAAGGTGCGGAACAACAAGGACGGCCTTGAGCAGATGATGGGGAAGTTCCATGAGAAGTACCCCAACCACGGCCTGCTGATGTTCGTGGACGAGCTTCTCGATTACCTGCGCACCCGAAACGATCAGGAGGTTATTCTCGACCTGAACTTCCTGCGTGAGGTCGGCGAGGTTTGCAGTCACCTGCGGTTCCGTTTTTTGGCCGGTCTGCAAGAGGCGCTCTTCGACAATCCACGGTTTCAGTTCGTCGCCGACAGCGTGAACCGGGTGAAGGACCGGTTCCGGCAACTGCGGATCATCAAAGAGGACGTGGCCTACGTCGTCTCCGAGCGGCTTTTGACCAAGAACGACAAGCAGAAGGCGTGGATTCGGGAACACCTGCAACAGTTCACGCCGCTGTACGACACGATGGCCGAGCGCCTGGAAGAGTTTGTCCGGCTGTTCCCGATCCATCCGGCCTACATTGAGCGGTTCGAGTTGATCTCGATTGCCGAGAAGCGGGAAATTCTCAAGACGCTCAGTGCCGAGATGCGGCGGCTGCTCAACAAGGACGTGCCGAGCGACGAGCCGGGGCTGGTCAGCTACGACTCGTACTGGAGTCAGTTGCGTGAGAACGTGGCGATCCGCTCGCTGGCCGACGTGCGGGAAGTGATCGACAAGAGCAACGTGCTGGAGAACCGCATCAAGAGCGCCTTCACCCGCAAAGCGTACACGCCGATGGCGCTCCGCATCTGCCACGGGCTTTCGGTCCATCGTCTGACGACGGACGACATCCACGCCACAATCGGCCCTACGCCGAGCGAGCTTCGGGACGATCTGTGTCTGTTCCACTCGATGCTTCCCGAGAAGAACAGCGACTTCCTACGCACGACCGTCGAGACCTGCCTGAACGAAATCGTCAAGACGATGAGCGGGCAGTTTATCACGCACAGCAAGGAAAACGACCAGTATTACCTGGACCTGAAAAAGGACATCGACTACGACACCGAGGTCGAGAAGCGGTCGGAAAGCCTGTCCCCCGGCGAACTCGACCGCTATTACTTCGATGCGCTCAAGCGGGTCATGGACTGCGCCGACCAGACCTACGTCACCGGCTACCGCATCTGGGAGCATGAGGTCGAGTGGCGGGAACACAAGGTCACTCGGCGAGGCTATCTGTTCTTCGGCGCACCGAACGAGCGGTCCACCGCCCAGCCGCCTCGTGATTTCTACGTCTACTTCGTCCAGCCTTTCCAGCCGCCGAAGTACAAAGACGAGAAGTTGGCCGATGAAATCTTCCTCTTCCTGAAACACCCCGACGATGAGTTCGACCGGGCGCTGCGGCTGTACGCTGGCGCACGAGCGATGGCTTCGCAGGCCGGAAGCGCCACCAGGAAGAACTACGAGGACAAGGCCGACCAGCACTTGAAGACGCTGACAGGCTGGCTGCGGCAGCACATGCTCAGCGCCTTCGATGTCGCTCACCAGGGCGTCTCCAAGAAGATGGTCGAGTTCCTCAAGGGCCAGAAGACCGGCAACATGACCGTGCGAGAACTGGTCAACCTCGTCGGCTCGGTGGCCCTGGCTCCGTGCTTCGAGGAGCGTTACCCCGAATATCCGACGTTCTCCGTCACGCTGACGACATCGAACATGGAAGACTCGGTGGCCGAGGCGATCCGGTTCTTGTCGGGCGGTCTCAGGACGAATCTGGCGACGGCGGTCCTCGACGGCCTGGAATTGCTCGACAACGACAAAATCCGACCGCACGAGTCCCGCTACGCTAAGGCCATCGTCAAGAAACTCGAAGCCAAGCCGCAGGGACAGGTTCTCAACCGGAACGAAATCCTCGAAGAGAAGTATTCCGGCGTGGAGTTCGAGACGGACTACAAGCTGGAGCCAGAACTGCTCGTGGTCGTCCTGTTGTCTCTGGTCCACAGCGGCGACATTACCGTGAGTCTGGTCGGCAAGAAGCGGATCGACGCCGCCAGCCTCTCCGAATCCGGCAAGACGCCGGTGAGCGAGTTCTGCAAGTTCCGCCACGTCGAGCGACCCAAGGACATTCCGCTCTCGGCTCTGGTAGCCTTGTTCGAGTTGGTCGGACTCTCGGAGGGGCTGATTCGCAACCCCGATACTCGTGAGGAGGCGATCAAGCAGCTACACGACAAGACGGGCGGCATCGTAAAGCGGGTCGTCGTCGCCAAGCAGCACGCACAGTCCGGCCTACCTTGCTGGGGTCATGAACTGATCCCCGTCGAGAAGCGAGAGGAATACCGGAAGCGTCTGGACGACTTCCAGGGCTTTCTGGAGAAGCTCCAGGCGTTCAACACGCCGGGTAAGCTGAAGAACTTCTCGGCCACGGTGGAGGAAGTCAAAGCCCACGCCGCCAGCCTGGACTTGCTGAATGAACTCGAAGCCACCAACGGCCTCGTTGCCGAGGTCACGCCGCTGAGTTCGTACCTGACCACTGCCGAGGCGGTTCTACCTGCTGGCGATGGCTGGGTACAAAAGTCGGAGCAGGTCCGCAACGACTGGCGTCCGCAACTGCTCGATCCGACGAAGCGAAGCGATCCCGGCTTCCGCCAAAAGCTGCTCGGAGCAATGGAGCGGTGCAAGAAGGACTACCAGGACCATTACCTGGCGCTCCACAAGAAGACCCGGCTGGGCATCAACGAGGATGAAAAGAAACGCAACCTGCTCAAGGACAACCGCCTGGAGCGGCTCAAGAAGCTAACCGGCATTTCGCTGTTGCCGCACGCCAGCCTGACCGATCTGCAAAACCGGCTGGCGAACCTCAAGCCCTGCTACGCCTTGGTGAAGGACGACCTGGGGACCAACCCGATCTGTCCGCACTGCGGCTTCCGACCCACGGACGAGAAGAGCGGCCCATCAGGTTCGGCGGTGCTGGACGCCATCGACGATGAGATCGACAAGCTGCTCGATACCTGGACGCAGACGCTTCTGAACAACCTTGGCGATCCCACCGTGGAGCAGAGCGTCGAACTGCTCGACAGCAAGCAGAAGAAGGCGGTCCAGCAGTTCATCAAGGAGAAGGAACTGCCCGAGAAGATCAGCAACGAACTGGTTCAGGGCGTCCAGAATGCGCTGTCGGGACTGACGCCGATCACCATCAAGTCGTCCGATCTGCTCGGTTCGCTGAGCGACAGCAACGCTCCTTGCACCGTCGAGCAGTTCCGCAGCCGGTTTGAAGACTTTGTACAGAACATGTTGAGAGGCCAGGATGTAAGCAAGGTCCGCATCGTGATCGAAAAAGGTGACTGAGGCTCGAAAACGCCATGACAACGCACCTGTCCGCACGACTCGTTTGGCACGACCGGGCTTGGGATGGACGCATTTGCGACCGCCCAAGTGAGAATGCGTACTGCGTTGTCCAACAGCACATTCGGGAAGCGCTGGCCGATCCCAAGAAGCTGGAGCGAGAGGTCCACTCGGCGGGTCTGCCGCTGGCGGAACTCGACGGCTGGCAGCCGCCGTGTTCCCGTGATCCTATCGCCTTCTCGCCCATCGGCTACACGATCACGCACCACGATCCGCTCGACTTTCGGAAACTACCTTCCACCACGGAAGAGATTCCACCCTACTCGGTCTGTCCGTCGCCGTACCGGTGGATGCGTGAGGAGAATTTCCGGCAGCTTTGCGAGGACGAGCATCTCGACATCCGTGGGCCGGACGACCCCAAGAAACAGAACGGCTGGGTGTTCGAGCCGGATCGCCAACTGGCCCTGCTGACGAACTTCTGGGGCCGATTGGAGAAGGGTAGCTCGCTCGTCTTCTTTTATTGCAACAAGGGCAACCCGCTGGAGGAGAACCTCAACCGAGTCCTGGTCGGTGTGGGACGCATTTCCAACATTGGCAAACAGGAGTATTTCGGCACCAAGCCGCCGAAGTACAACGACAATTATCCGATCTGGTCCCGATGCATTACGCATGATTTCGAGAACCAGGGCGTCCGGCTGCCCTACCACGAGTACCTGCGGGACGGCCATGATCTATCCAACATCATCTGCCGCATTCCCGAAGGCACGATGCTCGATTTCTCCTACGTGGGTGAGCATGTCAGCGACGACACCGCTGTAGGCGCTCTGGAGCGGCTCCTGCAATCGGTGCAGGCGGTCAAGGACGAGAACAAAGTCCCCGGCGACTGGCAGCGACACATCGTCTGGCTCAATGATGTCCTCTCCGAGGTCTGGCGGAACCGTGGCCCCTTCCCCGGCGCTGGCAGCGTGCTGCAATTCCTCGGTGTCGAGGTCGGCACCGCCTTCCATCGGCAAGTCCTCATGCCTCGCATCAAGAAGGGGGAAAACGCCTGGGACTACCTGCTGGCGATCCTCGAAGGCAAACGCAAGTGCGAAGAGAAGGAATACGCCAAGCCATTGAAACAGGCGGCGGTGCGCTGGGCCGCATACAGTCCCTCCCGCCGCAAGCTGCTCTCGCTCCTGGTCCGGTTTGAACTTATGCCGAAGCAGGTGAAGCGGATCGCCGACGCCGAGGAGCGGGCCAACGCCGGGATCAGCGCCACCGACGATGACCTGATCGAAAACCCGTACCTGATCTCCGAGATGGACCAGGGCGGTGCCGACCTCGATGCGGTCTCGCTGGAAGTCATCGACCGGGGAATGCGGCCTGAAGGAGACGCCGCCATCTACCTGCCGAAGGAAGACGTGATTCCGCAGGATGACCCTCGCCGGGTGCGGGGCTGCGCTGTGGCTGTCCTCAAGGACGCCGCCACAAACGGCGACACGCTTCTGCCGTTCGGCGAAACACTGGAGCGAATCAAACGCCGCTTTCCTGATCGTCGGGCCTGTCGGCCCGACCGGGAACTGGTGATCGGCCAGCAGAGCTTCTACCAGCAGGTTCTCGATTTTCGCACCGACGCTGATCCGCCGACGATGGCTCTGCGGATTCTGGCTGAACTGGAGCGGAAGGTCGCTGACCGCATCAAGCGGCGACTCAAGCGCAAGAACAACCCGCCCAAGGCAGGTTGGTCCTGGGAAAAGCTGCTCAAGAAGGAGTTCGGCGAAGGCAAAGGCTCCAAGCTGCCGCCCGAGGTCGAGGAGCGTGCCCGAGCGGAGAAAGCCAAGGCGTTGAGCGTCCTCTACGAATCCCGTTTCAGCGTCCTCACCGGTCGGGCGGGGACCGGCAAGACCAGCGTCCTCAAGGTATTTCTCAAGGGCCTGGAGGAACTTGACGGCAAGAAGAACGTCTTGTTGCTCGCACCGACTGGCAAGGCCCGTGTGCGGCTGATGGAGCGGACCAAGCGAGACGACGCCTACACAATCCACCAGTTCTTGATGCGAAACAAGTGGATCAATCCCGAGAACTTCGCTCTCCGCTACCAGGGCGGCAACGAGAAAGGCGCACCGACCGTCATCATCGATGAAGCCTCGATGATTCCGATGGACCTGCTCGGCGTGCTGTTCCGTGCGCTCGACCTGAACCAAGTCTCTCGGCTGATCCTCGTCGGCGATCCGAACCAGTTGCCCCCCATCGGTCCCGGTCGTCCGTTCGTGGACATCGTTAGCTGGCTCAAGTCGGACGAGGAGACGGTTCAGAAGCTCTATCCGAAGACGTTTCAGCTTCCGGTTGAGGAGCGGCGGGCCTGCCTCGCACGGCTCACCGAGCGTGCCCGGCACGAGGACCACAACAGCCTGGCCCTGCAACTGGCCGATGGCTACCTCAGCGAAGACCCGACCCCCGGCGACGATGATCTGCTTTCACGAGCCGCCCGGCAGGATGTCGAAGGCGATCTCGAAGTCCACTTCTGGCGGGACCACCAGCAACTCGACACGCTGCTCTCGGCTCGCATGAAGCAGCTTCTCGACCTGACCGAAGGCAACGGAGCCTACAAGCCATTCAACGACAGCCTCGGCATCTCGAACGACAAGGACACGGAACACGACCCGTCCAAGGCGGAACACTGGCAGATTCTCAGCCCGGTGCGGAACCACGAGTTCGGCACGACGGAGATCAACCGCAGAATCCAGGCTCGCTACCGAGGCGGTATGCTGCATCACTCCCGGCGCAAGGGACCAAAGCCGTTCGGCGACCAGGAAATCGTCTGGACCGACAAGGTAATCCAGGTCTTCAACTGCCGCCGCAACGCATGGCCCCGAGGCGAAGGGCTGGATTATGTCGCCAACGGCGAGATCGGCTTGGTGACAAGCACCGGCAAGATGTACGACAACCTGGATGTCGTCTACTCCACCCAGCCCACGGTCTCGTACCGCTACTACCGCTCCGAAGTCGATGGCAGCCTGGAACTCGCCTACGCCCTGACTGTCCACAAGGCCCAGGGGAGCGATTTCGACTTCGTGTTCCTGATCCTCCCTCGCAGCGCCTCAACCCTCTCGAAGGAACTGCTCTACACCGGTCTGACTAGGTTCCGGCAGAAGATGGTCCTGCTGATCGAGCGGGACACGGACGTGCTGGAGCGGCTCCGCAGTGCGCAGGAGTCGGCCACGCTGCTGCGGAACACGAACCTGTTCCTGACGGCGGTGCGATCCGAGGTCGAAGGGAAGTATTACGCCAGCCACCTGATCCACCGCACGGCCAAGGATGTGCTGGTGCGGTCGAAGTCCGAGGTCATCGTGGCCGACACGCTGACCCGGCTGGGGATCAGCTACGAGTACGAGAAGAAGCTCCTGAACCAGGACGGCGATCCCGCCGACTACCGCCTTCCCGACTTCACGGTGAGCTACGAAGGGGACACGTTCTATTGGGAGCATCTGGGAATGCTCTCCGTCCCCTCGTATCGGGAGCAGTGGGACCGGAAGCGGGAATGGTACGAGAAGAACGGCTACCTGGACCGGCTGATTACCTCCGAGGATGGACCTGACGGCGGCATCAGTTCGCCCGAGATCGAACGTATTGCCCGCAAACGCATTCTTCTGGAAGACGACGAGTAACCGACATGGCGAAGAGCGACACGCAATTGTTCAGCAAAGAAACCGCCTCCCAGGGGCCGGTCGAGTGCCTCGGCATGACGTTCGAGAGCGACGAGGCTCGGCGTGCGTACTTCACGGAGAAGCTGCGTGAAAAGCTGAAAGACCCCGAGTTCCGCAAGATCGAAGGCTTTCCGATTGGCGAGGACGAGGACATCCTGGCGCTGTCGGACCCGCCGTATTACACGGCCTGTCCGAATCCGTTTCTTGGAGAGTTCGTGGGGCACTACGGCCACCTGTACAACGCTTCTTCCGACCGCTATTCAACTGATCCTTTTGCAGCAGACGTTAGCGAAGGCAGGAACGATGTAATCTACACTGCGCATACCTACCACACAAAGGTTCCCCCAAAGGCAATTGCGAAATACATTCTCCACTACACGTCACCAGGCGATGTCGTGCTTGATGGATTTTCTGGTGCAGGCATGACCGGTGTGGCGTGCCTCTTCTGTTCTGACAAGAACATTGCCAAGGAATGTGGCGGTGAAGCCGGTGTGCGACATCCAATCCTTTGCGACATCTCTCCCGCAGCCACGTTCATTACTTCGGTTTACCTTGAACCTCCAGACGCCGATACCTTTGACGTTGCCTCAGAGCAGCTTCTATCCGCCGCTGATGACGCCATTGGTGGCCTCTGGCTTACGGAAGATGAGAAGGGTCGCCAACATCGGGTCGAATTTCAGATTTGGGCAGAAGTATTTGTCTGCCCCCTTTGCCAAACGGAAGTCGAATCAGCAAGTGTCGTCGAGGCAGCCGTTGAAATTGGCACGGCCAAGGAGTTTCCATGCCCACATTGTGGCGGACTTGTTAGCAAGGCTCCTTCAAAAAACAGCAATGCATCACGCCTTCAGCGAACCCTAAAGACACGGTTCGACGAAGCACTGCGAGAACCACTGTCATATCTGCCGAGAGCGCCCTTGTTCTCACAAGTAAAATCAGGAAAGAAGCGAAGTCGATTAGTTACTACACCAAAAGAGCGGCAGCGATTGCTCTCCTTGAAGCACGAATCGCCATACTGGTTCCCAACCACAAAGCTCCTTGATGGCGAGCGTTTTCTTGTCAAAGACTGTTGTGCATCCTATGGCATTACGCATCTACACCATTTCTATCTGCCAAGGCAACTAAGGACTTACAGTTGCCTGTGGGCACTTGCTTCTGAAGCAGAAGATCGGTTGCTTCGTAACGCACTACTGTTCTTCATCCAGTCAAATGGACTGGGAATGACAGTGATGAATCGTTTCGGGCCAACTCACTTTTCACAGGTCAACAAATACTTTTCGGGCACACTCTACATCCCGTCCATGATTGCAGAGTCGTCCTATCGCTACACCTATGACAATAAGCGAAAGCGACTCATTCAAGCGTTTTCAATATTGCGGTCAATGTCCGGCAATGGTCATGCCGTCACAACGCAAAGCTCTACTTCACTGTCTCAGCTACCAGACAATTCGATTGATTACGTGTTTGTTGATCCTCCGTTTGGGAGAAATCTGCAATACTCCGAACTGAATCAGGTGTGGGAAGCATGGCTGCGACTTAGAACGAACCGTGGTCCCGAAGCCGTGATGGATAGCGCCCGGCAAAGAGAGCATGGCGAGTACACCAGCCTGATGCGTGACGCATTTCGAGAAATGTACCGGACGTTGAAGCCTGGGCGGTGGATAACAGTTGTCTTTCATAATTCTTCCAACGCCGTATGGTTGGCGATTCAGGAAGCACTAATGGGTGGCGGCTTCGTGGTTGCCGATGTGCGAACGCTTAACAAGCAACGAGAGACCTATAAACAGTCCCGACAAGGGCTTGTGAAGCAAGACCTCGTGATTTCCGCCTATAAGCCAGTCGATGCAATCGAGTCAAAGGTTAGGATCGAGGCGGGAGCCAGCGAAAGTGCATGGACGTTCGTGAGCGGACATCTTCGGCAGCTTCCAGTGTTTGTCGGGCGGGGCGGCGAATGCCAGATCATTGCTGAACGTCAGAGGCACCTGCTCTTTGATCGAATGATCGCCTTCTTCGTGCAACGGAATCTTTCAATCCCACTGTCGGCGGCTGAGTTTTTCGAGGGGTTGGCGGAACGGTTTCCTGAACGGGACGGGATGTACTTCTTGGCCGACCAAGTGCCTGAGTACGACCGGAAACGGCTCGCCGCCGAAAGCATTGAGCAATTACGGCTTTTCGTTTTTGACGAGGCATCTTCGATTCAGTGGCTGAAGCAGGAGTTGACTCGAAAGCCGCAGACGTTCCAAGAGATTCAGCCATCCTTTATGCGAGAGACTGGCGGATGGCAGCGACACGAGAAACAGTTAGAACTTTCTGAATTGCTGGAGCAGAATTTCCTCTGCTATGAGGGGAGTGGCGAGGTTCCCAGCCAGATTCACAGTTACCTCTCGTCCAACTTCCATGAGTTGCGAAACCTCGATAAGAACGACTCCAGGCTCATCGCAAAAGCCAAGAACCGATGGTACGTTCCTGATCCCCGCAAGGAAGCCGACCTGGAGAGGATTCGTCACAAGGCTTTGATGAAGGAGTTCGAGGAATACCGCCAAACCAAAGGCAAACTCAAGGTCGTTCGGACGGAGGCACTGCGGGCAGGCTTCAAGGAGTGCTGGCAGAGCGGCGATTACCAGTCCATCGTGGACATGGCGAAGCGGGTGAAGGACGAGATCATTCAAGAAGACCCGGCTCTGCTGATGTACTACGACAACGCCCTGATGCGGACGGGCGGCTGAACGAGGCATCGATCCCATGAGAGGAGAACGGCGGCATGACGAGGCACAAACAGCCGCAACTGCTGGACTTTGCGGATGACACTGGCCCTGCTGGGCCAGTGCTGTGCCTCGGTATGACCTTCGAGAACGATCAGGCTCGCCGGGCCTACTTTCTCGACCGGCTGCGAGAGAAGCTGAAAGACCCTGAGTTCCGCAAGATCGAAGGGTTTCCGCTGGTCGAGGATGCGACCATCCTTGATCTGTCTGATCCGCCGTATTACACGCTCTGCCCGAATCCGTTTCTGGCGGACGTGATCGCTCACCACGGCAAAGTCTATGACCCCGGCGAGGAATACCATCGAGAGCCGTTCGCCGCCGACGTGACGGCAGGTAAGAACGACACGATCTACATGGCCCACAGTTACCACACGAAGGTGCCGCACGGGGCCATCGTCCGCTACATCCTGCACTACACACGGCCCGGCGATCTGGTGCTGGACGGCTTCTGCGGTTCGGGGATGACTGGAATTGCCTGCACGCTCTGCGGTGATCCGACGCCCCAAGAGCGTGCCGCCATCGAGAAGGAGATTCCCGGCGTGCAGTGGGGCAAACGGATCGGCATTCTCAACGACCTCAGCCCCGCCGCCTCTTTCATCGCCCACAACTACAACGTGCCGGTCGATGTCGATGCGTTCGAGGCGGAAGCCACTCGCCTGATCGAGCAGATTGAAAGCGAATGCGGCCACCTGTACCAGACGGCACACAACGGACAAAGCGGAAAACTGCTCGAAACGGCGGGCAAAGACGGACTGATGAACTACACCGTCTGGTCGGAAGTGATGCTTTGCCCGCAGTGCGGCCAGGCGATCGTCTTTTTCGACCATGCCGTGGACGCCAGCGCCGATCCTCTCTCGGTGCGGTCGGAGTTTCCCTGTCCTGACTGTGGCGTGCAGTTGACCAAACGGGCGCTGGAGCCGTTCAAGGAAACGGTCTTCGATCCGCTGCTGGAGCGGACCATCGAGCGGACCAAGCGGGTGCCGGTTTTCCTCAAGTACATGGTCGGCAGGAGTCACCTGACCAAGAAACCGGACGCCGACGACCTGGACCTGATTGCCTCGGTGCAATTCGACGATCCGGCCATTCCACCGGCCCTCGAACTGCCGAAGGGCGGGCTGTCTTCAGGCAACGAGACAGCCGGGCTGACCCACCTGCACCACTACTACACGCCGAGGAACTTCCTCACGATCTCGAAGATGCTTGCTGCGGCCAACGGGCGCTGGCGGCGGCAACTGTTCAACCTCGTGCAGTCGGTCTCGGTGCGGCTCTGCTCCTACCTGACGACGTACCAGTTGGGCAAGCGTGGCAACGTGCCGATGACCGGCACGCTCTTCGTCGCCTCGCTGATGGCTGAGGCGAATCCACTCAAGGCGCTGGAAGGCAAGCTGCGGGATTTCCTGGTCGTCTACCGCCAATTGAAGGAGCCGCAGTACGTCGGTTGCGGATCGAGCGCCCGGCTTTCGACGCTGCCGGACTCCAGCATCGACTACATCTTCATCGACCCACCGTTCGGCGACAACCTGAACTACGCTCAACTAAACATGCTCTGGGAGGGATGGCTGCGGGCGCAAACCGACGTGACTTGCGAAGCCATCGTGGACCGCAACACGCAGCGTGATCTGGCTTTCTACCAGGAAGAACTGCGGAAGTGCCTGACGGAGTTCTACCGGGTGTTGAAGCCGGGCCGGTGGATGACGGTCGTCTTCCACAACTCGAAGAACGCCGTCTGGAACGCCATCCAAGAGGCGATCCTGCAATCGCAGTTCGTGATCGCCGACGTGCGGACGCTCGACAAGAAGCAGGGAACGCCGAAGCAGGTCAACAGCGCCAACGCCGTCAAGCAGGACTTGGTGATCTCAGCCTACAAGCCCACCCTCCAGTTCGAGGAGCGCTTCACGCTCAAGGCTGGAACCGCCGAGGGTATCTGGGATTTCGTGGCCGAGCATCTTGGTCAGTTGCCCGTCTTCGTGGAGCGGAAGGACCGGGCCGAAGCGATTGCCGAGCGGGAGAAACACTTGCTGTTCGACCGCATGATCGCCTTCCATGTCCAGCGTGGCATCGCCGTGCCGATGTCGGCGGCAGAGTTCTACATCGGCTTGGCCCAGCGCTATCCCGAGCGGGACAGCATGTACTTCCTGCCGCATCAGGTGGCGGAATATGACCGCCGACGCATGAACGTGGCAGAGGTCGAGCAACTGCAACTGTTCGTCAGCGATGAAAAGTCGGCAATTCAGTGGGTTCGCCAGCAGCTTGCCGAAACGCCGAAGACGTTCCAGCAACTTCAGCCGCTCTACATGCGGGAGGCACAGCGGACCTGGGAGAAGCACGAAGAGCCAATCGAACTGCTGAACATCCTCAATCAGAACTTCGTGCGTGACGAAGACGACCGCTGGCGGGTGCCCGACCCCAGCAAGGAGGCCGACCTGGAGCAGTTGCGGCATCGGCACTTGATGAAGGAGTTCGACCAGTATCGGACCACGAAAGGCAAGCTGAAGGTCGTGCGATCCGAGGCACTGCGTGCCGGGTTTCAGGATTGCTGGAAGAAAGGCGACTATAAGGCCATTGTCGAAATGGCGAAGCGAGTGCCGAACGTCCTGATTCAGGAAGACCCGGCCTTGCTGATGTACTACGACAACGCCGTGATGCGCACCGAGGAGTAAAGGGCTGTGAACGATGTAACCCGCTCCGCTGAGCAGTTCGCCGTAGGTTCCTGGGTTTTCAGCCAGGAACACCGGGAGCCGGTGCGCATTCTCGAAACGCAGACGATCTGGGGACACACGACCTACCTCGTCTGGCGACCGAACCAGCAGGCCGTCGTCTGGGTGCCAGCGGATAGCATGACGCCCGTTGACCAGCCGAAGGCCAAGAGCTTCGACGGCATCCTGTACCGTGTCGCTGCGGCACGGGTCGCCGAGGGACTTTCGGAAGACGTGCTGCTTGCTCCGCTGGAAGCAGGCGTCATTCCGCTGCCGCACCAGTTGTACGCTCTGTCGAAGGCAATGGCCGGTGATCGGGTGCGGTATCTCTTTGCCGACGAAGTGGGCCTTGGCAAGACCATCGAGGCGGGACTGGTCATTCGAGAACTCAAGCTGCGAGGCTTGGTGAAGCGGGTGCTGGTCGTCGCTCCGAAGGGTCTCGTAGCGCAGTGGGTTCAAGAGATGCGAACCCATTTCAACGAGCAGTTCCAGCTTCTCTCGCCGGGCGACTTCTCGGCGATCCGGCATCTCGTGGCCGAGGACAACATCTGGCGGCAGTTCGATCAGGTGGTCTGTCCGGTCGATTCGGTGAAGCCGGTCGAGCGCCGCCGAGGTTGGACCCGAGAACGACTGGAGCGCTATAACCAGGAGCGGATCGGCGACCTGATCGCAGCCGGTTGGGACTTGATCGTGGTGGACGAGAGTCATCGGCTCGGCGGCAGTACCGACACCGTGGCCCGCTACAAGCTCGGCAAGGCGCTGGCCGAGGCTGCGCCGTACCTGCTGCTGCTGTCCGCCACGCCGCACCAAGGAAAGACCGAGAGCTTCCACCGCTTGATGGCCTTGCTCGACCCCGACGCCTTTCCTGACATCGGCTCGATCAAGCACGAGAAGGTCGCCCCGTTCGTCATCCGCACCGAGAAACGGAACGCCATCAACGACCGAGGCGAACCGCTCTTCATGCCTCGCACGACAAGGCTGGTGCCGGTGCAGTGGGAAGAGCGGCACTCGCTGCAAAAGCATCTGTACGAAGCCGTCACCGAGTACGTGCGGCAGGGCTACAACCAGGCCATGCGGGAGAACCGCCAGTACCTTGGCTTCTTGATGATCCTGATGCAGCGGCTCGTCACCAGCAGCACCAATGCCATCGCCACAGCGCTTCAACGCCGACAGGCGGTGCTGCAATCGACGACGATCACCCAGGACGACCTGAATGACGAGGCAGCCGATCTGCCGGACGAGGACAGCCAGGAGCAGCTTGAGGAGCTTCTCGCTGCTCGGATTGCCGGGCTGCACAACGAACGAGAGGAAGTGAAGCTGCTGCTGGAGACCGCTCGCCGCTGTCAAGCTCAGGGACCGGACGCCCGTGCCGAGGCGCTACTCGATCTGCTGTACCGGACACAGCAGGAGGAGAACGATCCCGAGTCAAAGTTCCTGATCTTCACCGAGTTCGTGCCGACGCAGCAGATGCTCCTAGAGCTTCTGGAGCAGCATGGTTTCAAGGCGGTCTCGCTCAACGGCTCGATGGACCTGGAAGCACGCCAGCGAGTGCAGCGGGAGTTTTCAAAGGACGCTCGCATCCTCGTCTCGACCGACGCTGGCGGCGAAGGCTTGAACCTGCAATTCGCTCACGTCGTCATCAACTACGATCTGCCCTGGAACCCGATGCGGATCGAGCAGCGTATCGGTCGAGTGGACCGCATCGGCCAAAAGCACCCGGTCAAAGCCTTCAATATGATCTTTGCGGACAGCGTGGAACTGCGGGTCCACCAAGTCCTCGAAGAGAAGCTCCAGACGATCTACGCCGAGTTCGGCGTGGACAAAACGGGCGATGTTCTCGACTCGGCGGAAAGCGGTGCCGCTTTCGAGAAGTTGTACGCCAACGCTTTGCTCAATCCCGACCGCATCGAGCAAAACGTCGAGCAGTTGATGAAGGACGTGCGGGAGCGTGCGGAATCGGAGCGACAGGGCAAGTCGCTTTACGAGAAGTCGTCTCTCGATGCGGTGCTGGCGTCGAACTACGCCAACCACCCGATGCCGTACTGGATCGAGCGGATGACGACTGCTTTTCTGCGGGCCGAGGGCGGCAAGGTGACGAAGAGCCTGTTCGCCTACGACCTGGAGTGGCCGGACGGCGAGCGGATGGACAACATCTGCTTCTTCGGACGAGAAGCACAGGACCGGGGCTTGAACCACGTCAGCTTGGAACATCCGAAGCTGCGAGGACTGGTCGAGCGTTTGCCTCGGGCGGTCGCCGGTGAGCCGATTCCGAAAATCAGCTTGTCAGGTCTATCATCGCAGATTCGGGGTTACTGGTCGCTCTGGCAAGTGGCTTTGCGGAGCGCAGGACGGCAAGAAGTTCGCATCCTGCCGCTGTTTTCGCACGACGACGGTCGCACGTTTCTGCCTACGGCTCGGTCGATCTGGGACAAGCTGCTTCAGGATGGCACGAAGATCGAAGACCGAGGCGCTGTGGATGGAAACGACTGCACAGCCGTTTTCGACCGGCTCAAGCAGGAGGCGGAAAAGCATGGCGAGAGCCTGTTTCAAGACATCTACACGAGGCACCAGGAGAGGATTCGCCACGAGCGAGAAAAGGGGCGGTATGCCTTCCATGTGCGTCGGCAGGCGCTCAACCGGATCGGCTTGCCCGAAGTGCGGCAATTCCGCTTGAAGCGTCTGGACGAGGAGGAGCGGGCTTGGGATGCAGACCTGCGGCGTCAGGAGCAGGTCTTCCCTGAGCTACAGCCGATTGTCGTCCTGCGTGTGGAGGCGACCAATGGCTAACTGGCGAGATTCCATCCTGAAGCATTTTAAGCCGGGAATCGCCCGGCTGACGCTCGTTTCCGACCCAGACGGCCTGCTGACCGAGGAGCGGATGTTGACGGCAATCAAGGAGCGAGGGTTCGATCTGCTGCCGTTCGATGATTCCGTCGCCTTTCGGTACGCCTACGAGACGAACTATCGTTCCGCCTGGGACCGAGGCAGCAAGACCGATCTGGTCGTTGTCCTTGATGAGGATCATCGCCTCGATAGCCTGCCGTATGATTTGCTGCGTGCTGACGGGCGCAGGCTGGAGTTCAGCTTGCACAAGCTGCTTCCGAGCTTGAATTACCCGGTTCTGAGATCGCTCGACCTGTCGTACCTGGACGCACTGTACTCGGCGGCTCAGCAACAGCAGGACTCGAACCTCGGCGAGAAGGCCACCAAGGAGTTTGTGTTGACGCACTGCTTCCGCATCGTGCCGAGCCTGATCTCGACGCCCGTGGAACTGCTTAAGGCGCTGCTTTCCCGGCACTACCAGAACGTCCCGGTTCCGCCTCCGCTAGACCAACACCTGCTGGAGATGCTGCGGACGAAGCCGCAGTTCGCTGATTGGCCGCTGCAAGACATCCTGTCGAACCGTGAAGCATTTCTGCGCTTTCTTCAGGAGCAGTGGCCGTTTTACCTTGAAGCTGCCAAGAGTGGCGGCACAGACTATCTCTTGCCGTTCGACCATCAGGACGTGCGGGCCTACGTCGATACGCTGTTTCTCGAAGGCTTGCTGAAGCCGGTCCAGGTTCAGGACGGACACGAGTTCCCCCCTTGGACGCAGATCGGCATCCGGCATGACCCGCAGGCCGATGCACTGGATCGTTTCCGCAAGCTGGTCCAGCGGTGCCAGAAGACGCTGCCGAGCCAGGATTCTCCACACCGAGACTGGCAGCAGTTCGCCCGCACATGGGCCGAAGCGCTCGTTCTCCGCTGGGAGCCGGGCCTTGCCCTAGAATCGAGTGAACGGCAGGGCTGGCGGGAACTACACGAGACAGTGGAGAACCGTTTTGCCACCTGGATGGAAGGCCGCTACGGATCGCTTGCCAGCCTGCCTGCTTTGCAGCAGCCGGTGATGGTTCACCACGTCGCCCGGCACTTGGCATGGATGCGGGCCGAACATGGCTTGGACAAGATCGCTCTCTTGGTTGTAGATGGATTGGCCCTCGATCAGTGGCTCGTCCTGCGGCGGTGTCTGGAGGCCAAGCGTGGCGGCTGGCAATTTGAAGAGTCGAGCGTCTTTGCCTGGGTGCCGACGCTGACCTCGGTCTCTCGGCAGGCGATCTTCGCAGCAGAGCGCCCGTTGCTGTTTCCTGACTCGATTGAGACGACGGATCGGGAACCGGCGCACTGGACCCGGTTCTGGGAGGACCAGGGCCTCAGCCGTGGGGCTGTCGAGTATGCCAAGATGATCGAGTCGGCGAGATCGGAAAGCCTCGATGTTTGCCTCGGAAATCCACATGTCGCCGTGGTGGGTCTGGTTGTCAACATCGTGGATAAGATTATGCACGGCGAGCAGCAAGGAACGGCTGGGATGCACGACGCCATCCGGCTCTGGTCGGACGATGCAATCTCGCTGATCGACCGGCTATTCAAGGACGGCTTCGCCGTCTTCGTGACCGCAGACCACGGCAACGTCGCTGCCGAGGGCATGGGAGCGCCGAGGGAAGGAGTGCTGGTCGAGATCGGCGGCAAGCGAGCCAGAATCTACGATAATGGGAACTTCCGAGCCGAGGCGAAGGCCGAGTTCCCCGAGAGCGTTGAGTGGCCGAGCGTCGGCCTCCCGCCCGAGCGTTACGTGTTGTTACCCAAGGGCCTCCGAGCCTTTGTGTCCGAAGGAAAACAAGTGGTTTCGCACGGCGGCATGGCCCTGGAAGAGGTCATCGTGCCGTTCGTGCGGTTGATTCGAGAGATTTCATGAGTGCCGTTGTAGGATTTGACCGGAAGATCAAACGGGAGTGGCTTGATGCGCTAGCCGACCAAGTGGCTCAAGGGCATGATGCTGCGGCCCTGCGAACGTATTTGCACGACCTGCTCAAGGCGGACCATCCCGGCGAGACGGCTCGTGGGAAGACCGTCACCGTTCTCATGCGAATTTGGGCGCTCGTGCCCGAGGAGCATCGGGCCATCCGCCAGCAGGCGTTCGACCTGCTGAAGGTGATCCCGGCTGCCGACCGCATTTGGCTGCATTGGGGCATGTGCCTGCTGGCCTACGGTCTATTTCATGACACGGCCACTTCGGTCGGTCGGCTCCTCAAGCTCCAAGACGATTTCACCTTGGCTCAATTGCAGCGCCGTCTTGTCGAAGGCTGGGGCGAGCGAACGACGGTGAAGCGGGCCTTCCAGCGGATCGTCCGCAGCATGATCGAGTGGGATACCTTAGCGGACTCTGAAACGCCCGGCCATTTCCAGGCGGCGGAAAAGCTGACCACGGCATCGAAGCCGTTGCAGTTGTGGCTGCTCCGAGCCTCGCACACCGCCAACGGCACCGAACTGGTGGAGTCGGATCAATTGCTCAACCTTCCGTCGTCGTTTCCGTTCCACCTAACGGTCAGCAAGAGCGACCTGCGTCACTCGACCGACTTCACACTGCACCGTCAGGGCCTCAGCATGGATATGGTGGAGGTAGCGAAGAACGGCAAGCCAGCATCAACGGACGGAAAGAAGGCTGCAAGCAAAGCGAGCAACAATGCATCAGAATGATCCTTAACCGGTTGATCCACAGAACACCGTTCTACCGACGCAAGGGCATCGGCTTCGACGCCATGCTGAGTGCCAGTCCAGACTATCTAGCGCTGCCGAGGAAAATCGCTCAATGGACAAAGGTGCCCACTTCTACCGTTGTGATTTTCAAGTCCACACTCCACGGGACTGTAACTGGATCGGCGACCGACCCAAGTCGGAAGACGGGCGCAAGGAGTACGCCGAGAGGTTTATTGCAGCGTGCCGCACCAAGGGACTACAAGCCGTAGCCATCACTGACCACCATGACACATGCTATTTCCCCTACATCAAGGAAGCTGCCGCCAATGAGACCGACGACCTCGGCAACCCGATCCCTGATGAAGACCGCATCGTGGTCTTTCCTGGGATGGAACTGACGCTGGGAGTCCCGTGTCAGGCGTTGTTGATACTTGACGCTGCATTTCCGACACACCTGCTGTCCAGCCTCTACACGGTTCTGGCCGTAAACCAGAACGACCATCAGGAACCGATCCACTTTCAGGCAGTCCGGTTGGCAGACATTACCTCGTGTGAACAGCTTTGCGAGCTACTTGACAGGATCGACTACCTCAAAGGCCACTACATCGTCCTGCCGAACGTCAGTGAGGGCGGCAATTCGACGATCCTCCGAAGCGGCTTTGCCGGGGCCTACAAGTCCATGCGCTGCGTCGGAGGGTATCTGGACGGTGCTGTGTCGCAGCTTGGTACCGGGAACCGCAACATCCTAGAGGGACGCAACAAGGAGTATGGCCTGAAGAGCTTGGGCCTCTTTCAGACATCCGACAATCGGCGGGCGGATTTCGCTGACCTTGGAAAACATTCTACGTGGGTCAAGTGGGCCACGCCCACGGCGGAAGCCTTGCGGCAAGCCTGCCTTGCCAAGGACACTAGGTTCTGTTTTAAAACGCTCACGGGCAGATGAGTCGTAGGTATCTCTGAATGATAGCCAGCTTGAGCATCCCGGCGTAGTTGATGGCCGTCTTCTCGAAGCGGCTGAAGACGCGGCG
>Ga0182741_1001814_pt1 | contig 26539 bp, 26 predicted proteins | sample eDN5th37CBELigOP_FD_128874 | JGI IMG/M metagenome (GOLD analysis project Ga0182741, IMG submission 128874) | Enriched Organic Plus compost microbial communities from Emeryville, California, USA - eDNA 5th pass 37_C BE-Lig OP (version 2) (version 2) ... | reverse complement strand
CCGTCAGGTTGGCGCAGTTCAGCAGCACCGAGATGCCGTCGCAGACTTTCTGGGTGAAGGCGGCCTTGTTCATGCCGCCGGTCTGGGCCTGGCCGGTGCGGATCAGGCGGGCGGCGTCCTGCGTGGCGTTGCTCAGCGCCGCCTTGCCGAAGAACATGATGCCGCCTTCGATGATGCCGAAGAGGAAGAGGAAGAAGACCGGCGCCACGAAGGCGAATTCGATCGCCGCCGAGCCGCTCTGCGAGCGGGCGCGAAGGGCGCGGAAAAAGAGCTTGAGGCGCGTCGCGGTCACGGGATGCTTTTCCTTGGGGCGGCAGCATGCCGTCCCGCTGCCCAAGGAATTCTTAACCGGCGGCGATGGCCAGGGACGGTGAAAGGCTTGGTTAACCCTGCCGCAGAGGCGGTAACGCTTCGCTAACCATGGGCGGCGAAAGCAACCGGATATTCACCTGTTCGGCCCCATATAGCAGGCGCAACAAGCTCCGTCGGGCCTTTCCTTGACCGTGTTCCGTTCGCTGCTGCGCCGCTTCGGCGCTGACCGGCGCGCCAATGTCGCGATGATGTTCGGCCTGTCGCTGGTGCCGATCCTGATCGCCACCGGCGCGGGCATCGATTTCGCGCGCGGCGTGATGGTGCATCAGCGCATGATGCAGGCGCTCGATGCCGCCGCGCTGGCGGTGGGCAACGCCACCTCCAAGCCCGCCGCCTGCGCCTCCACGGGCAATGCGGCCTCCAAGGCGGCCTGTGCCGAACTGCGGGAACTGGCGCAGAAATACTTCGACCAGAATTACGATCATTCCAAGGACGAGGCCTATGGCGCGCCCAATCCGGTGGACATCACCATCGCCGGCCAGGCGGTGACGCTGTCCTCCAGCCTGCCCTTGAAGCTGACGCTGCTCGGAATCGCGCCGATCAACGTCGCCTCGCCCACCGTCACCGCCAGCTCCACCGTGGTCTGGGGCCAGACCAAGCTGTGGGTGGCGCTGGTGTTGGACAACTCCGGTTCGATGCTCCAGGGTGACGGCTCGGGCAGCAAGATGAACGCGCTGAAGGACGCCATCAACAACGGCGATTACGGGCTGCTCAAGACGCTCAAGAATGCCGCGGCGGTCGATGGCGATGTTGTCGTGGGCATCGTGCCCTTCACCCGATCGGTGAATATGGGCCTGTCCCATTCGCACAGCGCCATAGACTGGGGCGAATGGGAAGCGCCGCCCCAGCCCATCGGCACGGACACCAGCTTCAAAATCAAGGGCTTCCGTAGCAATACGCCCAGCGCGGGCGTATCTTTCGAAGCCTTCGGTCCAGGCGACGATTGTCCCTTCACCGACAGTAACAACAAGCTGCGCGACGAGTTCGGCTTTTATTGCATGCGTAACGGCACGAATTCGACCAACAGCAACCACCGCCGCGAGACCATCTCCAGTTCCACCGGCGATTCCAATAATCCCTATGGTTTGATCTGTCCCGGCTACGACTACGGCAACGCCAACACCGATCACCGCGCCCGTTTCTATAATGGCTGCTGGACCAGCACCAAGGACGGCAGCAACAAGGTCACCGTCTCTTCCGGTTTCAGTGCCAGTTGCAACGGCTTCAGCAGCGGCAATTGCAGTTGTTCGGGCAGTGGAAGCAGCAAGCAGTGCCGGACGCAGAAATGGATTCACACCTGGGTGGTCAACAACCGCAACACCTGGAGCGGCTGCGTGATGGACCGCCAACGCAAGGATAAGCAAACCACCATCCGCACCGGCACCGGATTCCGCACGGCCGCCGCCTACGACTATGACGCCAGCAGCACCATGCCCAGCAGCAACAGCAGCGGCGACGATACCCAGTTCCCGGCGGAAAATCCGGCTTCCTGCCTTTCCGGCACGGTGCTGCCGCTGACCTCCAACTGGGGCACGCTGAAGGATCATGTGGACGACATGGTTGCCAATGGCGCGACCAACCAGGGCATCGGCGTGGCGCACGGCTTCCAGATGCTCAACGCCTCTTCGCCTTATGCGCAGCCGACCTTCAAGGAGGGCACCAGCAAGGTGATGATCCTGTTCTCGGACGGTCTCAACACCCAGAACCGCTGGTGGGGCAACGGCTCCTCCGAGGGCACGACCGAGACCGGCTGGATCGACGACCGCATGAACATGACCTGCACCGCCGCCAAGAATGCCGGCATCGTGATCTATTCGATCTATGTGCATATCGGCAGCAATGGCAGCTCGGATGCGCTGGAAGATTGCGCCAGCAGCCCCGACAAATATTACGACCTCACCTCCGCCTCGCAGATCAAGGACGCCTTCAAGGACATCGCGCAGAAGATCACCAATCTTCGGGTCAGCCAGTGAACGGGCAGTTGGCATACGAGGCGGCGGTCCAGTTCTTCGTCACCCTCTGGCATGTGCTGCCCTGGATGGCGGCGATGGGGCTGATCTTTTCGGTGCTCAGCGCCGTCATGCCCTGCAACAGGGGCAAGCCCTGGTGGCGGAAGGACGGGCTGCTCACCGATTTCGGCTACTGGATCTTCGTGCCGGTGGTGACGCGCTATTTCCGCATCTGGATCACCGTGGTCTTCACCATCCTGATCTTCGACATCACCGACGGCCAGGCGATCGCCGACTTCTACAATACCGGCCATGGCTGGATCGGCACCTGGCCGCTCTGGCTGCAAGGCGCCTTCTTCCTTCTGGTCAGCGACTTCATCCTCTATTGGAACCACCGGCTCTTCCATCGCGGCGGTTTCTGGGAATACCACGCCGTCCATCACGCGCCCGAGCAGGTGGAGTGGATTTCGGCGGCCCGCTTCCATCCGGTGAACCTGCTGTTCGGCACGGTGGCGGTGGATGTGGCGCTTCTGCTGGCGGGCGTCTCGCCGGAAGTCTTCATCGTACTGGGGCCGTTCAACACCATCGTTTCGGTCTATGCCCATGCCAATCTCAACTGGACGCTGGGGCCCTTCCGCTATGTCTTTGTCAGCCCGGTCTTCCACCGCTGGCACCATGCCCGCGAGGCCGCGGGCCGGAACTTCGCCGGCACCTTCCCCGTCTGGGACGTGATGTTCGGCACCTTCCATATGCCCAGGGGCGAACTGCCGAAGACCTATGGCATCGAAGGCGAGACGGTGCCCGAGGGCCTGGTGCCGCAACTGGTCTATCCGCTGAAGGCGTAAGCGGCCGCGATGGCGGCGTCAGCCGCATGCGGGACCCGGGCCACGGCCGAGGGTTCAGCTATTCGGAGTTGCTTTCAGCCCCGGCGGCGCGGCGCGCGGCTTCCTGGTGGCTGTTGAACTGGCCGCTGGCCGTCTCGAAGGCGTCCTTGCCGTCGCCGGGCTGCGGCGCCACCTCGCAACGGGCGGCGGTGCAGTTATAGGTGGTGCGCTGGGTGCCGCGCTGCAGGGTGACGGTCGAGCCCTGGCGGCTGAACACGCTCACCTGGGTGTTGGAGACCGGCTCGCCGTCCTTGCCCAGGGCGATGATGTTGGTGGTGCCATAGGCCTTGCCCTGGATGAAGGCGCGCCGGGCATCGATCATGGTGATGTCGGCGATGGCGGGGTTGCCCACATTCACGGTGCCCACGATGCGCGGAAAGGTGATGGTCTGCACCTCGTCCAGCGTCAGCGCCAGCGTGTCGGCCAGGGCGGACGAGGCGGGGAGCGCAAGGCCCAGGGCAAGGGCGGCGAAGAGCTGGCGGCGCATGGCGTTCCGGCACGATGGAAGTTTCGCCCGCCACACTAGGGCCGCGCCGTAAAGGAAGCCTTAAACACGAACGCGGGGAAAAAGTGCCATGCGGAGACGCCGGCAATTGCGCGTGTGGTTAATGGAAAGCGAAAAAGAAGCCTCGCATCGTCTCGAAAACCCGAAATCCGTTTCGCCGCGGCACAGAAGCGATGGACCGGGCGCCGGCCGGATTAGGATGATGTTAAGCGCAGGCGCGTAGGGTGGCGCCGTCCCAAACGGGCTGGGCGGAGTATTCCCAAGCTCGCCGGACATCCTAGGGTGTCAACAAGTGGAGAGTAAGATGACCAACCTCTTTTCGCGTTTCGTCCGCGACGAGAACGGTGCGACCGCCATCGAGTATGGCCTGATCGCCGCCCTCATCGCCGTCGTCGTGATCACCGCGCTGACCAACATCGGCACGAACCTGAATACCAAGTTCACCTCGATCGCGACCAATCTGCGCTAAGCGAAGCGTGCGCCGGAAACGGACGGCCGCCTTGTCAAAAAGGCGGCCGTTCGCATGTCGGAACAGGCCATGATCGCACAATCACTCGTCCTTGTGGTCCTGCCGCTGCTGCTGGCGGCGGCGGCGCTGTGCGATCTGGCCAGCTTCACCATCCCCAACCGCCTGTCGGCGGCGCTGGCGGCGCTGTTCCTGGTCTTCGCGCCGGCCGCGGGCCTGGATCCGGCGGCACTGGGCTGGCATCTGGCCGCCGGCCTTGCGGCTCTTGCGCTGGGCTTCGGCCTGTTCGCGGCGGGCTGGATCGGCGGCGGCGACGCCAAGCTCTTCGCCGCCGTGGCGCTGTGGCTGGGCTTTGCCGACCTTCTGCCTTACGCGGCGGCGGCTTCGCTGTGCGGCGGGCTTCTGACGCTGATGCTGCTCCTGGCGCGGCAGATGCCCCTGCCGCTGGCGCTTGCAGGCCAGGCCTGGGCGATCCGGCTGCACGATGCGCGCTCCGGCATTCCCTATGGCGTGGCGCTGGCGGCGGGCGCGCTCGTGCTTCTGCCGCATACGGAGATTTTCCGTATCGCCGCGGCCGCCTGAACGCCGCGGCGTCCCGCCGATAACTTTCGGCAATTCGGCAGCGTCTCATTAAGCAATTTTTGAAGGGTTACATGGTGGATTACCGCCAAAGGAGCCGTCGTCCATGAATACCCAGCGTCTGATCGTGCTCGCTCTGGCCCTTGTTGCGGCCATGGGCGCCGCCTTCCTGGTGCGCGGCATGATGGGCGGCGGCACGCCAGAGGTGGTCGCCAGCGCGCCGCCCGAGATCAAGATGAGCGAAGTCCTGGTCGCCGCCGAGAATCTCACGCCCGGCCAGGCGCTCGATCCCGCCAAGGTGCGCTGGGAGAAATGGCCCGCCTCCGCCGTCTCCGAAAGCTTCGTCACGCGCGAGGCGGTGGCCTCCGCCGAGGATGTGACGAAGGACACGGTGGTGCGCGCCCCGGTGCTGGCGGGCCAGCCGGTCAGCATCACCGCCCTGGTGCGCGGCAAGGAAGCGGGCTTCATGGCCGCCACGCTGACGCCGGGCATGCGCGCGGTTTCGATCGTGATCTCCACCGAATCCGGCGCGGGCGGCTTCATCCTGCCCAACGATCATGTCGATCTGATCGTCACCCAGAAGTCCAACGACAATCCCCCGCAGGTGCGCGCGCGCACCTTCCTGCGCGGCATCCGCGTCCTGGCGGTGGACCAGACCTTCAAGGAAGAGAAGGACCAGAAGACGGTGCTGGCCAAGACCGCCACGCTGGAGCTGACCCCGGCCCAGGCCGAGACCGTCACCAGGGCGCAGGCCATGGGCCAGGTCTCGCTTTCGCTGCGGCCCTTGAGCGAAGAGCCGTCGGCCGCGCCCGCTTCGCCCGCCGATGACGGGCTCTCCGGCAATTTCGAAGGCGCCGCCAGGGCGCCGGTCGCCGTCATCCGCTACGGCATCGCCGCCCGCGCCGCCGGCGGCGCGGAAGGCAACGGCCGGCAGAACAGCCAGGGATGGGCCCAGTGATGCGCAACGCCACCCGTAAGCTCCTCTTCGCCGGCCTGGTGCTCGCCGCACCTTCCTTCCTCGGCATGATGGCCGCGGCCCAGCCGGCGCCCCCGCCGGGCGACAAGCTGGTGCGCGTCACCAATTCCACGCGCGTGCAGCGCATCACGCTGGGCCTCAACAAGGCCGAGGTGGTCGAGCTCGACCGCGACGTGAAGGATGTGGATGTCGCCAGCCCCGACATCGTGGACGCGGTGGTGAAAAGCCCGCGCCGGGTGCTGCTGATCGCCGCCAAGCCCGGCCAGACCAATGTCTTCTTCAGCGATGGCGAGGGAAGGCGCATCCTGACGCTGGATATCCGCGTCGAGCGCGACGTCACCGACCTGGAGGCGCTGATGCGCCTCAACCTGCCCGCCGCCGCCATCAAGATCTCCGCCATCTCCGACAACATCCTGCTGTCGGGCACCGTGGCCAGCGCCACCGACGCCTCGCGCGCCGTCAACCTGGCCACCGGCTTTGCGGGCGATCCCAAGAAGGTGGTCAACATGCTCTCGGTCGCCGACGGCCAGCAGGTGACGCTGAAGGTCCGCATCGCGGAGATGAACCGCAACATCGCCAAGCAGCTCGGCATCAACGTCACCAGCGTGCAATTCGCCGGCACCGCCCCCATCGTGCTCAACACCGCCAATCCCTACGGCCTTCTGGGCAAGGCGCTCAGCGACCTGTCGGGCGCGCAGTTCGGCCAGATCTGCGCCAATGGCAGCACCGCCATCAATCCGCTCTCCGCGCTCCAGGGCGGCGGCAACTGCCCCATCAACACCGACCTTCAGGGCACCGTCAATCTGCTGGAGCAGGTGGGGCTGGTGCATCTCCTGGCCGAGCCCAACCTCACCGCCGTCTCGGGCGAGACCGCCCGCTTCCTGGCCGGCGGCGAATTCCCCATCCCGGTGGCCCGCGACCGCGACGGCAACATCACCGTGGACTACAAGCAGTTCGGCGTCGGCCTCTCCTTCACGCCGGTGGTGCTGTCCTCCGGCCGTATCTCGCTGCAGATTTCCACCGAAGTGTCGGAACTCACCTCCACCGGCTCCTACCAGATCGGCGCGGGCGCCAACGCGCTCACCGTGCCCGCCCTGGCGGTGCGCCGCGCCCAGACCACCATCGAGCTGCCCTCCGGCGGCACCTTCGCCATCGCCGGCCTGATCCAGAACAACACCAAGCAGGTGCTGGCGGGCGTCCCCGGCGCCAAGGACATGCCGGTGCTGGGCGCCCTGTTCCGCAGCCGCGACTTCCAGAATGACGAGACCGAGCTGGTGGTGCTGGCCAGCATCTATCTGGCAGAGCCCAATGCCGAGCGCGCCTATACCACGCCCACCGAGGGCTTCGTCGCGCCGTCCGATCCGGAAACGGTTCTGATGGGCCGCCTCAACGCCGTCTACAAGAACAAGGATGCCGAACCGCCGGAGCATCAGGCGGCCGCCGGCGGCTTCATCGTGCAGTAGGAGTTGCCCATGACCGCCAACGCCACCCGCTTCTTGCGCATCTTCGGTCTCTGCGCCATGGCCGCCGCCGGAAGCTGCTCGGTCACGCCCGATGTCTCGCCGCACGCGATGCTGAAGGACCCGGCCGCGAACCATCCCATCCTGGTCGAGCCGTCCTACCGCTCGCTCAAGGTGGATTTCGTGCCCGAGGCGGGCGGCATGACGCCGGCCGCCGCCGCCCAGCTCGACGCTTTCGTGGCCGACTATCGCGCCCGCGGCACCGGCTCCATCGCGGTTTCCGTGCCCGCGGCGCCCGAGGCGCAAGGGGTGATCGACCTCTTCGCCAGCCATATCAACCGCATGGGCGTCGGCCGCGACAGGATCCTGGTCGCCACCCATGACGCCCCCCCGGGCGATGTGCGGGTGGAGGTGAACTATGTCGCCTATGAGGCGCGGCTGGAGAAGCCCTGCGGCGACTGGTCCGAGAATCTGGCCTTCACCCTGCACAACCGCACGCCGGGCAATCTGGGCTGCGCCGTGCAACAGAACCTGGCCGCCAACATCGCCGATCCGCGCGATCTTCTCAGTCCGCGCACCATGGATCCCTCCAGCGGCGCGCGGCGCACCACCATCATGGGGCTCTACGAACAGGGCAAACCCACCCAGGCCGAAAAGAAGACCGCCGATGCGGGGGTCGAGCAGTCGGCGGGGGCTTCCAGCTTGGGTCAGTGAGGCGGGCATGAACAGTGAGACATCGCAGGGCTTCGGGGCGGCGCCGCATGAGCGGCCGGTCCCGCGCATCTCGATCCACGCCTTCTGCGAATTTCCCGACACCGGCAGCGCCCTGCAGCGCGCCGCCGCCGACCGCCGCCTGGCCAAGGCGCATCTGCAGGTGCAGCTTGGCGGCATCGCCGCCGCTGTCGAGCATTATGGCGGTCAGGTCACGCCCAACCTTCTGATCGTGGAGACCCGCCTGACCGGCCAGGAGGCGCTGCGCGAGCTGGATGCGCTGGCCGAGGTCTGCGACCCCGCCACCAAGGTGATCGTGGTGGGCCGCGTCAACGATGTGGGCCTTTACCGCGAGCTGATGCGCCGCGGCGCCTCCGAATATCTGGTCGCGCCCGTGCAGCCGCTGCAACTGATCGAAGTCATTTCCGGCCTCTACACCGACCGCGACGCCGCTCCCATCGGCCGCGTCATGGCCTTTGTGGGGGCGCGCGGCGGCGCCGGTTCCTCCACCCTGGCGCACAATGTCGGCTGGTGCATCGCCGAGGAACAGCATATCGAGACCACCATCATCGACCTGGACCTGCCCTTCGGCACCGTCGGCCTGGATTTCAACGACGAATCCAGCCAGGGCGTGGCCGATGCGCTGTCGGCGCCCGAGCGGCTGGACGATGTGCTGCTCGACCGGCTCCTCCTCAAGCGCGGCGATCACCTCTCGCTCTTCACCGCGCCCGCGGCGCTGGAGCGCGACTATGACGCCATCCCCGAAGCCTATGAGGCGGTGATCGAGGCGGTGCGCCAGTCCAGCCCTTGTGTGATCCTGGACCTGCCGCATGGCTGGTCGCCCTGGATTCGCGCCACCCTGCTGGCCGCCGACGAGATCGTGGTGGTGGCGACGCCCGACCTTACGTCTCTGCGCAACGCCAAGAACCTGATCGAGATCGTCAAGACCTCCCGGCCCAATGACCAGCCGCCGCGCCTGGTGCTCAACCAGGTGGGCCAGCCCAAGCGGCCGGAGATTCCGCCCAAGGACTTCGCCGAGACCATGGGCATCCAGCCCGCCGCGGTGCTGCCCTTCGATCCGGCGCTGTTCGGCCAGGCCGCCAACAACGGCCAGATGCTGCTGGAGACCCAGCCCAAGGCGGCGATCTGCGATTCGGTGCGCCGCCTGTCGCGCGCCCTGACGGGCCGCGAGAGCGAGGCGGCGTCCAGGTCCGGTTCCTCGCTCTTCTCCTTCCTGAAAGGCAAGAAGGCGTCGTAAGGCATGTTCGGCAAGCGCACCGTCTCCGAACCCGTTTTCGGCAAGCCGATGAAGCCGGCGGGCCCGGCCGTGCCGCCGCAGGTGGCCCAGCCCGCGGGCGCGCCGCCGCTGGCGGCCGGCGATTCCCAGCCCGCTTCGCGTCCCGCGCCGGCGCTGACGCCCACGCCCAAGAACAGCCAGCCCGTGCGCGTGGGCGAGAACCGCTCCGACGATTACTACCAGATCAAGTCCACCATCTTTAACGCGCTGATCGACACCATCGATCTGGCGCAGCTCGCCCAGCTCGACCCGGAATCGGCGCGCGAGGAAATCCGCGACATCGTCAACGAGATCATCTCGATCAAGGCGGTGGTGATGTCCATCGCCGAGCAGGAACATCTGCTCCAGGACATCTGCAACGACGTTCTGGGCTATGGCCCGCTGGAGCCCTTGCTCGCCCGCGACGACATCGCCGACATCATGGTGAACGGCGCCAACCGCGTCTTCATCGAAGTGGGCGGCAAGGTCCAGCTCACCAATATCCGCTTCCGCGACAATGCCCAGTTGATGAATATCTGCCAGCGCATCGTCAGCCAGGTGGGCCGCCGCGTGGACGAATCCTCGCCCATCTGCGACGCGCGCCTGCTCGACGGCAGCCGCGTCAACGTCATCGGCCCGCCTTTGTCGCTCGACGGCCCCACCCTCACCATCCGCAAATTCCGCAAGGACAAGCTCACCCTGGAAGATCTGGTGCGCTTCGGCTCGATCAGCCCCGACGCCGCCCGCGTGCTGCAGGTGATCGGGCGCTGCCGCTGCAATGTGCTGATCTCCGGCGGCACCGGCTCGGGCAAGACCACGCTTCTCAACTGCATGACCGCCTATATCGACGCCGAGGAGCGCGTCATCACCTGCGAGGACGCCGCCGAGCTCCAGCTCCAGCAGCCGCATGTGGTGCGCCTGGAAACCCGGCCGCCCAATCTGGAAGGCCAGGGCCAGATCACCATGCGCGACCTGGTCAAGAACTGTCTGCGCATGCGCCCCGAACGCATCATCGTGGGCGAGGTGCGCGGACCGGAAGCCTTCGACCTGCTCCAGGCCATGAACACCGGCCATGACGGCTCGATGGGCACGCTGCACGCCAACAGCCCGCGCGAGGCGATGAGCCGCCTGGAATCCATGATCACCATGGGCGGCTATGCCCTGCCGATGAAGACCATCCGCGAGATGATCGTGGGCTCCATCGACGTCATCATCCAGGCCGAGCGCCTGCGCGACGGCTCGCGCCGCATCACCAAGATCACCGAGGTGATCGGCACCGAGGGCGAGGTGGTGATCACCCAGGATCTGGTCACCTATGAGGTGACGGGCGAGGACGAGACCGGCCGCCTGCGCGGCCGCCATATGGGCACCGGCATCGTGCGCCCCAATTTCTGGGAGCGCGCCCGCTACTACAATCTGGAGCGCGAGCTGGCCGACGCGCTGGACAAGGTCAACGCCCCATGATCGTGCTGGTGGCGATCCTGGTGGCGGTCGCCCTGGGCGGCGCCGTCTTCGCCTTCGGGGGCGGCAACGACGCCGCCAAGAAGCGCGTCGCCGCCATGGCCAAGTCCGACGGCAAGGCCCATCGCGCCGCCCAGGCGCCGCCGCAGCAGGAAGCGGCGGCGCGGCGCAAGAATGTCGCCGCCATGCTCAAGGACATGGAGAAGAACCGGCAGCAGGAAAAGCCCACCCTGCGCCGCCGTCTGGAGCAGGCGGGCCTGTTCAAGACATCCCCGCGCACCTACTGGATCGTCTCGGCCCTGCTGGGCCTCGGCGTGGCCTTTGTCTGCTTCGCCACCGGGCAGAAGCCGCTGATCGTCGCCCTGGCCGCCTTCGCGGGCGGGCTGGGCTTTCCCCGCTGGGTGCTGTCCTTCCTGGCGGCGCGGCGGCGCAAGAAATTCACCGACCATTTCGCCACCGCCATCGACGTGATCGTGCGCTCGGTGCGCTCGGGCCTGCCGGTGGGCGAGGCCATGCGCATCGTCGCCCGCGAATCGCCCGAGCCGGTCAAATCCGAATTCCACAAGCTGGTCGAAGGCCTGAAGGTTGGCGTCACGCTGGAGCAGGGCCTGGCCCGCATGCGCGAATCCATGCCCACGCCCGAGGCCGGCTTCTTCGCCATCGTGATGACCATCCAGAGCAAGTCGGGCGGCAACCTGTCGGAGGCGCTGGGCAATCTTTCCGGCGTGCTGCGCGACAGAAAGCGCCTGGAAGGCAAGATCAAGGCGATGTCGTCAGAGGCCAAGGCCTCGGCCGCCATCATCGGCTCGCTGCCGGTCGCGGTGATGGGTCTGGTCTACGTCACCACCCCGGCCTATATCGCCGTTCTCTTCACCGAGCGGGTGGGCAATCTGCTCTTGATGGGCTGCGCCCTGTGGATGGGCATCGGCGTGATAGTGATGCGCAAGATGATCAACTTCAAGCATTGACGGGCGCGCCATGACCGGGTTCCTCGACGCCTTCTTCGACCCCACCTTCCTGGTGACGCTGTTCGTCGGCATCTTCGCCTTCGCCACCATCGCCACCCTGGTGCTGCCGATGATGGAGCGGGGCGGGCTGGACGACCGGCTGAAGTCGGTCGCCCGCCGCCGCGAGGAATTGCGCGCCCGCCACCATGCGGCGCTCAACGCCAGGCGCGGTTCGCTGCGGGCCGAGCCCTCGACGCTGATGAAGGCGGTGCTGGAGCGGCTCAAGCTCACCGGCCATCTGGAATCGGAGAACAGCCGCGAGAAGCTCGCCATGGCGGGCTATCGCGGCCAGGCGCCGCTGATCGCCTTCATGTTCTTCCGCTTCGTCATGCCCTTCATCGTCTTCCTCTTCGCGCTGTTCTATCTCTTCGTCATCACCGATTTCGATCTGGCCTTCATGCCCAGGGTCTCGATCGCGGTGGCGGGCGCGCTCTTGGGCTATTACCTGCCCGACATCTTCGTCTCCAACATCATCCAGCGCCGCCGGGCCTCGATCATGCAGGCCTTTCCCGACGCGCTCGACCTGATGCTGATCTGCGTCGAATCCGGCATGTCCATCGAATCGGCCTTCTCCAAGGTGGCGGCCGAGATCGGCGTCCAGTCGCCCGAGCTGGCCGAGGAACTGGCCCTGACCACCGCCGAGCTGTCCTATCTGCCCGACCGCCGCCAGGCCTTCGACAATCTGGCCAAGCGCTGCGGCCATGACGGCGTCAAGGCGGTGGCCATCGCCCTCAACCAGGCCGAGAAATACGGCACGCCCATGGGCCAGGCGCTGCGCGTCACCGCCACCGAGAATCGCGAGATGCGCTTCCAGGCGGCCGAGAAGAAGGCCGCGGCGCTGCCCGCCAAGCTGACGGTGCCGATGATCCTGTTCTTCCTGCCCTGTCTTTTCGTCGTCATCGGCGGCCCCGCCGCCATGAACGCGATGAGAACTTTGGGATAGGGCGCGGTCTTTTTGCGTCGTGGGTTTGTCGCGCGTGCTCACGTATACGGGATACGCTCCGCGCGCGCTCCTGCCCACGCCGCAAAAATCCTCGCGCCGGGCGGCGGCCCATAGCGCAACTGTCATGGCCTGCGATCCTCCTTCGCTGCTCCGCAGCTTCGGAGGATTAGGCTACCGACCTCCGAAGCCTTGACGCAGGAGGGATGCGGGCCACCCAGGCCGCCGCTGCTCTCATGTAGACAGGTCCTGCCAATAACGCGGCTTGGCCGGGCGGGCCTTGGGTGTTACCACTGCGAAGGGGCCAGGCAAGGAACCTTTTCCCGTGAGCATCGCCGCCGACAAGCATGCCATCCTCTACCGCATGGTGATGGACAAGCATGTCTGCCCCTTCGGCCTCAAGTCGCTGCATCTGCTCAAGACCAAGGGCTACGCGGTCGAGGACCACTGGCTGCGGACCAGGGAAGAAACCGAGGCCTTCAAGGCCAGGCACGGGGTCGAAACCACGCCCCAGACCTTCATCAACGGCGCGCGCATCGGCGGCTATGACGATCTCTCGCGCTATTTCGGCCGGCCGCTGCCCGATCCCAAGGCCCCCACCTACAAGCCGGTGATCGCGCTCTTCGCCACCACGGCGCTGATGGCGGCGGCCGCCACCACCGGCCTCTTCGGCACGCCCGCCACCTGGCTCACCCTGCAATGGTTCATCGCCTTTTCCATGAGCCTGCTCGCCTTCCTCAAGCTGCGCGACCTGGAAAGCTTCTCCACCATGTTCCTGGGCTATGACCTTCTGGCGCGGCGCTTTGTGCCTTACGCCTATCTCTATCCCTTCGCCGAAGGGCTGGCGGGCATCCTGATGATCGCGGGGCTGTGGCCCTTCCTCTCCATCCCGGTGGCGCTCTTCATCGGCAGCGTGGGGGCGGTGTCGGTGGTCCATGCCGTCTATGTCCAGAAGCGCGACCTGAAATGCGCCTGTGTCGGCGGCGACAGCAATGTGCCCCTGGGCTTCGTCTCGCTCTTGGAGAATCTGATGATGGTCGGCATGGCGCTCTGGATGCTGGTCCGCTAGAGCATTTTCGCGATTCTCTGAATCGCGAAATGCTCCAGCTCCTTTGTTTTATCGCGGTTCCGGACGGAAAACCGTTACACACTTTTCCTGGAACCGCTCTAGCGCGCCAGCACGCCCGCCTCGCGGTAGAAGCGCCGCGCGCCCGGATGGATGCCCATGGGCAGTTCCAGCACCGCGCCGCCCAGCGCGATCTTGTGGGCGGAGGGATGGGCGCCAATCAGCGCCTCGCGGTTGGCAGGATTGAACAGCGCCCGCGTGATGCCATAGACCAGCGCGTCGGGCACCTTGGCGTTCACCACCCACAGGGTGCGGGTGGCGATGGTGTTGATGCCGGGCGCGCCCGGATAGGTCTCGGCGGCGATGGCGGCATGCTGCAATTGCGGCTCCTGCCTGAGCAGCCGCTCCACCGCCGGGCCCTCGATCGGCACCAGCCAGGCCTTGCCGTCATCCAGCGCCTGCGCCACCGGGCCGTAAGGCGCGGCGGCGGCCAGGAAGAAGGCGTCGATCTTCTCCTCCGCCAGCAGCCGCACCGGGTCTTCACCCTCCACCGCGCGCACGCCGACGCGGAAGGCCGCCAGGATGCGCCGCGCCGTGTCGCCCGCATCGGTGCCTTCGGGCCCCAGCCAGACGCGCTTGCGCGACAGGCCGCGCACATCGGCGATGCCCGAGCTGGCCGAGGCGACCAGATGCACCTCCTCCGGGAACAGCGCCGCCAGCACCCGCACATTGGCGAGCGGCTTTTCGCGGCGGAACGGTCCGGTGCCGCGCGCCGCCGCGTCCGCCAGGTCGGCCTGCACCAGCGCCGAATCCACCAGCCCCGCATTGACCGCGCGCAGATTGTCCAGCGAGCCCTGCGCCGTGCGCGCCGACAGGATCATGCCCGCAGGGGCGCAGACGGTGGAGGTCTCGCAGCGCGCCGCCCCCCGCGGATGGCTGATCAGCCCGGCGATGGCCTGGCCCAGGGTGAAGAAGGTGCTGCCGCTGGGGCCGGTGGCGATCTGGAAGCTCACCCGCGCCCCGGCACCTTCGGGCGGCGCCGCCTCCTGCCGCGTCACGCTCCAGAAGGCCAGAAGCCCGAACAGCAGAAGCGCGGCGAGGGTGGCGAGGCGCTGTGGCATGGGTCTCGGTTAACGAATCCTTGCGGCGGGATTGGGACGGCCGGAACCTTCAAGCGCCGGCAAGGCGGCGATGGGACTTTCTAGCAGCATGCTTAAGCCTTTGTTGACCCCCCAGCCGTCATTCTGGCGCGCGCCTTCAGATGCCGAGCCCTGCCATGATGCGTTTTGCCCCCCGCCTGCTGCCGGTCCTGTTCGGCGCCGCCCTTCTGGGCGGCTGCTCGATGGGCGCGATGATGGGCGGCGAGGTGCCCGAGCGCGCCGCGGCCAGGGCGCCCGCGCCGCAGAGCATCGCCAGCGACCTCGACGGCAATGTGCGCCAGGCGCAGCTTCTGCGGCTGGCGGGCAAGCATGACGAGGCCATCCGCATTCTTTCCCAGCTCACGCTGGTGGCGGCCGACGATCCGCGCGTGGTGGGCGAATATGGCAAGGCGCTGGCGCAGAAGGGCCGCGCCCAGGACGCCGCCCAGTTCCTGCGCCGCGCCGTCGAGCTGGCGCCCAATGACTGGAGCCTCTATTCGGCGCTGGGCGTCGCCCATGACCAGACCGGCGATCATGTCAGCGCCCGCGCCGCCTATGAGCGGGCGCTCTTGCTGCGTCCGGGCGAGGCCAGCGTGCTCAACAATTACGCCCTGTCGCGGATGCTGGCCAAGGACCCGGACGGCGCGCGCCGCCTGATCGCCATGGCGCAAGGAACGGGCAGCGGCGACGAGAAGATCGCCCGCAATGTCGAGATGATCAACCGCATGGCCGCCGCCGATGCGGCCCAGCCCCGGGCAGTTGCCGCGGCGAAGAGCACGCCCGCCGCGCCCGCACCAGCACAGGTGGCGGCGCAGGCGCCCGCGCCGCCCATCCCCGCCGAAACCCAGCGCCCCGCCGCCGATGCCACCGATGTCGCCCTGGCCGTGGCGGCGCAAGGGGCGCAGGCCGATGCCGCGCCGCGCCCGCTGGTGGCGCAGGACGCCGCGTCTGCGCCGGAGGCGCTGGAACAGACCGCGCTCGCTGTGGCCGAGCAGATCGCGCCCCCGCCCGAACGCCGCGTGGTGATGCAGGCGGTGCCTTTCGATCCCCTGGCGGGTCCGGTGAAGCCCCGCCCGCGCGCGCTGGCGAAGAAGGCCGCGCCGGTGCGCCAGGCCGAGGTGCCCGCACTGCGCGTGGCGACCGAAAGCTACTAGGCCAGACCCTTCTCCACGTCCTCCTGCGCCATGCGCCCCCAGGCGATCATGCCGGGCAGGATCATGATGCGCGCCATATAGGCGCTGACCAGAGGCGGGACCTTCACGCCATAGGTGACGAAGCGCGACACCACCGGCGCATACATCGCGTCGGCGATGGAGAAGCGGCCGAACAGGAACGGCCCCTTATGGGCCTTCAGCGCCGCCTCCCAGGCCGACAGCACCCGCGCGATCTCGGCTTTCGTGTTCTCGCGCAGGTCCGGCAGCGGCAGGCGGCGGGCGAAATCGAGGCCGAGCTGGTCGCGCAGATTGGGAAAGCCCGCATGCATCTCCGCCGCATAGGCCCGCGCCAGGGCGCGCGCCGTGGCGTTGGCGGGCCACAGTCCGGCCTCAGGATGGCGCTCGGCCAGGGTCTCGCAGATGGCCAGGCTGTCCCAAACCGCGATGGTCCTGCCGCGTCCGGCGATCTTGAGCAGCGGCACCTTGCCCGAGGGCGAATGGCGAAGGATGGCGCGCTTGCTGCCGGGCTGGCGCAGGCGGATGGGCACGATGTCGAAATCCACGCCCAGATGGGAAAGCGCCAGATACGGGCGCAGGCTCCAGCTCGACCAGTTGGCGGTGCCGATGACGAGCGTATAGCGGGCGGCCATGGTGATCCTCGCAAGTGTTCCTGCTATTCATAGGGTTTCCGCCGCCGCCTTATAAGAGCGTTTCATGCATCCCCATCTTGTCCGCGACGCCCGCCAAGCCCGTCATGCCGTGCCGGTGCATCTGGTGACGGCGGCGGGCGCCAAGGCGTTCCTGTCGCGCCGCGCCCATGCCGGGCTGGCCGCTACGGGCTTTTCGGGCCGCGAGGGCGAGATCATGCCGCTGCTGGCGGGCGCCAAGGTCACGGGCTGGGTGCTGGGACTGGGCGAGGGGAAGGACGTGTTCGCCGCCGCCGCCCTTGCCGAGAAGCTGCCCGGCGGTGTCTATCGCCTGGGCGAGGTCCCCGCGCCCATCGGCATGGACCATGCCGTGCTGGCCTGGCTGCTGGGGACCTACCGCTTCACCCGCTACAAGGCGAAGGCGGACAAGCGCGCCAGCCTGGTCCTGCCCGCGGGCGTGGACGGCGAAGAGGTCAGCCGCATCGCCGAGGCGGTGTGCCTGGCCCGCGACCTGATCAACACCCCGGCCAACGACATGGGGCCGGACGATCTGGCCGCGGCGGCGCGCACGCTGGCGGCGCGCCATGGCGCCAGGGTCCGCGTCATCAAGGGCGCGGCGCTGCAAAAGGATTTTCCGCTGATCGCGGCGGTGGGGCAGGGCTCAGCCCGCCCGCCCTGCCTGATCGACCTCACCTGGGGCGATCCCAAGGCGCCGCGTGTGACGCTGGTGGGCAAGGGTGTCTGCTTCGATACGGGCGGTCTCGACATCAAGCCGTCTTCGGGCATGCTCACCATGAAGAAGGACATGGGCGGGGCGGCGGTGGCGCTGGCCGTGGCGGCGATGGCGATGGGCGCGAAGCTGAAGTTGCGCCTGCGCCTGCTGATCCCGGCGGTGGAGAATGCGGTGTCGGGCAGCGCCTTTCGCCCGGGCGATGTGTTCAAGAGCCGCAAGGGCCTGACGGTCGAGATCGGCAACACCGACGCCGAGGGCCGGCTGATCCTGGCCGATGCGCTGGCGCTGGCCGATGAAGAGGCGCCCGCGCTCCTGATTGACATCGCCACTCTCACCGGCGCGGCGCGCGCCGCCACCGGCATGGAGCTGCCGCCCTTCTTCACCGACGACGAGGTGCTGGCCGCCGATCTGTCGCGTCACGCCATGGCGGCGGCCGATCCCTTGTGGCGGCTGCCGCTCTGGCAGGGCTATGACTTCGCGCTTTCCAGCCGCATCGCCGATCTCAACAACAATCCGGCCTATGCCTATGCGGGCGCGATCACCGCCGCCCTGTTCCTCAAGCGCTTCGTCACCGCCACGCCAAGCTGGGCGCATCTGGACATCCCGGCCTGGAGCGACCGCGCCCGCCCCGGCCGCCCCATCGGCGGCGAGGCCAACAGCGCCCGCGCGCTTTATGCGCTGTTGAAAGAGCGCTACGGCAAATGACCTTCGACAAGCGCATCACGCCCGCGCGCCCGGACCTCGCCGCCCTGCACCTGAAGGGAAAGGTCGCGGCGGCGCGTTTCGTCGAAGGCGAAGCCGCCTCGGTGGCCGTGGGCCGCGCCGCGCTGCGCCAGGCGCCGTCCTTCGACGCCGCCCAGGACACCGAGCTGCTGCATGGCGAGCGCGTCACCGTCTATGACCGGGCGGGCGGCTGGGCCTGGGTGCAGGCGCACAACGACTCTTATGTGGGCTATCTGCGCGAATCCGGCCTCGCCCCGCCCTTCGAGACGCAATTGCAGATCTCCGCCCTGATGACGCCGCTGTTCCCGCGCCCCGACCTCAAGGCGCCGGTGAAGGACATGCTGCCCATGACGGCGGAGGTGGCGCTGCTGGATCGCGACGGCGACTATCTGATGATCGCGCCCGATGCCTGGGTGCACCGCCATCATGTGGGCCTGCTGGCCGAGGCGCAGCCCGACTGGGTCGCGGTGGCGGAAGCCTTTTTCGGCGTGCCCTATGTCTGGGGCGGCAAGACCTTCGCGGGCCTGGACTGCTCCGGCCTGATCCAGACCGCGCTGGCGGCTGCGGGGATGCGCTGCCCCCGCGACACCGACATGATGGAGCGCCAGTTCGGCGACAGCCCCAACGCCGCGCCCGACCGCGGCGACCTGATCTTCTGGAAGGGCCATGTCGGGGTGATGCTGGACGAAGAACGGCTGCTCCATGCCAACGCCTTCCATATGATGGTGGCGATCGAGCCGCTCAGCGCGGCGGTGGAGCGCATCGAAAAGATCGCCGGGCCGGTGACGTCGGTGAAGCGTCCGCGTTAGTTGAATGATCCCCCTCCGTCACAGCTCAGGTCGGCGAAGTGCCGACACTTCGCTGTGACACCTCCCCCTTCGGGGCTGCGCACGAAGGGGGAGGAAGCTGGCGCATGCTGCGCGTCGCCCGGCGGCTGACGCTGCCGGGCTCGAAAATCCCGGATTTTCGAGATGGGATACGTCAAACAAAAAGGCCGGTCACGCGAATGACCGGCCTTGATGATTTGTTGCGGGGAACGGGTTAGTGCGTGCCGCTCTTGCCGGTCGCGCCGCCTTCGGGGCCGGCGGGCGCGGCGCCAGCCGGAGCTGCGGCGCCTTCGGCGGGCTTGGCGCCCTCCGCCGGGGCGGCGCCGTCTTCGGCGGGCGCGGCCTCGGCCGGCTTGGGCGCCGGGATCGGGGCGGGGGTGTCGGCATTCTGCCGCAGGAAGGCGATCAGGTTGATGCGGTCCTGCTGGTTGCGGATGCCCGCGAAGCTCATCTTGGTGCCGGGAATGAAAGCGCCGGGCGAGCGCAGGAAGGCGAACAGCTCGTCATAGGTCCAGGTGCCGCCCTTGTTCCGCAGCGCGGCGGAATAGGCGTAACCGTCATGCATGGCCTTCTGATGCTCGACCACGCCATAGATGTTGGGGCCGATCTTGTTGGCGCCGCCCTTCTCGAAGGTGTGGCACTGCAAGCAGCGGCTGGAGACGGCCTTGCCCGCCGCCACATCGGCAGAGGCCAGCACCGTGCCCCAGTCGGGGGGCGTCTCGGCCACCGGGCCGGTGGCGGCGCCGGGGCCTTCCTCGACCACGCCTTCCACGACATAGCCGGGCTTTTCCGGCTCCTCGGCATGGTAGAACATCTCGGCGCCGATCTTGACGATGAAGACGAAGATCAGGGTGCCCAGCACGGCGCCGGCGATCTTGTTCCACTCGAAGGAATCCATGCGGGCAAGCTCCCTTGGACGCGGAGCCCTCGCGGCCCGCGAAAATACGGGGGGACATTACCCGCCCGGCCCTTGCCGTCATTGCGGCGTAGCGTCGCATAAAATATAGACCCCGCCAGACCTTAGGCGGCGCTGCGGCCCGCCGCAGCGCTGCAAAGCTGTCCGGCCGCGCGGCGGGGCTATAAGAGAGTTCCCATGAATCCCGTGGTGATCATTCCGGCGCGGATGGCGTCCACCAGGCTCCCCGGCAAGCCCCGGAGCGACGGCCAGGCGAGCGCAGCGAAGCCGTCCGGCCGCGCGACCCCAAAAACGGGCGAGGGGCGGCCATGAACCCGGTGGTGATCATTCCGGCGCGGATGGCGTCCACCAGGCTCCCCGGCAAGCCCCTCGCGGATATAGGCGGGGTGCCGATGATCGTCCGGGTCTGGGCCCGGGCCATGGCGGCGGGGATCGGCCCGGTGGTGGTGGCCGCGGCAGAGGCCGAAATCGCCGATGCGGTGGAGCGGGCAGGGGGCCATGCCGTCCTCACCCATCCGGGCCTGCCCTCGGGCTCGGACCGGGTCTTCGCCGCCTTGCAGGGGTTGGACCCGCCCGATGAAAACGGGAAAGTCCGCTATGACACGGTGATCAACTGCCAGGGCGACCTGCCCGCCCTGGACCCGGCCCAGCTCCAGGCCGTGGCCGCGGCGCTGCCGGGCCATGACATCGCCACCCTGGCCGCCCCCATCACGGACGAGGCCGACCGCACAAATCCTGCCGTGGTCAAGGCGGTGGTGGCCTGGCAGGCCGATGGCCGTATGGGCCGCGCCCTTTATTTCAGCCGGGCCACGGTGCCCGCGGGCCCGGGCGATCACTTCTATCATGTGGGGCTTTACGCCTATACGCGCGCGGCGCTGGCCCGTTTCGTGCGCCTGCCGCCCTCGCCCCTGGAGACGCGCGAGAAGCTGGAGCAGCTCCGCGCCCTGGAGGCGGGCATGTCCATCGCCGTGGCGCGGGTGGACACGGTGCCGCTTTCGGTGGATACGCCTGAGGACCTTGAACACGCGCGCCGGAGCATCGGCCCCGCGAAATTGTAGACTTCGCGTCAGGCCGCGCGACCTGAAAAAAGAGCCATCGCATGATATCTGCAATCCAAAACGCCAAGCGGATCGCCTTTCAAGGCGAGCCGGGGGCCTACGCCCATCTCGCCGCGCGCGAGGCGGTGCCCAACGCCGCCGCCATTCCCCGGCCCAGCTTCGAGGACGCCGTCGAGGCGGTGCGCTCCGGCGACTGCGACCTCTGCATCATCCCGGTGGAGAATTCGCTGATCGGCCGCATCGCCGACATCCATCACCTTTTGCCGGATTCGGGCCTGCATATCGTGGGCGAGCATTTCCTGCCCATCCGCCACCAGCTTCTGGGGCTGAAGAGCGCCAGCCTCGATACCGTCACCGAGGTCTATTCCCAGGCCCCGGCGCTGGCCCAGTGCCGCACCCTCCTGCGCGAGCGGGGACTCAAGGCGCACAACTGGCACGACACGGCGGGCTCGGCCCGGCATGTGGCCGAGCTGAACGACCCCGGCGCCGCCGCCATCGCCTCGACCCTGGCGGGCGAGATTTACGGCCTGAAGGTGCTGGCCGCCGATGTCGAGGACGAGCATCACAATGCCACGCGCTTCCTGATCATGGCGCAGAAGGCCGAGATGCCGAAGAACGAAGGCAAGGTGGTCACCACCTTCGTCTTCCGGGTGAAGAATGTGCCCGCCGCGCTCTACAAGGCGATCGGCTGCTTCGCCACCGCCAACATCAACATCACCAAGCTGGAATCCTATCAGCTCGGCGGCTCCTTCAACGCCACGCAATTCTATGCCGATATCCAGGGCCATGCCGAAGACCCGGTGGTGGCCCGGGCGCTGGAGGAACTGCGCTTCTACACCGCCAAGCTCGACATACTGGGCGTCTATCCCGCGCATCCCTATCGCGAGGACATGCCGTAGTTTTTGAACCCCCTTCCGCCTTCGCTGCCTGTCGGACGCTCGGCGCTGACGCCTCGCATCCTCGGTCAGCTACGGCATCTCCCCCTTTGACGCGCTTCGCGCGAAAGGGGGAGGCGGGGCACGGCTTGCTGCAGTCATCCCCGTTGCCATGGCCCGCGACTGCGGGCCATCCAGGCCGACGCCGCGCGGCTGTCTGCCGTTCACGCGCCGCGGGCCATGCCCGCCGCCCTCCGCCGCGCCGTCCCGCCATGCGCCTGCGCCCAGGCGTCCATCGCCATCAGCACCGGCTCCAGCGAGCGGCCCAGCGGCGTCAGGCGATACTCCACCCGCGGCGGAATCTCGCCGAAATCCTGCCGCGCCACCAGCCCGTCGGCCTCCATCTCCTTGAGCTGCCGCGCCAGGGTGCGGTGGGTGATGCCGGAAAGCTCGCGCTGCAACTGGTTGAAGCGCCGCGGCCCTTTCAGCAGCCACCAGATCGCCAGCACCTTCCAGCGCCCGGCGATCAGGGTGAGGGTGGTTTCGGTGGGGCAGCCGACACTCTTGGCCATGGGCGGTATCCTTCAGGACCGTACTTGCGCGCCGATACTATCACCCCGAAATATCGCGGGCAGACAGACGGCGGCACCCGCCGGGGAGTTTCATCATGAAAAAGGTTTCTCAAATCCTGCGCGCCCAGGGCGGCCATTGGGTGGGCGACGGCTTTCCCGTCCGCTCTATCTTTTCCTATGACCGCGAGGCGGCGGCGAACAGCCCCTTCCTGCTCTTCGACTATGCCGGGCCGTACAATTTCCCGCCCGCCCTGGCTCCGCGCGGGGTGGGCCAGCATCCCCATCGCGGCTTCGAGACCGTCACCATCGTCTATGACGGCGAGGTTTCGCACCGCGATTCCACCGGCGGCGGCGGCACCATCGGGCCGGGCGATGTGCAGTGGATGACGGCGGCGGGCGGCATCCTGCATGAGGAATTCCATTCGGCGGCCTTCACCAGGACCGGCGGCCCGTTCCGCGTGGTGCAGCTCTGGGTCAACCTGCCCAAGAAGGACAAGATGGGAAAGCCCGGCTACCAGGCCATCGCCAGCGCCGACATTCCCACGGTGACGCTGGCGGACGGGGCGGGGACGGCGCGCGTCATCGCGGGCGAATTCCAGGGCGTCAAAGGCCCGGCGCGCAGCTTCAGCCCCGTCAATCTTTGGGACCTGCGGCTGAAGCGCGATGCGCGCGTGACGCTCGACCTGCCCGAAGGCCATACCGCGATGCTCGCGGTGCTGTCGGGCCATGTCACGGTGAACGGCACCGGCGCGGGCGAGGCGGAGATCGTCCGCTTCGCGCGCGAAGGCACCGAAGCCGTGGTGAGCGCCGATGGCGATGCGCTGCTGCTGGTGCTGACGGGGGCGCCGTTGAACGAGCCGGTCTTCGGCTATGGCCCCTTCGTGATGACCAGCGAGGCGGAAATCCGCCAGGCGATCAGCGACTTCAACAGCGGCCGCTTCGCCCCGGCCGGGGCCTGATTTCCGCTTGCGGCAAGGCCGCGCCGTCCCTGGGGCGGCGCGGCCTTGTCCTGTGCGGAACCGGACAAATGGCGTAAGGTCAGCCGTCTCTTGGAAAGGGCAGCGGCATGAGCAGCTTTCCAGCCACCACCATCAAGGTCACCCATATCGAGCCGCGCGGCGACTCCAAGGTTTCCATCACCATGGAGATGGTGGTGGACGTGCACCGCCTGGCCGATGTCTCGGGCGAATTGATGCGCACCGCGGTCAAGCAGATGAAGAGCGAGAAGAACGACAAGAAGAAATAGGCCGCGCCGGATCGCGTTTGTCCGCCTTAGTGCGCGCGCTGCTTCCTCTCGATGATCTCCGCCGCCAGGCGGGTCAGCCGCGCCGCCTCGGCCAGGCCGCCCAGCGCCAGATATTCGCTGGCCCGGCGCAGGCATGCGGCCGGGTCGCGCTCCGGCTCATCCAGCGGGACCGGGGCGATCCGCAGGGCATGATTCTGGGTCATGGGGCGGGAACTTGGAGGCAAAGCCGCGCCCAAATCAATACACGCATATAGGGGGTGGGAGTTGTGCGCCCCCTCACCCTGAACTTGTCGAAGGGTGAGGCTGGCCTTCCTGGTCTGCTGTCTCCTGGTGGCTTGTACAGTTGCGCGTAACCGCAGCGCGGCGCGCCGTTGCAGACGATCCAGTCCTCGTGGGCGGCATCTCCCGTCAGGTTCTGTCTGCGCATCAGCCGCATCGGCCTGCCGCAGATCGGGCAGGGATCGCCGGGCGCGAAGCGGCATCTTCCGTATGTGAGGCGTACCATCCCGCTCTCCCGCGATGAATCGGGGAGTTAGTAAGCCTCACATGGAGAGCCGCGCAGGCCTTTAGGCTTTCGCCCTGGACATACGTCTGCGCCTCCCCGACCGCAGGTCGAGGAGTGCCTCTGACGGCGGCACTCGCGCCGCCATGTGAGGGGTTACTACGCCCCAGCGAGCCTTTCCCGGATCGCCGGGTGCAATTATAGCGGCGGGCTTTCGCGGAAGAAAGCGTGCCCCATTCAGGGCCGCACGCTCATCCCTCGGCCCAATCCCGGATCAGGTGATGGGCGATGGCGATGGGGGCGGGCAGGCGCATGCCGTCCATCACCTCGTCCTTCAGCCATTGCCGCACCGCATCGCGCGTCAGCCAGCGCGCCTCCACGATCTCGGTCCCGTCAATGGCCACCTCACCCGGCAGCGCCTCGGCATAGCAGCCCAGCATCAGCGCCGACGGAAAGGGCCAGGGCTGGCTGCGGTGATAGCGCACGGCGCCGACGCTGAGCCCCGTCTCCTCCTTCAATTCGCGGCGCACCGCTTCCTCCACCGTCTCGCCCGGCTCGACGAAACCGGCAAAGGCCGAGAACAGCCCGTCCGCGAAGCGCAGGTTGCGCCCCACCAGGCAGGTCTCGCCCCGCAGCGGCAGCATGATCGCCACCGGATCGGTGCGGGGAAAATGCTCTGCGCCGCAGGCGGGGCAGAGGCGGCGATAGCCGCCGCCCTTCACCTCGGTGGGATGGCCGCAGGCGGGGCAGAAGCCGTGCCGCGCATGCCAGTCCAGGAGCGCCTTGGCCTGTCCGGCGATGGCGGTATCGCGCGCGGGCAGGATATGGGCCGCCGCCCGCATGTCGCGGAAGTCCCCGCCCAGCCGCGGGGGCGGCTCGTCCTTGCCCAGGTCCACCGCGAACAGCGGCTCCGCCCCGTCCAGCCCCAGAAAGACCTGCGGGCGGCCCTCCCACTCCGCCCGCCAGGGCAGGAACAGGGCACGCCCGTCCCGCACCAGCGGCTGCATCCGCCAGAAGGGCAGGAAGCGGCCCTTCTGGCGCCGCCCCGCCAGCCAGGCCTCGCCCGGGCGTTCGGCGCTGGCCCGGTCCAGGGGATTTCCGGCAAAAGCAATGGGTTCCATCTTCCCCGACTCGCATTTTTCGGCGCCAAAGCCTATATCCCCCGACGGAAGCCGGTGGACGGCGCTGTCGCCAACCCGGTCAGGTCGGGAACGAAGCAGCCGTAACGAATTTGCGCCGGGTCATCGGCTTCCACCTTTCCCCAGCTTTTGTCCCTTTTGTCCCGCACCGGCCAGGCACGGTTGCTATAGTCCCGCCATGTCCGAAGCCCCCCAGCCCTACCGCGTCCTGGCCCGCAAATACCGCCCCGCCGACTTCACCGGCCTGATCGGGCAGGAGGCGCTGGTCCGCACCCTCTCCAACGCCTTCGCCACCGGCCGCATCGCCCATGCCTTCATGCTCACCGGCGTGCGCGGCGTGGGCAAGACCACCACGGCCCGCATCATCGCCCGGGCGCTGAACTGCATCGGCCCCGACGGCAAGGGCACCGGGCCCACCATCCATCCTTGCGGGGTGTGCGAACCCTGCACCTCCATCGCCGAAAGCCGCAATGTGGATGTGCAGGAGATGGACGCCGCCTCCCGCACCGGCATTGACGACATCCGCGAGATCATCGAGGGCGTGCGCTATGCCCCCGTGGCGGCGCGCTACAAGGTCTATATCATCGACGAGGTGCACATGCTCTCCAAGCAGGCCTTCAACGGCCTGCTCAAGACGCTGGAAGAGCCGCCGCCGCATGTGAAGTTCGTCTTCGCCACCACCGAAATCCGGAAAGTTCCGGTGACGGTGCTCTCGCGCTGCCAGCGCTTCGACCTGCGCCGCATCGAAAGCGCCGAGCTGGCGCGCTATCTGGGCACGCTGGCGGAAAAGGAGAATGTGCAGATCGAGGAAGGCGCGCTCTCCCTGATCGCCCGTGCCGCCGAAGGCTCGGCCCGCGACGCGCTCTCCCTGCTCGATCAGGCCATCGCGCATGGAACTGTGGTGGGGGGGGCGCTGGAAGGCGGCGCCATCACGGCCGGGATGGTGCGCGCCATGCTGGGGCTGGCCGACCGCGGCCGCATCCTCGATCTCTTTGAAAAATTGATGGGCGGCAAGGTGCCCGAAGCCCTGGCCGATGTGACGGCGCTGTATGACGCCGGGGCCGATCCCCTGGCGGTGATGCAGGATTTGCTCGAAACCACCCATTTCCTCACCCGCATCAAGGTGGCGCCCGCCGCGCAGGGCTTCTTCGACGGCGGCAGCGCCGAGGCCAAGCGTGCCGCCGACCTCGCCGCCAAGCTCTCGGTGCCCGCGCTCACCCGCGCCTGGCAGATGCTGCTCAAGGGCCTGATCGAGGTGCGCGACGCCACCCGCCCCATCTCGGCCCTGGAGATGGCGCTGATCCGCCTGGCCTATGCCGCCGACCTGCCGCCCACCGACAAGCTGGTGCGCGACCT
>Ga0182741_1001813_pt1 | contig 26542 bp, 21 predicted proteins | sample eDN5th37CBELigOP_FD_128874 | JGI IMG/M metagenome (GOLD analysis project Ga0182741, IMG submission 128874) | Enriched Organic Plus compost microbial communities from Emeryville, California, USA - eDNA 5th pass 37_C BE-Lig OP (version 2) (version 2) ... | reverse complement strand
GACATGGTGACGCTCGCGAAGCCGCTGGCAGGCGGGCTCCCGATGGGCGCGGTGCTCGTAGCGAGCGGCATCGCGGCCGCGATGCGTCCGGGCGACCACGGTACGACTTTCGGCGGCGGCCCGTTCGTGGCGTCGGTGGCGCTGCACGTCATCGAGCGCCTCACCGACCCGGCACTGCTGGGCCGCGTGCGCGAGACCGGCGCGTGGATCGGCGAGCAGCTCGCGGCGATAGCCGAACGCACCGGCAAGATCCGCGCGGTGCGCGGCATCGGTTACATGTGGGGGGTGGACGTGATGCAGCCGGCCGGTGACGTGGTGGCGCGCGCCAGGGAAGCGGGCCTCCTCATCTGCGGCGCCGGCGAGCACACGCTTCGCATCCTCCCTCCGCTCATCGCGTCTCGCGAGGAGCTGGCTCGCGGTCTGGCCATCCTGGAAGAGGCGCTCTGATGCGGGACGCTCTCACCCTCCGTCCCGCGCGGACGTGCGATGTGGCGGGCATCGAGGAGCTGATCAACGGCTACGCGGCAGAGCGCCTCATGCTCCCACGCACCGCGGAGTCCATCGAGCTGGCGCTCGACGATTTCGTCGTGGTCACCGATGCTCACGGCCACGTTCTCGCCTGCGGCGCGCTGAAGATGTATTCGCCATCGCTCGCCGAAGTGGCTTCGGTTGCCGTTGCCCGCCACGTGCACGGCCGCGGGCTCGGTACGATGGTGGTGACCGAGGTCGAGCGCCTCGCGCACGCGCGCGGCGTCTCGGAGCTCTTCGCCATCACGCTCACCCCGCAATTCTTCGAATCGATCGGCTACGAGCGCAGCGACCGCTCGCTCTATCCCGAGAAGCTCCGTCGCGACTGCGCCACCTGCCCCCGGAAGTTCGGCTGTCCCGAAGCGTGCATGCGGCGAGGGATGGCGGGGGAGCTCCGCGCGGCGGCGTAGCCGCCCACGGGAAAAGCGAAGATCCTCGCGGCACGCGGTCATCCCGGGCTCACGTGAGCCCGGGATGACCGCGTGCCGCGAGCCGTTGCGGCATCCCCCCTTCCATCGTCTCGCTCGCCCCTTCCCTTTCCTTCTCTCTCCGTTTCCCTTTCGCCTCCCCGTCGTCTTACGCGGGGCCTGATGGCACTGAACGCAAAGAGACCAAGGAGAGTCGTAACAATGAAGATGAGAATCGCGGCGGTCGCCGCAGCCGCGGTGCTGGTGAGCGCATCGGCCGTGAGCGTGGCGGCGCAGGGGATACCACTGGTCCCGAAGCGCCCCACTTTCGGCATCATGGGCGGCGTGAACCTGGCCAAGATCAGCGGCGATGACGTAGGCAGCGCCGACAACAGGACGGGGTTTCTCGGTGGAGTCTTTCTGACGGTCCACCTGACCAACACCTTCGCGATCCAGCCGGAGGCGATCTACTCGCAGCGAGGCGCGAGCGACAACAGCGAGCCCGGCGTCAACGTGACCTTCAAGCTCGATTACATCGACGTCCCGGTGCTGCTGCGCTTCGACGTCCCGGTGGCTGGCCCGATTCGACCCTTCTTACTCGCCGGCCCGGCGTTCGGGCTGCAGACCAGTTGCGCGGTCGGCGTGAAGGGAGATGGGGCGAGCATGTCGGTAGACTGCGACCGGCTCGGGGAGGCTGCCGAGGTCCAGTTCGAGAAGAAGACCTTCGACCTGAGCGGGGTGGTGGGCGCCGGACTCGATTTCCGCGTCGGTGGCCGCACTCTCATGCTCGGCGCGCGCTACCAGCACGGCTTCTCGGATGTCATGGAAGACGTGTCGGTCAGGAACCGTACCTGGTCGGTGGTGGCGGGGCTCGGCTTCTGAGCTTGGGGGCGGCACACTCGTTCGATGTCGAAGCACCTGCTCGGGCGTCGAACGAGTATGCCGCCCTCCCATCATCCGGCGCCTGACCGGGAAGAACGGTGGGGGCGGTAACGGTGGGACGGCCGCTTCGTGTTTCCCTTTTCCGTGCGGCTCGTCTTTTCTGAAACAAACCGGCTGCAGAGGACGTTTGGTGGGTTCGGCCAAATCGCCGCTTCTCGGGCGGCAGCTGGTTGCCCGAGAGCGGTCGATGTATTCAGCCCGCTGTGGGCTGGAATTCACACCTGAATGGAGAAAGTCGAGTATGAAGCGCTCTGTGTTCGGCGTCGCGATTGGTCTGGCGCTGGTGGCCACGGCCGCGAACGCCCAGTCAGTGGTGCCGGCGGCAAAGCCAGTGAGCTTCGGGATCGCCGGCGGTATGAGCATGCCGACCGGTGACTTCGGCGATGCGTTCAAGTCGGGTTACAACGTCTCGGGTCTGGTGCAGTTCCAGCAGCCTTCCTGGCCGGTGGCGCTCCGTATCGAGGCGCAGTATCAGGACTTCGGTGCGAAGGGCGGCATCGATGCCAGCGTGAAGACGATCGGCGGCCTCGCCAACGTGATCTACTCCTTCCCCACCAAGAGTACCGTGCGTCCTTACGTGACGGGTGGTCTCGGGTTCTTCCATCTCAAGGTGGATGCGGAAGATGTCGAATCGAACAGCGAGAACAAGTTCGGCTTCGACGCGGGCGCTGGCCTGGACTTCCAGCTCAGCGGGATGAACACCTTCATCGAGGCGAACTGGCAGTCGATTCGCGCTGAAGGCTCGGCGGCCAACCAGATTCCGATTCGCGTCGGTATCCGCTTCTAATAGCGCGTTCCAATAGCGCGCGCCGCGAGGCGCTTGCCATGAGCCGAGAGCGGCCGCGTGCCGTCCTCGCCGTTATACTACTGCCCCGCCCTCGTGGTGGGGCAGTAGTGCATCGTGGCCCGGCAAGCGCGGATGCCTGCTTCTTGCAGATGCCCTCCGACTGCGACGCGCCGCGGTGCCGTTACGGTCGCTGGAAGCATGCGTCGTTCCAGAGGGGTGATAATCGAAAGTACAGGGGAGGTCGTGATGAAGAAGGCAATCTGGAGAAGCGCCATTGCGGGCGTGATCCTCGCCGCGGGGAGCGTGCCGCTCTCCGCGCAGGTGATGGTTTCGAGACCGGTTCGCTTCGGCGTCGCTGGCGGTGCCACGGTGCCGGTGAGCGACATGAGCGATGTGTCCGAGACGGGCTGGCACGCTGGCGCGCTCGTGGAGGCCGGCGTGCCGCTCTTCCCGTGGGGCCTCCGCGTGGACGCGATGTGGAATCAGCTGGGCAAGAAGGAGACTGTAGCCGGCACCGTGAAGAATCGGCTCATCGATGGTACGCTGAACGTCACGTACTCCTTCGGCGGCCTCTCCACCACGAAGTTCTACCTCATCGGCGGCATGGGCGTGTACAACCTGAAGACCGAGCTGGAGGACCAACCGATCTTCCTCGCCGTTGCGGACCGGCGCTCGGCCAGCGACGACGCGCTCGCTGCGCGGGAGATCGCTCCACCCAGTCGCCAGATCGTGGATTTCGGTGAACAGTCGCACTCGCAGACCAAGTTCGGACTCAACGGGGGCGCGGGTCTCCGCTTCCAGCTCACCGGCTTCTCCACGTTCATAGAAGCGCGCTGGCACACCATCTTCACCGAAGGGAGCAACGCGCAGGTCGTGCCGATCAGCGTGGGCATCACCTTCTGATCGTTCTGATCGTGATCCGATCGCGCGGCTGGCGGTGAGCTCCACCCGGCTGCTTCACGACGCGAATCCTTCACGACGCGGCTCCTTCGGGCTTCTCCGAACGGAGCCGCTTTCGCATCTCCTTCTTACGAAGTCGCGCCGGCGATGCGCATATTGATCGGAGCTCACCACCCTTCACGCTTCAGAGCATGCGACGATTCTTCCGCGCCACCATACGCGCCACCATACGCGCCACCATACTCGGCCTCGCACCCCTCGTTCTCGCCTGCGCATCCACTGCCGGCGGAGCACCGGAAAGCTCGACCGCCGCGGCTGCGGCGCCTGCCTCGCGCGCGCTGCCGCCGGCGGAGAGCGTCCCCACGCTGGTGGTCTTCATCACCATAGACCAGATGCGCGCCGACTACTTCGACCGCTTCGCGAGCCAGCTCACCGGCGGGCTCGCGCGGCTCGATCGCGGCGGTGCGTTTTTTACCAACGCATTTCAGGATCACGCCATCACCGAGACAGCGCCGGGACACGCCACCACGCTTTCGGGCCGATTCCCACGCCACACGGGAATCGTGATCAACAGCGCGGGCGTGCAGGACCCGCAGTCGCCGGTGATCGGCGCCCCATCGCTCAATGCATCGCCCTTCCGGTTCCGCGGAGGGACGCTGATAGACTGGATCCGCATCAAGGATCCCCGCAGCCGCGCGCTCTCGGTGTCGCGGAAGGACCGCGCCGCCATCCTGCCGGTCGGCAGAGCGCATCAGAACGTGTACTGGTACGATCCCACCAGCGGCCGCTTCTCCACGAGCACCTACTACGCCGACACCCTCCCCGAGTGGGTGCGCGCCTTCAATGCCCGCCGCATCCCGCAGAGCTACACGGGGAAGAGCTGGAGCACCCTCCTCGCCTCGGGCTACCCCGAGCCCGACAGCCAGCCGGTGGAGAACCAGGGGAAGGACTTCACCTTCCCGCACGTTCTTCCAGCCGACACGGCGGAAGCGGTGCGCTCGCTCCCCGACTTTCCGTGGATGGATGAGGTGACGCTGCAGATGGCGCTCACCGGTCTGCGTGCGCTCGACCTCGGCCGCGGTTCCCAGACCGATCTTCTCGCGGTCTCGCTCTCCACCACCGACGCCGTCGGGCATCGCTACGGCACGGACTCACGCGAGCTGCACGATCAGGTGCTCCGCCTCGACCGCTCGCTCGGTGCTTTCCTCGATACTCTCTATTCGATCCGGGATTCCGCGAAGATCGTGATCGCGCTCACGGGCGATCATGGCGTGGCCCCCACGCCCGAGGTGTACGCCGCGCGCACCGGGATCACCACGCGTCGCGTCCGCACTTCGAACGTCATCAAGCCCTTCACCGAGGCGCTTACCGCGCGCGGCGTGGACCCGTCCGCGTTCCGCTACGCGGAAGGGATGCTGATAGTGGAGCGCGAGGTGCTCGAGCGTGCCGGCTTCGACCCCGATTCGCTGGTGGATGCGTTCGCCCGGGAGGTGAAGAAGATTCCCGGAGTCCTCCGCGCCGACCGCTATCCCGCGATCGTCCGCGACTCCCTCGCCGACCCCATAGCCCGTCGCTGGTACCACCAGATCCCCGACGATCTGCCAGTCGCCCTGGTGGTGACGCTCGACAAGTACAGCGTAGGGAGCGGCAACGCCACGGGGATTCACGGATCGCCCTACGACTACGACGCCAACGTCCCCGTTCTCTTCTACGGCCCGCCCTTCATCCCCGGCCGCTATACCCGCTTTGCCCGCGTCGCCGACCTCGCTCCAACCCTCGCCTGGGTCACCGCCACGAGACCCACGGAGAAGCTGGATGGAGATGTGCTGTGGGAGGCGATCAGGGCGCGGTGAGAGGGCGGAAGGCGGCGTCGCTCGCCCGCGCTTTCGACGAGCTGCGTTTCGGGTCGGATCGGGTGCTCGATCTGCACGGCCTCCTGCCGAGCGGCGTGCAGGCAGTGGCGCGAACGGAGGCGTGGCTGAGGGAGAAGCAGGCCGGCGGTGTGAAGGAGGTACTGGTGGTCACGGGGCGCGGGAACAACAGCGAGGGCGGGGTGCCGGTGGTGCGCGAGGAGGTGCGGCGCCTGCTCGCGCGGCTGCGCAGGGGAGGAGTGGTGAAGGATTCGGCGCAGCACTCGGAAGGCGCCTTCGCGGTCACGCTGGCACCGCTTTCCGCGCTGCGCGACGCGCCGCGCAGGAGGCGTGACCCGGCGCCTCCGCGTGCGCGAGATCCCGAAGCGCTGATGCAGCTCGCGCCGCGCACCCGCGATCTTCTCCGGAAGGTGTCGCTGCGCGCGCTCGAGGAGCTCGGCGTCCGCGATCCGGAGCCCTTCGTGGAGCGCGAGATGCTCGACCAGCTCTCCTGCGCCATCCGTTCGATACCCGACTGCCCCGACCGCGAGGAGCGGCTCGGAGCCGTGCTCGCGCGGCTGCTCGCGGAGTACGACGACCGCTGAGCGGGTCCCCCGTACCTGTCGCGGACATAGTGCGGGTGATAGACTTGCCAGATTGCCGCCTATGGATGACCACCATCGTGAACGAGCCATGATGACTGATCGACTGCTCTGTTCCGTCGCCCTCGCGGTGGCGGCTTCCCTCGCCGCTCTGCCGCTCCGCGCGCAGGGCGAGACGCTCCCGGGCTACGCGCGCGCCGCATCGGAGCAGCAGCAGGCGCTCGAGAGCCGCGTCATCGCGCACCCCGACCCCGACAGCGCCCGCACCTGGTCGCGCTTCCTCTCGAGCGAGGTGCACATTGCCGGCACTCCCGAGCAGGCGCGCACGCGCGACTACGTGATCGCGGCCATGAAGCGGTGGGGGCTCGAGACCGAGGTACGCACCTACGACGTCTGGATGCCGCACACCACCAACATTCAGGTGTGGCGCGTGGCGCCGGATACGCTGATGCTGCACCTGGCCGAAGGGCCGGTGGCCGAGGATTCCACCTCGTGGACCGCGAAGGAGGCGGTGATCGCCAACGGCTACAGCGGCACGGGGAGCGTCACCGCGCAGGTGGTCTACGTGAACTACGGACTCATCGAGGACTATGCGCAGCTCGATTCGATGGGCGTCTCGGTGAAGGGGAAGATCGCCGTGGCCCGCTACGGCCGGTCGTACCGGGGGATCAAGGCGCGCGAGGCGGAAAAGCGCGGTGCCGTGGGTCTCATCATCTACAGCGATCCGCAGGACGACGGCTTCGCGCGCGGCGATGTCTACCCCGAGGGGCCGATGCGGCCCGCGCGGGGAGTGCAGCGCGGGAGCGTCATGAACGGCGACGGCGATCCCAGCACCCCCGGCTACCCGAGCAAACCGGGCGCGAAGCGGGTGCCCACGGCGGAGCTCGAGGTGGCGCGCATCCCGGTCATTCCGATGTCGTACGGCAACGCCGCCGAGTTGCTGCGCGGGCTGCGCGGCTCGGATGTGCCGCGCGAATGGCAGGGTGGTCTTCCCTTCCGCTACCACGCGGGCCCCGGCCCCGTGGTGGCGCACATGCTCGTGGAATCGGACACCGCCACGGCGGCGATCAAGCAGATCTGGGACACTTTCGGGATCGTTCGCGGGAGCGAGTTCCCCGACCAGGTGGTGATCATCGGCGGCCACCGTGACGCGTGGGGGCCCGGCGCGGCCGACAACGTGAGTGGTACTGTGAGCGTGATGGCGGCCGCGCAGGCGGTGGCCGATGCTCTGAAGGCGGGGCAGCGCCCGAAGCGCACGATCATCTTCGCTACCTGGGATGCCGAAGAGTGGGGACTGCTCGGCTCCACCGAATACGTGGAAGATGACTCGCTCCGCCTGAAGCGCGGTGGCGTGGCGTACCTGAACCAGGACGTCTCCGCGCAGGGTCAGTTCTTCGGTGGCGGCGGATCGCCCTCGCTCCGCTCCACGCTCCGCGACATCGCTCGTAAGGTGCAGGATCCGTCGGGGAAGGGCTCCGTGTACCAGGTGTGGCGCGAGCGCGCGGCCATCCCGGACAGCGCGGAGCCGCGCATGGGCGATCCGGGCGGCGGCAGCGACTTCGCCGGATTCTACAACCACCTCGGGATCCCGATCGCCGAGTGGGGCTTCGGCGGCGCGGGAGGCGTGTACCACTCGTTCTACGACGACTTCAACTGGATGACGAAGTTCGGCGATCCCACCTTCGCCTACCATGCCGCCTCGGCGAAGGTCGGCGCCGCGATGGTCCTTCGCCTCGCCAACGCGGACATCATCCCGTACGACTACGTGGAGTACGCCCGCACGATGAAGGAGTACGTCCCGAGAGTCACCAAGGCCATCGAGGAGAAGGGGTGGAGCACGAGTGCTGCTCCCCTGGCCACGGCGATCGATCAGATGGAGCGGGCCGCGACGGAGTTCAACGCGACCCGGGATGCGGTGCTCGCCCGCGGCACGCCATCGAAGAGCGTGCGCGGCAACGCCAACGCCGCGCTCCTTCGCGTGGAGCGAGCGCTCACGAGACCGGAGGGATTGCGCACGCGTCCCTGGTTCCGCAACCTCATCTACGCCGCCGACGAGAACAACGGCTACGCGAACATGGTCTTCCCGTCGGTGAACGAGGCCATCCGTGCGGGCGACCGCTCGCTCGCCGAGCGCGAGATAGCCGACCTGGCGTCGCGCTTCCAGGCGGCCACGAAGGCGATCCGGGATGCCACGAGCGCGCTCGGTGGCGCGACCGCCACGGGCGTGACCAGTGAAACGAGCGGCACGAACAAGAACCGTCCGCCCAAGGGCGCGGTGACGGACACCAACTACCGCGCGCCCAGCGACTCGCTCCGGGCGCGGCCGGCGCGGCCGGACACCTCTCGTTCATCCTGACCGTACATCCCGACCATCGTATGAAACGAGGGCCGCGCGTCGATCGCGCGGCCCTCGTTTCATAGATCGCCCGCCACGGCGCCGATCTCCGGATCGTCGATGTCGGCGTGCGGTCGAGCGGGCGGTGGTGGCACGACTCGCGGCAGCTCGCTCGAGAGCGGGATGATCACCGGCCGGGTGATGCGTCTCGGCCGCCTCGCGCCGTCGGCGATGGTGCCGGAGGGAGCGGGGAAGCCGGAATCGCCGCGCGGAACCAGATGGCTGGCGGGCCTGGCGCGGCGCAGGCGTGCGGCGCAGGCGCGCGGGATGACGGCGCCGTCGTGGCGCGCCAGCGCCGGACCGCGGCCGGCGGTGCGGCGGACGATGATCGGTGCGTGCCGGCGAGCGGGTGATGGCGAGATGGCGGCATCGCCACCCGCATCGCCGTGCGATGCGCCGTGCGATGCGCCGTGCGATGCGCCGTGCGACGTGGGGGCTGGCGGCGAGTCGGCGGCGGCTGCGTGCCAGCGCCGCGCCCGCGTCCAGGGACGCGCGACCGCGTAGCGCGGCGAGCCCGCAGGCTCGGCGAGCGCGGGGAGAGAGACGTCCACGTGGATCGATGGATCGAGCACCGGTGCGCGGGCGCGCGGCGGCTCCAGCGCCGTCAAGCGCCCCCGCGCAGCGACGGACGTCTCGTCGTCGCCCCGCGCCCCGCTGCAGGCGCAGCGCAGACAGGGCGCCACGTCGATCAGCTCGTGCTCGTACGCCACGAGCCGCTGCGCGATCTCGAGCGCGATCTGATCCTCGGCGCAGCTCAGCTCCGCGAGCCTGCGCCCAGCGTCCACCTCGCGCAGGCGATCCTCGGAGGGCGCGCCGCCGGGGAGCGATTCGTAGCGGCGGCGGTCGGGAGGTAGTACGGACTCGAAGTACTCCGGCTGCGCGGCGGGGACTATGCCGCGCTCCTCGAAGGCGAGCAGCAGCTCTTCCGGAGAGACGCGCGCATCGATCGAGGCGTCCGATGCCGACGGACAGCTTCCGGCGTACGTGATGCGTACGGGCCGTTCGCCGTAGATCGCGCGCAGGTAGCGGGCCGCCGCCACCGGCGGCGCCGCGAGGTTCAGCATGAACGGCGCGAGCTCCTCGCCTGCTCGCGTGAGCCGCTCGGCGACCAGGGGGCAGCTACAGAGAATCGCCGGCCCCTCGCCGAATTCGTGGAGCCGCTCGAGACACGCGGCGGCCACGACCTCATCGCCCCAGCTCGCCGGAAAAGCCACATCGTAGCCCAGCGCGCGGCAGGCGTGCGCCAGTTGCACGGGCGTCGCGGGCAACGCCGCGAGCACCGTATCGGCACCCAGCACTACGACCGACGAGGGGCGGGAATCCGGGGTCGAACCGAACGGCATGGTGGGAAAATGTGGCGAGAGGATGGTCCTGAAGATGCACCGCCGATCAGCCCGCTGTCCAGCACGGCCCGTACATTGCGGGAAGGTGCGGCGGGGGTACCGGGCGGGGAGCGCCGCCCGGTACGCGAATAGTAGAACGAACCACCGCAGAGACGAGCAGTGCTTGCCGTTCGAATGAAAGAAATCACACGATTGCCCCGCGAGCAACGGGAGTCGATCAGCGCCTACGGCGCAACCACGTCGTGGCCCGCGGGCTTCACGATATACGAGCAGGGCGCGCCCGCGGATGGCGTGTTCGTGGTCCTCCGGGGGCAGGTGGTGCTGCGCAATCAGGTGAGCGCTGGCAGGAGCTTCGTCCCGTGGGTGGCAACGCCGGGTGAGACGTTCGGTGGCGAGGGGCTGGAGATCGGCGCGCGCTACGCGAGCAATGCGCGCGCGGAGGAGGAGAGCGAGACGCTGCACCTGAGCGGGGCGCGCTTCAGCGCCCTCCTCCGCGAGCAGGCGTCGCACGCGCTGGCGCTCATAAGGCAGATGATGGCCGAGCGCACCGCGTTGCTCGAGAAGTTCGGCCAGTACGCAACGCTCACCGTGGAGCAGCGGCTCATCGCCGCGCTCATCCGCATGACCCAGAGCAAGAACGACGAGGATGCGGCGGCCAACGGCGCCGCGACCGTGGTCCCCCGCCGCCTGCTGGGTGAGCTCGTGGGTGCCACGCGCGAGTCCATATCGCTCGTCCTCGGCCGTCTCTCGTCGGAAGGACTCGTGCAGCGCGACGGCAACGGGCTGGTGATCACCGACGTGGACCGACTCGCATCGCGGCTCGCGCAGCCGGGCCAGCGCGGCGGTATCGTGGTGTACGACGAGCGCGGAGAGCAGCGCAACCAGCGCGTCGTGGACGCCTGACACTCCGGCGGCTTGTGCGGACGTGAACGTCCGCGCACGATTCAGCGTATGATGCTGCTCGTGCTGGCCGCCGTGCTCGTGGCCCTGTTCGCGTGGCGCTCGGCATGGAGCTCGCACGTCGAGCGCTCGGTCGGCGCACGCCTCCCCGCGCGCTCCGGCGACATCGTGCCCGGTGCGGAATCGCTGGAGCTGATCCCGGCTTCGCCGGCCGGGGCGGTTCTCCTGCTGCACGGCTTCGGCGACTCGCCGCAGAGTCTCGTTTTTCTCGCGAAGTACCTGTACGAGCGCGGCTTCACCGTGTACGCTCCGCTCCTCCCGGGTCACGGGCGCACGCTTCGCGACTTCCACGCATCGTCGGAAGCCGAATGGGTGGCGGAAGCCAGGCGCGCGCTCGAGTCGCTGCGCGAGCGCGATGAGCGCGTGGGTGTCGTGGGGCTCTCCATGGGTGGCGCCCTGGCGACGCTCCTGGCCTCCGAGACCGACGACATCCGCGCGCTGGTGCTGCTGGCGCCGTACCTGGAGCCGCCCCGCTCCGTGCGCGCGATGGCCGTGATGGCGCCCGCAGCTGGGCTGGTCCTGCCGTACATGCGAGGTGGCGACCCGCGCTCCATCTACGACCCCGCGGCGCACGCCGCGGCGCTCTCCTATCGTGCGGTCTCGCCGCGCTCCATCGCGCAGCTCGTGCGCCTCACCGATCGCGCGCGCGCGCGGCTATCCAGGGTCCGCACGCCCACGCTCTACGTCCAGTCGCGCGAAGACTACCGCATCACCGTGGCCGCCGCCGAGCGCTCCTTCGAGCTGCTGGGCGCGGCTGAGAAGCGACTCGAGTGGCTCACGGGCTGTGGCCACGTGATCACCGCCGACTACTGCAAGGAGAGAGTGGCGGAGCTGGTGACGAGCTGGATCGAGGAGAGAGTGGAGCGCGACGACGTCAGGTCACGCGCTCTACCAGGCCGCTCGTCGCTTCGCTGACACGCTCGCCGAGCGACTTCGCCTCGTCCATCGCGGCGCGTCCGGCCTCTCTCGCCTGGACCATCACCTCGGTGGCCACGGCCTTCACCCGCCTGGCTGGCACGGCGAGCTTCTTCCGCGCGCTCTTGGCGGCGCTCTTCGCCCTCGACACGCCCTTCCTCGCCGCGCTCTTCTTCGATGCGCCCTTTCTCGAAGCGCTCTTCCTGGATGTGCTCTTCGTGGCGCTGCTCTTCCTGGTGGTTGCCCCCTTCTTGCGGGCCGTGGTAGTGCGCTTGCGCGTACTCGCGGAGCGCTTCCTCGGCGACGCGCTGCTCTTCGACGCGGAGCGTGCGCTGCCCGCGCGCTTGCGACCCGTGCTCCGGCCGTTCGCTCCCTTGCGACCTGTGGACTTCCGCCCTGCCGACTTCGCCCTCGAGCCTCCGCGAGACGACTTCCTGGTCGTAGCCATACATGCACCCCGTGTGAGTAGGTAGGACCGGCGCAATCACCTTCAATATGGCAAGTTTCGGGCGAGCGGAAACCACGTTCTGCTTTCTGGCTGCCGCTTTCCCCCCTATATTCCCCACTCCATTCACCACTTCCGAGAGCGAGGTGACCCAGGTGCGTACGACGACCTTGAAGCTGGCCGCGCTGGCGCTGCTCGTGACAGCGTGCGCCGGAAACGATGGGGCCAAGGCGGCCTCCGACTCCGCGGGCTCGATGGCCGCGGGGAGCGATCCCGATGTGGTGCAGAGCGGGGGAGGCGTGCCGCAGGGGTACGTCGCGCTCACCGACAGGCCCGACGCCGAGATGTCGGCCGTCAGCTACGCCGTCTCGGGCGGCGACTGGCAGGTTAAGACCGGACCCGCGCACATCGTGTACGCGCCCGGCGACAGCGCGAGCGGCGTCTACGCCGTGAGCACCACCATCCAGCAGCTCGAGAAGCCTGCGCACCCCGAGGCGTACGGCGTCTTCTTCGGCGGCGGCCACCTCGACGATCGCGCCGCTCAGAGCTACGGCTACTTCATCGTGCGCGGCACCGGCGAGTACCTCATCAAGACGCGCCAGGGCGATGAGACCGCGACCGTCGTTCCGTGGACGGCGAGCGCGAACGTGCCGAAGGAAGACGAGTCGGGGAAGGCGAGCTACGACATCAAGGTCCACTTCGCGCCCGATACCGCGCACTTCATGGTGAACGGGAAGCTCGTCGCGGCGGTACCCAGGAAGGACGTTCCCTCGGCGGGGGTCGCCGGACTCCGCATCAACCACAATCTGCACCTCGACGTGCAGCCGGTGGCGATCTCCAGGTAGTCCGACCGGCGCCCGCTGCGCACTTCACGGCGGGCGCCGCCACCGCCGCCACTGCGGTCACCGCGCGCCATGACCGAGCTCCCCGTCTTCACGGCCACCCGCTACGTCCAGCCGCTGCGCGAGGGCGGTTCGCTGCCGGCGGTGGTGGAGATGTCGAGCGGTGATCTCTTCGTGGTGAAGTTCCGCGGCGCGGGGCAGGGAGCGAAGGCGCTCGTCGCGGAGCTCGTGGCCGGTCTCCTCGCGCGCGCTCTCCGCCTCCCGACACCCGAGCTGGCGATAGTGGAAGTGCCGCCGCCGTTCGGCCGGAGCGAGCCGGATCCGGAGATCCAGGATCTCCTGCGAGCGAGCCACGGCGTGAACGTGGGGATCCGCTACCTGAACGGCGCCTTCAACTTCGATCCTGGCGCGGCGGGCGAGCTGGTGAGCGCCGAGCTGGCCGCACGGATCGCGTGGTTCGACGCGTTCCTCACCAATCCCGACCGCACGCATCGCAACCCGAACATCCTCGTCTGGGAGCGGAAGCCGTGGCTCATCGATCACGGTGCCGCGCTCTACGCGCACCACGACTGGAGCTCGGTGGACGAGACGCGCATGCGGAGCCCGTTCCCGCTCATAAAGCAACACGTGCTCCTGGCGCGGAGCGGCGACATCGAGGCGGCAGATGCTACGATGTCGAAGCAGTTGTCACCGGACACGGTGGACGAGGCGCTCGCCGCCGTCCCCGATGCGCTTCTCGCCGCGCCTCCGCTCGATGCGAGCGCGCCCTCTCCGGGCGCACTGCGCGAACGCTACAGGTCGTACCTCCTCACGCGCCTCGAGGCACCGCGCGAATTCGTGGGGGCGGCCATCGCGGCCCGCGAACAGCTCCTCCGCGAGCCACCGCGCCGTCTCTCCGCCCGGCGATGAGCGCGAACGACTGGATCTCCTACGACTTCGCCGTGCTCCGGGTGGTCCCGCACGTCCACCTCGGCGCCTTCACGCCGGTCGGGGTAGTGCTCCATGCGCGCACCGCCGGCTTCCTCGGCCTTCGCGTCCTCACCGACCGCGATGCGCTTCGTACCATCGCTCCCAACGTGGACGCCGAGCTCCTAGAACGCTACCTCCGCTCGTGCAAGGCGATCGCCGAAGGCGATCCCGGTGCCGGTCCTCTTGCCCTCGCTCCGTCCTCCGAGCGCTTCCACTGGCTCACCGCTCCCCGCTCCGACGTGATCCAGAGCTCGCCCATCCACAGCGGCCTCACTACCGACCCGGAGCGGGAGCTGGGGGAGTTGTATGGGAAGTATGTAGGGAGATGAAGGGGTGCTGAAGAGGGGGACAGGGGAAAGGAACTGCGAGGGTTCAGGAGGCAGGGTTCAGGAACGGCAGTTGAGAGAGACAGAGGGCAGGAAACGGGAAACGGGAACCGACTCCCGCCACCGCCGTCGTCCCCGCTTACGCGGGGATGACGGCTGGGTAGTGTGCAGTTCTTGTCCCCCATCCCCCGTCCCCCGTTCCCTTCAGCGTCCCTCCCCGGCACATCCCCTGCATCCCTTCCCAAGGGATTTCACGGGAGAGACCGATGGCAGAGAAGGCTACCTGGAAACCGCATACGGAGCATGGGAATCTGGACAGCGAGGAGCGTGAGGAGCTTCCCGATGACGCGTTCGCTTTTCCCAAGCAGCGCAAGGAACCGCTGACCGATGCCAGGCACGTCCAGAACGCACTCGCCAGATTCGATCAGGTGGAGGGTGTCTCGGACCAGGAGCGGGAGCTGGCGTTCTCGAACATAAAGAAAGCGGCTGAGCATTACGGCCTGAATGTCGAAGAGTCCGACTGGCACCAGCTCGGGAAGCATCCCCACACGGAGAACCCGGCGCACTGAAGCATCCAGAAGGCATCGGAGAGGAGCGGGCCGCGTCAGTTCGCACGCGCTGACGCGGCGCTCGCGGGATCGGTCGTCAGTCGTGCCCCGATGCGCTCAGGGATGCGCCAGCTCGATCTCGCGCGTCTCGCCGTGCCGCAGAATCCACAACTCATCTTCCGGGAGGCCTGCGGCCCTCCAGGCGGCGAGTGCGCGTCTGGGCGGCTCGTCCAGCGGCTCGTCGGTGAGCTTGAACGTGCCCCAGTGGATGCCGAGCGCGATGCGCGGCGGCCGAGCCGGGCCGCGCGCACGGAGGCCCTCGCCGCTCACGTCTAGGTAGGCGCGCACCGCCTCTTCGGGATCTACGTGCACGCGCTCCATGAACCAGCGCGGATCGTAGGCGCCGATGGGAATCAGTTGGATGTCGAACGGTCCGTAGCGTTCGCCGATCTTCGCGAACTCCGGGTGGTAGGCGGTGTCGCCCGCGAAGTAGAGAGCGTGGCCGGCAGCGCGCACGGCCCAGCCGCACCAGAGGGTGCGCATCCTGTCGGTGAGCCCGCGCGCGCTGAAGTGACGCGCCGGCGTGCACGCTACGCGCGCATCGCCCACGGCGGCCTCCTCCCACCAGCCGAGCTCCGTGATGTTGCTGGCGCCGAAGCGGCGGAGTAGTGGCGCGACGCCGAGCGGAGCTACCCAGCGCGCACCGGGGTGCAGCCGCGCGATCCGCCGCACGGTGCGCGAATCGAGGTGGTCGTAGTGGTTGTGCGAGAGGAGGACGATATCGAGCGGCGGGAGCGACTCGAGCGCGGCTCCGGGGGGGACCACGCGGCGCGGGCCGATGAGGCGGAATGGCGAGGCGCGCTCGCTCCAGACCGGGTCCGTGAGGATGTTGAGCCCTCCCAACTGCACGAGCACCGTCGAGTGCCCGATCCAGGTCGCGGTGAGCGTGTCGCGCGGCGCGCGCGGAGTGCGGAAAGCGGGCGTCGCGCGCTCGAAGCGCGGCGGCTCGCCGCTCGGGCGTGGCGGGTGCCGGCGGCGGTCGCGGCTCCAGCGCAGTATGTCGCGCCAGCCGTGCGGGGGCTGGGAGCCGGGCCAGGGGTTCGTGAAGTGGCGGTTGTGCACTCCCGGGAGATTAGTCGCCGGCGGAGCGAGAGGAAACCGGCCCCGGTCTCGAGCGCGGAGGGGCTGGCCTCGCCCGACCCTCCAACCTGGCCATGGTGCCCGTGTCTCGACGGTGCTGCTTCATCATCGGTACCCTGATTCGAAACCGGGTTGCATTTTTTTTGCGCCCCTACTTGCGATCGAGCGCGTTCGAAATAGGATTGGTAGCTATCGCACTACTGCCCTTTCGCGGCCGCACCCTCGCGCGGCGCCCCCGGCTCAGGGGCTCACGCTGGGCAGTGATCTCTCATCATAGCGCTTGCACTCCCGGCGCAACTCACCACCCCCGAGCTTCGCGCTCCATACCGGAGGCACGATGTCGCACTCTGTTGTCGTTTGTGCGCGCGACACCGCGTGCAGGTCCTCGTCTGGCCATCGTGGCATTGCACTGATCTTCATCCTCACCCTGCTTGCGGTCATCTCGTTCACTACCACCACTACCACGGCCGGGGCGCAGGAGCCGGCCACCGGCCGGATAACCGGTGTGGTCACCGATTCCGCTACGGGGCAGATGCTCAGCGCGGTATCGGTGTCCGTATCGGGCACGCGGCTCGGTGCCCTCACTAACGAGCGAGGAGAGTACGTCATCGACCGCGTGCCGGCAGGCACGCACACTCTGGAGACGCGCAGGATCGGCTACTCGCCGCGGAACGTCCCGGGGGTGGCCGTGACCGCCGGCGGCTCGGTGACCGCGAACATAGCGCTCATGGCCAGCGCTCTGACGCTGGAAGCGGTCGTGACCACCGGCGTCGTCGATCCCACCAGCGGCACTCGCGTTCCGTTCACGGTGGGTCGAGTGGATGCCGCCGATGCACCCGTGCCGGCCACCAATGCGGTGGAGACGATTCAGGGCAAGGTGGCCGGCGTCACCGTGGTGCCGAGCGGGCAGCCGGGGAGCGGTACCGACATCGTGCTTCGCTCGCCCACGAGCATCACCAAGTCCAACAGTCCGTTGATCATCGTCGACGGCGTGATCCTGAGCCAGTCGTTCGGCGCGTCGACCGCGGATCTGGAATCGCTCGACATAGAGAGCGTGGAGGTCGTCAAAGGCGCGGCAGCGGCATCGCTGTACGGCTCGCGTGCTTCGGCGGGGGTCATCTCCATCAAGACGAAGCGCGGCTCCGCACTTCCGGAGGGCCCGCCGCGCTTTACCTTCCGCTCGGAATACGGCGACAACTCGCTGGCCGGGAAGATCCACTGGGCGCGTTATCACTCGTACCTGGTGAACGATCAGGGGCAGTACATCAACGATGCCGGCCAGGTCGTCGATCGCTCCGGACGCGTGCCCGATTCCCTCTTCAGGCGCTTCCAGGACAATCCGTATCCGGATCCGGTCTACGACCAGGTGGACCGCTTCTTCAACCCGGGTCAGTTCTTCAAGAACTCCGTAACCGTGGCGCAGAACACGGGGAGGACGAACTGGCTGATGGCGGTCGCCGACAGCAAGGAAGACGGCGTGGTGCTCAACAGCGGAGCCTATCACCAGACCAACTTCCGGCTGAATCTGGACACGCGGCTCCGTGATGACCTGCGGCTCTCGTTCAGCGGCTATCACAACATCTCGAAGCGGCAGGAGCTGTACGGCGACACTTTCTTCGACCTGATCAACCAGGCGCCCGATGTGGACCTGCTGGTGCCCGATCCCGATGGCACGCCCTACATCTTCCAGGGCGATCCGGAGGGACGGGAAGAGAACCCGCTGTACGTGCTGGCCACCGAAGACAACGAGCGTCTCCGCACGCGCACGCAGGGGAGCGTGGCCGCGCACTACACGCCCACCAAGTGGCTCACCTTCGATGCCGACGTGAGCTACGATCGTTCCGACCGGCGGCTCAACTACTTTCTCGACCAGGGACTCAAGACCGAGGGCTTCGGCGGTCCGGGAGGTGGGCCTGGCGAGATATCCCAGACGATCGGCACGACCGACGCATTGAACGCGTCGGCGAGCGCGAACCTGATCGGCACGGCCGGTCCCTTCACTCTGCGCAGCACGCTGCGCGCTCTCGTGGAGCGCGAGAACAATCAGGTGACGGAAGGCGAGGGCACCGGTCTGGCGACACCGGGCGTCCCCAGCCTCAGCAACGCCACCGAGCGGCTGCTCTCATCGACCTACGAGACGATTCGTTCCACCGGCTACTTCGTGACCGGCAGTGCCGATTACCTGGGCCGCTACATCCTGGAGGGCCTGGTTCGCCGCGACGGGAGCTCGCTCTTCGGTCCCGAGGAGAGGTGGAACACCTACTATCGTGCCAGTGCCTCGTGGCGCATGGCCGAGGAGTCGTGGTGGCCCTTCGCCGCCATCACGGAGTTCAAACCGCGAATCTCCCGCGGTACCGCGGGCGGGCGGCCGAGCTACGCCGACCAGTACGAGACCTTCTCCTTCACGTCCGCGGGTGGATTGGCGAAGGAGACGCTCGGCAACAGGTTCCTCAAGCCGGAGCTCGCCACCGAGACGGAGATAGGTCTCGATGTGATCGTCAAGGACCGCTACTCGCTGCAGATCACTCACGCGAGCACGAGAGTCGAGGACCAGCTTCTCGAGGTGCCACTCGCTCTCCTCTTCGGCTACCAGTCGCAGTGGCAGAACGCCGGCACGATCGAGGGGAACACGTGGGAAGCTACCCTGCAGGCGCAGGTACTTCGCCGCCCGAATCTCAGCTGGCGCGTGGGGCTCGTCTTCGACCGCTCGCGCAACAAGATCACCGAGTTCGACCTCCCGTGCTACACGACGAGCACGATCGCCTACCGCTGCGCCGGCGAGACGCTGGGCGCGATGTACGGCTTCCACTTCATCAACTCCGCGGGCGAGCTGCCGGCGGATGCGCAGGCGCGCTCGTCGGAGTTCCAGAGGAACGATGACGGGCTGCTCGTCTGGGTGGGCCCGGGCAACGCCTACACCGAAGGCGAGTCGAAGCGCCTCTGGGGGACGAAGACCACGATCGGCAACACTAACTACGATTGGGGAATGCCCATCAGACAGCTCGACGCGGACGGCAACGCCGCCGTGGTGCGCATCGGCGATGGCAATCCGGATTTCCATTGGGGAATCTCCAACCAGGTCAGCTGGCGCAACTTCGACTTCTACGCGCTGGTCGACGCCAACCAGGGCGGCCAGGTCTACAACAACACGAATCAGCGCATGTACCAGTACGGACGCAGCGCCGATGTGGACCAGGTCGGGAAGCCGGAAGAGCTCAAGAAGCCGGTGGACTACTACGTCGCTCTCTATTCGGCGGCCGACCCGACGGACTACTTCGTGGAGGATGCCGGTTTCGTGAAGCTGCGCGAGGTGTCCGTGCGGTATCGGCTGGGATCGGGGGCCATCGACAGGATCGCGCGGCTCGGTGTGAAGGGCGCATCGGTCTCGCTCGTCGGTCGCAACCTGTTCACGTCCACGCCCTACAGCGGCTACGATCCCGAAGTCGGCGGCACGATCGTGCGGCGGGACAGCTTCGGCTATCCGCGCTACCGCACGGTCACCGGCAGCATCGAGATCAACTTCTAGGCGAACGGCGCAGGAATGGATGTGTCTTCGTGGCCATTCGAAACCGACTAACGAGGAATGACATGCGAAAACTGATCCCGCTCCTGGCCCTGCTCGTGCTGGGTTGCCAGGAACTGGGGGTGACCAACCCCAACGAGGCCGATCGCGAGCGAGCGACGAAGGACCCCAAGTCGGTCGAGTCGTTCGTGAGCAGCGCTTTCCGGACGTGGTGGAGAGCGGGGGGCCACGACGACTACCCGTCGTGGGCCTTCTCGACGATGGCCCACGAGATCACCTCGGGCTTCGCCGATTACGGCCAGCTCGAGACCTCCGCCGAGCCGCGCTCGGCGTGGAACAACTCTCCCGTCAATGCGCGCGCCGAGGTGGCCGAGGATCCGTTCACCAGGTTCTATGGAGCCATATCGCCGGTGAACGACGCGCTCATCGCGATCGACTCCGGACTCATCATCACTGACGAGAACACCACGGCGCGTACGCGGGCCGTCGGAAAGTTCGTCCAGGGGATCTCGCACGGATACCTGGCGCTCATGTACGATCAGGCGTACATCGTGGATGAGCACCTGGCGCTGGACACGATCACCACGCCCGTGCTCCATCCATACACGGAAGTCGCGGCGGCCGCCATCGAGGAGCTCGACTCGGCCATCGTCATCTCCGGGCGCAGCCATTTCGACATTCCGGCCAGCTCCTGGCTCTTCCAGGACATGACGCAGGATGATCTCGCACGCCTGGCGAACTCGTTCGCCGCGCGCATCCTCGCGTACACGCCGCGCACGCGCGAGGAGCGCGCGGCCGTGGATTGGGAAGAAGTCATACGGCGCGTCGATGCCGGGATCACCAGCGACTTCGCCCCGAGCGCGCAGCCCGACATCCTCTGGGACGACTGGAAACGGCTCATCGCGCGCGTGCGCAGCGGCCCGCCGAGCGACTTCGGCCGGCCGAGCTACTGGCTGCTGGGACCCGCCGATTCCACGGATGGCTACATCGACTGGCTCGCCACTCCGCTGGACAACCGCCATGCCTTCCAGCTCGAGACCACGGACCAGCGGATCCAGAAGGCCGGCGACCCGGATGCTCCGGGGAAGTACTTCGGCTTCTACGAAGCCAACATTGGCTCCGCGTCCCGCGGCACCTGGCGCTACTCGTGGTACTACTATCACCGCTTCGGCACCGGCGATAGCTGGCAGACCGGCGCGCAGCCGGCTCTGACGGTGGCGGAGATGGATCTCCTGAAGGCGGAAGGGCTGATCCGCCTCAATCGCCCCGACGAAGCGGTACCGCTCATCAACAAGACGCGCGAGGCGAACGGCGGTCTTCCACCGGTCACGGTCGACGGTCCGCCCGACGAGCAGGGGTGCGTGCCTCGCAAGATCCACGGGGGATGCGGCAGCCTCTGGGACGCACTGCGCTACGAGAAGCGCATCGAAGGCGTGGGCGTGAGCGGAGTAGTGGCGTTCTTCGACGCGCGCGGCTGGCAGATGCTTCCCGCCAATACTTTCGTACAGATGCCCGTACCCGGCCGCGAGCTCGCGGTTCTTCAGCTCCCTCTCTACACCTTCGGTGGCCCCGGCGGCAACAGCAGTGCGCCGGAGCCGGATGAGGAAGCATGCCCGGTCCCACTTCCACGCTGCCCATGATCGCCATGCCCAGAAACCAATTCGTGATGGAGCGCCGGCGCACGGTTGGCCGCCGCTCCATGCATCGCCCGCTCACGCTCGCGGCCACGGCGCTCGCGTTCTCGCTCGCGGCGTGCGCCACCGGCCAGGCCGCCAGCTCTCAGCAGCCTGCCCAGCAGCCGGCGGCTCGGCCGCGTCCGGAGCGTCAGCGGGTCGTCATGGACTCCGCACGCGCCAGGGAGCTCTACGTCAGCAAGAAGCCCGCTGACCTGCCCACCTGCCGCTGCGAGCGCGACATGCAGGAGAAGCGCGCCACGGACAGCACCTTCGCCGCCCGCAGCAAGGGAGTCATGGAGTTCCGCAAGGTGACCTACAAGAGCCGCGTCGACGGGCTCGAGATCCCGGCCTACGTCTTCGCCCCGATCGAGAAGCGCGGGGCGCGGGGGCACGCGGCCATGGTCTGGGTGCACGGCGGGGTGCACAGCGACATGACGGCCGACTACTTCCCCTTCATCCGCGAGGCCGTCGAGCGTGGTTACGTGATCATCACGCCCGACTACCGCGGGAGCACGGGTTACGGCGAGGCGTTCTACAAGGCGATCGACTACGGCGGCAAGGAGATCGACGACGTGGTCTCGGCGGTGGACTACCTGGCCACGCTGCCCTACGTGGACGCCACCCGGCTCGGGATCATGGGCTGGAGCCACGGCGGCTTCATCACGGCGCACGTGCTCTTCCGCGGCGACGAGCAGCCGTTCAAGGGCGGAGCGGCGATAGTGCCGGTGACCAATCTCGTTTTCCGTCTCTCGTACAAGGGGCCGGGCTACCAGCGGAGCTACGCGGCACAGGAGGGGATCCAGGGGCTGCCGTTCGAGAACCGCGAGGAGTACATCCGGCGCTCGCCCGTCTTCCACGCGGCCAACCTGAAGGTGCCGATCCTGGTGCACGTGGCCACGAACGACACGGATGTGGATTTCGTGGAGGACCAGCAGATGGTCTACACGCTGCGGGCCCTCAAGCCTGATCTGGCGGAGACGAAGATCTACGTGGACCCGGCGCCCGGCCCGCACGGCGGAGGCCACTCGTTCAGCCGGCGGGTGAACCCCGTGACGCTCGAGCGCGAGGATTCGCCGGCGCAGATCGACTCGTGGAACCGCACGTGGGCGTTCTTCGAGCGCACGCTGCACCCGGAACGGGGGGCCACGAGCACGGGTGGGGCGGGGAAGTAGCTCCAGGCAGCAACCGCTCCGTTGGAAGAGCGTGCGGCGCGGAGAGGCGGCTTCGGTCCGCACAGTGTAGTGCGCCGTTACCACGCGCCCGGCAGTTCGTGTGAGAGTGGAAGGGCCCGGCCGGCCGGCCGGGCCCTTCCACTTTTCCCTCCCCGACGCGTCACGTCATGAGACATCCACATCACCGCTCGCTCACCGGCCCCCTCGTAGCCGCGCTGGCGTTCGTGCTCGCAGCACCCGGCGTCTCCACCCAGACCCGGGCGAGCTCCACGCCCGGTGCGGCGGGGAGCTCTGGTCATCCGCTGGCAACCACGCTGGCAACCACGCCGGTAGCCACGCCGGCCGACGCGCCTCCGCTCGATCGCGAGTTCCGCGCCGCGTGGGTCGCCACCGTGGCCAACATCGACTGGCCTTCGCGCCCCGGGCTGAGTAGCTGGGAGCAGCAGGCGGAGCTGATCGCCATTCTCGATCGCGCCGTGGAGCTGAAGCTCAACGCGGTGATCCTGCAAGTGCGTCCCGCGGCCGATGCGCTGTATCGCTCGAACCGTGAGCCCTGGTCCACCTTCCTCACGGGCCAGATGGGCGCCGCGCCGGAGCCCGCGTACGACCCGCTCGCCTTCGCGGTACGCGAGGCGCACGCGCGCGGGCTCGAGCTGCACGCCTGGTTCAACCCCTTCCGCGCGCGCCATCCCGCCGACAGCTCGGCCGTCTCATCTAACCACGTGAGCCGGGCCAGCGCGCACATGGTGCGCCGCTACGGCCAGTACCTCTGGCTCGACCCGGGGAGCAAGTCGGCGCGGCAGCATTCGCTCGACGTGGTGATGGACATCGTCTGGCAATACGACATCGACGGCATCCACCTCGACGACTACTTCTACCCATACAAGGAGCGCGACTCGCGCGGCCGGATCATCGACTTCCCCGATGAACCGAGCTGGCGGCTCTACCGCGGCAACGGCGGGAAGCTCTCGCGCGATGATTGGCGGCGCCAGAACATCGACGGCTTCATCGAGGAACTGTACGAGCACGTGAAGGCGGCGAAGCCGTGGGTGAAGGTGGGGATCAGCCCCTTCGGCATCTGGCGTCCCGGGAACCCGCCCGAGGTGAAGGGCTTCGACGCCTACCAGGAGCTCTACGCCGACTCGCGCAAGTGGCTCACCGAGGGGTGGCTCGACTATCTCACTCCGCAGCTTTACTGGAAGGTCTCCGCGCCGCAGCAGAGCTACCCCCTGCTCCTGAAATGGTGGGTGTCGCAGAACACGCATGGGCGGCACATCTGGCCGGGGAACTTCACCAGCCGCGTGAGCGACAAGGGCGCGGGCGGTGGTCCGAATAGCTGGTCCGCGAGCGAGTTGCTCTCGCAGATCCGCGTGACGCGCGCGCAGCCCGGCGCTACCGGGAACGTGCACTTCAGCATGAAGGCGCTCATGGATGGCCCGGGCGGCCTGGTGGATTCGCTGGAGAGCGGCGTGTATTCCACGCCTGCGCTGGTACCCGCATCGCCGTGGCTCGGCGACACCCCGCCCGCGAAGCCGCGCGCGCTGGTCACCGTGGATTCCGTTACGGGGAATACGCAGCTTCGCATGGCTCCGGCCACCGCGCACTGCGTGTGGCTCTGGGCGGTGCGCGCGCGCACCGGCGGACGATGGACCACTACCATCCTGCCGAGCGAACAGCGCATCTTCACGCTCGGCCGCGCCGGAGGGCCGGTGCCGGACGTCGTGGTCGTGAACGAGGTGGACCGCCTGGGCAACACCAGCGAAGACGTGGTGGTGCAGCCCGGCGGGATCGCGATGCGGTAGCGCGGGGGCCCCGGGGGGCGGAGGGCGAGGGGCCGGGTCTTGCACGGTGCGCTACCGTCGGCCGGACCGTCATCCCAGCGGAAGCGGCAACCGTCATTCCCGCGTAGGCGGAAATCCAGGTTGGCCAGACCGAGTAGGCCAGACCGAACATGGGTTCCCGCGGAAGCGGGGACGACTGTGGAATGGATACGCGCCCGCGCGGGGATGGCTCTTGCGAGCACTGCACGGCTGACCCCGATACCAAACCGACATGGCGACCGCAGCAAGAACAGCGACCGACTCTCCCGCGCCCCTCGACCACCGGCGAGTGCTCGTCGCGTTCAGCGGTCTCCTTCTCGTGCTCCTCCTGGCCGCACTCGATTCCACCATCGTCGCGACCGCGCTCCCCACCATCGTGGGCGAGCTCGGCGGAGTCGCGCAGCTCTCGTGGGTCGTCACGGCGTACCTCCTCGCGCAGACCGTGGTCACCCCGCTCTACGGGAAGCTCGGCGATCTCTACGGACGCAAGGGGATTCTGCAGGGCGCGATAGTGATCTTCCTCGCGGGCTCGGCGCTGTGTGGGTTGAGCCGGAGCATGTGGCAGCTCATCGCCTTCCGGGCGCTGCAGGGGCTGGGCGGCGGTGGACTCACCGTCACCACGCAGGCGATCGTGGGCGACATCGTCTCGCCACGCGAGCGCGGCCGCTACCAGGGGCTCTTCGGCGCGGTGTTCGGCGTCGCCAGCATCGCGGGTCCGCTCATCGGCGGCTACTTCACCACGCATCTGAGCTGGCGCTGGATCTTCTACATCAACCTGCCGCTCGGCATCGCGGCGATGGTCGTCCTTGCCGCTACGATCCCCGCGGTCAGCGAGCGCGTTCGCCGCTCCATAGACTACCTCGGCTCCGCGCTCCTCGCCGTCCTGCTGAGCGCCATCGTGCTCGTGGCGGATCTGGGAGGGTCGAAGTTCGCGTGGACTTCGCCCACGATGATTGCCGTGGTGGCCGTCGCGATCCTCGCGCTCGCGGGCTTTCTCTTCGCCGAGCATCGCGCGGTGGAACCCGTGCTTCCGCTGCGGCTCTTCAGGAACCGGTCGTTCGCGGTGACTTCGGCCATCGGACTCATCATCGGCTTCGCGCTCTTCGGGTCGGTGACCTACCTCCCCGTGTTCCTGCAGCTATCGATGGGCTCGAGCCCTACGGCGTCGGGGCTGCAGATGACGCCGATGATGGGCGGGATGCTCGTGACGTCCATCGTCTCGGGGCTGCTCATCAGCAGGTGGGGGCGCTACAAGATCTTCCCCATCATCGGTACGCTGGCCGCAACCGCTGGGCTCGTCCTCTTCTCGCGCATGACGTCCGACACCAGTCTGCTCGGCGCGTCGTTCGCGATGCTGGTGCTCGGCCTCGGTCTCGGTATGGTGATGCAGGTGCTCGTGATCGCCGTGCAGAACGCGGTGGACTATCGTGATCTCGGCGTTGCCACGTCGGGAGCGACGCTCTTCCGGCTGGTGGGCGGCTCGCTCGGCACCGCGGTGCTCGGCGCGATCTTCGCTTCGCGGTTGAGCGTCAACCTCGCGCAGCTCCTCCCCGGCGGCGCGGCCGCCGTGGCAGATGCGACGCGCGCGCTCGACCCGGAACGGCTCGCCGCCGTGCCGGCTGCCACGCGCGTGCTCTACGTGCAGGGCTTCACCGAGTCGCTCTCCACGATGTTCATCGTCGCGGCGGCGATCTCGCTCCTCGGTTTCGTGCTCGCCTGGCTCCTCCCCGAGCAGCCGCTGCGCGAGACGGTGGCCGCCGCCAGCGCCAACGTGGGCGGCGACATGGGCGAGACCTTCCCGATGCCCACGAGCGACGACTCGCTACCCAAGCTCCTGCGCGGGATCGGCATCCTCGCCGACCGCGACGTGCGGCGGCAGTACATCGAGCGCATCGTGGAGCGGGCGGGACTCGATCTCTCCGCGGCGGCGGCGTGGATGCTGGTGCGCGTGAACAGGGATCCGCATGCCGATCCCGCGGCACTCGCGAAAGAGTACAACGTGAGCGAAGAGCGGTTATGCGCGGGACTCGCGGAGCTCGAGGAGCGCGGGCTCGTGAAGTCGGACGGCGTGCGCGGCGCGAGCGCGCTCGATGGACGTCACACCGCGATGCCGTCGCTGGCGCTCACACCATCGGGGAGTGAGACGCTCGAGCGACTCGTGGCCGCGCGGCGCGAGCAGCTTGCGGAGCTGTTCGCGGAATGGGGGCCGGAGAAGCACGAGCGGATAGTGAAGATGCTGAACCGTCTGGCGCGCGAGCTGGTTCCGGAGGCGCGGCCCGAAGGGGCACACACGCCGGAGGGAGACTCTTCCTCGATAGGGTAGCTTTCCCCGGCCCACGGACCGTGGAGGGGGCGGTGATGCTACATCACCGCCGCCCCGAGATTCTCGTCGAGGTGCTCGATCTGCTTCATCCCCACCAGCGCAGCCGAGATGACCGGGAGCGAGCGCACG
>Ga0182741_1001812_pt1 | contig 26544 bp, 34 predicted proteins | sample eDN5th37CBELigOP_FD_128874 | JGI IMG/M metagenome (GOLD analysis project Ga0182741, IMG submission 128874) | Enriched Organic Plus compost microbial communities from Emeryville, California, USA - eDNA 5th pass 37_C BE-Lig OP (version 2) (version 2) ... | reverse complement strand
GGCTCATCCTCGACGAGTAGAACTGTGGACTGGAACTCGGGCATCATACGCTCGGCGGGCTGCACAATGGCCTTAGAACGCCAAAGCCGCGCCTTGGTTCCATACCTCATTGAGACCAGTTAATCTTTTGTTCAGGATTGTTGCACGGCGGTGACAGGGGATGTCCCTACGTGGCGGGCGAGCCCCTCGGAGGCGAGGTTCTTCAGTTTCGCCTCGACCTCGAAATCTGACCAGGCGAGATGGCGGGCCACGAGGTCGTTGACCGCCAGGTTCCACATCAGGTCCGAATGCCCGCGCAGGTCCCTCGGCCGGATCCCGAGGCCGGTCAGGGCCCCGAAATCGGGCAGCGCGCGGATGTCGTGGTCGGCGAGAAGCTCCTCCCGGGAGACGCTGACATGGCTCACCGGACGCACGCCCCGCCAGGAGGCGATGATGGTCGCGATGCGGGGATCGTCGGGCTCCACGTATTCGCCCGCGCTCTTGATCCAGTGGTGGTGGAGGTCCAGCACCAGCGGCACGGCATCGGCGAGCGGCAGCAGGTCGTCGAGGCTGTAGCTCACCTCGTCGTTTTCGATGGTGATCAGGTTGCGGGCCGTTCCGGACAGGCGGGCCAGCCCCTCCCGGATGCCCTGCGCGCCGACGGCCTTCGCGCCACCATGGATGTTGATGTGGGCGCCATGGGGATGCCAGCCTTCGCCGTAGCCCATGAAGCGCATGAGATCGGCATGGTACTCGAACTCGGCCACGCCGTTCGCAACCGCGGAAGGATTGGCGGAGGCGATCACGCAGAACTGCCCCGGATGCATGCTCAGGCGCACGCCATGCTCCCGGGCAAGCTCTCCGGCAGCGGCCAGCTTCGTTTCGATCAGGTCCCGCAGGTCACGGTCCCGGTAGAAGGCCTGGCAGCTGGGATGGGTGTATCCGGGCAGGAGATCGCTCGAGAGACGATGCAGGCGCTCCAGCACCGGGCGGCCCGCCACATGGGCGATCTGGCGCGTGATGGCATCGAGATTATGCGCTACGACGGAGGCGAGCTTGTCGTAGGCGGCCCTCTCGTCGAGCCTCCCGAGATAGGCCATCGTGACCGTGGTCGTGTTCATCCGCCGGGCGGCCTCCGCCTCCCCGTTTGCGGACACGAACTTGCAGCAGAAGCCGAGACGGGGCTGGGACATGGCGGAGGTCGAACAATTCCGGCGCGAGGAGCCTGTCCTCACGTCTCTGCTATGAATAGGAACGGGACATGGTCCCATCGATCGACTGCAGGATCGCGCGCTCCTCGAAAGGCTTCGGAATGAACGCGGCTTCGCGCAGGGAGTGCGGAAGATCACCGGGGTGGGAGGCGGAGACGAAGGCGAACGGAATATCCCGCTCCGCGAGCGCGGTGGCGACGCCAAAGCTCTTTCCACCGACGACGTCGATGTCGAGCAGAGCGTAGTCGAAATCATCCGCGAGATGCGCATAGGTATCAGCGATGGAGGTAAATACGCCTACGACCTCATGCCCCTTGTCTTCCAGAATGGTCTGCAGATCCGATGCGATGAATGGATCGTCTTCCAAAATCAGAATACGCACGCCACAACTCCATCAGGATCCTGTCGGATCACCTTTCGCAATCAATCGATTCCAGCAATCGCAAACCCCTTCCGAATGCCATGGTCCAACGGCCTCATGAATGCAGGGTTCCAGCGTGGCGGGAGAGTCGCCCGCCTTCCTGCCGGCATGGTTAAGTCTTTCTTGCACAAGGCCTCTTGAAACAGCCCAGGCGCCACCCCATCTGTGAGACAACCTGGCGGTGATATCGCCTGCCAGAGACGGTCACGATGCCGATGACATGACGCCGGATGTACGCGCATGTTTTCGCCGTGGCCGTTGCCATTTCAGGCGCCGCTCTTATGGGCATGGCGCCAAACGAAAAGCGCCGGATCGCCCGGCGCTTTTCCTCCTTCACAAGGATGGCCTGTCAGTGCCGGTTCGGTGCGTCGCGTTCCTGCGAGCCGAATTCGCTGTCGTGCCGGCTGAACTGCGCCTCGTCACCGCTGAAGGTTTCCTCCACGTAGTCGCGGCCGCGATTGGCGGCGTCGCGAGCGTAGCGCAGACCCTGGTTGCGGACCTCGTCGGCCCATTCGCCGAACACTTCGTTCTCACGGCGCGTGCGCGGAAGAAGCGCACCGAGCAGGAGACCCGCCGCGAGCCCCACGAGGCCGACGACCATCGGATTCTCGGACACGTAGTTCTGCATGCCACCGCGGACATTGCCGAAAGCCCTCGCCGAACGCCCGCCCATGTGGCGCACGCGGCGGCGCTGGCCTTCATAGGTGCCGGAGGCCCAGTCGGAGGCACGCTCATACGTATCGCGGGCCCATTCGGAAGCGCCCTCATAGGCGTCCTCGGCACGATGGCGCATGTCGCTAGCCATGTCTTCGGCGCGATCCTTCATGGAACCGCCTTGAGCCTGGCTCTGCTGCTGCTGCGAGCCTTGGGACGAGCCGCTCTTCGACTGAGAGCTGTCCTGTTGGCCGCCTGTGGAGCGGGAGGCCTGGGCGCCACCGAGCGGCGCACTTTGCGCGTCCCTCTTCTCGTCATGCGCGTGCGGCATCGGAGCCTCTCCGATATTGCCCACGGACGTGCCGGCCGAGACCTTGCCTGATCCGGCATCGCTCTGCTTCTCGGTCGGCGACTTTCCGCCTTCATTCTTAGGATTGACCATGAAATGCTCCTGTTCGTTCATGAAATGCGGGAGTTCATTCTGCGGCGGTCGAACATGCCGTCCGTCTGCTCCAGCGGAGCCGCGCCGGAATCGTAGACGCGCAGATTGTCAGGCTCTCCCACGAGATCCTGTTCGGTGATGAAATCCTCATCCGCGGCGATCAACCGGGCCGGACGACGCCGGCGCGGCGGGCTTGTCAGGCGATAGGCAAGGAGTCCAAGGCCCATCGCGATCAGCATGACCGGAACAGGGTTGTTGCGCACGGTTTCCAGAACCCTGTCGTAGACAGGCCCGTACTGGCTCGCACGGGCCGTCCCTAGCATGTCGTCGACGACGCCCGACACCGTCATCTTGTTTTGGAGTTGGTCGATCGTGCGATCGAGCTGGGCGCGGCTCTGCTCGATGTCCTTCTCCAGATCCTGAAGGCTCTGTGTCATCATGCACCTCTCTCGGAGAGAACTTCCGCGTCCCGTTTGAGCGAACGCATGGTCCTCTGCGGCGTGAGCGCAGAAGCCGTCATGGCATGACGCCCATACAGACCGAGGCCGATGGCGATGAGCGCCATCACGCCGCCGACGATGAGCGCGGCCAGAGATTCCGATTCGAGAACACCCGCCAGCCACTCGACCAGCGACTCCGTCAGCAGCATGACGGCGGCAATCGCGAAGATCGCGGCCGCCACCACCATCGCCAGCCCCAGGAAGAGCGTGCGAAGATTCTGGGAGATCTCGGTCCGAAAGAGGGTGAATTCCTTCTGCGCGAGATCCGTCGACTCGCGCAGGGCCTCACCGACGAGGCCCTGGATGGTTTGGTTGTTGTTGCCCTGCATGAGTGTTCTCCGTCATGCACCGGCATTGGCGCGCGGGCGCTGTGCCCGTTGCGCCCGGTTTCGGTTCGGCCGCGAGACACTCGGGTTCATGCGCTCCTCGCGCATGTCCTCAGCCGTACTCTTGAGGAATCGCGCGGCCAGGAAGCCGACCGCGACGGACACAGCGGCCACCGTCGCCGGGCGGCGTCGGACGACATCCTCGAAGTCGTTGAAGAAATCCGCGAAGGTGCGGTCGCGGATGGAATCCGCCAAATGCTCAAGCCCGTCCGCGGCGCTGTCGACGACGGCGCGGATGTTCGGGCGCTCATCGAACGAGCGTGTGGATTCCCGCAAGGAGGTCGCGAAATCCGCCACTGACTGGGCAATGTCGTCCTTGCGGCGATCGACATAATCGGTCGCCTGATCGCGCGCCGACTCGATGAAGTCACGACCGCGCTCGACGGCCGCTCCAGCCATATCGCCGACATCGCCCCTCAGGGCATCCCAATCGTCGCTGCCGCTATCCTGTCGCCTGTTGCCGTTCTGCTGTCCCACGCCCATGGTCAACCTCTCTCAATCGTGGGGGAGTAACCATTAGAAGCGCGGCTGGTTCCGAAGAGCGCAACCCGCTCGGCGCGAATGCGGATAAGGGGCTGGAAGAGCCCTGACACGCGAGCCGGGACCGGCCGCTCGACCTGGCCGGCGATCCTTCTTCGGGCTCGTCGTCCTGCAACCGGACGCAGCAGCGTGAAAGGCGGTCGATGCCTTTGCGGATTTTCGAACCTGCTGAAACCCCAGGCCGGAACGCCCGGAAGCTTCTCCCGACTCATCCCGAGCAGTCCGCAGGTCCCTCCCCCGGCTCCCCGCCTGCCTACCGACGGGCCCTGATGCTTTCGGCCGCGATCATCTCTTCCCGTTGCGCTCAGGTTCACACCGTTACACCTCTTTTAAACCTGTGGTAGCAGATACATGTTATGCAGCCGTTGATGGCAGGACCACACTGGGGGTGACCGGTGTCGCAGCAGAGCTTCGATTTCGCAACGGAAGCCTTCGCTTTCATCGAAAAGCTGGATCAAATCTCGTCGGTTCAAGATGTCGTCGATGAAATCGCGAAGTCATTTTCTCTCTTCGGCTTCGAGAACTTCATCATCACAGGGCTTCCCGGCATCAGGGAGCGCTTCGACGACGTTGTTCTTCTCAGGAAATGGCCGGCAGGATGGTTCGAAATCTATACAAGGGAGGATTACGTCCGTGTCGATCCCGTCATCCGGCTGTGCCGCAGCACGGCCCAACCATTCGAATGGTCCGAAGCCCCCTTCGATCGGGAAAGGGAGCCGCGGGCCGGCGAGGTCATGGACCGGGCAACCGATTTCAGGATGAGGAACGGCTTCTGCCTGCCGGTTCACGGGATCAACGGCTATGAGGCCTGCTTCTCCATGAGCGGGGTCGATCTCGATCTGACGTCACGGACCAAGCCCGCCATCCACCTCATGGCCATGTACGCCTTCGAGCGCGCTCGGCAGATCCTCGACCCGCGTCCCCGGGAGGACGCGAACCTGCTGACGCCACGGGAGCGCGAGGCGCTCATGTGGGCGGCGGCAGGCAAGTCCGCCGCCGATACCGGGGACATTCTCGGGATCACCGCGCGAACGGTGACAGCTCACATCGTGAGCGCCTGTCGGAAGCTGGAGGCGACCAACAAGACCCAGGCCGTCGCGAGAGCCCTGCAGTACAGGCTCATTCGAATCTGACCGTCCCTGTAATTTCCTACAATAGCCTTGCAGCCAAGGTTGGGTGAAATGTTGTCCTTCTCACTCAAGGGGGATGACATTCATGAGCTTCGTCTATGTCATTACAGGGGACAACAGAGCCTTCTACGAAGACAGCCTTGAGCAATATTACCGCCTCAGACACGAGATCTTCGTCGAGGAGCGGGGCTGGACCGATCTGAGGCGGCCCGACGGGCGTGAGATCGATGCCTATGACAACGACCACGCCATTTATCTCCTCGCCATGGATGGCGGGCGCGTCGTCGGCGGACAGCGGCTCTATCCAACGCGGCTGCCGCACATGATAAGCGAGGTGTTTCCTCACATGGTCGAGCGCGGCGTTCCGCAGGGGGCCAGCATCTTCGAATGGACCCGCTACTTCGTCGTGAAGGCGCGCCGCACGGGACGGACCGATTGCCGCCTCCTGGCGGCGATGCAGGAATACTGCCTCGAGGAAGGCATTTCCGAGGTCACGGCCGTCGTCGAGATGTGGTGGCTCCCGCGCTGGCAACAGGCCGGCTTCAAGGTGCGCCCGCTCGGCCTGCCTCACCCGATCGACGGGCAACCCTGCATCGCCGCCGCGATCGAGATCTCGGAGCAGAGCCTCGGGCATGTCCGGAAGATCGCCGGCCTGCGCGGGCCGTCGCTTGTCCGCGAGGCGCCGCTCACGCCTCGGACCCATCGGGTGCCCCATGTCGCCGCCTGACGAGAAGCTCGCCCTCGCCGCCTTCGTGCAGGAGGAAATGGTGGACGAGGTCGCCAGGAAGATGAGCCATGTGCTCGATCGGGCGCCTGCGGTCGTGCGCCTGCGGCTTCTGGCATTCATGCATCTGATCGAGCGCCCCGAGGCCATGAGCGCGAAGCTCGAGGTCGAGCCTTCGGGTTTGCTGCGCCTGACCCTGGAAACCCCCGCTGCACCGTGACGCGCTCCCCGGCGCCGGGGCCGCGGGCGCCCGCTGGCGTTCGCCAAAAGAGAAAGCCCCGCATTATTGCGGGGCTTGAAGGTGCCGTCCCTGCTGAAGACGTCAGGCGGCTTTGACGTTGATGCCTGCCTCGGCCAGCTTCGTGAGCAGAGCGTCCGTCTTCTTCTCCTCCTGCAGGTTCTGGTCGAGGAGCTTGGCGGCATCGTTCATGCCGAGTTCCTGCGCCCAGGTCTTCAGGGAGCCATAGCGGGTGATCTCGTAATGCTCGACGGCCTGCGCGGCGGCCAGGATGCCCGCGTCGAGAACCTCGCTGCCGGCGAAGTCCTCCATGACCTCCTTGCCCTCTTCGATGATGCCGTTGATCGCCTCGCATTGCACGCCGCGGGCCGCCTTCCCCAGCATCTCGAACACCCGCTCGAGACGCTCGATCTGGCCTTCGGTCTCGTCGCGGTGCGTCTCGAAGGCCTCCTTCAGCTCATCGGATTCCGCAGCCTTCGCCATTTTCGGCAGCGCCTTCAGGATCTGCTTCTCGGCGTAGTAGACGTCCTTCAAGGTGTGAAGGAACAGATCGTTCAAAGTCTTTTCCTTGGCAGCCATCGTTCAACTCCATTGCTGTGAGAGTGGACTCAACGACGGCCAAGTTTCCTGGTTCCTCGCAAAAGTGGCCGCGGAACAACCCTGAACCGCGTCGCGTTCGGCCCCTGCAATCAAAGGAGAACGAACGTGCCGAATCTCATCCCGGACAGCGCCGGATCACTGATGAACGGGGAACCGAACCTGAGCGCCACCGAGCGCGGCCTCTACATGCTTGCGGGCCTCGGGCTCGCCGCCGCTGCGGCGAAGCCGCGCCCGAACCCGCTCCTGAACGTGCTGGCGCTAGCGGGCGGCTCCTACCTGGCCTGGCGCGGCTATGCGGGCCAATGCCCGATCAAGGCCGCCCTGACCGGGTCGCACGAATCCGCCTGAGCCGCGCCTTCCAGAAGCAAAAGGGCCGCACGCGTGCGGCCCTTTCCAAAGCTGGCCTTCAGACGTGAAGCGCTCAGTATGTCGTCGTCGAGCGGCGGCCGGCGATCAGGCCATAGACGAAGAGCACGATGATCGCACCCACGATGGCGCCGATGAAGTTTGCCCCGTCATCGGGACCATACCAGCCGATCGCGCGTCCGAGATAGGTCGCGACCACGGCGCCCACGATGCCGAGGATCGTGGTCATGATAAACCCCGACGGCTCGTTCCGACCGGGCATGATCCACTTGGCGATGAGGCCAGCCACGAAGCCGATGATGATCGTCCAGATGATGGTCATGATGGGATCCCTGAGTTGTTGCCTCCTGAAGAACGCATATCTCAAGCCAAGGTTGCGGCCCGGCGCCTCCTCGGAGCGGCATTTTTTCATGACCTTGCCGCACTTGGAGGAGACCCTCCCGCCTCCTGCCGCCCTGGAGGACCGCCATGACCGCCGAGACCCCGTGGACCTACGAAGCCGTCCAGACCCTCATGGCGCTGGCTCGCGAGGGAACGCCTCCCTCGGTTATCAGCCTGAAGCTGAAGCGACCGATCCAGGAGGTGCGGTCCAAGCTCGATGAACTGGGCATCACGCCGGCTGCGGAAACGTAAGCGAGAGCCCCACCCCTAAGGCAGCACGGTCCGCCTATTCTCTCCCTTGAAGCCACGCCCTTCGGCCCGCTCGTCGTCGCGAACGCGGCGCAGGCATGCGCGTGCCGCTCGCGCCCCAAATCGAGCAAGTCTCGTGCAAGCCAGCTTTTCTATAGCTGGAGGAATCTCGCAACTTGCACCCGGACCAGGCCGCGCCGAGGGACCCCCATGAAGATCAGAACCAAGCTCTATGCTCTCGTTTCCATTCTCAGCCTCGGCACGATCGTCGTCGCCGGCGTGGGGATGAACACGGTCCGCGTGTACAACACGGCGATCGACGAGATCCGGGAATCGGCCACCAATGCCCTTTATGCCGAGCGTCTCAACCGCCTTGTGACGCACGTCGTCATGGAATCGCGCGGCATCTATGCCTCGAAGGACACGAGCGAGGCGCGCAAGTTCGGCGACGGCATTCTCCTCTCCCTCACGGAAATCGACACCCTGCTCAGCCAGTGGAGATTGTACATTCCGGCCGATGACAGCGCCATGTTCGAGGACCTCGCGAAGGACGCGGCAGAGTTCAGGGCCTTCCGGATGGAGACCGCGCGGCTTGGCACCGAAGTCTCTCCCGCGGACGCGAATAAGCAGGGCAACAACGAGGCCAACCGCGCGAACCGGAAAGCCTTTCAGGCGAAGATCGATGTGCTGCGGGAGAAGGGCAACGGCGCCATCGACGCCATCGAGCAGAAGGCCGAAGAGCTCTATGACACCATGCTCAAACTCCTCGGCGCCATGGCGGCGGGATGGACGCTCATCGGCTTCCTGCTGAGCTGGCTCATTGGCAACCGGCAGATCGCAAAGCCCCTCCAGGCCCTCACGACCGCCATCCAGAAGCTCGCCGCGGGCGATTTCAACCTGCCGCAGATCAAGCCGAGCCGCGACGAGATCGGCAATATCTGGAAGGCGACCCAGGTCTTCGCCGACGCGATGCAGGAGACGCAGAGGCTCCGTCACGAGCAGGTCGAGGCCGAGAGCCGGATGGCCGAGACGCGCAAGGCCGAGATGGCCGCCCTCGCCCAGCAGTTCGAGCAGAGCGTCGGTGCCCTGGTGAACCGCCTTTCGTCCTCCGCCAGCGAGATGGAGGAGACGGCCCGCTCCATGGCGTCGATGGCGAACCAGACGACCAGCCAGTCCATGACCGTCTCCTCGGCGGCCCAGCAGACTTCGGCGAACGTGCAGACGGTCGCGGCGGCGACGGAGGAGCTGTCCATCTCCATCCGCGAGATAGCGAGCCAGGTCTCGCAATCCTCGCAGATCGCCGACCGCGCCGTGGCAGGCGCCCAGCGCACGAACCTCACCGTCCAGGAGCTCGCGGCAACGGCCGAGAAGATCGGCAACGTGGTCCAGCTCATCAACAACATCGCGGGGCAGACCAACCTTCTCGCGCTTAACGCCACCATCGAGGCGGCCCGCGCGGGCGAAGCTGGCAAGGGCTTCGCCGTCGTCGCCTCGGAGGTGAAGGATCTCGCCAGCCAGACGGCCAAGGCCACGGAGGAGATCTCGCAGCAGATCGGCTCCGTGCAGCAGGCGACCCAGCAGACCGTGGAAGCGATCCATGAGATCGCCCGGACCATCAACGAGATGTCGCAGATCTCCATCTCCATCGCCGCCGCCATGGAGCAGCAGGGCGCCGCGACCGCCGAGATCGCGCGCAACGTGCAGGAAGCCGCCCGCGGCACGGAGCAGGTGACCGGCAACATCTCTGACGTTCAGCAGGGCGCGAGCGAGACCGGTGCCGCAGCCTCGCAGGTTCTCGGCGCCGCCCAGGAACTGGCGCAGCGTTCGAACGAACTCGGACGCGAGGTCTCGAGCTTCCTGACCGAAGTCCGGGCCGCCTGACCGCGCAGGGTCCGGGAGAGGAGCGCAAGCGATGGCCTCACGTTTCGAAAAGATCCTGTGGCAGATGGCACAGGCGGAGAACGACCTGGAGGAGGATCGCACGGCTCTCAGGAGCCAAGCGCAGAATGTCCGCCGCCTCGAGGAGCTCATCCGCGCCAAGGAGGCGACCGGCGACCGCATCGCCATCGGCATCGCCGCCGTCCTCGTCGTCTCCGCGACGGGACTGCCCGTCTATGCCGCCCTCTACGGCAACGGCTATGGCTCGACACCCGCCATCGGAAGCGCCCTTTCCAGCTCGACGTCGGTCGCGGCCGGACGCCTGAGGCCCGTCGCGCCCGCTGCCTCCGCCATCGCTGAGGATACCGTCACGGAAGTCGGATCGATCGCGAAGACGGAGCCCCGCAGGCGCCCGGTGCAGCAGACCGAAACGTCCCGGGGCGAATACGTGGTTCACAGCGCGAGCGGGTCCGCCGCCCTGATCGAGGGGCCGAGCGGCGTGTGGTGGGTCAAGCCGGGCATGACGGTTCCCGGCGCAGGCCAGATCCTCGCCATCGAGCACACCGATGCGGGCTGGGTCGTGGTGACGTCGGAGACGACGATCACCGAAGCCTCGGTCTCGGGATCCTGATACGAAACGGGGAGCGCGCCGCGCGCCCCTCGCCTCCCGCTTACCAGCCGCCGGTTCGGAGCTTGGCGATGCTCATCATCAGGTCGACGCTCATGGTCGGCTGCTCATTCGAGGCGTTGAAGAGAGTGAGCACGGGGGAGAGCGTCTCCGCCGTCGCGTTGTTCATGTCCCACATGACGTTGAAGCGCTGGATCAGCTTGTCGACCTTCGCGGGGTCCTGAAAGTCCTTGACGTTCAGAACCTTCTCGAGATTCCGGACCTGGATGTCGAGATCGGCTTTCGAGGACGCCTCCGGGATGTTGAACGTCGTCTGCACGAATTTCAGGAGCGCCTTGTCAGCGAGAATCTCCATCGGCTTGGTGATGGAAGAAGCCTTGCGCTTGAAATAGAGCGCAAGTTGCACGCCCTGATTGGCGTCCCCCTCCTGCTTCTCCAGCGTCTGCTGGATGTACTTCTGCACGGTCTCCGTGGTCGCGCTCGCGGCCGCGGTCGCCTCGGCTCCCTTTCCGGTGAAGTCGAAGGCCCTGGCGAATTCCTTGTAGAGCGGATTGCTCATCTTGTTGGCCATGCTGAGAGGGTTCGTGACACCCTCCTGCAGCAGCTTCTTGAACAATCCCTTGGCATAGGCCATGTCCTCGAGGCCATAGGCCTTCATGGCATATTTGAAGACGCGGTCGTTCTTCACGAACTCATCGATCGTCTTGATGGTCTTGATGGTCGCGAGGTAATACTCGGTCTCGCGCTTGACCATGGGATCCTTCTCGATCAGCGCCTTCGTGCGCGTCATGTTCATCGAGATGATCTGATACCGGGTTGACGTGCTGACCATGGCAAACCTTCACGCGTTGAGGGATCCAAAGGGCTGTTTCAGCGAATCGACGCCGTCTTCTCACCAGCTGCACTGGAGATAGCCCGGCAATCTTGCCTGAACTTGTCCGCAAGCGTCTTCGTGTCGGCCGCATCGAACCGGAATTCCGACCGCAGCGGCTCCAGGCGGTAGTTCGTGAGCTCGATGGTGAGAGTCTCGGCTCCCACGATCCTGTCGAGGAACAGGTTCACCTGCTCCCGACCGGCGATCTGCCCGACCCGCCCGTTATAGATCCAGAAGCCGAGTTCCGGGCTGCCGTCGTCGAACCAATAGATTGTGCTGCGGCCGCGGAGGCTGCTGTGGCCGAGATAGCCCTTCTGCGAGACCGCTGCAGCCATCGAGACCTTCTGAGGCTGGTCCTCGTTGGCCGAATACCGGGAGCAGGTCAGCCAGAGAAGCGAGTCGTCGATGCCCTGCAGCCGCGCGAAGGCCGCCTGCGGCATGCCCTCCGGATCGTGCTTGACCATGTAGTCCCAGGATCCAATGAAGGTCGCCAGAGCCCGCGCCTGGCTCGCCGTCAGGGAACACGTGACGAGAGCGGCGGCAACGAGGCAAAAGACTTTCATCGATGAAGAGGAATGAGACGGCTGGTTACTCATCGCCGCACCTGTCCTTGAAAACAAGAGAGCCTCGCCCTTCTCAAGGCGAGGCTCCCTTCAGGCCGAGACTGAGGCTCTTACTGGAAGAGCTTCAGGATCATCTGGCTGTTCTGGTTCGCCATCGAGAGAGCCTGCACGCCGAGCTGCTGCTGGGTCTGCAGAGCCTGGTTGCGGGTCGAGACCTCGTTCATGTCGGCATCAATGAAGGCGCTGACGCCAGCCGTGAGCGAGTCGGAGAGAACGCTAATGAACTCCTCCTGGGTCTCGAGGAGAGCCTTGTTGGCGCCGAGCATGGCGGAGCCGGCACGGAGGTCGTTGATGGCTTGGTCAACAGCCTTCAGTGCGTCGGCAACAGCAATCTGACCGCTGGTCGTCGCAACACCGCTCTGCTTGTCGACAACGGCTCCGCTAACGTCGCCAGTAACACTAGCGGCAGTCAGCCGGAGTTGGCCGTTGACCTTCGAGGCCGTCACCAGGCTCTTCAACGAATCGTCAGCATTGATGGATGCCACCAGATCATCCACCGACTTCTCACCACCGACGACGAACTTCTTGTCCGTGGTGGTTGCGCCGTCCACGACGGTAAACCTGATCTCGTCGCCCGACGTCAGCTTCTTCGCATCGATCGCCAGATCTACGAGGCCTGCCTGGGCCGGTGTCGGAGCAATGCCGTCGTCCGTATCAGGGTCACCGTCAGGATCGGGATTACCTGCATCGTATGGAACGTGAGCAGTACCGGCAACCGTGGCCACATTCGCGAAGGATCCGGAGACGTCCACGCCCGCATTCTTCGAGGTCAGACGCAGCTTACCATCAACTACGGACGCTTCGACCGCATCAGCGAAGTCACCGTTGTCACCGGTGGTAGCGCCGTTAATGGCGTCCCTCAAGTCCTCCAAGCTACCGCCAGCCGCAAGTGTGAACGTTGCTTCTGTCTCCGTGGTACCATTGTTGAGCTTAATGGTAATTTCGTCGCCATTGCCCAACTCGGACGCGGTAAGGGCCAGATCAACGTAACCGGCTGCCTTGTTCGGCGTATCGACATTGATGTTTGCAACCGCCTTAAGCAGACCAGCCTGCGGGTTGGCAGCGTTGTCGAACAGCTGAACCTTGCTTGTATCGACTTCAAGCATGTTGAGCTTCTTCGACTCACCGTCGTAAGAAGTCACGAGCTTAACGGTTTGAGAATCACCCGTCAGCCAGTTCTGACCGTTGAAGGTCGCCGAGGCGGCGGCGCTCTTCAGGCCCTCGATGGTTGCCTTCAACTCGACCTGGATCGCGCCCAAATCAGCGCCAGGATTTGCACCTGCCGTCAGCTTGGTCTTCATCGTGTCGAGATACTTCAGGCTCTTGTCGAGCGCCGACGTATAGGTGTCGATCATCGCCTTGGACTGGCTGATCGAGTCCTTCACCGCGCCGAGGGCGCCGGTGTCCGACTTCATCTTCGTGGAGATCGACCAGTAGGACGCGTTGTGCGAAGCTTCGGAAACGCGCAGACCCGTGGAGATCTGATCCTGGTTCTTGGCCATGGCGGTCTGCGTGGCCTTCAGGGCCTGCAGGGCGGTCATGGCGGAGAGATTGGTATTGATCGAAGACATGTGCTTCTTCCTTGAATGATTGATTGTTCAGGGAATGTCGGACTTTAACCGACCCAGCGAAGTGGCATCATGCCTCGAGGGGAAACCTCGATCCGCTGTTCACATGACATCCGGGCTCAACCGGGAAAATGGAGTGGCATCATGCCGAGCTCTTCGAGAAGAGCCTCCATAGTGCAATATCGACGCTGCGGGCTGCAGAGAATTCGCCCATCGCGTTCGTGTCCCTCACAATGATCAAACCCCGCCGAAGCGTCAAGGGGGATGTGAGGCGGGGATCGATATTTATCGTTACCATATCGTTAACGTCGGGCATCGCACGGCGTTGACGCCAGCAGGCGGCAGCGACGGCATATGAGGGTGCAGTTGCGTCCCTCACTGAATGCGCAATCGCGCCCTCGCGACAGCCGAATGGTTCAACGCGACGAAGCGAAATCTCTTCTATCGCGAGCCGACGAGGACGGGCCGGGCAGTCGCCCCGGCAGAACCGACGGTGCTGGTCTTCGTGTAGAGACCGCGATAAGCGGGGTCGAGCGTCAGGGCATCGGTGATGCCGAGGATCGTTTCCGATGCGCCGAGCACCAGGGCGCCGTCCGCAGGCATGAGCTGTGCGATCCGGCGCAGCACGTTCGCCTTCATGTCCGCATCGAAATAGATGAGCACGTTGCGGCAATACACGATGTCGAACATGCCCAGGCGGCCGAAATCCTCGATGAGGTTGAGATAGCGGAAATCCACCATCGCGCGGATCTCGGGCGCGATCTGCCAGAGGTCGCCCTTCTGCGTGAAGTATTTCACGAGGAGCCTGACCGGCAGCCCGCGCTGGACCTCGAACTGGTTGTAGATTCCTGCCCTCGCCTTCTCGAGCACCTCGTTGGAGATGTCCGTCGCGACGATGTCCACATGCCACCCGGCCATGCGGGCGGAGGCCTCCTTCAGCAGCATGGCGAGGGAGTAAGGCTCCTGACCCGACGACGCGGCGGCGCACCAGATCCGCAGACGGCGGCTCGTCGCGCGGTCCTTGAGGAAACGCGGCAGCAGTACGTTCTGGAACAGGTCGAACGGCGCCTTGTCGCGAAAGAAGAACGTCTCGTTCGTCGTCATCGCCTCGATGGTGGCGTTCTCGAGCGCCGGCGAGCGACCGGACTTGATCTCCCAGATCAGGCGGGACAGGTTGTCGAGCTTGAAGCGCGTGCAGACCGAAGCCAGCCTGCTCTCGACGAGGTATCGCTTCTCCGGGGAGAGGGCCAGGCCGGAACGTGCCTTCAGGAACGCACGCAGAGCTTCGAATTCAAGTTCGGTCATCGTGGTGTCCCGGCAATATGGCCCTTGAGAGAACGGCCGATGGCGTCGAGGGGAAGGATCTCGTGGGCGAGGCCTGCCTTGACGATGCTTCCCGGCATCCCCCAGACGATGCTGGTCGCCTCGTCCTGGGCGATCACGGTGCCGCCTGCCTGGACCACGCATCGCGCGCCCTGCGTTCCGTCCGATCCCATTCCCGTCAGCACGGTGGCAAGGGTCGAGGCTCCATAGACGGCGGCAGCCTCGCGAAACAGCACGTCGACGGCCGGCCGGCAGAAGTTCTCCGCGGGCGCGTCGTTGAGGCGAATGACGGGTTTGCCTGATGCCGCGCTCACGCCCATGTGGCGCCCGCCCGGCGCGACGAGAACGGTGCCCGGGGTGATGGCCTCCCCGTCCTTCGCCTCGTGGCAGGGAAGCGACAGCAGCGCCTTGAGATGATCGGCGAACACCGCCGTGAACATGGCCGGCATGTGCTGCACGATGAGCACCGGGATGCTCGTGAGAACCGGCTTGAGATCCTGCAGGACGCGCTCCACGGCCCGCGGCCCGCCGGTGGAGGAACCGATCAGCAGGCATTGCGGCCGCGCAGGGGCAGCACGGGACGAGACCACCTTCGACGCCGGGGCCGGCGGCTCCTGCACGAGGGCGGGCCTGGTGCGTCGCGTCCGGATTTTCGGCGCACTCAACGCCCTGAGCTTCTCGACCAGCTCGCGGCGGAACGTCGCCGCCGCATCAGCCGAGCGCGCGCTCTCGGGCTTTGCCAGATAATCGGCCGCGCCCAGCGAGAGGCACTTCAGGGAGATCTGCGCGTTGCGCTGTGTCAGCGTCGAAATGACGATGACCTTCGCCGCGGGATGAGCCTTCAGAAGCTTCGGCAGCGCTGCAAGGCCGTCGATCTCGGGCATCTCGATGTCGAGCAGAACGATCTCGGGCTTGTGCCGCTCCGCCAGATCCACCGCCATTCGCCCGTTGGAGGCGGTGCACACGATTTCGAAATCGCCGGCCTCGGTCAGCCAGCGGGCGATCATGCCGCGAATGACGGCGCTGTCGTCCACGACCATGACGCGCGTCAAAGGCGCTGGCCCTGAGCTGACGTGATTGATTGCTTCCACCGAAAATCTCACATTGAAAATGACTCTGGGAGAAGACCCAGCTCTTGAAACTTGCCTGCCAGAATTTCTTTGTCGAAAGGCTTCATGATGTATTCGTCGGCCCCCGCCTCGAGGGCCTGCGTGATGTTCTTCAGGTCGTTCTCCGTCGTGCAGAACACCACCTTGGGGGCCTCGCCGCCGGGCGTCTTCCGCAGCTCCTTCAGGAAGCTGTACCCGTCCATGACGGGCATGTTCCAGTCCAGCAGGATGACGTCCGGCATTCTGGCCCGGCACTCCGCGAGGCCCGCGGCTCCGTTCTCAGCCTCCTGCACTTCGAAGGAGAGGCTTTGCACGATGTCGCGGGATACCTTGCGGATAGTGCGCGAGTCATCGACGATCAGGCAATAGTTCATGGAAAAACGACCCTTGGAACGATGGTGCGTCCTGCGCCTTCAAATGTCCCGGCGTCAGGAGCGGATGTCGGACTTGTCGATGAAGTTGAAGTTCTCGACGAGGATTTCCTTCACGATTTCGGCGCCGAGCCGTTTGTTGATCTTCTCCCGAACGGCGGCGATCATTCCATTCACGTTGTACCTGGACAATCTTCTGAAATCGAGGCTCTCATCGGCATAGACGTGACGGAAGATCTCGTCCTGAACGAACGCCTCGGGCGGCACGGGAAGCTCGCGCAAGGTCCTGGAATCGGCCGTGAACACCAGATTGGCGATGACATAGCCCTGCACGGCGCCTTCCGCGATGATCGGAATGTTCATGGGCGGCAGCTTCTTGTACTGCACGCCTTCATAATGCGGCGTTTCTTCGGCCGGCGATCGCCCGACCATCCAGGTCACGGCCGAATAGCACGCGACCAGGGTGACGGAGCAGACCCAGAACCCGGCCATAACATTCCGGATCATGCGCCGTAGGCCCCGTAGCTCACATGCGCGGAATAGGTGCTGTCGGATTCAGCGGCCTGGATCGCGCCGGCGATGATGCTGGAGATTTCCTGAACGGCCCGCATGTGGCGCTCCAGGATCTCCTGGTTTCTCTCCAGCTTCGTCTTCAGCTGCTCGAAGCGCTGCGCAGCGATTCCATCCAGGGCGATCGCCTCCGCGGACCTCACCATCCGGCTGATCTCCAGGAGGCTCTGGCTCTTGCGGCGGCTGAACTCGTCGAGGTTCTTCAGGTCTCGCGACAGCAGGGCCGCCGTTTCGAGATCAAGCGTCTCCTCGAGACGTTCCAGGGACTTCATCAACATGAAAGTGCTCTCACTTCTTCTCGCTGAGGATGTGTTGTGCAATGCCGATTCCGCCGGCGCGGGCGATCTGCGCGCTGACCTGCTCCGCCATCATGGATTTCCAGACCGATCCGGCCGTTCCCTTGCCGTAGGTGTTCTCCGCGTTCTGCGGAAGCATCGATTCGATGAAGGTCTGAAGGATGAAGGCTTCGAATTCCTGGCTGGTCCGCTTCGCCTTTTCCGCCGCGGCGGATTGAGCGTCGCTCCGCATGGCGGTGCGGATCTGGTAGATGTCCGCGCCTGCGCCGACGTGACGCGACGCCATTGCCCGAACCGCATCGTCGAAGCTGGCGCCCTCGGCTGCAGGCGCGCCGGCGGCGAGCTTCTGCGCGGCCGCCTGATAGCGCGCGGGATCCGCAGCGCGTGCCACCTCGCTGAGAATGTCTGACGGAGGAGTGATCGCCATGGCGGGCTTCCTTCATATCTTCCGAATGCCACTCTATTCGATGAGGCTTACGGGAGGCTTGTGCCGCTTCTCTGGACCATGACCTCCAGAATGGCGGCGAGATCTTTCTTCTCATCCTCGCGACGGCTGTCGTCCTTGACCCGCGCATGGACCTTCTCGGTCCGCTTGACCTGAAGCGCCTTCTCAATCGTCACCGCTCGCTGCGTGACGATGGCGGTCTGGGTGCGTTTTTCCTCCAGCGCGAGCGCCGTCAGGCGCCTGGCCATCACGTCGACGAACAGGCCGTGCAGGGCATCCCTGTCGCCCATGGTCTCGATCAGGTCCGCCTGGGCGGCCTTGAGCTCTCCCTCCTTGCGCTGAAGATTGGCGAGGTGAAGCTCCGCGTTCCGATGCAGGTGCTTCTGCACCTTGATGATTCGGTCGATCTTCTTGAGCCGTTGCTTCATGCGCTCAGTTCCGCAGCCAGGACACGTAACCCTCCATGAACAGCAGCACGTAGTCCTGCGCCGCGAAGTACATGAGGAAGAGGCCACCCGCCATGACGAAGGGCGTGGCGATGAAGAAGACCGGAATCTGCGGCGTGAGCTTGTTCGTGAGGCCCGCCGCCAGGTTGACGATGGCGGAGTACACGAGGAACGGGCTGCTGACCCGCAGGGCGAGCACGAAGGCGATGCCGATTTGATCCACCAGCTCCGCCAGGGATGTCTGCCACGCGAATCCCTGGCCGACCGGGATGCGCGCATAGGAGGCAATCAGCCCCCGGAAAAGCTCCCAGTGAAGATCCGAAATGAAGACGAGGGCCGTCGCCACCATCATGATGATGGAGCTGATGGCCGGCAGGGGCTCCGCCTCGTCGATGGGCGTGCCGGGCATGCCGCCGTAACCCACCGCCATGGCCACTGCCCCCAGCATGGTCTGCAGGGCGAGGAAGTAGACCCTCCCCAAAAGCCCGATCAGGACGCCGATCAGCGTTTCGGCGGCGATCCAGGTCAGCAGCACCGCGGGCGGCTTTCCGGCGATCCCTCTCGTGATCGTCTCCAGGGTCACCGGCGCCAAGGCCAGGCTGACCGTGAGGGCTAGGAAGAGGCGGACCTGGACCGGGATCCGATTGCTCGAGAGAGCCGGCGCAATGAGCATGCAGCCGCCGATCCGGCAGAAGATCAGGAAGACGCCGAGAATCGTGTCGGGAACGATTTGGGTCACGCGACCGTACCGAGAGAATTGACCTCGATGCCGCGTGCGATCTCGAGATGCGACAGCACCGGCAGGGAGGAGAACATCCGCTCGATGATCATCCGGACATAGGGCCTCGCATCCGGCGCCGTGACGATCGCGAAATTCTTGACCTGGCCCATGCGCGCCTTGATCGCCTCCGAGGCCTCCGCGCCGAACTGCTCCACGAGGCGGGGATCGATGTCGAACTCCACCACGTCGCCCTTGGCGTCGCGCTTCAGGCTCTGGTGGAACGCGATGTCCCACTTGTTCCCGAGGCGCAGAACGTTCAACGCGCCCCCTTCCGCGAGATCGCCGCAAATCTGCTGGGCCATGCGTACGCGGACGTGCTCGACAAGCTGCTCGGCCCTGCGGGCGTGCGGCGCGATCTCGGCGATCGCCTCGAGGATCAGGCTCAGGTTACGGATCGAGACGCGCTCGGCCAGAAGGAGCTTCAGCACGGCCTGAAGGCCCGAATACGAGATCTGGGAGGGGCAGATGTCGTCGAGCAGCCGCTTGTACTCGGGATCGAGGCCATCGAGGAGATTGCGAACGTCCTTGTAGGACAGGAGCTGGGGCAGGTTGTTGCGGATGACCTCGCTCAGATGGGTGAGCAGGACCGAGGCTCCGTCGACGGCGGTGAAGCCCTGACGCTTGACCTCGCCCGCATAGGCATCGGAGACCCACATGGCCTTCATGCCGAAGGCGGGCTCGCGGACCTCGTCGCCCGGGACATCCGGGACCGGGCCGTCGCCGAGCACGACCAGAAGCTCGCCGGGCCGGATCTCATGCGTGGCCACCACCGTGCCGTGGATCTTGATCTGATAGCTCTTCGCCGGGATCATGAGGCTGTCGGAAAGCTTCACGTCAGGCAGCACGAAGCCGTAATCCTGGGCGAACTTCTTGCGCATCTTCTTGACGCGGTGGGCGAGATCGCCGTGGAAGCTCGCAAGGTGCGAGGACAGGTGCTTGCCCAGGCAAAGCTCCACCTCCGCGATCTTGAGGCTTTCCTTGACCGTATCGGTGGCCGCCAGAAGGTTCTTCTGCTGCTCCTCTTCCTGGTGCAGCTTCTCCTTGGCCTCCTGTTCGGCGCGGGCCTTCGGAATGCTGTAGGCCACGAAGCCCATGAAGCCGCCGAGCATGAGGAATGGAATCATCGGCAGGCCAGGGACGATGGCAAAGACGAACATCATGCCGGACGCCACCATGAGGGCTCGCGGATAGGCGCCGAGTTGGTCGAGCACGGCCTGCTGCGCCTGACCGCGCGTGCCACCCTTGGAGACCAGGAGACCCGCCGCCAGCGAGACCACCAGGGCCGGGATCTGGCTGACCAGGCCGTCGCCCACCGACAGCTGGGTGAAGATGTCCGCGGCCTTCGAAAGCGACATGCCGTGTCGGGTGACGCCGATGATGATACCGCCGAAGATGTTGACGGCGATGGTGATCAAGCTGGCGACGGCCTCGCCGCGCACGAATTTCGACGCGCCGTCCATGGAGCCGAAGAAGGCGCTCTCCTCCTCGAGCTCCCGGCGGCGGTGCTGGGCCTCCTTCTCGTCGATGAGGCCGGCCGAGAGATCGGCGTCGATGGCCATCTGCTTTCCCGGAATGGCGTCCAGGGTGAAGCGCGCGCCGACCTCGGCGATACGGGTCGCGCCCTTCGTGATCACCAGGAAGTTGACCGTGATGAGAATGATGAAGACGACGATACCGATGACGAAGTCGCCACTCATGACGAAGCGGGAAAACCCGCTGATCACGTGCCCGGCCGCATCGACGCCATGGTGCCCGTCCGACAGGATCAGACGCGTCGAGGCGATACTGAGCGCCAGCCTCAGAAGGGTGGCGATGAGAAGGACAGTGGGAAAGGCAGAGAATTCCAGCGGCTTCTGGATCCACAGAGCCACCATCAGGATGAGGACTGACAGGGCGATCGAGAACGCCAGCCCCATGTCGATCGCCAGCGGCGGGATCGGCAGGAACAGGATTGCCAGAATGATGACCACGCCGCCTGCAAACAGAACGTCGCGACCGCGGTCCTTTCTCATTGTGTCACTTGACGCCATGTGCCCCTCCATGAGGTGAGCCAATCATCCGTCTGACACATGCGCCATGTAGCTTGCGCGAAGGTCGCATGGCGCTTCCACAGCGCCTTGCGGCCCCATTTCCTGGTTCAGCCCGCCTGGAGCATCTTTCGGCGACGTGGATCCGGTTCGCCGTCAAACAATGCGGCAAGCCAAAGAGAGAGGTGCTTCCACGGAAGGGAAAGCAGCTCTAGAACCCTGTTACGATCCGCCCGTAGACAAGTTCCGTGAAGGCGAAGATCTGGGACCCCACCAGCGACCCCGTCAGGAGCGTGACGACCAGGATCGCGATGATCTTGGGGATGAAGGTGAGCGTCACCTCCTGGATCTGAGTGAGAGCCTGGATCAAGGCGATGGCGATGCCGATCGCCATGGCTGCCGCAACCGCCGGACCGGAGCCGATGATGACGGTCCAGATGGCGGCCCGGACCAGTTCGAGGGCATCGATCTCATTCATTTCAGCTGATCACGACACCGGGGCCCAGAAGGATCCGTTCTCCACCCTCCAGCGTGGCAAGCGCCCCCTCATTGATGATCATGACGGAGGTGACCTTCCCGGAAACCGTCCCATCGACCGACGAGACCGTGCGCCCGATAACGCTGTCGGCCTGCGACAGGGCAAAGGACGAGAGCAGCGCATCGAGCTTCTCGTTGCTCTTCACGGCCTGCTCGACCTGCGAGAACGTGGCCAACTGCGCCATATACTCGGTCGATTTCATGGGATCCGTAGGATCCTGGTTCTTCATCTGCGTCATCAGCAGCCTGAGGAAGTTGTCATAGCTGACCGTCGACGTCTTCGCGGCTGTCGTCGTCTGCCCCTGGGCTGACGAGGTGATGGCACCGACATTCATTCCGCATCTCCCTTTCAGGCGGCTTTCACCGGCACGACCGCAGGCTGTTCCGCGACGGGCACTTCGATCTTCTCGAACATTCCTCGGATCACCTTCAGCGCCTCGAAGAATCGGCCCACGGCCACGAATTCCTGGATGCTCTTCAGCTGAGCCCTGACATGGTCGTCGGGTGCGAGCACGACGAGAGGATCATAGAGCTTCCGGAACGCGATCAGCCCCTTCTCCTCTTCCTGCGGATTGATGAGGAGGGACTGCACCACGAAATAGAGCTGGCGCATCGGGGTCGTCGCATCCGCCAGCTGGAGCACATGGCTTTCCAGAAGGAACCGCGCATCGTTGAGCAGGCTCAAGGTGACTTTCTGGCTGACCGTCAGAACGGCGCCATTGATGAAGATCCGCTCGCCGGCCTTGAGGGAAAAGCGCATCTTCGCAGTCATTTCAGGCCATCCTTGATCAAGACGTTGATGTCGATGAGCGCCGAGAGATTGGAGTGCTCGCCGCGGACGATGAGATCGGATTCCCTCATCACCCAGAGGCCGATCGAAATGAGCTGGCCCTTGAGCTTGTCGGGCAGCGCATTGTCCGGATGCCCGAGATCCTTGATGAGGAAGGTCCAGAGACGCTGGAGGAACACGATCGCGCCGAGCATCTCAGGGGATTGGGAGGGATGGCCCTCGGCTGCACGGAGCAGCGAGATGGCACGATCGAAGAGTTCATACTCGCGTTGGCGGCAGTCTGTCGGCGAATCCTCGAGGATTTCGGAATAGGAGAACTGATACATATATACTTTCCTGCCGTTATAGGAACTTGATCAAGCTGAGTTGATTGAGCTGCACGGTGAGCGAGTACGACGTCTGGATCTGCGTCGAGAGCTGGTCGACGCGAATCTTCGCCTCCGCGGGATCGACCGCCTCGTAGTTCGTGATCCGCTCCTCGTAGAACGTCTTCTGGAGGCTCATCCGTTCGTTCGCATCGTCGATCTTCCGCTGCGCCGTCCCGAGATCCGCCTGAACCTGAGTGACCTCGGACACTCCCTCGCCGAGGGTGCCAATGACCATGCTGACGACGTATTCGCGCGTCTCGTCGTTGAGGTTCTCGATGCCCAGGTCGAAGGCCATCACATAGGCCATCGCCAGCTTCCGGATCCCGCTTTCATTGGCATTCGTCGACGTATCGACGCGCTCGGTCGGAGAGATCAGGCTCTGAATGTTCTGACTCGAGGCATTCGACCAGAGATTGTCCCATCGATCAGAGAAGACGTCGTTCGAGAGCTGCTCGATGAAACCTTTCATCTCGTCGGGCTCAATGCCGGCGACATCTGCGGCACTGGTTTTGGGAAAGCCGAAATAAGCGGCGAAAGCCGTGTCGACTGCGCCCTTCGCAAGAGCCTCGTAGTCTTTGAGGGGCTCGACCTTCGAGTTGGTCCCCCCGAACAGATACTGGCCGCCCGCGCTCTCGTTGAGATTGGAGATCAGCTTCTCCAGCCCGGCCCTCGCTTGGCTTTGAACGAGTGGAACGTCCTGTGCGGTCACTCTCATGCCGACCAGGGAATCCCTGAAGTTGTCGGCAACGGTGCGGACCTGATCGAGGGCCGCCGAAGTCGTTTTGAGCCGCAGGGTGACGGAGGCGTTGCTGTCGGTCAAAGCGTCGAGCTCGGCCCTCTCCTGGCGCAGGGAAAGAGACTTTCCCGTCGCGCGCCCGAGAGCGAGGCCCACATCGCTGTGGCGGCCTGTCACGACCTCCTTGTTGGCCTTGACGATCTCGGATTGGAGCTTGTCAAGAGTCGAGCGCGGCGAGTTCCAGAGCGTCGTGGACGAAATAAAGGTCGTCTTCATGCCTTACCCCACCGCGTTGAGAAGCGTCTTGAGCATTTGATCGATGACCGAGATCAGCTTTGCGGAGGCCGAATAGGACTTCTCCAGCTGCAGCATCAGAGCCGTCTCGTCGTCCATGTTCACGTCCGTCGCGTTGGAAAGCGCTTCCGAGGCCTGCGACAGCAGGGTCTCCTGATAGGAAAACTGCTGCGACGCATCCTGCCTCTTGGCTTCGATCCAACCGGCCGATGAGGACGCGAAGTCCTGAATCGTCATCTTGCTGCCGAGCCCGAAGCTCGGATCGAAATCACGGGGCGTCTCCAGCGCATCGACGAGCTGGTACAGGCGGCCCGAGAACGATGCCGTTCCATCGCCCTGCTTGTAGGCAGTGCCATTGATGGTGTTGTCACGGATATTCTCGTAGATCTCGGCTTTGGGGTGCACCGTGATCCGCGCCGCCAATCCGGCCGGAGTGAGCGTATTGGGAAGAGTGGAACTGCCGTTGTCAGTAAACACGCCTGCCTGATCGGCGAGGCCCGTCTTGGTTTCCTTGAAGGCCTCGATGAGGCCGCGAGCCAGATCGTCGAGCTGACGCTGATAGCCGACCGCGACATCGTCCCTCAACTGGACCAGGCCGACGAGGTTGCCCGAGTTCAAGGGCATCGGCGACAGGCTGCCTGTCACCTGAACATCGTCGATGAAGATGGCGCCGCCCGGCTTTCCGGGCTCGAGCCCGACTTTCGTATCGTAGCGGACGCTGCGTGGGAGCCGGTCGAAGAGCGGCACGCCACTATCCGTGTAGATGGCAATATCGTTGTCGGCTCTGGGGACGACTGTGATGCCGATCTCCTCGGAGAGCTGGGCGATCAGGCTGTCTCTCGCGTCCATGGCATCGGAGACGTCCCTTCCCAGGGCGGAGCCGCTCATGACCTCGTCATTGGCCTGTTTGAACTTGGCCAGGATCTCGTTGATGCGGTCAACCGACTCGCCAATCCGGACCTGCGCCTCCTGACGGACCTCGTTGATGGTGGCGGTCGCATCATGCAGGCTGGTCGCCAGATCCTTCGCGGCCTGCACGAAGCCGCGGGCCAGGACATTGTCGTCCGGGGCGTTCGCATATTGCTTGAGGGCCGAGGTGAGGGCGCCGACCCGTGCGGCCGGAGACGTATCCAGCTCCGGATCGCCGATGGTGTGGCTCAATCTCTCGAGGCCCTCGAGCAGGGCCTTCTGGGTGGCCGCGTCGGATGTGGTCTCCAGCATCTTGTTCAGGAGCGCCCGGTCGCTGGCCCTGAGCACCACCACGCGGGCAGCGCCGCCTTGCGTGCTCAACGCGCCGATCTTGCGCGAATAGGCGGGATCCGTCGCGCCCGCCGTGTTGCGGGAGACGATGGCCATCTGCGATTGCGACGCCTGGAGCGACGAGCGCGCCGTATTATAGGCAACCGTAAGAGACATTCTAGGATTCCAGGAGAATGAGCCGCGCCGTTACCGCTTCAGGTTCATGAGGACGTCGAGCAGTTCGGAACCCGTCTGGAACACTTTCGAGTTGGCGGTGTAGCTGGTCTGCGCCTCGATCATGGCCGTCAGCTCGGTGCCGATATCGACATTCGATCCCTCAAGCGCCCCGGAGGTCACCGACCCGAAGCCACCGGTTTCCGGATATTTCACCAGATATCCGCCGGAGGTCGAAGTCATCTCGTAGACGTTGCCGGCGCGCGGAGCGAGATTGTCCGGGCTGTTCACGTTTGCCAGAGGAATTCTGTAGGCGGCCACGCGCGATCCGTCCTCATAGACGGCATAGACCGTGCCGTCCGACGCGAACTCGGCGCTCTTCACAGCCGACGGACCGTTACCGTTGGCTGAGCCCGTGACCGAGTACTCGCCCGCAAGCTGCGTCATCCCCGTCATATCAAGCTCGAAGGGCTGCCCGTTGGGGACATTGAAGCTCAGCGACTTCGGGCCATCGAGTTGCCCGAACTCGTTAAACGTCATCGGCGTCGGCCCGGTCAGCTTGGTCGCGCCGTGATAGATCGCGATCGCCCAGGATTGATCCCCGGTTCTCTCCAACTGAATGTCGATTTTGACCGGGTTGCCCACATTGTCGAACACCTGGAGTGAGGACGTCTTCGTGGTCGGCGTGATATTCGTGAAGGAGCCGGTGACCTCCAAGCCAGCAGTTTCTGATCTCAGCTCGAGCTTTCCATCAACATTGAACGCTCGAACCCCTTCCAGTTCGCCATTATCGACTGCGGTGTTGAACGCATCAACCAAGGCATCAATCGTCGTTTCCGTATCCACATCGAAGGTCTGGATGTCGCCGTCGCCGACAGAGAACTGAATCATATCCCCACGCGTCAGGTTCGAGACCGTGATCGCCAAACGGTCGGTATAGCCTGGAACGGGAACGCCAGCGACTTTGGTCGCGTCATAAGGGAGATTCCCTTTAAACGTTCCAGCCGTCGAACCCTTTGCTTGCATGGCGAACTCGGCCATGTTGATCGGAACGGTATCGTCGAGACTATTCAGGGACGGCTCGACACCGTACGGGTAGCCCATGAGCGTGAAACCGGCTGCGTTGACGAGGTTGCCATTTCGACCGTCGATCACGAAGTTGCCGGCGCGGGTCAGGTAGTTGGCTCCGCCCGGATCGGATACCACGAAAAAGCCATTGCCGGAGATCGCCAGATCCGTTGCCGAGGTCGTGTACGCGATCGGTCCCTGGTCACCGATCGTATAGCGCACCCTGCTCGTGACGGATCCAGAGTTATAGTTACCTTCGCTCGATGGAAGAATGAGCGACGAGAACTCGGTCGAGGCACGCTTGTAGCCGGTCGTGCTCGAGTTCTGGATGTTCTCTGCCACCGTGCCCAGCTTGTTCGACTGAGCGTTCATGCCGGAAACACCGCTGCGAAGGACGCCATAAAGACTCATCTGAAACTCCTGCGATTTCGAAGAGAGCTAACACCAGGATGCTTGTGCGAAGCTGGAGCGTGGGGTTGAAAGGATCGTTCCATCGGAGCCTATTGCTTGAGTGCCTGCGCGAGATCCATGAAGGCGTCGCGGCTCAAGGGCATGGAGGGATCCTGACGGAGCGCCTC
>Ga0182741_1001809_pt1 | contig 26643 bp, 27 predicted proteins | sample eDN5th37CBELigOP_FD_128874 | JGI IMG/M metagenome (GOLD analysis project Ga0182741, IMG submission 128874) | Enriched Organic Plus compost microbial communities from Emeryville, California, USA - eDNA 5th pass 37_C BE-Lig OP (version 2) (version 2) ... | reverse complement strand
GGGCTCCGTCGCTCGCTCAGGTCCGGATCCCGGCCCGAGAGCGGTCGGCGGCCGGCGGCGGCCGGTAGGTTCGCAGCCATGTGCGGTCGCTTCGTCTCCGCCACGCCCCCAGACCAGGTCGCGGCGTACTTCGACACCGAGGCCCCCGAGGCGCTCCTCGAGGCCTCCTACAACGTGGCCCCCACGAACGACGTGTACGCGGTCCTCGCCGACGGGTCCACCCGGCACCTCGACGCCTTCCACTGGGGGCTCGTGCCGATCTGGGCCAAGGACCCGAAGATCGGCTCGAAGATGATCAATGCCCGGGCCGAGACGCTCGCCGAGAAGAGCGCCTACAAGGCCGCGTTCAAGCGGCGTCGGTGCCTGATCCCCGCCGACGGGTTCTTCGAGTGGAAGAAGGACCCCAACGCGGGGCCGAAGGCGAAGAAGCAGCCGTACTTCATCCACCACCCCGACGGGGAGCCGTACGCCTTCGCCGGGCTCTGGGAGGTGTGGCGGGGCCCGAACAAGGACCAGGAGCCGTGGCGGTCCTGCACGATCATCACCACCGCTCCCAACGAGGTGATGGCCACGATCCACGACCGCATGCCGGTGATCCTGCCGGCGTCGGCCTGGGACGCCTGGCTCGACCGGGACAACGACGACCTCGACCTGCTCGGCAAGCTGCTCGTCCCCGCCGACCCGGCCCTCACCGTGCTGCACCCGGTGTCGACGCTCGTCAACAACGTCCGGAACAAGGGGCCGGAGCTGATCGCCGCCGTCGACCCCGACGCGCCGCCGGAGGGCACGCTCCTGTGAGCGACCCCGCCCGCCGTCGGGTGGCCGTCGGGGCCGACGACCGCAGCGCGCTCGTCGACGCCCTCATCGCTCGGCTGCAGCGGGAGGGCTACGAGGTCGTCCTGCCCCGCCCGATCGCCGACCCGTGGGCCGACGTCGGCCGCGCCGTGGGGGAGGCGGTGGCCCAGGGGCAGGCTGACCTCGGCGTCGTCGTGTGCTGGACTGGCACCGGCGTGAGCATCGCCGCCAACAAGGTGCCTGGCGTGCGGGCCGCGCTCTGCGTCGACGCGGCGACGGCCGAGGGCGCGCGCCGCTGGAACGACGCCAACGTGCTCGCCCTGTCCCAGCGGCTCACCACGCCGGCGGTGGGGGAGGAGATCCTCGAGGCGTTCCTGCGGGGCGAGCCCGATCCCGACGAGGCGACGGAGGTCGCAAAGCTCCCCTGATCCCTGCCGGCGGCGGGTGCTGGTCCCTAGTCGGACGCCTCGGCGTGCCCCTGCGCCCGCAGGGCCTCGCGCAGGCGCGCCGCGGCGTCGTCGAGCGCGGCCGGGTCCGGCGACGGGTCGGCCTTGGCGAAGCTGAGGTCCGCCTCGGTGTCGATCGGCACCACGTGGAGGTGGGTGTGGGGCACCTCGAGCCCGGCGATGATCAGGCCGATCCGGGTGGGGGAGAAGGCGGCCATCTGGGCCCGACCGATCGCCTGCGCGACGACGATGCACCGCTCGGCCAGGCCGGGGGGCAGGTCCACCCAGTGATCGATCTCGGCCCGGGGCACGACCAGCGTGTGGCCCGGGGTGATCGGGTTGATGGTGAGGAAGGCGACGACCTCCTCGTCGCGCCACACGAAGCGGCCCGGGAGCTCGCCATCGATGATCCGAGTGAAGAGGGTGGTCACGCCCGCATCGTAGGGTGGTGCCCGTGACCACGGCGCCGGACCACGATCGCGGCGAGGACCGGATCCTCACGATCCCCAACGCGATCACCGTCGTCCGCCTCAGCCTCATGCCGGTGTTCCTGTGGCTGCTCTTCGGCCGGGAGGACCGCGCCAGCGCGGCCTGGCTGCTCGCCGCGCTCGGGATCACCGACTTCCTCGACGGCTGGATCGCCCGCCGCTTCCACCAGGTCAGCAACCTGGGGAAGATCCTCGATCCCGTCGCCGACCGGCTCCTGTTCATCCTGGGGGTCGGCGGCATCGTCGTGGACGGGTCGGTGCCGCTGTGGTTCGCGGTGGCGGTCCTCGTCCGCGAGGGCCTCGTCGGCGGGGCGACGATCGCGCTGGGCCTCCTCGGCGTGCGGCGGATCGACGTGACCTGGTTCGGGAAGGCCTACACCCTCTTGCTCATGTTGGCGTTCCCGCTCTTCCTCGCCTCGCACAGCACGCTCGGCTGGGCCGACGGCGCCCGCACCGCCGCCTGGGCCTTCGGGATCCCCGGGCTCGTGCTGTGCTGGTTCTCGGCCGGGCTCTACGTGCCGATCGCCCGGCGGGCGCTGGCGGAGCGCGACCATACCCCCACGGAGGTTGCTGCATGAAGGCCGTGATCATGGCGGGCGGCGAGGGCACCCGGCTCCGGCCGCTCACCTCGAACGCGCCCAAGCCGATGCTGCCCCTCGTGAACGCGCCGATGATGGAGCACATCGTCGGCCTGCTGAAGAAGCACGGCTTCGACGACATCGTCGTCACCGTGGCCTTCATGGCCAACCACATCCGCACCTACTTCGGCGACGGGTCTGACTTCGGGGTCCGGATGGTCTACGCCACCGAGGAGACCCCGCTCGGCACGGCCGGCTCGGTCCGCAACGCGATGGACGAGCTGGACGAGCGGTTCCTCGTCATCTCCGGCGACGTGCTCACCGACCTCGACCTCACGGCGATCGTCGACCAGCACGAGGCCACGGGCGCCCTGGCCACGATCGGCCTCGTGCGCGTCGAGAACCCGCTCGAGTTCGGGATCGTGATCACCCGGGAGGACGGGGCGATCGAGCGCTTCCTCGAGAAGCCGTCCTGGGGCCAGGTGTTCAGCGACACGATCAACTCGGGCATCTTCGTCCTGGAGCCGGAGATCTTCGACCACATCGCCCCGGACCGGCCCGTCGACTTCTCCTCCGAGGTGTTCCCGGCGCTCCTCGAGGAGGGCAAGCCGATCTACGGGGCGGTGGGGGAGGGCTACTGGGAGGACGTCGGCACCCTGGAGGCCTACCTGCGGGCCCACAAGGACATCCTCGACGGCCGGGTCCGCGTCGACATCCCCGGCTTCGAGATCGGCGACGGCGTCCACGTCGGCGAGGGGGCGGAGATCCACCCTGACGCCCGCGTCGTCGGCCCGGCGGTGATCGGGGAGAACTGCCGCATCGAGGCCGGGGTGCGCCTCGGGCCGTACACCGTGCTCGGCACGAACGTGCGGGTGCGGGTCGGCACCGACCTCGAGCGCGTCGTCGTCCACGACAACTCGTACCTCGGGGAGGGCGTGCGGCTGCGGGGCACGATCGTGGGCCGCTCCTGCGACCTCCGCAACGGCGTGCGGGCCGACGAGGGCGTCGTCCTCGGCGACGAGTGCTTCATCGGCGAGCACGCCGTGCTCGCCTCCGGCGTCAAGATCTACCCGTTCAAGACGGTCGAGACCGGGGCGGTCATCAACTCCTCGATCGTGTGGGAGTCCCGCGGGTCGCGCTCGCTGTTCGGCCGCGTCGGCGTGTCCGGCCTCGCCAACGTGGACATCACCCCCGAGCTCGCCGCCCGGGTGGCGATGGCCTACGGGACGAGCCTCAAGAAGGACTCGACCGTGATCATCAGCCGCGACTCGAGCCGGTCGGCCCGCATGCTCAAGCGGGCGATGATGGCCGGGCTCAACGCGGCGGGGATCAACGTGCACGACCTCGAGGTGGCGTCGGTGCCGGTCACCCGGTTCGCCACGAGCCGCCCGGAGATCGCGGGTGGCATCACGCTGCGGCTCATGGCCGGCGACCCGCAGTCCTGCGTGATCCGGTTCTTCGACAGCCAGGGCAAGGACCTCTCCGAGGACGCCCAGCGCAAGATCGAGCGCCTCTTCCTCCGGGAGGACTTCCGCCGGGTGTTCCCCGCCGAGATCGGCGACATCGACTACCCGCCCCGGGCGATGGAGCAGTACACCGCCGCCCTGGAGGCCACGGTGGACCTCGAGCCGATCCACCAGGCCCGCTTCAAGGTCGTCGTCGACTACTCGTACGGCTCGGCCGCGTTCGCGATGCCGAACGTGCTGGCCAAGCTGGGCGCCGACGTCCTCGGCGTCAACCCCTACACGAGCACGCTCGGCGCGCTGGAGTTCGACCCGGACCGCCACGCGGCCGAGGTGGCGGCGCTCGTGCGGGCCTCAGGGGCGCACCTCGGCGCGGTCATCGACCCCGACGCCGAGCACCTGACGCTCATCGACGACAGCGGGCACGTCCTCTCCGGCGAGGAGGCCCTGCTCGCGTTCCTGTCGCTCGTGAGCGGGCACCTGCTCGGGGACACGATCGCGCTGCCGGTCACCGTCACCCAGCACGCCGAGGCGATCGCCGCCGCCCACGGGGTGCGGGTCCGGCGCACCAAGGTGTCCACGTCGGCGCTCATGGACGCCGCCTCCGAGCCCGGCGTCGGGTTCTCCGGCAACGTCGACGGGGGCTTCATCCTCCCCGGCTTCCTCCACGCCTACGACGCCGCCGCCAACCTCGTGAAGCTCCTCGAGCTCCTGGCGCGCAGCGGCGAGCGCCTGTCAACCGTCGTCAGCCGCCTCCCGCGCCCGCACATCGCCCACGAGGCCGTCGTGACCCCCTGGGAGCAGAAGGGGATGGTGATGCGCTCCCTCGTCGAGATGAGCAAGGACCGCGAGGTGCAGCTCATCGACGGCGTGAAGGTCCGCCACGAGGGCGGCTGGGCGCTGGCCCTGCCGGATCCGGAGGAGCCGATCACCCACGTGTGGGCCGAGGCCGAGACCGACGCCGACGCTCGGGCGCTGGCCAAGGAGTACGCCCGGCGGATCCGCCAGCTGCTCCGCTGACAACCCTCGACCGGCCGTCGAGGGTTTCCGATAGCCTGCGCTGCCATGCAGACCCCCGACGAGCTGAAGTACTCCTCGGACCACGAGTGGATCCGCGTCGAGGGCGACGGGGTGGTGCGGGTCGGGATCACCGACTACGCGCAGGACGCACTCGGTGACGTCGTGTTCGTCGACCTCCCCGAGGTCGGCGCCGAGGTCACCGCCGGGCAGTCGATCTGCGAGGTCGAGTCGACCAAGTCGGTGTCCGACGTCTACGCCCCGGTGTCGGGCACGGTCACCGAGGTGAACGCGGACCTCGCCGACGCCCCCGAGCGGCTCAACGAGGACCCGTACGGGGAGGGCTGGATCTTCACGATGACCCTGGCCGACCCGTCTCAGCTCGACGACCTGCTCGACGCCGACGCCTACCGGGCCCTGATCGAGGGCTAGGCGGTGGCGACGGTCACCTGCCCTCGCTGCGGGCACGCCAACCCGGCGCCGGCGAACTTCTGCTCGTCGTGCGGCGCGGAGCTCGGCGCGGCGCCCGACCACACCACGGCCACCGTGACCGTCCCGATCGAGCCCACCACCGAGGCCGTCGACCTCGGGGCGCCCCGCGACCTGCCGCCGGGGGTCGGGATGCTCGTGGTCACGCGGGGGCCCAACTCCGGGTCCCGGTTCGCGCTCGACGCCGACCTCGTCACCGTGGGCCGCCACCCGGACAGCACGATCTTCCTCGACGACATCGCCGTGTCCCGCCGCCACGCCGAGATCCACCGCACCCCCACGGGCTACCGGGTGGTGGACGTCGGCTCCCTGAACGGGACCTACGTGAACCGCGAGCGCGTCGACGAGGCCGACCTCGAGGACGGCGACGAGCTCCAGATCGGCACGTTCAAGCTCGTCTTCCTCGCTGGGACGAGGTAGCGCAGCGATGGCCGATCGCTCGCACCTCTCGATCGGGGAGGTGCTCAGCCTCCTCCAGGACGACTTCCCGGACGTCACGATCTCGAAGATCCGGTTCCTCGAGAGCCAGGGCCTGCTCGACCCCGAGCGCACCCCGTCGGGGTACCGGAAGTTCTACGAGGCCGACATCGAGCGGCTGCGCTGGATCCTCCGGCACCAGCGCGACCACTTCCTGCCGCTCAAGGTCATCAAGGACCGCCTCGAGGCGGCCGACGCCGCCGGGCTGCCGGTGCCGCCCGACGAGCCCCTGCCGCCGGCGGTGACGGAGCCGGGTGCCGCCCCCGCGAGCGGCGACGCCGCGCCGGAGGCCACCGCCGACGCCGAGCAGCGTCCCAGCGCACCCGCACCCGAGCCCCGCCGGCCCAGCCGCCCGGCGCCGCCGCTTCCGGACCTCCCCGCCCCCGCGTCGGGCAACGCCCTCGACCCCGGGCCGAGCGGGGTGTCGCTCACCAAGGAGGAGCTGGCCCAGGCCAGCGGCCTCGACCTCGCCGCGCTCGACGAGCTGGCCCGCTTCGGGCTGCTCGCCGGCGAGCAGGTCGGTGGGGACACCTACTACGACGGCGAGGCGCTCGTCGTGGCCCGGGCGGCCGCTGGGTTCATGCGCTTCGGCATCGAGGCCCGGCACCTGCGCATGTACAAGGTGGCCGCCGAGCGGGAGGCCGGGTTCATGGAGCAGGTCATCATGCCGCTCCTCAAGCAGCGCAACCCCACGGCTCGCCAGCAGGCCGCGAAGAACCTCGGCGAGATGGCCCAGCTGGGCGAGCAGCTCCGGGGCGCGCTCTTGCGCACCGCCCTTCGGGGCCACACCGACCGGGCCCGCTGAGGCGCTGGGCCGCGGCGCGATCTGGCCGCGGGTTCGGTAGCGTGCAGAGCGTGGCGATCGAGATGGAGCTGGTCGGCATCGAGCTGGAGCGTCCGCCGAACATCCCCTGCCTCGTGCTGCGCGAAGCCGATGGGGCAGGCCGCATCCTGCCGATCTTCATCGGCGGCCCCGAGGCCACGGCGATCGCCTTCGCCCTCGAGCAGGTCGAGACGCCCCGCCCGATGACTCACGACCTGATGAAGGACCTGCTGGACGAGCTCGGCGCGCAGGTCGAGCGGGTCGTCGTCACCGAGCTGCGGGAGTCCACGTTCTTCGCGGAGATCATCCTGCGCTCCGGCGACGAGGTGCACGCCGTGTCGGCGCGACCGTCCGACGCCGTGGCCCTGGCGGTGCGCACTGGCGCGCCCGTCTTCGCCGAGGAGGACGTGCTCGAGGTGGCCGGCCGGGCCGCCGAGGAGGACGTTCCCGAGGAGGTCGTCGAGCAGTTCAAGGAGTTCATCGAGCAGGTGAACCCCGAGGACTTCGCCTCCTGAGCGCCCGGGCACGTCGGCGGCCCGGATCGAACAGATGATCCCGTTGACGCCGCGCGCGCCCTTCCGTACCCTCGGGGTTCCCATGACACCGGTGTAACTCCACCGCTGTCACCTCGAGACCCACCACCTCGATCTTCCGGTCAGGAGCACGCGCATGGACCAGGGCTTTTCCGGCCGCGAGGCGGCCGACATCGTCGGCATCACGTACCGCCAGCTCGACTACTGGGCCCGCACCGACCTCGTGCGGCCGTCCCTGGCCGACGCGAAGGGGAGCGGCAGCCGGCGGCGCTACTCCTACCGGGACCTGATCGAGCTGAAGATGATCAAGACCCTGCTCGACGCGGGGCAGAAGCTCGAGCGCGTCCGGGCCGCCTTCGCCTACCTCCGGGATCTGGGCGACGACCTCAGCTCGGCCCAGCTCGTGATCACCGGGGACTCCGTCGTGCTCGTGCGCGACGGCGAGGACCTCATCGACGTCGTGCACCGCTACCAGGGCCAGGGCGTCCTCAACCTCCTCGCCCTCGACGGTGTGGTCGAGCAGGTCGACGCGGCGATCGTCGAGCTGCGACCCGGCGCGCGGGCCGCGGCCGAGGCCGACGGCGAGGCCCCGTCCAAGGCGGTCGCGTCGGCCAACTAGGTTCGAGCGGGTGACGCTGCGACGCTCTCCCCTCGACACCGAACACCGCGCCCTCAACGCCAAGATGGTCCCCTTCGGGGGCTGGGAGATGCCCCTCAGCTACCCCGAGGGCACGATCGCCGAGCACCGCGCCTGCCGCGAGGAGGCCGTCGTCTTCGACGTGAGCCACCTCGGCACCGTGCGGGTGGAGGGTCCTGACGCCTTCGACCGGCTCCAGTCCGTCCTCACCAACGACCTGTCCAAGATCGAGCCGGGGCGGGCCCAGTACACCCACCTGCTCGACGAGGACGGCTCGGTGGCCGACGACATCATCGTCTGGTGGGTGGGGGAGCAGACCTTCGACGTCATGCCCAACGCCTCCAACACCGACCGGGTGGTGGAGGCGCTCGGGGGCGTGGACGTCACCGACACCCGGGCCGTGCTCGCCGTGCAGGGCCCGCAGGCCCGGGAGAAGCTGGCCCGCATCGCGCCCCAGGCCGCGGAGGTCGGACGCTTCCGGGTGGCCACGGCCAGCGTGGCCGGGGTCACCTGCGTCGTCGCCGGCACCGGCTACACCGGCGAGGACGGCGTGGAGCTGGCCGTCCCCGTCGACCGGGCCGCGGTGGTGTGGGAGGACCTGCTCGGCGTGACGATCGTCCCCGCCGGGCTCGGGGCCCGCGACACGCTGCGCCTGGAGGCCGGGCTGCCCCTCCACGGCCACGAGCTCGGGCCCGGCATCACGCCGCTGCAGGCCGGCCTCGGCTGGGTGGTCGCCTGGGACAAGCCGAGCGGCTTCCGGGGCAAGGAGGCGCTGCTGGCCGAGCGCGAGCGAGGCGTCACCCGGCGACTGCGCGGCCTCACCACCGAGGGGCGGCGTCCCCCTCGGGCCGGGCAGGGCGTCCTGATCGACGGCGAGCGGGTGGGCGAGGTGACGAGCGGCAACTTCTCGCCGACGCTCGGTCACGGCATCGCGCTGGCCTTCCTGCCGCCCGACGTGCCCGACGGCACGATCGTGGCGATCGAGGCCCGGGGCGAGCCGATGCCGGCCACCGTGGTGAAGCCCCCGTTCGTCCGGCGCTGAGCCGGGCGAGGGGCGGTGACCCCTCGGTCGACGCTCAGGTGGCGCGAGCCGCCTTCTCCTCGTGGTGCTTCTGCACCGCCGACATCACCGCGGCGGTGGCCTCGCTGATGAAGGCCGGCCGGTTCGCCGCGGCCCAGTCGCGGCTGGCCGTGGTGGAGCGGGCCGACCCCTGGAAGTGGGGGAACACGTAGCGGGCCATGAGCTCGTAGCTGCGGAGGGTGGCCGGCCGGTCCGCCCACTCGGTGGCCATCGTGAGGAAGGTGCCGAACCCGCCGGACTGCTCGATCAGGCGCTCGATCTGCGCGATGGCGTCGTCCACGGTGCCGATCACCGCGAAGCCCGAGTCGTTCATCGCCTGGGCCATCTCGGCCGGGTCGTCGGACTCCACGCCGAGCGGCAGCGCGGCGACTCGCTGGAAGTAGTCGAGCCACTGGGGCAGGCCGAAGGCGACGTCGGCGACCGCCTGCTCCCGGGTGTCGGCGAGGTGCATCGGGCCCACGAGCCGCCACCGGCGGCGGTCGACGGTGGTGCCGAACTCGGCCGCCCGCTCCTCCATGACGTCCCAGTGGGAGCCGAGGATGTCGAAGCCGCCGGTGCTCGTGGCGCCGATCGACAGGAGGGACAGCCCGTGCTTGCCGGCCAGGCGCGGGCCGGCCGGGGAGATCTGGGCGGCCACGGCGATCTCGAAGCAGGGGTCGGAGTAGGGCCGCAGCTGCAGGCGGGCGTCTCGCAGGGTGAACCAGTCGGTCTCCCGGTTGACCGGCCCCTCGCCGGCCAGGAGCTCGAGGATCGCCTCGAGGGCCTCCTCCATCATGTCCCGCTGGCGGGCCACCTCGATGCCCATCATGTAGGCGTCCGACGGGAGCGCCCCGGGCCCGACCCCGAACATCACCCGTCCCCGGGTGAGGTGGTCGAGCAGCACGAGCCGGTCGGCCAGCATCAGCGGGTGGTGGTAGGGGAGCGAGCTCACCCCGGTGCCGAGGCGCAGGTGCCGGGTGCGAGCCGAAGCGTGGGCGATGAACACCTCGGGGCTGGCCACGATCTCGTAGCCAGCCGAGTGGTGCTCGCCGATCCAGGCCTCGTCGAAGCCGAGGGCGTCGAGGTGCTCGAGCAGGGCGAGGTCCCGCTCGAGGGCCAGCGTGGGGTTCTGCCCGACCGGGTGGAACGGGGCGAGGAAGATGCCGAAGCGCAGGGGCCAGTCCATGGGCCGACACCCTACGCCCTGAACTTGACCGATGGGTCAAGAAGTGCGCGGCCCTCAGGTGTCGGCGTCCACGGACGCGGACACGCCGCCCCAGACGAGGTCCACGAGGTGGGCGACGAAGCGGTCGCGGGGCAGCGACCGCTCCCGCAGCCACCAGTGGGTGGCCTGGTGGACGAGCCCGATCAGGCCGTAGGCCCAGGGCTCGGCCTTGGACCCGTCGGCGCCGGCGGCCTCGAGGTGGGTCCGGGCGACAGCGGCGATCTGCGGGCCGATGAGCTCGACGAGCGGCCCGAGCGGGGTGCGGTGCTCGGGCCGGGCGTGGGGCTGCTGCACGAGGAAGCCGTAGAGCTCGGGCTCGCGCTCGAGGAACGACACGTAGGCCTCGATCGTGTCGACCACCACCGAGCGGGGGTCGGTGCCGCCCCGCAGCTCGACAGCGACGAGGCCCATGAGGTCGGCGGAGAACCGCTCGGCGATCGCCTCGACGACGCCGTCGCGGTCGCCGAAGTGGCGGTAGAGGATCGGCTTGGTGACCCCACCGGCGCGGGCCAGCTGCTCCATCGTGGCGCCGGGGCCGTGGGTGCGGATGGCCTCGATGGCGGCGTCGAGCAGCTCCTCGCGGCGCCGGGAGCGCTGGGCGGCGACCCCGGCCGGAACCACCTCGATCCCGACCATCGGCCCAAACGGTACTCTTCGGCCACGCTCCGTGGTGGATGGGGCGGTGACGCGGCGACCGGTGCGGAGCCGGGGTGGGGGACGGGGTCGCCCCGTGTGCCGCGGCGCGGCGCTCAGTGGCCGCCCGCGCCGGCTCGTCGGGCGGTCACCCGGGCGACGGCCGCGATCACGAGCAGCCCGACGGCCAAGCCGACGACGAGCGAGGCGCCGGTGGCCAGGAGCCACGACGCCACGGCGGCCAGCCCGCCCCCGTGGACGAGGCCCTCGAGGTCGTGGACCAGGTCGTGGGGGAGGTCCCAGCCGAGCTCGTGGGCACCGACGACGAGGATGTGGCCGCCCACCCAGAGCATGGCGGCGGTGCCGATGCGGGCCAGCCAGGCGAGGAGGACCGGCATCGCCCGCACGAGCGCCCGGCCCAGCCGCTGCGTGCCAGGGGAGGGCCGTTGCGACAGCGCGAGACCGACGTCGTCCATCTTCACGATCAGGGCGACGACCCCGTAGACGGCGAGCGTGATCACCGCAGCGACGACGACGAGGATGGCGGCCCGGGCCACGATCGGCTCGTCGAGCACCTCCTTGAGCGCGATCACCATGATCTCCGCCGACAGGATGAGGTCGGTGCGGATGGCGCCGGCCACGGTGGCCGCCTCGACGTCGGGGCCTTGGACGACGGCCGGCAGCTCGGTCGCGCCAGGCTCGTGGTGGCCACGGTGGCGGAGGGCGTGCAGCAGCTTGTGGGCGCCCTCGTAGGCCAGGTAGGTGCCGCCGAGCATCAGGACGACCTCGACGAGCGTGGGCGCCACCGAGGACAGCACGAGCGCCACCGGCAGGATGATCAGGAGCTTGTTGCGCAGCGACCCGGTGGCGATCTTGCGGATGATCGGCAGCTCGCGCTCGGCGGCCAGGCCGTGCACGTAGGCCGGGGTGACGGCGGCGTCGTCCACGACCACGCCGGCGGCCTTCACGCTGGCCCGGCCCGCGGCCACACCGACGTCGTCGATCGAGGCCGCGGCCAGCTTGGCCAGCGCGGCGACGTCATCGAGCAGCCCGACGAGACCGCCGGCCATCACCACCTCCGAGGTTGGGAGACGAGCAGGGGGAGCCTACGGCCGGGCGCGCCCGGACGCCGGTGCGCCGGGGCGTCGCCGCACGACCAAACGCCCATAATCAACGTTATGTAAAGTTACGACGAGGACTCGCCCAGCGGGGTCCCGAAGAGCGGCTCGGCCGCGGCGAGCACGTCGCGCAGGATCCGGTCGGCGTCGTCCCCCTCGGCGAGGTCCCGGCGGGCGTCCTCGACCGCGCACTCGAGGACGAACAGCTTGTCCCGCAGCTCGTCGAGCTCGGCTCGGGCCACGATCAGCTCGTGCTCGCTCAGGCCGGCCTCCTCGGCCCGCAGGCGGCTGATGTACTCCCGCTGCCGGCACGCCTGGCGGCAGAACCGCCGTGGCCGGCCGGTGCGGGCCGGCGTCGGCAGCGGCCGCCCGCACCACCGGCACCGCTCACCCCTCACGTCTTTCGTCACTGACGAAACGCTAGCCGCGGACGATCGGTGCGGCGGTCCGGGTCGGCCGCGGCGCCATCGCCAGCGCGGTCGCCCCCACCGCGGCGAGCACGGCGGCGACCGTCCAGCGCCACGAGGTGAGGGTGCCCTGCAGCCCGGTGTGCTGGAGCACGAGCTTCGCGACGTAGTGGGCGCCGAAGAACGAGAGGGTGCGCTGCCCGGCCCGGGCCAGGCCCCGACCCAGCAGCGTGCTCGTGGGCAGGGCGGCCCGCACGAGCGCCCAGAGGACGAGCGAGCCGGCGAGGCCCCACATCGTGAACCCGAGGTGGCCCGGGTGCCGAGCGGGCGGCCAGAGGCCGTTCGGGGCCAGCCGGTCGGGCACGACGAGGTACGCGGCGCTCCCGACCGCCACGACGAGGCCGGCAACGCGCAGGAGGGGGAGCCCGGCCTCTCCCCTGCCGCGGGCCCCGGCGGCGAGCGCCGCCCCGGCGGCGAGCGCCGCCCCGGCAGCGGCGAAGGTGCCGTAGACGACGATCGAGAACGAGCCGGCCCACAGCCGCCCGAGGACACCGTCGACACCCGGATCGACCACCGGGACCGCGGCGACCACCGAGCACGCGGCGACCACCCACCACGCCGCGGGGTGCGTCGCGCCCGCCGCCGACAGGAGCGACACGAGGACACCGAGCGCGGCGAGCGACAGCAGCACCCCGCCGCCGTCGATGCCCCCGCCCACGGCGACGTCGATGGCGAGTCCGAGGGCGAGCACCTCGCCGTAGCGGCGCAGCGCCCGCGCGGCGCGGGGCCAGCGCAGGGTCCGCTCCCCAGCCGGCCGAACCTGCTGGCCGACGAGGAAGGCCGCGGCGCCGAGCCCGAGCGCGAACGCGGGCGCGGCGAGGTCGGTGAGGGCGAAGCCGTCGAAGCCGACGAGGCGCCGCCGGGCGTTGCCACCGGTCCACTCGAGGAGGTGGTGCAGCACCATCATCGCCAGCGCCAGGCCGCGCAGGACGTCGAGGCTCGCCCACCGGACCGGGGCGGGCGAGGCCACCGCCGGGTCCGTCCGGGCGGTGCGGCGCGGATCGGGCGCGACACGGGTCTGGCTCATGGTGGGCACCTGCGGAGGCTTCCCCGATCGACCACGTCCGAGACCCGCCGCGCTAGGGTCGGACCTGCTGACGAACCCGTGTGGGAGAGTCCCGGACCGGCCGCTCCGGCGGGCGGGCCGGGCGCCGAAGGTGCAACCGCCCCGGAACCTCTCAGGCCCCAGGACCACACGGGGGAGGCGACGCTGGAGCCTTCGGGCGACAGCGGGGGTCCCACCACCGGATCGACCGTGTCGAGGTTCCCCCCATGCGCTCCCCTGCCACCCGCTTCGTCGACCGCCACCTCGGCCCCCGCCCCGAAGACCTCGCGCAGATGCTGGAGGTGCTCGGCGTGGCCTCCGTCGAGGAGCTGCTCGACCAGGCCGTGCCGGCGTCGATCCGCACCGACGAGCCGCTCGCCCTGCCGCCCGCCGCCTCGGAGCCCGAGGTGCTCGCCCGTCTGCGCGAGCTGGCCGGCAAGAACCGGGTCGTCACCTCGCTGATCGGCACCGGCTACTACGGCACGCACACCCCGGGCGTCATCCAGCGCAACGTCCTCGAGGACCCGGCCTGGTACACGGCGTACACGCCGTACCAGCCGGAGATCAGCCAGGGCCGGCTCGAGGCGCTCCTCAACTTCCAGACGATGGTCATGGACCTCACCGGCATGGAGGTGGCCAACGCCTCGATGCTCGACGAGCCGACCGCGGCGGCCGAGGCGATGACCCTCATCCGGCGGTCCACCAAGCACGCCGCGGGCGCCTTCTTCGTCGACGCCGAGACCCACCCCCAGACGATCGCGGTCGTCGCCACGCGGGCCCGACCGCTCGGCATCGAGCTCGTGATCGGCGACCCGAGCTCCGACCTCGACCCGAGCGCGGTGTTCGGCGCCCTCCTCCAGCACCCTGGCACGAGCGGCGTGGTGCGGGACCTCGCTCCGGTGATCCAGGCGGTCCACGACGGGGGCGGGCTCGTCGCCGTCGCCACGGACCTCCTGGCCTGCACGCTCCTCACCCCGCCCGGCGAGCAGGGCGCGGACGTCGTCGTCGGCTCCTCGCAGCGCTTCGGCGTGCCGATGGGCTACGGCGGCCCCCACGCCGGCTTCCTGGCCACCCGGGAGCGCCTGCAGCGGTCGATGCCGGGGCGCCTCGTCGGGGTGTCGGTCGACACCGCCGGCCGGCCCGCCACCCGCCTGGCGCTGCAGACCCGCGAGCAGCACATCCGCCGGGAGAAGGCCACCTCGAACATCTGCACCGCCCAGGTGCTGCTCGCCGTCGTCGCAGCGATGTACGCCGTGTACCACGGTCCCGAGGGCCTCACCGCGATCGCCGAGGCCGTGCACGCCCGCACCGCCCGCCTGGCCGCCTCCCTGCGGGCCGCCGGCCTCGAGGTGGTGCATGACGCGTTCTTCGACACGATCACGGTCCGGGTCCCGGGCCGAGCCGACGAGGTCCTCGCCGAGGCCCTCCGCCGTGACCTGAACCTGCGACGGGTGGACGACGACACCGTCGGCGTCTCCCTCGACGAGACCACCGACGACGACGTCCTCGCCCGGGTGGCGGCGTCGTTCGGGGCCGAGCTCGTCGCCGACGGGGGGCGGGCCATCCCCGAGGCCCTGGCCCGCACGTCGCCGTTCCTCACCCACCCGGTGTTCTCGAGCCACCGCTCCGAGACCGAGATGCTGCGCTACCTGCGCTCGCTCGCCGACAAGGACGTCGCCCTCGACCGGTCGATGATCCCGCTGGGCAGCTGCACGATGAAGCTGAACGCCACCACGGAGATGACGCCGATCACCTGGCCGGAGCTCGCGTCGCTCCACCCGTTCGTGCCCGCCGACCAGGCCGCCGGCTACCGCGAGCTGATCCGCACCCTCGAGGCGTGGCTGGCCGAGGTCACCGGCTACGACGCGGTGTCGATCCAGCCCAACGCCGGGTCCCAGGGCGAGCTGGCTGGCCTGCTCGCCATCCGCCGGTACCACGAGGACCGGGGTGAGGCGGGACGGGACGTCTGCCTCATCCCGTCGTCGGCCCACGGCACGAACGCCGCGTCGGCCGTGATGGCTGGGATGCGGGTCGTGGTGGTGGCCTGCGACGACGACGGCAACGTCGACGTCGACGACCTCCGGGCCAAGGCCGAGGCCCACGCGGACGACCTCGCGGCGCTGATGGTCACCTACCCGAGCACCCACGGCGTGTTCGAGGAGCGGATCACCGAGATCTGCGACATCGTGCACCGCCACGGGGGCCAGGTGTACGTCGACGGAGCCAACCTCAACGCGCTCGTCGGCGTGGCCCGGCCCGGCTGGTTCGGCGGCGACGTCAGCCACCTCAACCTGCACAAGACGTTCTGCATCCCCCATGGCGGCGGCGGCCCCGGCGTCGGGCCGGTGGCCGTCAAGGCCCACCTCGCCCCGTACCTGCCGAACCACCCCGCCGACCCCGAGGCGGGGCCGGCCACCGGGCCCGGGCCGATCTCGGGCGCCCCCTACGGCTCCGCATCGATCCTGCCCATCTCCTGGGCCTACGTCGCGCTGATGGGTCCCGACGGGCTGCGCCGCGCCACCGAGGTGGCGATCCTCAACGCCAACTACGTCGCCGCCCGCCTGGCGGACGCCTACCCGATCCTCTACACCGGCGAGCAGGGCCGGGTGGCCCACGAGTGCATCCTCGACCTGCGAGCCATCACCAAGGCCACCGGCGTCACCGTCGACGACGTCGCCAAGCGGCTGATCGACTACGGCTTCCACGCCCCGACGATGAGCTTCCCCGTGGCCGGCACGCTCATGGTCGAGCCCACCGAGAGCGAGTCCCTCGCCGAGCTCGACCGCTTCGTCGAGGCGATGCTGTCGATCCGGGAGGAGATCGCCGCCATCGAGCGAGGCGAGATCGCCCACGCCGACAGCCCCCTGGCCCACGCCCCCCACACGGCCGAGGACCTCCTCGTGGCCGACTGGGACCGGCCCTACACCCGGGAGCAGGCGGCCTACCCGGTGCCGTCGCTGCGGCGGGACAAGTACTGGCCCCCGGTGAGCCGCATCGACGGCGGCTACGGCGACCGCAACCTGGTGTGCGCCTGCCCGCCCCCGGAGGCGTTCGAGGAGGCCTGAGCCGGGCTACCCCCGGACGATCTCGTCGATCTGCTCGAGGAGCGGCGCCGGGCCGCTCACGAGCAGCGTCGTGACACAGCTCTCGCGCCAGGCCTCGAGGTCGTCGCGGATCTTCTCGGCCGGGCCGACCAGGTAGACGTCCTCGACCATCGCGGTGGGGACGAGCGCGGCCGCCTCGTCCTTGCGTCCGGCCAGGTACGCGTCCTGGATCGCCTCGCACTCGGCCTCGTAGCCGAGGCGGGCGAACACGTCCTTGTGGAAGTTGCGGTCCCGCGCCCCCATGCCCCCGACGTAGAGGGCCAGGGTGGGTCGCAGGAGGTCCGCGCAGGCCTCGACGTCGGCGCCGACGATCGTGGGGACGACGCACGCCACCTCGAAGTCCTCCGGTCGCCGGCGGGCGCCCGGCCGGGCGAACCCCTCGGCCAGGGCCTCCCGGTAGAAGGCGTCGGCCCGCGGCGAGAAGAACATCGGCAGCCAGCCGTCGGCGATCTCCGCGGCCAGCGCCACGTTCTTGGGGCCCTCGGCCCCGAGGTAGATCGGGATGTCAGGTCGCAGCGGCCGCACGATCGACTTGAGCGGCTTGCCCAGCCCGGTGCCGCCGACGAGGGGCATCTGGTAGTGCTCCCCCACGAACTCGACGGGCTCCTCCCGGGCGACGATGCGCCGAACGATCTCGACGTACTCCCGGGTGCGGGCCAGCGGCTTGGCGTAGGGCTGGCCGTACCAGCCCTCCACCACCTGCGGGCCGCTCACCCCGAGCCCGAGGATGAACCGCCCCCCGCTGAGGTGGTCCATCGTGATCGCCGTCATCGCGGTCGAGGCCGGCGTCCGGGCCGAGATCTGCGTGATGGCGGTCCCCAGCTGGAGGCGCTGGGTCGACGCGCCCCACCACGCCAGCGGCGTGAACGAGTCCGACCCGTACGCCTCCGAGCACCACACGCTGCGCCACCCCAGCCGCTCGGCGGTGGCGATCTGCTCGGCGGCGTCCGGCGGCGGGCCCGACGACGGCCAGTACCCGATGATCAGCCCGAGGTCCATCGCCGGACCCTACCTCCGGGCGGTCGACCGGAACTAGAACCTGTTCTAGTCTGAGGGCTCGCCGCCCACCCCGGCCAGCCGGCCAGGAGGACAGCCATGACCGAGCGCTCGCCGTTCCCCATCCCCTTCGGGTGGTTCGCGATCGGGTACCCCGAGGACATCCCCCACGGAGCCGCCAAGGCCCTCTACTACTTCGACCGCCACCTCGTGGCCTGGCGTGACGCCGCCGGCGCGCTGCACGTGCAGGACGCCTTCTGCCCCCACCTCGGCGCCCACCTGGGCCACGGCGGCACCGTCGAGGGCTGCGAGATCGTGTGCCCGTTCCACGGCTGGCGCTTCGACGCCGACGGCACGAACACCGACATCCCCTACTCGGCTCGCACCAACCGCCGGGCCCGGCTGCGCACCTTCCCGGTGGTCGAGCGCAACGGCATCTCGATGGTCTGGTACCACCCCGACCCCGAGGTGGCGCCCATGTGGGAGGTGCCCGAGGTGCCGGAGTTCAACGGCGACCCCGACTGGTCCACCGTCATCCGCACCGAGCACGTGATCGACGCCCCCTGGCAGGAGATGGCCGAGAACGCCGTGGACGCGGCCCACTTCCGCTACGTGCACAGCACGGCCGAGGTGCCCGAGCTCGTCGCCTACGAGACCGACGAGTTCCCGTACAGCCAGATGCGGTCCCGCCAGAGGTTCCCCACGCCCCGCGGCGTGATGGAGGGTCGGATCGACTCGCGCATGGTCGGCCCGGGGATGTCCGTCGTGGAGTTCAGCGGGATCGTCGACACCCTCAACCTCGCCGTCACCACCCCGATCGAGCGCAACCGGAGCATCATCCGGTTCAACTTCCGCTTCAAGACGCTCGGGGACGAGACGACCACCGCCAACGTGGGCCGAGCCTTCGTCCAAGAGGTGGACCGACAGGTCCTCGAGGACAAGCCGATCTGGGAGCACAAGGCGTACCTCCCACGCCCGGCCCTGGCCGACACCGACGGTCCGTTCACCAAGTTCCGCCGGTGGGCGGCCCAGTTCTACGCGGAGCCGGTGGACGAGTCCGCCGGCCTCTACGCACCGCCGTGGTGGCCTGACCGCGCCGACGAGGCACCGGCCAAGGCCACCGCCAGCGCCCGGCACGGTCGCTGACCGCCGCTCCCGCACCGGGGCGCTCCCGATGTGGGATGCTCCGAGCGTGCGGATCGTGGTGTGCGACGAGGCGGGCATGATGCGGGAGTCGGTGGAGGCACTGATCCCGAAGGTGGGCCACGAGCTCGTGGGGGTGGCCGACACCACCGCGCTGGGCGTCGCCCTGATCGAGGCGGCCCGACCCGACGCGGTCGTCTTCGACATGACGATCGGGTACAACACCGACTTCGACGTCATCGAGGCGGCGCAGGAGATCGGTGCCGCGGTCGTGGTCTTCGCCTACAACACCGACGACGAGATCCTCTCCCGCTACCGGATCCGCCCCATCGTCGTGCACAAGCCCGACCTCGTCGTGCTGGAGGCGGCCCTGGCCCGCCTCGAGCTGGAGGGCGACCGCACGGTCGAGACCGAGCGCCGCACCCGGCCGACCCGGGAGATCTCGGTGCCGCCGCCCACCGGCACGACCGACGCGGCCGCGTTCTACGAGGCCCTCAACGAGGCCCTGGCCGGCGACGCGCTCGTCTCGATCGAGACGGACGACGACGACGAGGCCACCGTCGTGGCCGACCGGGTGGCCGACGTGATGCGAGCCAGTGACCGGCTCCTGGCCTCGGCTCGCACCGTGCGGATCCTCCTGATCTCCGGCGGCATCGAGGGGCGCGACTCGTTCCTGGAGCGCCTGCGCGCCGTCGCCGCCCTGCCGCCGGGGGCGACGGTGCGCTCGGTGATCGTCGGCGAGGGCGAGTCGCCGATCGACGCCTTCGACCGCCTCAAGGCCTCCGGCGAGCTGCACGACGTCGAGGCCTGAGCTACACGTCGAAGATCGTGCGGTCCCCCGAGGCCGCGCCCCCGTCCACCGCCCACTCCGCGCCGGTGACGTAGCTGGCCTCGTCCGAGGCGAGGAAGGCCACGACGCGGGCCACCTCGTCGGGCTGGCCCATGCGGCCGAGCGGGAGGCGCCGGGCCCAGGCGGACTCCCCGGTCTGCTCGCCGAAGCTGGTCATCGGGGTGTGGATCCCCCCTGGGTGCACGGAGCTGACCCGGATCCCCCAGGCGCCGAGGTCGATGGCGGCCGTCTTGGAGAGGCCCCGGACCGCCCACTTGCTCGCGACGTAGGCCCCGGCGCTGGGCAGGCCGACGAGGCCGGCGTTGGAGGAGATGTTCACGATCGAGCCGCCGCCGGCGCGGCGCATCGAGGGGGCGACGTGCTTCATGCCGAGCAGGGTGCCCACCACGTTCACCTCGAGGACCCGGCGGAACCGATCGACGTCCACCTCCGGGATCGGCTGGAAGTCGAGGATCCCGGCGTTGTTCACGAGCGCGGTGACCGGGCCGAAGGCCGCCTCGCAGGCCGCGACGGCGGCCGCCCAGTCGTCCTCGGAGGTGACGTCGAGGTGCTGGGGCCGGGCCCGCTCCCCGAGCTCCTCGGCGAGGGCGGCCAGGCGCTCGTCTTGGACGTCAGCCAGCAGGACCGCCGCCCCCTCCGCCACGAACAGGCGGGCCTCGGCCGCTCCCATGCCCTGCGCCGCGCCGGTGACGATCGCGACCTTGCCGTCGAGGCGTCCGCTCATCGCTCCCTCCCCGGTCAGGGCTTGTCGGACCCGACCACCCACATGGCGAAGAACTGGGAGCCCCCGCCGTAGGCGTGGCCGACCGCCGTGCGGGCGCCGTCGACCTGGTGCTCGCCGGCGCGGTCGCGGACCTGCAGCGCAGCCTCGGCGAAGCGCAGCATGCCCGACGCCCCGATCGGGTTGGACGACAGCACCCCACCGGACATGTTCACCGGCAGCTCGCCGTCGAGCTGGGTGACGCCGTCCTCGACGAGCCGCCACCCCTCCCCCGCCTCGGCGAAGCCCAGGTTCTCCAGCCACATCGGCTCGAACCACGAGAACGGCACGTACATCTCGACGCAGTCGACCTGGCGACGGGGGTCGGTGATGCCGGCCTGGGCGAACACGTCGCGGGCGCAGTCGGCGCCGCCCCGGGGCAGGACCGGGTCCCGGTCAGCGGACATCGTCGGCTCGGAGCGCATGGCCGTGCCGTGCACCCACGCCACGGGCCCGTCTGCGGCGTCGGCCACCCGCTCGCTGGCCAGCACCATGGCGCAGGCGCCGTCGCTCGACGGGCAGGTCTCGGCGTAGCGGATCGGATCCCAGAGCATCATGGAGTCCCGGATCGAGTCGAACGAGATGTCGTGCTCGTGGAGGTGGGCGTACGGGTTCTTCAGCGCGTTCAGCCGGTCCTTGAGCGCGACGAGGATCCCGATGTGGTCGGGCGCCTTGGCACGGGCCATGTAGGACCGCACGTGCGGAGCGAAGTACCCGCCGGCGCCGGCGTGCATCGGCGGTTGGAACGGGATCGGCAGCGACAGCGCCCACATCGCCTCGCTGTCGGACTGCTTCTCGAAGGCGACGGTGAGGACGCGCTCGTGGATCCCGGCCTGGACGAGCTGGGCGGCGACGATGGCCGTGGAGCCGCCGACCGAGCCAGCGGTGTGCACCCGGAGCAGCGGCTTGCCGACCGCTCCGAGCGCGTCGGCGAGGTAGAGCTCGGGCATCATCACGCCCTCGAAGAAGTCGGGAGCCTTCCCGACGACGACCGCGTCGACGTCCGCCCAGGCCATGCCGGCGTCCTCGAGGGCCCGCACCGCCGCCTCGCGCACGAGCCCGGCGAGGGACACGTCGCCCCGGGTCGCCTGGTGCTTGGTCTGGCCGACGCCGACGACGGCGACCCGCTGCTGGCCCATCAGCGGTCTCCTTCCAGGACGCACACGAGGTTCTGCTGGAGGCACGGCCCGCTCGTCGCGTGCGCGACGCCGCGGTCGGCCGCCCCGTCGAGGATGCGCTGGCTGACCTCGGCGATGCGGGTCAGCCCCGCCACCATCACCGGGTTGGCGGCGAGCGCCCCGCCGGAGGGGTTGACGTTCGGGTGGTCCTCGAGCCCGAGGGCGGCCCGCAGGATCAGCTCCTGGTGGCTGAAGGGGGCGTGGAGCTCGGCGACGTCGACCGGGCCCTCCCCCACCCCGGCGCGCTCGGCCGCCAGCCGGGCGGACTCGGAGGACGTGAGGTCGCGCAGGCCGAGCGCCATCGGCTCCACCCGGTGGTCGATGCCGCGGATCCACGCCGGGCGCTCCACGAGCTCCCGGGCCCGGCCCCCCGCGGCCAGGACCACGGCGCAGGCGCCGTCGGTGATGGGCGGGCAGTCGGACCGGCGCAGCGGGTCCACGATCGGCTCCTCGGCGAGGTGCTGCTCGACCGACCGGTCCCAGCGCAGCTGGGCGTTCGGGTTGGCGAGCGCGGCCCGCCGGCTGCGGCAGGCCACCTCGGCCAGGTCCGCCTCGGTGGCCTTGCCGGCGTCGAGGACGGCGCGCGCCTGCAGCGCCGCGAGGCCGATGGCGTCGGGCCACAGGGGCGCCACGTGGTACGGGTCGAGCTGGCGGGACAGCACCTCGTGGATCGAGCCCGGCGAGGACTTGCCGTAGCTGTAGACGAGGGCGGTGTCGACCTCGCCGAGCTGGAGCTTCACCCACGCCTCGTAGAGCGCCCAGGCGCCGTCCATCTCGACGTGGCTCTCCTGGATCGGTGGCCACGGCCCCACCCCGTCGAGGGTCGACACGAAGCTGAACGCCTGGCCGCAGAGGTAGTCGGTGGAGCCCGAGCAGGTGAAGCCGATCTCAGTGCGGTCGAGCCCGGCCCGGGCCCGGACCTCCTGGAGGACGGGCATGAGCATCTCGACCTCGTTGCGGAGGGTCTCGGCCCGCACGTTGGGCATCTGGGCGGTGGCGACGACGGCGACCTCGATCACCAGGTCACCCCCTCGCCCGGCTGCACGACCTCGACGTCGGGCTCGCCGTTCGGCCGGAAGTAGCGGATGCTCTCGAGCGTGGGCGCCAGCTCGCCGTCGTCCACCCACACCGCCTCGACCCGCATCCCGATGCGCACGTCCTCGACGGGGCACTCCTGGATGAGGTGCATGATCGGCAGGTCGGCGCCGTCGAGGAGGATCAGCCCCGACGTGTACGGGATCTCCATGCCCTGCCCGTAGAACGCGACGTTGACCACGCAGAAGCTGGTGAGCGTGCCGACGGGCGGCAGCTCGACCTGCTCGGCGGTGGGCACGCCCAGCTGGGGGTCGGCACCCCGCGAGGGGACGTACACCTTCCCGCCGGGTGCCCGCTCCCCCAGGATGCGGCGCTGCTCGATGCCTCGGAGGAACCGGGTGGTGGCCTCGCCCGCCGTGTAGCGGTACTCGAGCCGCGCCGGGGTGCGCACGCTGCGCACCGGCTCCACGCCCTGGAGCGATGCCGGGAGCACGAGGTCCGCCATCAGCGCTCGGGCTCCCAGCACTCGAGGTCGAGGATCGAGCCGACCCGCTCCTCGGCCCAGCGGGGCCGGACCCGCATCCCGGTGGCCATCGCGTCGAGCGAACCGGCGTCGACGGCCTGCAGGAAGCCGACGTCTGCCCCGTCCGGCCGCACGAGCGCCCAGGCGAAGGGCCGGTCGAGCGGCTGCTTGGGGCTCGGGTGCCGCACCCAGGACCACGTCTCGACCACGCCGCCGGGGCCGACCTCCACGAGCTCGTGCAGGTCCTCCCCCGTCACCGGGTCGTGCTCGGTGGGCGGCACGAGGACCCGCCCGTCCGCCCCGCGGATGCCGAGCAGCACGCGCTCGCGCAAGCCGGTCAGGAACGCACCGATCACCGGACCGGTGGTCCGCGTGAACGGGTACTCGATCACGAGCGGTGCCGTGAGCACCTCCCCCGGCGGGGCCGCGTCGGTCATCTGATCCCCCTCGTCGGCAACGACCGTCGTTCCTGACGGTCTATCAGATCTCGGCCTCGTGCCGGCCAGCGCCCCCGGGCCCCGCCGGCGGTCACGCTTGTCGGGGCCCCGGCGACCGACCATGATCTGACGCACCATCAGATGCGACGGGGGGTCGTGCACGCGATGTCAGGCTTCTACCGCTATGCCCAGGAGGATCCCGACCACCTGGCGGTGGTCGACCCGGACGGCACGGAGCACCGGGCCGGGGACGTGCTGGCCCGGGCCAACCGCTGGGTCCACGCGCTGCGCAAGGTCGGCCTGGGCCACGGCGACACGGTGGCCGCGGTGCTGCCGAACGGGATCGCGCCCGTGGAGGTCTACCTCGCCGCCCTGCAGGCGGGCCTCTACTACGTGCCGATCAGCTTCCGCCTCGCGCCCGGCGAGGTGGCCTACATCCTCCAGGACGCCGAGGCGAAGGCCGTGGTGAGCCACGAGCGCTTCGCCGCGGTCGCCGCGGCGGCCGCCGAGGAGGCCGGGATCCCCGCCGAGGCCCGCTTCGGCCACGGGTCCGTCCCCGGCTTCCGCGCCGTCGACGACGCGCTCGCCGAGCAGCCGGACGACCTCCCCGGCGACCGGGCCGCCGGCGCGGCCATGCACTACACGTCCGGCACGACCGGCAAGCCGAAGGGGGTGAAGCGCCCCCTCTCGCCGTTCGGGGCCGACGAGACGGCCGAGCTGTTCACCGGCTTCTTCGCGCTCTTCGGCATCCCCCACCGCGAGGGCCAGGTGCACCTCTGCACCTCCCCGAACTACCACACCGCGGTCACCACGTTCGCCGGCAACGCCCTCCACGCCGGCCACACGGTCGTGTTCATGGACCGGTGGGACGCCGAGGACGCCCTCGCCAAGATCGAGCGGTACCGGGTGACCCACACCCACATGGTCCCCACCCAGCTGCACCGGATGCTCCAGCTGCCCCACGAGGTGAAGGCCCGCTACGACGTGTCCTCGATGCGGTGGGCGATCCACGCCGCCGCGCCCTGCCCCATCGACGTGAAGCGCAAGATGCTCGACTGGTGGGGCCCGGTGATCTGGGAGTACTACGCGGCCACCGAGGGCGGCGGGACCACCGCCACCCCCGAGGACTGGGAGCGCTTCCCGGGCACGGTGGGCAAGCCGTGGGCGATCTCCGAGGTGAAGGTCTGCGACGACGACGGCAACGTGCTGCCGCCGGGCCAGCCCGGCACCGTCTGGATGCGCATGGGCGGGCAGGACTTCGAGTACAAGGGCGATCGGGCGAAGACCGACGCCAACCACGACGCCGAGGGGTTCTTCACCGTGGGCGACGTCGGGTACCTCAACGAGGAGGGCTACCTCTTCCTCTGCGATCGCAAGAGCGACATGATCATCGCCGGCGGGGTGAACATCTACCCCGCCGAGATCGAGGGCGAGATCCTCGCCCACCCCGACGTGGGCGACGTCGCCGTCTTCGGGATCCCCGACGACGACATGGGCGAGCAGATCAAGGCGGTCGTGGAGCCCGCCCCCGGCGTCGAGGCCGGCCCGGCCCTGGCCGAGTCGATCATGGAGCACCTGCGGGGCCGGCTGGCGAAGTTCAAGTGGCCCCGGTCGATCGACTTCGTCGACGAGCTCCCGCGCGAGCCCACCGGCAAGCTGCTCAAGCGCCAGCTCCGGGACCCCTACTGGGAGGGCCGCGCCCGGGCCATCTGAGCCCGCCCGCCTCAGCCGAGGTGGTCGCAGAGCACGTGGGAGGCGGCCTCGAGCTCCTCGGCCACCCAGCGGAGGTCGCCGACGCCGTTGCGCCAGGCGACCAGGCACGAGAACCACACGTGTCCCAGCACCTTCGAGATCACGGCCTCGGTCTCGGGCGCGACGTCCTCCGGGAAGGCCCGGGCCAGCACCCGCAGCAGGAGGTCGGTCACCGCTGCGAAGGCGCTCGAGGCTCGGCGGTCGTCGGACACGAGCGCGGTGATGACCGCCTCGGACAGCTGCGGCTCGCGCTCCATCGTGGCCACGGCGCGGCGCAGCACGTCGTAGACCCGGTCCGCGGTGGAGTCCCCCTGCGGGCCTCGCCGGGCGAGGCGGCGCTCGAGGTCCTCCATCCACTCGACCATCGCCGCCCCGAGGAGCGCGTCCTTCGACGGGAAGTACCGGTAGATCGTGCCGAGGGCCACGCCGGCGGTGACGGCCACGTCGCGCATCTGGACGGCGTCGTAGCCGCCCTCCGCGGCGAGGCGCAGGGCGGCCTGCAGCACGCGCTGGCGGCGGGCGGCCTGGCTGCTGGTCAGGGCGGTGTCGGCGGGCGGGGGCACCCCAGGAACCTACCGTCGGCTCCGAGCCAGCTCGCGATGGGGCATGTCGCGGTCGGTCCGGGGCTCCGGCGGGAGGCCGAGCACGCGCTCGCCGAGGATGTTCGCCTGGACCTGGTCGGAGCCGCCGGCGATGCGCAGCGAGGGGGCGTGCAGGAACTTGGTCGTCCACACCCCGCCGGCCGGCAGGTGCGCACCGGCCAGCATCGCCGCGGCCCCTTGGACGTGGAGCGCGGTCGCGGTCAGGTGCTGCATGAACCGCGCGTAGGCCAGCTTCATCACCGAGCCCTCGGGCCCCGGGCGGGTGCCCTTGGAGAGCGCGGTGAGCGAGCGGAGGCGCAGGAAGCGCAGGAGCTCCCCTCGCAGGTGGGCCTCGACCAGCGCCTGGCGCACGATCGGGTCCCGGTCGCGGCCGCACTGGCGGGCGAGGGCGATCAGCCCGGGCGGGTCGGCGCCGCCGGAGCCGCCGGCGATGGCGCTGCGCTCGCTGGCCAGGGTGGTCTGGGCCACCCGCCAACCCTCCCCCGGCGCGCCGAGCACGTGGACGTCGGGGATGCGGACCCGATCGAGGAACACCTCGCTGAAGTGGGCCTCGCCGGTCAGCTGCCGCAGCGGGCGGATCTCGATGCCGGGGGTCGCCATGTCGAGGAGGAAGCAGGTGATCCCCTGGTGCTTCGGGACGTCCGGGTCGGTGCGAGCCAGGAGGATGCCCCACTCGGCTCGGGTGGCGTTCGACGTCCAGACCTTCTGGCCGGTGACCAGCCACCCGTCGCCGTCGCGCACGGCCCGCGTGGCGAGGTTGGCGAGGTCGGAGCCCGCATCCGGCTCGCTGAAGAGCTGGCACCACAGGTCGTCGCCCCGCAGCATCGCCGGCAGGAAGCGAGCCTGCTGCGCGCGGGTGCCGTGGGCGAGGATCGTCGGCCCGACCATGCCGATGGCGATCGCGAACGCCGCGCTCGACACGCCGAAGCGGGCCTGCTCCTGGTTGAAGATCGCCTGCTCGATCGGCCG
>Ga0182741_1001807_pt1 | contig 26667 bp, 21 predicted proteins | sample eDN5th37CBELigOP_FD_128874 | JGI IMG/M metagenome (GOLD analysis project Ga0182741, IMG submission 128874) | Enriched Organic Plus compost microbial communities from Emeryville, California, USA - eDNA 5th pass 37_C BE-Lig OP (version 2) (version 2) ... | reverse complement strand
CTCCTGTGCGGGATCGTGCTGCTGGCGCGCAACCTGGCGCTGCCCGAGGATCCCTGAGGCTCAGGGGCCGTCCGAGCCGGGTCCGCCGGGGCGCTCGGAGATCGCGTCGTCCGGTGCGTCCTTCTTCTCGTCCGTGGCGCTCTCGGGGCGCTTGGCGTCCGGGGTGACATCTCCGGCGCCGGTCGAGCCGCCAGTCTTGGATTGGGCGGGCTCGGAGGTGGATCCGGACCTGTCACCGCCCCCGGAATCGTCGGACCCGCAGCCCGCCAGCGCGGCCGCCGCGAGGGCGAGGGCGGCGACGAGGGAGAGAGCGGTCCTGCGCATGTCGGTCGATCTGTCCATGTCTTCAGGAATACCCGATCAGGGGCTGATCCAGACGTTGATTCGCGCGCCCAGTGGAGCGAGCCAGCCGGGCATCCGCGCGTACCCGATCACGCGACGGGAAGGCCCGGCGCCCCATCGATCGACCCTAACCCGGCCCAGCCTGCATCCGCGCGCCGCCAGCTTGGCGCGCGCCTGCGGGACGGTCAGGCCGAAGGTCTCGGGAACGCGGCACCATTCCCGCGCGGGCGGCGCCACGCCGCCCGCGCCCACCACGTCCACCCCCTCCAGCTTCCCGGCCACCCGCGCCACCCACTCGCGGAGCGGGCCCCCGGCGATCCGGGTGTCGACGGACGGGAGGAACCCCCGGCAGCCGCTGTCGCCGTAGCTGGTGAGCCCGACCAGTCGGTAGCCGAGCGAGGTCCTGACCACGAGCGGCCCGCCGCTGTCGCCGCTGCAGGTCGAGCTGTTGCCGTCCGGCCCGCCGATGCAGTTCATGGTCGAAGCCCGGAACGACACCCCCTCGGACCGGCGGCAGAGCGCGTCGGGCATGATCACCTGGCGCGCGACCCGAAGCTTCGTGCTGACGCGCTTGGAATACCCGCGCGTGATCCCCCAGCCGGTCGTCCAAGCCACCTGGCCGGGCGCCCAGGCCCCCGCCTCGTCCGCTCCCGCGATCTTGATCGGCTCGGCGGAGAGGGGGGCGGCCAGCCTGAGCAGCGCCACGTCCCAGTCCGCGGCGCCGAGGATCGTCCGGTACCTCAGCTTGCCCGAGGGCGACCTCGGCATGATCCGCCCGACGACCCGGGACACCTGCCCCGCGCGCGAGTTGAGGCGGGTGCGCCCCGAGACGATCCTGAGCCGCCGGACCTGCCGTGGCTTCAGGTCCGCGACGCAATGGCCGGCGGTCACGACCAGCCTCGGCGCGAGCACCGAGCCGCCACAGAAGAAGCGTCCGCTCGTCGGCTTGGCCGGTGACACACGGCGGGCCACGGTCAGGGCCACCTGCCACGGCCACTTGGCGATCGTGGTCGGCTGGCCGTTGACGATCGAGATGCCGGCCCGGGATTCCGGCCGGGCGTCTTCGACCGCGCCCCGGGAGGCGGTCGGGCCGAACAGGAGGAGGCCGCAGATCAGGAGGGCGGCCCCGGCGGACGTGTGGGCTGCCCTGGACATTGCAGGAATCGTACCGGCTCTCCGAAGCCGAGGGCCGCCTATGTGAACGATTGCTAACGTTTCGCACACTTTGGAATAAGAATCCCGGGACGGACCGGGTCCGGAGCCCGGGCCCGGGCGATCGCCGCCAAGGGAAGGAATCCCCCGGCCCGGGGGGAATAGGGCGAACCAGATGGCTTTCGGAAAGAAGAAAAAGAAGTCGGTCAACGCCGAGCTCGAGGAAGCGCGGGCCCGCAAGCAGGCCGAGCGTCCCCGCAAGGGCGGCGCCCCGATCATCGAGATGCGCGACGTCAGCAAGGTCTACCCGGGCGGCCACCTCGCGGTGGACCGGGTCTCGCTCGCCATCAACCGCGGAGACTTCGTTTTCCTCGTCGGGCCGACCGGCTGCGGCAAGTCGACCCTGATCAAGATGCTGATCCGGGAGCTCGAGCCCACGGACGGCGCCATCAAGATCGCCGGGCGTGACATCAACCAGCTCCCCGAGAAGAAGATCCCGCAGCTTCGCCGCAACATCGGCACCGTCTTCCAGGACTTCAAGCTCCTTCCGAGCCGGACCGTCTACGACAACGTCGCCTACGCCCTGCAGGTGATCGGCGCCTCCCGGGCGGAGATCCGCCAGAAGGTCCCCGAGACGCTCCGCCTGGTCGGTCTGTCGACGAAGCTTCACAACTACCCCGATGAGCTCTCGGGCGGCGAGCAGCAGCGCGTCTCCGTGGCCCGCGCCTTCGTCAACCACCCGCCGCTCCTCCTCGCCGACGAGCCGAGCGGCAACCTCGATCCCGTCACGTCCGTCGGGATCATGCAGCTTCTCTACCGGATCAACAAGACCGGGACCACCGTCGTGGTCGTCACCCACGACCGCGAGATGGTCGACCGCATGCGCCGTCGCGTGATCGAGCTCTACGAGGGCCGGGTCATCCGCGACGAGATCGCCGGCGGCTACACCGAGGAATCGACCACCGAGTTCGGCGTCCGCATGCGGGCCGAGATGGGGGTCGGTGTCGAGGGCCACACCAACGGCAACTCGGTCCACGGCAACAAGGGAGTCAACTGATGGGCAAGCTTCTCTTCTTCACCGGCGAGGCGATCCGCGCGATCAGGCGGAACGTCGCCCCGACCACCGCCGCCGTCGTAACGACCGTGTTGACGGCGCTGCTGCTCGGCGTGCTCATCCCGATCTTCCAGACCGCCCAGAGCAAGAGCGCCGACGTCCGCGACGACCTCGAGCTGCGCGCCTTCCTCTACGACGACGCGACCAAGGCCGAGACCCAGGCTCTCCAGCAGAAGATCGAGGGCATTCCCCACGTCGAGTCGGTGACCCTCCTGACCAAGGCCGATGCCCTGGCCGAGTTCAAGGAGGAGTTCAGCCAGGAGAACCGCGACGTCCTGAAGGAGCTGAACGGCAATCCGCTCCCGGCGAACTTCATCATCAAGCCCGACGACGCCTCGAACCTGAACGCGATCCGTTCGGCGATGCAGCCCGTCGGCGCCAACGGCAAGCCGCAGTACATCTCCCCGATCATCGACAAGGTCGACGACCGCCAGGAGACCGCGGACACCATCCAGGAGGTGACCGGGGCGCTCAAGCTGGTGCTGACCGTGATCACGGTGCTCCTGATCTGCGCCTCGCTGCTCCTGATCGGCAACACGATCCGTCTCTCGATCTACACCCGGCGGCGCGAGATCGAGGTGATGCGCCTGGTCGGCGCGACCCGCTGGTTCATCCGCTGGCCGTTCATGATCGAGGGCGTCGTGGTCGGCATCCTCGGCGGCGCGATTGCGATACTGGTGCTGTGGATCGGCAAGATCACAGTCGTGGACCCGCTGTCGGACAAGTTCGCCCTGATGAACGCGCAGGACTCGATGTCCTTCGTGGCGCTGGTCGCCTGTCTGTTCGTCGCCGCGATCCTGGTCTCGGCCATCGGCTCGGGGCTCACCATGCGGCGCTTCCTGAAGATCTGAGCGGCGACCGTCCGCTCGCGGCGGGTCGGCACGCAAGTTGAGGACCGCGACTGTCGCCGTCTGGGCGGTCATCGCCGGGATGCTCCTCGGCCTCTGGGCGGGCGGCCATCCCGACAACCTGCCCGACTCGCTGCGGGAGGTCTTCGTCGCCGACGATGCGCCGGAGCAGACGGTCTCCGACCAGGCGGCGAACCTGATCCGCCAGACGTACTTCCGAAAGACCGACCCGGACGCGGTCCAGGACGCCTCGATCGACGGCATGGTCCGCCGCCTGAGGCGCCGGTACGAGGATCGCTTCTCCCACTACTTCACGCCGGAGCAGAACGAACGGCTGACCGAGTCCCTGGAGGGGAGCTTCAGCGGCGTCGGCATGACGGTCGGCCAGAACGACAAGCGCGGCCTCGAGGTCGGGTTCGTGTTCCGGGGCTCGCCCGCCGCGAAGGCCGGCCTCGAGCCGGGCGACGTCATCGTCTCCGTGGACGGCGAGTCGATCAGGGGCCAGGACGTCGACCTGACGGTCGCCGAGATCAAGGGTCCGCCCGGCACCAAGGTGACCCTGGGGATCCGCAAGGGAGGCAAGGGGCCGGTCAAGCGGTTCGAGCTGACGAGGGCCGAGATCCGCGTGCCGATCACCTCGAACCGGGTCCGGGAGGTGGACGGGCGCAAGCTCGGCTACGTGCAGCTCACCACCTTCAGCCGTGGCGCCGGCGCGGCGCTCCGACGGTCCGTCGAACGGGTAATCGAAAAGGGGGCCGAGGGAATCGTGCTCGATCTCCGGGAGAACGGCGGCGGCCTGCTCGAGGAGGCGATCTACACGGCGAGCGTGTTCCTGGACGAAGGGGACGTGGTGGTCGAGACGAAGTCCCGGACCCAGGGCGACAACACGTACCGGGCGGTCCGGGGCAAGCTGGACGACGTGCCCCCGATCGTGGTCCTGGTCAACCGGAACACCGCGTCGGCGGCGGAGATCCTCGCCGCCGCGCTCCAGACCGACCTGGGCGTGCCCGTGGTGGGAACCCGCACCTACGGCAAGGGTCTCTTCCAGCAGGTGATGCACCTGAACAACGGCGGGTCCCTCGACCTGAGCGTCGGCGAGTTCTTCACCGCGAGCGGGGTCTCGCTCGCCGGCAAGGGGCTGGAGCCCGACGTCGCCGTCCCGCTGCCCAGGGATGCGAAGCGCGACGTCCAGCTCGATCGGGCCTTCGGGACGCTCTCGGACGAGGTCGAGTCCGGCGCCCAGGACGACCGGGAGGGGTGATGGCCGCCCGACGCGCCGGGGCACCGAAGGGCGTGAGGAAGGTGGCCCTGCTCGAGCGCAAGGGCCGCTTCACGACCGCCCGACCGTTGTTCGAGCGCGGCTCCGGCGTCGCCCTGGACAGGAAGACCCGGACCTTCGAGGGGCAGATCGCATGGGTCGAGTTCGGGTCCGGCCGGGCCCGGGTGATCCGCGACCTGGGCCGGGTCGACAACGCCCGGGACGTCTCCGAGGCACAGGCCCTGGAGCGGCTCGGGCGCCGCGGGTTCTCCCGCTTCATCGAGGAGGCGGCGGAGGCCGCTGCCGCCGGGCCGGAGGACCTGCCGCGGCAGGATCTCACGGGCCTGCCGACCTTCACGGTCGATCCCAAGACGGCCCGCGACTTCGACGACGCCGTGTCCGCCGCTCCCGAGGGCGACGGCGTGCGGCTCTGGATCCACATCGCCGACGTCTCCGCGTTCGTCCGGCCGGGCTCGCCGCTGGAGGAGGAGGCGTTCCGGCGCGCGAACAGCACGTACGTCCCGACCTCGGTGGAGCCGATGCTCCCGCACGTGCTGAGCAGCGGCGTCTGCTCGCTCTCCCCGGGCGAGGAACGGCTTGCGGTGACGAGCGAGATGGTCCTCTCCGGCTCCGGCGAGGTCGCTTCCGCCAGCTTCTTCCGGAGCCGGATCCGCTCGGATGCCCGGCTCGACTACGACCAGCTCGACCGGATCTTCGCCGGGCGCGAGAGGGCCCCCGAGATGGTTTCGGAGCAGCTCGACCTGGCGCGCCGGGCGGCGGCGGTGCTGAGAGAGCGACGGGAGGGGTCGGCGCTCGAGGTCAGCTCGGCCGAGCCCTCGTTCCGGTTCGACGGCGAGGGCAACGTGACCGGGGCCGTGGCGGAGCGCCAGACCGAGGCGCACGGCCTGATCGAGCAGTTGATGGTCCTCACCAACGAGCAGGTGGCGGAGCTGACCAGCTCGCGCGGCATCCCGTCCGTGTACCGGGTCCACGAGCTTCCCGATCCCGACCGGGTCGAGCGGATGCTCGACCAGCTCGCCTCGCTCGACCTGCCGGCACCGCCCCTTCCCTCGGGGATGGGCCCGACGACGGCGGGCGAGATCGCGGTCGAGGCGTCCAGGTCGATCGCGCGTGAGGCCCGGCGCCGGGGGCACGGGGCGGAGGCCTACGCCAGCCTGATCCTCCGGTCGCTGAAGCCGGCGCGATACCTGGAACGCAACCTGGGGCACGCCGGGCTCGGCAGCGACGCCTACTGCCACTTCACCTCGCCCATCCGACGCTTCCCGGACCTGCTCGCCCATCGGGCGCTGCTCTCCGCCGTCGGCGGCGGGGAGGAGGCCCCGTCCACGGGCAAGGCCGCCGAGGCGGCCCTCCACTCCTCCGAGCGCGAACGCGAGGCCATGGTGCTCGAGCGCGACTGCGACGACATCTGCGCCGCCTTCCTGCTCGAGCGGGAGCTGTTCGAGGAGGGGTGGGACAAGCGCTTCGAAGGCGAGGTCTCGGGGGTCATCAGGTCCGGCGCGTTCGTCCGGTTCGGCGGCCGGCTGGGCGACGTCTACGAGGGCTTCGTGCCCGCACGCCGCATCCGGGGCGAGCGATTCGAGCTGAACGAGGAGGAGACGGCGCTGGTCGGCTCGAAGACCGGCCGCCGCGTGAGGTTCGGCGACCCGATCCCGGTCCACGTCGAAAGGGTCGATTCGCCGCAGGGGCGCGTCGACCTGGACCCGGCTGACGGATAATCACTGGTCCATGGCGAAGAAGGGCAAGAAGCGAACGCCGGACTCAGGCGACGTGGCCACCAACCGGCGGGCCAGGCAGAAGTTCCAGGTCGTCGAGAAGATGGAGGCGGGCATCGCCCTGCTCGGAACCGAGGTCAAGGCCCTGCGCGAGGGGAACGCCCAGATGGGCGACGCCTACGCCGTGGTCGAGGACGGGGAGGTGTGGCTCCGCAACCTTCACATCCCTCACTACGCGCCGGCGACGATCAACAATCACGAGCCGGACCGGGCACGGAAACTTCTGTTGCATCGCGGCGAGATCGAGCGGCTGATCGGAACGACCCAGCAGAAGGGCCTGACGCTGGTGCCCACGCGCATCTATTTCAAGGGCCCAAAGGCAAAAGTCGAGCTCGGGCTGGCCCGCAACAAGGAGGGGCGCGACAGGCGCCGGGAGATCGCCGATCGTGACGTCCGGAGAGATGTAGAGAGGGAATTCAAGGGGCGCTATCGTTCCTGATCCAATGACGAAGACAAGGAACCTCCTCTGCCTTTTCATGCTGGCCGCAGCGGTCTTCGCGCCCGGCGTCGCCGCCGCGGATGACGAGCCCGCGACGAGTTCCTCCACCGACTCGGGGCTGACCCTGACCGACGAGCAGATCCAGGCCCTGGAGGATGCCGCGGGCGGCACCGGCTCCGACGACGACAAGAGCGCGTTCGAGAAGGCGTCCGACTTCGTCACCGACAATGCCCCCTGGTTCATCATCGGGATCATCGTGCTCGCGGCGATCGTGGCCGGCATCCTGATCATGCGGGGCCGCCCTCGCAAGGACGGGGGATACAAGACCCCGAAGGCCTCGAAGTCCAACAGGGCCAAGCGCAAGGCGGGCGGGGTCCCGGCGAGTGCCGCCGACCAGCCGGCCCAGGTGCCGAGCGCGTCGGAGCTGCGGCGTCGCAAGCGCGCGGCGATACAGCGTTCCCGCGAAGAGGAGAGGCTGCGCCGGAAGCAGGGGATCGAGAGCCGCAAGGCCGCCCGCCGCGGCCAGGTGCCTCCCGCAGCTCCGGTCCCCGTGGCTCCCGCGGGGGCGGCTTCGGCCGCCGCCGGGCTCGACCCGGTCGAGGCGGAGAAGCAGGCCGCGCGCGATCAGGCGACCGCCGCCGGGGCGATGGCTCGCTTCGGGGGCACGATCCCCGCGCCCGCCTCGCCCAGCCAGACCGCGCCCGCGGCCGGCGTCGTGACGCCGCAGGCCGCCGCGCTCCAGCCCCCGGTCGAGCCGCCAACGGGTGTCGCCACCGCGCCGGAGGCGACCTACGAACCCCAGTCCGAGGAGTACTACGAGCCCGCGCCCCAGGCCCAGCCGGAGCCTCAGCCCGAACCGGCGCCCGAGGCCGACACCAGCATCCTTCACGAGCCGGCGATCGAGTCCCCCGGACCGGACGCCACGGTCGGGAACGCGGCCCAGGCCTTCCTCGCCGGCGGAGCGGCCGGTGCCGCCGGTGGCCTCGCCGCCGCCCGCGGGGCGAGCCGTTCGGAGGACGCCGACGTGCAGCCCGAGGAGCTCGATCCCGTCGTGGAGCCCGAGCCGGGCATGGCCCCGGAACACGCGCTCGGCGGCGATGCCGAGCCCGCCGAAACCCCCGCGCCCCCGCGGAGGGAACCGGCCCCGGCGCCTCCCGAGCCGGACGAGAGGCTCCGTTCGACCGCGGCCGAGCTCCGCGCCACCCAGGAATCTTCCCGGGGCGTCGCGCCGGAACCGGCGACCGAGGTTTCGCCCGGTCTCGCCGCCGTCGAGCGCAGGCTGAGCGAGAACAGCGAGGTTCGCGACCGCGCCCTGCGCGAGGCCGAGGAGCGACTCCGGCGCGTCGAGCAGCGCGCCGAGGAGGCGGAAAAGCGTGCCGCCTTCGCCGAGCGGTTGGCCCAGCTCAAGGTCGAGGAGTCGGAGCGGGAGCGTCGCCTGAACGACGTGGTGTCGGGGATCGATCGCGCCGAGCAGCGCGCGCAAGAGGCCGAGGCGAGGGCCAGGGCCGCGGAGGAGGCGGCGGCCGCCGCCCTGGAGCAGAGCGACCTGAACCTGCCCGAGCCCCAGGCTTCGGCGCCCGAGCCCGTCCCGCCGGCGGACGACGAGATCGCCGCGCCCGAGGAGCCCGAGGCACCGGCCACCCCGCCGGAGCGCAAGGGGCTCTTCGGTTCCAGCCCCTCGGCCTCCGCCGGGAAGTCCGACGCGATCAACCTGAACAGCGCCACATTCGAGGAACTCCGCGAGGCCGGTCTCTCGGTGACGCAGGCTACGAGGATCCTCGCCTACCGCGAACGCTTCGGCGGCTACAACGCGGTAGAGGACCTCGAAAAGGTCCCGGGGTTCCCGCCAGACCTCATCGAGTCACTGCGAAACCGGGTAACCATCTAGGCAGCCGGCGACCTGCGCCGGAACCACCGAGGGCAGAGCCCGCCCGACCATCGGTTGTTGCGAGGGGAGGCGACCGCGGTCAAACCTCGAACCAGGTGCCCGAAGGACCCAGGTTCGCCACCGGCGTCGCGCCGATCTCGGAGGTCTGCCCCCAGGCCTCGTGGATGTGACCGCAGACGGCGAGGACCGGCTGCTTCGCCTCGATCGCGGCCAGGATCGCCCTGCTGCCCAGGTTCATGCCGTTCCCGGCCTGGTCGCAGTGGCCCTGCGGCGGCGAGTGGACGACCAGGACCGCGTCCGCCGGCAGCCCGGCGAGCGCCCGCTCGGCGTCGGTTTCCTCGACGTCGAAGCTCCAGTCCCACGGGGTGACGGGTATGCCGCCGCCGAGCCCGTAGAACGTGCGGCCCTCGATCTCGGCCGAGTCCCCGTGGAGCACGGTCGCCGCGCCCCACGAGGCGGCGGCGCGTCTCAGCTCGTCCAGGGTCTCGTTGTTGCCGGGAACCAGCACGGTGGGAGCCTCGATCCCGGCGAGCGCCGCGATCGTCTCGTCGAGTCCCTCGTGGATCGAGGCGAAGTCGCCGGCGCCGATCACGACGTCGGCCTCCGCCGCCATCTCCGTCAGCCTGGCGGCCTGGTCGAGGTCACGGTGAAGGTCACTGAAGGCAAGTATCCGCATGGCCGCCACTCTACTCCCGCGACTCCCAGGCCTCGGAGAGCCGGAGCCAGATCTCGCTCCTGGTCGGGAAGGCCGGCACGGCGTGCCGCGCATCGTCCATCCGCAGCCCGGCCGTGACGGCGACCGTCGCCGCGTGCAGCCACTCGGCGACGTCGAACCCGACGAAGGTGGCGCCGACGATCCGGCCGTCCGCACGGTCGACGACGAGGCGGCACTTGCCGTCCACGCCCTTGCCGACGAACGAGGCGCCCGCGGTCGAGTTGGTGGAGGCGTCGACCGCGATCGCGTCGATGCCGCTCTCCTTCGCCTGGGCCAGGGTCGGTCCCACGGCCGCCACCTGCGGGTTGGTGAAGGTGACCCTGGTCGACCCGATCCGTTCGGCCCGGTTCTCGATCTCGTGTCCCAGCAGGGTGCGGACGCCGACCCATGCCTGGTACTTGCCCATGTGGGTCAGGAGCGCCCGCCCGTTCACGTCTCCCACCGCGTAGAGCCAGTCGTGCCCCTTCACCCGGTAGGCGTCGTCGGTCTCGAGCGGCCCGCCGCCGTCGATGCCGATGGATTCGAGGCCGATCCGGTCGGTCCGGGGGCGGCGCCCGGTCGCCACCAGGAGCTCCTTGGCGGTGTAATCCTTGCCTCCCGCGGTCACGGTTATGCCCGACTCGGAGGTCGAGACCGACTCGACTCCGGTCCCCGTGACCATGGTGACGCCGTGCCGGTCCCACAGTGCCTGCTCGACCAGGTCCCCGGCGAAGGGCTCCTCGTGGATCAGCACCCGGTCCTCCGGTTCGAAGAGCGTCACCTCGGTGCCCAGACTGGACCAGGCCTGGGCCAGCTCGCAGCCCACGGGCCCGCCGCCGATCACGTGGAGGGACTCGGGGACGACCTCCGAGGTGGTTCCCTGCCGGTTGTTCCAGATCGGGGCGTCCGCCAGGCCCGGGATGGGCGGTATCGAGGCGGAGGAGCCGGTCGCGATGGCGACCGCCCGGTTGGCGACCAGCACGTCGCCGCCGACCCGGACCTCACGCTCACCCGCGATGACGCCCGATCCGCGGAAGAGCTCGATGCCCTTGTCCTCCACCCACGGGAGCTGGGAGGAGTCGTCGAGGCCGTGGATCACCTCGTCGCGCCTGGCGAGGACGGCCTCCGCGTCCACGGAGCCGGAGAGCATCTGTCGCACGCCCTCCATCCGAGCCGCCTCGTCGAGCACGTCACCGGGCCTGAGGAGCGCCTTCGAGGGCATGCACGCGTAGTACGAGCACTCCCCGGCGACGAGATGCTGTTCCACCAGGGCGACCCTCAAGCCCGCGTCCGCGGAGTTTCCGGCGAACACCTCCCCTGCCGGTCCGGCACCTAGGACGACGACGTCGAATTCGTGGATGCTCAAGTTGCCTCCGTTGTTGGTGGGGCTTTGACCTGGTTCCTCCCGAACCGTACAATGGAGGGGCACCATCCAAGGGGACGACAGGCTTCGACGTAGTCGGACCGTGCGGAGGGTTGCAGGTCGAGGATGTCGATGGCCTCGTAAAAAATCGGCACAAACCAATACGTGCGGACCACGAGTTCGCCCTCGCCGCCTAGCTGATACCTAGGTAACGAGAGTCGGCCCACCCTCGGCCCGTGGGGAGGGGTTCCGGCTTCAGAAACGGGCTAGCCCCGAAGGATCGCCTCGGCCGGAGGGGGACATCTCAGAGGCTCGGCCACCCGTAGTGCCCGCCGGCGCGGACCCCGGGTGGCGAGAACAAAGCGCCGGCTAAGCCTGTAGACGCCTTTCGACACGCGGCTGCGGACGCGGGTTCGATTCCCGCCGTCTCCATCCGGCCCGCTGGGCCAGTGAAGAAAGAAGAAGGGCCCGCTTGGTTGGCGGGCCCTTCTGCATTTCGGTGTGCGGCCGGTGCTACTCGTTGACCGGCGGCATCTGGTCGATGTAGCCGGCGCCGCGCGATGCCACGCCCGCCACGATCTCCTTCTGGCCGTCGCGGCGGGTCTTGGCCGCGGCGATCTGGGTGCGGAACGTCTGCCGCCAGGCGGTCCGGGCCTGCTGGATCTGGCGCTGCGCGTTGGCGCGCACGCCGGCGATCCGCGAGTTGTAGAGGTTGTTCGCCTTCGAGATCCGCGCGGAGAACTTCGAGTTGACGTTGTTCACGGCGATGGTGCGGTCGCTGACGAGAGCGTTGATCTGGGTCTGGAGCTTGTTGATCTGGCGGATGAGCGCGGCACGCTTGGCCGGGTTCTTGGTCCGCTTCAACTGGCGCTTCAGCGCGTCGCGACGGTCGGCCCGCATGTTGATCCTGGGGGCGAAGTTGTCGTACACCCGCTGGACGGCCTGCGCCTGGTCCTCCTGGATGTCGTTGATCCGATCCGCGAGATCCTGCTTGAGGGCCTGGACCTGGCGCTTCTGCGCGAGGCGGATCTGCTTGACCTGGCGGCGCTCCTGGTTGTCGTCCTGCTTGGAGAGGCGAGTCAGCTTCTGCTTGTAGAGCGCGACGACCTTCTGGTTCGCCTTCCGCTTGCGCGCGTTCAGGTTGGACCGGAAGTTCATCTTCTGGGTGGAGGAGGCCGGGACGTTCTTCCTGCCGCCTAGGAACTGCACGTAGTTCTTGAGCTGCTTGAAGGCGACCGTCTGCTTGATGCCCGGGATCGGGCGCTGGGCCGAGGCGGGGGAGCCCGCGACGAAGAGCAGGCCGGTGATCAGGGCGATGAGGGCGAGAGCACGAAGTTTCATGTTGCGAAGGTAACACCGCGGAGCGTCGCCGGTTGCGGCGGGCCACCCGCCGGTAGCGAAATCCCGGAGGGCGAGGCCGGGAGGCCCGCGATCAGGGCTTGGCGCGGGGCGAGGTCGTCTTGTCGCGGGGAGTCGTGGTCTCCTGCTCGGCCCGGATCACGTGCATGACGGCGTTGATCAGCGCCAGGTGGGTGAAGGCCTGGGGGAAATTGCCCAGATGGCGGCCGGAGCGGGGATCGATCTCCTCCGCGTACAGCTGGAGCGAGCTCGCGAACCCAAGCAGGCGCTCGCAGAGCTCGCGGGCCCGGTCGAGCTCGCCGATCTCGACCAGCGCGCTCACCAGCCAGAACGAGCAGATCGTGAAGCTGCCCTCCTCGCCGTGCAGGCCGTCGTCGGTCTCGTCGGTCCGGTACCGCAGCACGAGGCCGTCCTCGGTCAGCTCGTCCGCGATCGCCAGGACGGTGTTGCGGACCCGGGGATCGGTCGGGGGGAGGAAGCGGAGCAGCGGCAGGAGCAGGCAGGACGCGTCGAGGGCGTCGGTCTCGTAGTGCTGCGTGAAGACGCCCCGCTCGTCGACCGCGTTCTCGCAGATGTCGGCGTGGATCTCGTCGGCCGCGAGCTGCCACTCGGCGGCCAGGTCGTGCTCCTCGCGGAGGCGGGCGAGCCTCGCCCCGCGGTCGGCCGCGACCCAGCACATCACCTTGGACGACGTGAAGTGCTGCGGCTGCCCGCGCACCTCCCACATCCCGTGGTCGGTCTCGCGCCAGTGCTCGAGCGCCGCGTCGACCTGTCGCTTGAGGATGGGCCAGATCTCCTCGGGCATCCCGTCGCGCGACTTGGTGTGGAGGTAGAACGAGTCGAGGACCGCGCCCCAGACGTCGTGCTGCCGCTGGTCGAAGGCGCCGTTGCCGATCCGGACCGGCGCCGCCCCCTCGTAGCCGTGGAGGTGGTGCAGGATCTCCTCCGTCAACTCCTTCTCGCCGGCGACCCCGTACATGATCTGGAGATCGTCCTCGCCCGCCGCGACGTCGGCGATGAAGTAGAAGAAGTCGTTCGCCTCCCAGTCGAAACCGAGCGTGTAGAGGCCCCAGAGCGTGAAGGTCGAGTCGCGGATCCAGGAGAAGCGATAGTCCCAGTTTCGCTCGCCGCCCGGGGTCTCCGGAAGCGACGTCGTGGCGGCCGCGATCAGGGCTCCGGTCGGGGAGTACGTGAGCCCCTTGAGGGTGAGAGCCGAGCGCTCAAGGTAGCTCCGCCACGGGTGGTCGGGGAAGGTGCCGCGCGCCAGCCAGTTCTGCCAGTGATGCGCGGTCCAGACCAGGCGATCGTGCGCCTCGTCGTAGTCCTGAGGCGCCGGGTGCTCGCTCCAGGAGAGGGCGACGAAGCGGACGTCTCCCTCCTTGAGCAGCGTGCGGGCGGTCGTGCGCGGGCCCTCGAAGCCGAGGTTCATGTCCGTGTTCAGCCGGAGCTGGAGGTCGATCCCGGGGGCGGTGGCTAGCCCCTCGTGGTAGGCGTCGCCGGTGTACTCCCACTGCGCCGGTACCCGGCCGTAGTCGAAGACCGGCTTGCAGTCGAGGGTCAGCTGGACCTCGCCGTGCACGCAACGGACCATGCGGAGCAGGACGTGGTCGGCGTCGTAGTCGGTCGGGGCCCGGCGGTGGGTCCCGGAACGGTCCCGCTCGTGATGCCAGGGCCCGATCAGCAGCACGTCGCGCACGATGATCCACCCGTCGCCGGTGCCCCAGCTCGTCTCGAGGACGTTGGTGCCGGGGAGGTAGCGCCGGTGGCTGGGGATCGCGACGTCGGCGGGACCGAGCCGGAAGTTGCCGGCCGACCGGTCGAGGATCGAACCGAAGACGCTGGGCGAGTCGAACCGGGGCAGGCAGAGCCACTCGATGTTGCCGCCGGGGGCCACCAGCGCGGACACCTCGCCGTCCGAGAGGAACCCGTAATCGGCGATCGGCGGGTACGGCGAAACCCCGTGCACCGCCTCGGGGGTCGGGATCTGCGCCTCCCACGTGTGGCCGAAGGCGGGGCCGGGGTGGGGGTGGGGGTCGAATCCGCCGTTGCTCATGAGCGGAAAATGCTGTCACATTTCTCCGCGAGGCCGCCAGGACTGGGACGCACGGCAACGGAACACCGCAAGTGGTGGCGGCCGGCGGGGCCGGCGTCGCGCGGAAAGGGGCCCGGAGGCGGAGGGCGGGAAGGGCCCCCGGTCTGGATAGCCTCCCCCCGGATGGCCGTGGTGACAGCGACAAGCATCGGGATTCACATGGGCGGGGACCCGCTCTTCGCCGACGTGTCCTTCAAGCTGATGCGGGGGGACCGCATGACCCTCTCGGGGCGGAACGGAGCCGGCAAGTCCACGCTGCTCAGGATCCTGGCGGGCGAGGCGGCCAACGACTCCGGCTCGCTCAGCTTCCAGAAGGGGGCCCGGGTGGCCCTCCACGATCAGCGTCCGCCGCGCGACCAGGGGCTTTCGCTGAAGGAGTACGTCTTCACCGGGCGTGCGGACGTGCTCGAGACCGAAGGAGAGCTGGAGCGCCTGGAGCGGGCGATGTCGGAGGGCGACCACGGCGAGGAGACGATGGCGGCGTACGCCGCGGCCCAGCAGCGCCTCGAGCTCGCCGGCGGCTACCGGTGGCGGGACGAGGTGCTGGTCGTCCTCAGGGGCCTCGGGTTCGGAGAGGACGAGTTCGAGCGGGAGCTCTCCACGTTCTCCGGCGGTGAGCTCACGCGCGCCTCCCTGGCCCGGGCGCTGTCCGCGCGCGCCGACCTGCTCCTGCTCGACGAGCCCACCAACCACCTGGACATCCCGACCCTCGAGTGGCTAGAGGAGTACCTCAAGGACCTCGACGCCAGCGTGGTCTTGGTCGCCCACGACCGCTGGTTCCTCGAGTCGGTCGGCACGTCCGTGCTGGAGCTCGAGGCCGGCCGGGCGCGGTTCTTCTCGGGCCCGTGGCACGCCTGGCGCAAGGAGCAGGCGGCCCGGCAGGTGGCGCTGGGCAAGCAGATCGAGAGGCAGCAGGCGGAGATCGCGCGGATGGAGCGGTTCGTCGAGCGGTTCCGCTACAAGGCGACCAAGGCCAGGCAGGCCCAGTCTCGCCTCAAGCAGATCGAGAAGGTGAAGAAGAACGCCGCCACGATGGACCCGCAGGACAACCGCGTCCTCGCGTTCGAGTTCATCCAGCCGGAACGCGCCTCCCGCGTCGTGCTGAAGCTGGTCAACGGTCGGGTCGAGGTGCCGGGCCGGGTCCTCCTCGAGGAGGCGAACCTGCTGCTCGAAAGAGACGAGCACGTGGTGTTGGTGGGGCCGAACGGAGCCGGCAAGACGACCTTGATGGCGACCCTGGCCGGTGAGCGGAAGCCCGCGTCCGGCACGGTGAGGCTGGGCCACAACGCGAAGGTCGGGTACCTGTCGCAGCACGCCGAGGTCGCCTCGGGCGAGGGCACGGTGATCGACGCGGCGGCTCGGGCGACCGGCCTGGCCGGCCAGAAGGTGCGCGACCTGCTCGGCGCGTTCCTCTTCTCGGGCAACGACGTGAACAAGCAGCTGAGCGACATCTCGGGCGGGGAACAGCGGCGGCTCTCGCTTGCGATCCTGGTCGCGTCGGGCGCGAACGTGCTGCTTCTCGACGAGCCGACCAACCACCTCGACATCGAGAGCCGGGAGGCCCTGGAGGACGCGCTGCGCGCCTTTCCCGGGGCCCTGATCCTCATTTCGCACGACCGGGCGCTGCTCGAGGCGGTGGGCGGCCGGACGATCGTCTGCGAGGGCGGCGAGCTGACCAACCACCTCATGGGCTGGGCCGAGTATCAGAAGCGTCGGGACGAGGAGGCAGAGAAGGAGCGCGACGTGGCTGCCTCGGCCAAGCTCGCCAACCGGTCAGAGAACGCGAAGCGCCGCGGGTCCCCCGGCAAGGCGGTCGCCCGCGCCCGGCGCCGGGTGGAGAACCTGGAGTCCAAGATCGAGAAGGCCGAGGCGGAACTGGCCGCGCTCGAGGACGAGCTGGCCGACCCCGCGGCCTGGTCGACCCCCGAGAAGACCGAGAGGGCGACCCGCCGCCACGAGGAGGCGAAGGCGAAGGTCACGAGCCTGTACGCCGAGTGGGAGGACGCCGACCGTGAAGCCCGCGAGATTGCCGAGTCGGTTTCGGCCTGAACGGCCCGTTCCGGGCTCCCGCGAAAACCGGGTCCCGGCACCGCAGGTGTTAGTTTCGGGATCGTTACTTGCACGGACACCAGACGGCGGATCGGGCACATTCGAGAGACCCCTAGGAGGAGACGGTGGCGGGTCCTGACGAGATCGCGGACCGGAACATCCCGGATCCGGTCGAGCAGGAAAAGATCAAATTGGGGGCCCTCTCCATCGCGGAGAACGTCGCCGCCCGCCGCAGCACCCAGGACGAGCTCGTGTGGACCGAGGAATCCGGTCCCGGCACGTTCATCGGGTATTGGTCGAGGGCCGTCGGGTTGGCACCCCGCGTGGCCGCGTTCGCGGGAATCCTTCTCGCCATCGCGACCCCGATCGGTTGGCTCCTGGACCTGCCCGGGCTCGCGGGCGCCTACCTCGGTGCACCGCCGATAACCATCGCCGGTGCCGGGATCCTGCTCTTCATCGCCGGAGCCATGTTGATCATGGCGGCCGAGGAATCGCGCGAGAACGTCCAGCGTCTCGGCAAGTCGATGGCCGCGTTCGCCGCCGCGGCCTGCGTGTTCGTGCTCGCGCACGGGCTCCTGGGCGAGCCGGCCTTCTCCTGGGGCGAGGGGCCGTGGGCCGCGCCCGACGACTCGGCGATGTTCGTGCTCGGGCTAATCGCGGTCTCCCTCGTCACGGTCGACTGGGATCCCGACCGCTATCGCTGGCAGGAGTGGTTCATCAAGAGTATCGGCCTGATCCTGCTCCTGGCGATCTTCACCCGGGGCTTCCAGGGTTCGACCCTGGTCAGCGGCATCCGGCCCAACTTCAGCTACTCGGGCGCGATGGTGGTCGTCCTCTTCTACTTCGGCTACATCTGCCTCCGCCCGAGGCGGGAGATCCCCGCCTTCATGGTCTCGACCGGACCCGGCCCCTCGCTGGCCCGCGTCCTCGTGCCGGTGGCCATATCGATCCCGGTCTTCCTCGCCGCCATGGGAATTCTCGCCCGCAACGTCGGGCACAACGCGCACGACCTCCGTGGCCTGGACGGCCTGATCGTGGTCGCCCTGCTGGTCTGGGTGATCGTCGTCGCCTCGCGCCGGCTGCAGCGCTACTACGAGAGCTGGAAGGACGCGAGCGCGGAGATATACGCCCAGGCGAGCGTGCTGAGCGGCATGTCCGAAGGCGTCAGCGTGTCGCGCATCCTCGACAACGCGATCGTGCTGACCAACCCTCAGTTCGACCGGATGCACGGTTGGGAGCGCGGCGAGCTGATCGGGAAGAAGATCGACGTGCTCGCCCCGCCCGACCTGTCCCGGGAGGAGCTGAGGCAGCGCTCGAAGGTCGGCGAGGAGCTCTCGACCCATGGCTCGTCGAGCTACGAGAACCGTTCCAGCAGGAAGGACGGCACCTCGATCTGGTGCCGCTCCAACGCGATCATCGGCCACGACCCCACCTTCGGGCCGGTGATGATCCTGGTCAAGACCGACATCACGAGCGAGCATTCCGCCCGCGAGGAAAGGCGGCGGGCCGAGGACAAGTTCCAGCAGGTCTTCGAGCAGAGCCCGATCGGGCTCTGCCTGGTCCGTCCCGACGGCTCGTTCGAGAAGGTCAACGCGAGCTTCGAGGAGATCACGGGGTACAGCGCGGCGGAGCTCTCCACGATGACCTTCGCCGAGATCACGCACCCGGACGACCTGGAGCACGACCTGGAGCTTTCCTCCGCGATGTTCGCGGGCGAGAGCGACGGCTTCACCATGGAGAAGCGGTACATCCGCAAGGACGGCGAGATCGTGTGGATCTTCCTCACCTCGGTGATGATGAAGGGCGAGGACGGGCAGCCGGCCCAGGCACTGTCGATGATCGAGGACGTCACCGAGCGCCGCGAGCTGGGCCTGAAGCTCCGCCACATGGCGGATCACGATCCGCTCACCGGGCTCTTCAACCGGCGCCGCTTCGAGGAGGAACTGAGCCGGGCCGAGCTCGACCCCAGCGCCCGCACGATCGCGATCCTGGCGATCGACCTGGACAACTTCAAGTTCATCAACGACAGCTACGGGCACGCCGTCGGCGACGAGCTGATCGTCCGCACCGCGGAGATGCTGCGGGAGCAGCTCAGGACCCACGACGTGCTCGCCCGTCAGGGCGGCGACGAGTTCGTTGTGATCCTCTACGACATCGGGCCCGACGACGCGATGGCGAAGGCGGAGGAGCTGGCGGGGGCGATCGCCGACCAGGTGCGGGTCGTCGGCCCCGACTTCTCGGCCCGGGTGACCGCCAGCGTCGGCGTCGCCGTCGGCGACAGCGACAAGGTCAGCACGTCGAGCCTGATGATGCAGGCCGACATCGCGATGTACGAGGCGAAGGACGCCGGCCGCAACGGCGCCCGGCTCTTCAGCCCCGACGAGGAGACCCCGATGTCTCGCGGAGTGGACTGGGCGGGTCGCATCCAGGACGCCCTGGACCGGGACGCGATCGAGTTGTTCGCTCAGCCGATCGTCGACCTTGCGGGCGGCACGATCCCGCACTTCGAGCTCTTCATCCGCCTCCGTGACGCCGAAGGTGAGATCGTCGGCCCGGGCTCATTCCTGCCGGTGGCCGAGCGGTACGACCTCGTCCAGGAGATCGACCGGTGGGTGATCCGGAAGGCGACCCGCACTCTGGCCGACCTGCCGACCGGCGGCCGGCAGCCGCGGATCGCGGTGAACCTGTCCGGCCGCACGGTCGGGGACCCCCGCCTCTCGAGCTTCCTCCAGGAGCAGTTGGAGGAGACCGGCGTCGATCCCTCCTCGCTCATCTTCGAGGTCACGGAGACGAGCGCGATCGGCAACATCACGCGCGCGCAGGAGTTCGCGGCCCGGCTCTCGGAGTTCGGCTGCGGCTTCGCCCTTGACGACTTCGGCACGGGGTTCGCCTCGTTCTACTACCTCAAGCACATCGCCTCGGACTACGTGAAGATCGACGGGGAGTTCATCCGCCATCTCTCGACCGACCCGGTCAACCAGCTCCTGGTCCGGGCCCTGGTCCAGATCTCCAGGGGAATGGGAAAGAAGACCGTGGCCGAGCACGTGGAGGACAAGCAGGCCCTGGCCCTGCTCCGCGGGTACGGGGTCGACTTCGCGCAGGGATACCTGCTCGGCCATCCGCGCCCGATCGAGGAGATCGACTTCTCCTGGGTCCCCGAGCTGCCGTCGACCCTCAGGTCCGGCGAAGGCCGCTGAAGCGCTTTCGGGCCCACTCGATCAGGACCTCCCCGACGAGCAGGGCGATGAGGGCACCGAAGATCGAAGCGAGCACGAGCACGATCACCTGCTGCGTGCCGTCCTCGACGGCGAGGCCGACCACGGCGAACGTCGGGCAACGGCCCCTATCGCACCTCCAGATCCAGTCGCCCGCGGAGTAGGCGGAGGGGGAGGGAACGGATTCGTCCCGGTCGACCTGCATCTCCTCCGAGAGTCGCAGCCTGACCTCGTATCCCCTCGCCGCACCCTTCACGACCGGCAGCTGCAGGTAGCAGGAGAGCATGCTCCGCTTCTGCGTCGCGTCGGGCTGGTCGAAGCCCGCCCGGGCCGTCCTCCCGGCGGCCTCCGGCTCCAGGCGCTGCCAGCCGCCCGCGTCGGAGTAGAAGCGGATCGGGGCGATCGCGAGCCCCCGGGGCCCGCGGACGGCGATCGTGCCCTCGGCGTCGCCCCGGCACTCGTCCAGGTCGACGGTGACCTTGGCCGTCTTGGTGCCGGGTGGGACGACGAAGACGGGATCGGTGTCGGCCGGGGGGCGATGACTGTTCAGCGTCAGCGCGGCCGCCCCGAGCACGAATATCGCCACGGAGAAGCCGATCGCGACCGGCAGGCGGAAAAGGGCGAAACGCCCGAAGGCCGCGAGCCGGGCCTTCCAGGTCATGTTCCGGAATCTGGACGGGCGGAAGCGGATCGCGCCCGCCAGCATCACCAGGAGCAGCGCGACCAGCCCGAAGAAGAGCGATATCTCTAGGAGGTCGGCGAGGTCCAAACCGGATCAGTTGCGAGACTTGTGCCGCCAGGCGACCAGCTTGCGCCCGAACGCCGGGGTCGCGCTCGATGCGAGGTGCTCCGCTTCGGCGCGCGCCTCCGCGGGATCGAGGCCGAGGATCTCGGCGGTTAGGTCGGCGGCGGCCGTGCGCCGGGAGGTGAGGACGAGGGCGGCGCTGGTGCCGGCCGGGGTCAGCCCGAGGTCGTCCTCGTTGATCAGGCCCATCTCCCGGATGCGCCGCACCATCTGCAGCGCGGAGGGCTGCGAGACGTCGAGCTCCCGGGCCAGCCGGGCCTGGGTGGGGGGCTTGCCTTCTTGGCCCAGGTCCGAAAGCGCCATCAGGTAACGGGCCACTCCCTCACTCATCTCGACGCAGGGGTGGGTCTTCTCTCCGCCGGGCGGTTCCGTGCTTGTGGGTTCGGTGGTCAAACCGCCCCGATTCTACCTTCGCGAATGGACATGGGCCAGGCCGATTGACATAGGCTCTTGCCGTCAGTCGCCCAACCGCGGAGGAAACCTTGACCCGAAATCGCCTCGTCCTTCTACTCGTCTCCCTGCTCGCCCTGGCCGTGTTCGTCGGCTGCGGATCGAGCGACGACTCGTCCGACAACGAGCCGGCATCGACCGACTCGGAGACCACGGCCTCGAACTGCACGCCGGAAGGTCTGGACACGTTCAAGGACGGCGTTCTGACGATCGGGACCGACTCGCCCGCCTACCCGCCGTACTTCGAGGACGACGACCCGACCAACGGCAAGGGCTTCGAGAGCGCCCTCGGCTACGCCATCGCCTCCGAGCTCGGCTTCAACGATTCGCAGGTCGAGTGGGCCACCGTGCCGTTCGACGCTTCCTACCGTCCGGGACCGAAGGACTTCGACTTCGACCTGAACCAGATCTCGATCACGCCCGCTCGCGAGAAGGCCGTGTCGTTCTCGGAGCCGTACTACACCGCGAACCAGGCCGTGCTGGTCAAGAAGGGCGGCGATCTCGACGGGATCACCGGCCTCGCGGAGCTCAAGGACGCGACCATCGGCGTCCAGGTGGGCACCACCAGCCTCGACGCCGTCGAGGAGCAGATCGAGCCGGACACCGAGCCCAAGGTCTTCAACAACTCGAACGACGTGGTCTCCGCCTTCAAGCAGGGCCAGGTCGACGCGATCGTCGTCGATCTCCCGACCGCCATCTACCTTCGTGACGCCGAGCTCTCCGGCACGGCCGTTGCCGGGCAGTTCGAGCAGGAGGGTGGCGACCAGTGGGGCGCGCTCATGGCCAAGGACTCCGATCTGAAGGGCTGCGTCGATCAGGCCATAACCTCGCTGAAGGAGGACGGCACCCTGGAGGAGATCACCAACCAGTGGATGAGCGACTCGGCCAAGGCGCCGTTGCTGAACTAGGTCGGGCGGTCTGACCTCGGAATCTCCAACTCAGAGCATTCCCGGCGATCGCCGGGCCGCACGCGAAAAGGCCAAGAAGGCCAAGGCGCGGCGCGGCCAGGCGATCGCCGGACTCTCTTCGGTCCTCGTTCTCGGGGGGCTCGCGGTACTCGTCCTCACCAGCCAGGGCTGGCCCGACGTCCGCGACACCTTCTTCTCCGCGGAGGCCTTCAGGACGTCGTTCCCGGACGTTCTGAGCGGGTTCTGGCTCGACGTGAAGCTGTTTCTCATCGTCGAGGTGGTCGTGTTGATCCTGGGCCTGCTCGTCGCCGTGGTCAGGACCAGCAGGAATCCGGCCCTCTTCCCGATCCGGATCCTCGCCGCGATCTACTGCGACTTCTTCCGGGGCGTACCGGTCATCCTCCTCGTCTACCTGATCGGGTTCGGCGTCCCGGCGCTGGGGCTGGCCGGGATGCCGACCGACCCCGTCATCCTGGCCGGGATCGCGCTCTCCCTAGCCTATAGCTCCTACGTCGCGGAGGTCTACCGGGCCGGCATCTCCTCGGTCCATCCCAGCCAGTTCGACGCGGGCCTGGCCACCGGCCTGACCCGGCTCCAGACCCTGCGCCACGTGATCGTTCCCCAGGCCATCCGCCGGGTCCGGCCACCTCTGCTCAACGACTTCATCTCCCTGCAGAAGGACGTCGCCCTGGTTTCGATCCTCGGGATCAGCGAGGCTTTTCGCATCGCCCAGATAGAGGCGGCGTCGACCTTCAACTACACGCCGCTGATCGCCGCCGCTCTGCTCTACCTGGCCGTCACCATTCCGATGGCCCGGGTCCTCGACCACATCTCCGCCCGGGAGCAGATCAACTCGTGAGCCCTTCCTCGGTCATCGACATCAGGGGCGTCACCAAGGCCTACGGTGACCGGCAGGTGCTCGGGGGAATCGATCTCACCCTTCGCGAGCACGAGGCGATCGCGCTGATCGGTGCCTCCGGCTCCGGCAAGTCGACCCTGCTGCGCTGCATCGACCTGCTGGTCGAGATCGACGACGGCGACATCTTCCTCGACGGCGAGGTGATCACCGATCCCTCGGTCGATCCCGTCGAGGTCCGCCGCAAGCTAGGCTTCGTCTTCCAGTCCTTCAACCTCTTCCCGCACATGAACGTGATCCAGAACGTCACGCTCGGCTCGGTCCACGCCCAGGGCGTCGGCCGCAAGGAGGCGCGTCAACAGGCGAGCGCCCTGCTCGAGCGTTTCGGGCTCGGGGGCCGTGAGGAAGACAAGCCGGACGAGCTCTCGGGCGGGCAGCAGCAGCGGGTCGCCCTGTGCCGGGCGCTGGCGGGCAGGCCTCGCGCCCTGTTGCTCGACGAGGTCACCAGCGCGCTCGACCCGGAACTGGTCGGCGACGTTCTCGATGCGGTCCGCGACCTGAAGCAGGAGGGCATGACGATGCTCCTGGCCACCCACGAGATGAGCTTCGCCCGGGAGGTAGCCGACGAGATCGCGTTCCTCCACGAGGGCCGCATCATCGAGCAGGGAAGCCCGGAGCGGATCCTCTCCGAACCCGAGAAGCCGGAGACCCAGAAGTTCCTTCGCCGCCTCCTCGCGGCCGGCCGCATCTAACCGGCGGACGCGCGGTTCATGCGGCGCCGCAGTTGCCGCAGTGGGGAGTCGAGATGCGACGTGGCTCGTCGCAGGTCGAACAGCGGCCGACGATCCGGCGTCCGCAGCCCTCACAGTGTTCCTGGCCGTGGCCGGGGTAGCCGCAGAACGGGCACTCCTTCCGGCGCACCCGGCGGGCCGGGATCCTCTTGGCCAGGTATCGCTGTAGGGCGACGAACGCGATCGTGGTGAGGAGGATGCCGATCAGCGAGATGGCCAGCGGCCCCACCTCACGGAATACCCCGAGCGAGGCCCCGTAGTCGATCGCCATCCACGCGGCGAGCAGGGCGCTGGCCACGATGCCGGCCAGGGCGAGGGGGAGGAGACGCGACCGGCGCCGGCGACAGACCGACAGGGCGTAGGTGCTGGCCAGCAGGGAGGCCGCGATGAAGAGGACCCTCAGGATCGCCACCCAGCGGTCGTCCGCCCGCCGCTCGTCCTCCTGGTCCGCTCGGGCCTGTTGCAGGTTGGTGCGGGCCGTGTCGGCGGAGGCCTTGGCCTCGGCCACCGCGTCCTTGGCGCTGCGCAGGCTCTGCCTGGCGGTCTCTAGCCGACTTTGCGCGGTGCGATACGCGTCCAGTTGGGAGGTGCCCGGGAGCCCGGCGTCGATCTCGGTCCGATACGCGTCGCCCGTGAACTGGATCTGGTTCTTCGCCCGGCGGACCTTTCTCTGGGCCTGCCAGAGATCGTGCTGGGCCTGTCGGGCGGTTCGCAGGGCCTCCTTGTCCTCGGCGGAGATCTGGAGCGGCTGGAAATACATGCCGTACTCGTCGCCGTAGGTCTCCTCCGAGATCTTGCCGATCTGGCTGTAGAGCCAGACCCCGCCGATCAGCATGAAGACCGCTAGGACGGCGGCGAGGACCTTCTCGGCGCCGGATGTCTTGACGTTCTCGACCTCTGTCCTGGTGCTCACTTCCCGTTTCCTTTTGTCTTGGGTTTGAGCTCGACGACGAGCTCGCAATCGAGTGCCATGGCCACCCTCTCGAGGGTGTCGATGCGGGGCGGGCGACGGCCAGCCTCGAGCCGGGCGATCGCCGACTGGGTGGTGCCGCACAGATCCGCCAGCTCCTTCTGGGAGAGTTCCCAGGCGATTCGTCGTTCGGTCACCTGTCGGGCGATTTCGGTGAAGAGTCGTTCCGGGTCTCCCTGCGTCGCCGCGGACACCCGGGCCTTGAGCCGATCGAATCCCTTCGATCTGTGTCGGCCGGCCGGGGTCATTTCCTTTCCCGCCAACTCCCAGGGGTCATAGCAAACATGCGATGAGCATATAGCAAAAATGCTATTGCATCCGAGAAAGAAAAAGGCCCGCACGGGGCGGGCCTTCCTCTCGACGCCAGGCAGTCCTCAGGACTTCTGCGTGTTCTTCTTCTTGATCCGCTTTGACTTCTTGACCGCCTTGCGGATGCATTTCCTCTTCCGCTTGGCCGCCTTGCCCCTGCCGCGGAACTTCTTGCGGCAGATCCGCTTCTGCTTCTTCAGGTTGAAGCTCTTGAACGGCTTGATCTTGAAGCGGCTGAGGGCCGACCAGTTGCCGTCGGCGTCCCGCGAGCGGACCGCGATGAACAGCTTCTTCTTAGGGCCGAGCTTCACGCGGATCTTCTGCTTGCCGTTCGGCTTGGCGATCTTCGGGGCCTTGATCCGCTTGCCCAGCTTGCCCAGGCTGATCTTGCGCTTCGACTTGTAGACCTGAAGGGCGGCGACCTTGCCGCCGTTCACGCCATCGTCGCCGGAGGCGCGCCAGGTGACGAGCGCGGACTTCTTGGAGCGCTTGACCACGAACTTCACGCCCGCCGGGGGACGGGTGTCGTTGCCGAACCGGCCGCTGTTGTGCTCGTCGTGGCGGTAGTGCCACCACTCGTCGTTCTTGGCGGGATCGCCGCCGACCTTCCAGAGGAAGAGCTGGCCCTCCCGGGTCCCGTAGGCCAGGAACTGGCGCCCGTTCAGCTTCGGGTCGCCGACCACGCCGCCGAACGAAGTCCACTGGCCGGTCCACTTCGGGAATCCGGGGGCTTCCTTGCCGTCCGGCCCGCGAGCGTGGATCCAGTAAGAGTCGTTGGACGCGACCATCGAGTTGTAGTCGTCACCGGTCAGGTTCGTCACCACCGGCGACGAGTAGAAGGGGAATCCGTCCTGGTTGGTCGGGAAGTTGTCCAGGGTCTCACCCGAACCGACGTCCCAGGCCTGGTCGAACACGTGGGGGAGCGACGCCTGACCCTCGTTGTTGAGGGCGCTCGTGAGGGTCGCCCCGCCGGCCACCGGCTGCATGAAGTCCGGCCTGCCGTCGTTGTTCAGGTCGCCGATCGCCGACTGGCTCGTGACGCCGACGTTGATCGCGTCCTGGCCGTAGTAGGGCGGGTAACCCGAGCAGGGGTCGGTGGTGCAGCTGGGGACCAGCGACTTGTGGGTGCTGCCGTCCCCGTTCAGGACGACCGGCGCGCCGGCCACGGGCGTGATCGCGACGCGGAGCTGGCCCGAGCCGTCGAAGTCGGCGATCGATGCGGCGTTGCCGCCCTCCTGGACGAAATCGATCGACTGCGAGTAGCAGCCCGCGACGGAGGTCATCGTCACCGGCCAGCCGGGCAGGTAGGCGCCGTTCGGATTGTCGTTCCCGTCGGACTGGATCCCGTAGGCCCAGACCTTGTTGTTGCTGTCGCTGCATTCGAAGCTGGGCAGGAACACCTGATCCGTGCCCTTGCCCAGCACGTCGCCGACGGCCGGCGTCATCATCAGCTTCGGGTCGCGGATGTAGGAGTCGGCCGGGAGGGTGTCCTTGATCGAATCCGGCAGCTTCACCTCGACGGGCCAGCCGGGGACCGGCTTGCCGTCGGGCTGGAAGGCGTAGACGTGCCCGTCGTAGCTCGACATGAGGATGTCGAGCTTGCCGTTGCCGCGCAGGTTGCCGAGCGCGGGGGCCGACCAGTTGCCCCGGATGGGGAGGCGGCAGCGCCGGCAGCCCGAGTCGGGCGTGGGGACCGGCAGCGTGTTGTACTGGTCGCTGCCGTGGACGGGAAACCCGTCGCGCAGCTTGCCGGCGGAGTTCCAGACGTAGACCCAGCCGCTCGTCGTCGTGGCGACGATCGACTGGGCCCCGTTGCCGTCCAGGTCGCCGACCGCGATCCCGCTGATCGGGTCCCGCGCCTCGCGCAGCGCCTGCACCGAGCGGTAGGCCTCGGTGTCGTAGTTCTGCGGGTTGCGCGGGTCGACGTACCGGAGCTGCCGGGTGTAGACCGGGAAGCCCGCGGCCTGCG